>ENA-ORIC01000001-ORIC01000001.1-human-gut-metagenome-genome-assembly--contig:-NODE-1-length-381922-cov-7.982901_pt1 | contig 381922 bp, 421 predicted proteins | sample MGYA00243023_ERZ508732 | MGnify/ENA primary metagenome ERZ508732 (study PRJEB26277, sample SAMN04329767) | human gut metagenome | biome: human-associated habitat | host: Homo sapiens | place: USA... | reverse complement strand
GTAACATCAAGTGATGGAAGTACAAAAACAATGTATGATATGTGGATAGGTGGAGAAAATGGAGTATTACAAACAGGAACAAATGCTTCAGGAATGTTTGCTTATCTAACAAATGTCGAAAAATTAGACTTATCTAAGTTAGATACATCATATATAACAAATATGTCTAGAATGTTCTATAATAGCTCAGGGCTAAAAAGTATAAACTTATCTAACTTTAATACTAGTAATGTTACTAATATGAATTATATGTTTAGTGAATGTAATAATTTGTTATCCTTAGACTTGAGTAATTTTGATACAAGTAAAGTAACTGCAATGGTGGGAATGTTTCAAAATGATACAAATCTAAGTAGTATCAATTTTGGTAGTGATTTTAATACAGAAAAAGTTACTACTATGATAGCGATGTTTTCTTTATGTAAAAAATTAAGTTATATAGATTTATCAGAATTTAATACTAGTAATGTAACAAATATGCAGAGCATGTTTTATTATTGTGAAAGTTTACAATCTTTAGATTTAAGTAATTTTGATACTTCAAAAGTAACTACTATGTATGCCATGTTTATGAATTGCATTAATTTAAAAGAACTAGATTTAAGTAATTTTAATACTAGTAATGTAACAAATATGCAAAGTATGTTTTATCAATGCAGAAGACTTGAAGATTTAAACTTGGGTAGTTTTGATACAAGTAAATTAACTACTATTAATTATATATTTAATAACTGTATTTCTTTAAAAAATCTTGATATTAGAAATGCTGAATTGTCTAAAGTTCAGAGTAAAATTGTTCCTTACTATGGAATTAAGAATACAGCAACAATATATGTTAAAAATAGTACTGAAAAAGAATATATGAAAAGTAATATATCTAATGCAATAGAAGATAATATAATAATTATTAATGGATAAGAACTAATATTTAATTTTAGTTCTTATTGACTTATATCATTTTTGATATTATAATGATTGCATATTAAGGCTCAAACTCGGAAGAGATATTTTAGTTTGTTTATTTGGATATTAATTGGAGCAAAATATTTATGAAAGGAGAGAAGAGATAAAGTAACAACACATCACAAATGTTTATGATTGCTACAAAACTAAAAACAATATATGTATCTAATTTATGGAACACATCAAATGTGACTAATTCTACCAATATGTTTCATTCTTGTACTTCTTTATCTGGAGCAGTATCCTACGATAATACAAAAAAAGATGTAAGTATGGCTAATTATACTACAGGATACTTAACTTATAAAGCAAATACTAATTAGGAAGATAGGTAATATCTTTCTTTTTAAGTATATAGATATGGCTTATATATAATAGACTTTATTTTAAGACTTAGAATAAGGCTTGAAATAACACTAAAAGACCTTGGCTTTTAGTGAATAGTAAATAATGTAAAATAACAAAAAAGATATTGCTTTATTAATTAAAATATAGTACAATTAAAGTGTAAATAAAGAGTAGGCGGAGGATATGGAATGATAAAATTAAACAGAAAAGGTCAAACTTTAGTTGAATATGTACTTATAATAGTTTTAATTACTGTTGTTGCAATAGGAGCAGTTAAAATATTTGGAGGATATCTTCAAGATGCAATAACTAAGGTTGGATGTAATATATCCGGTAAAGAGTATGTTGAAGGTGAAAAAGTAGGTGGTGCCTACTGTGCTGGAGACGAAAATAAATTATTTGAATAATAGAATATAAATCGACATAGTATTTATGTTCTTTTTTTTATAATTAATATATGAAAATGTATATTGATTTATTTTTTATATTTAATGTTATTATGGATTATATTATTATTATGTCTACGAATATTTTACTTAAAAGAAGAACTAGTTATATTAGAATGATATTATCTTCTCTAATAGGAGGTATATCTTCACTAGTACTATTTACTTCTCTTAATAAGATAGTTATAGAAATTGTTAGTATTGTTATTATGGTACTTATTTCTTTTGGATATAAAGGTATTAGATATTTAATTAATAATATTTTATATATGTATATTCTTAGTACCTTACTCGGAGGTATTATATACTTGTTTAATATTAAAGTATCTAATAGTATGTTTCTTACTTATTTAATTATTATAGTTATTAGTATAGAGATTATGCTTCTATATATAAAAGAAAATAAGAAAATGAGAAGTATTTATAATAATTATTATAAGGTAGACATATATTTTAAAGATAGAGAAAAATTATCTTTAATAGGATTTGTTGATACTGGTAATAATTTATATGATCCATATAAAAAAAGACCTGTTATTATAGTTCATAATAAGTATATTAAAGAAGATAAATATATTTTAGTTCCATATCATACAATAAATGGTAATGGACTACTTAAATGTATTAAACCTGATATTATTTTTATTGATGGTATAGGATATAAAGGTAATGTTCTAATTGGGTTTTCTGATAGTTTTAATTTTGGTGATGGAGTAGATGTAATACTACATAAAGATATAATGAAAGGATGATAATATGTTAAAATTACTTAAAAGAATTATTGCTAGACTTAATTATTTGTTTTTTGTAGGTAGTACTGATATATTACCAGAACCTTTAAGTAAAGAAGAAGAAGAAAGATATGTTAATATGTTTTTAAATGGTGATATGACCGCAAGAGATAAACTTATTGAACATAATCTTAGATTAGTAGTATTTTTAGCTAAGAAGTATGAAAATACGAAGATTGATTTAGAAGACTTAGTATCTATTGGTACTATAGGTCTTATTAAAGGAGTTAACACTTATCAAAATGATAAGAATATTAAACTAGCTACTTATGCTTCAAGATGTATTGATAATGAAATACTTATGTATCTTAGAAAGACTAAGAAAAAGAGAACTGAAGTCTCTTTTGAGGATTCTTTATCTTTTGATTCTGAAGGTAATGAACTTCACTTAGAGGATGTTCTTGGTACTGATGATAATATTGTTACTAAGCCTATTGAAGATGAACTTGATAAGAAACTTATGTACAAAGAAGTATCTAAATTAGGTAAGAGAGATAAAGAAATTATTGAACTTAGATATGGTCTTAATGGTAAGAAAGAAATGACTCAAAAGGAAGTAGCTAATATGCTTGGTATATCACAGTCTTACATTTCAAGAATAGAAAAGAAAGTTATTAAGAAATTATCTAGTATTATTAAGTTATAAAAAAGAGCCAAGGCTCTTTTTATAGTTCTTCATCTTCATATATAGATTTTTTACTTTCTTTATTTAAACTAATTGATAATACTTCTTTCTTACTAGATAATTCATTCATTAGATTTTTAGTTAGTTTATCATTTAAAGCATTATCTAGTATATAGATACTTAGTTTTTTATCATTATTATCAAGAGTAGTTATTTCTGTACTATCTATTCTTCCTTCATTATCTTTAATTACTTCTTTAGTTAATTCTTGTAATTTATCTAAGTCTTTTTTATCACAAGTAATACTAAAGTGATATACATTATAAGTTCCTTTACCGCTTAAAAGATTAATTCGACGATTGAGACTTCTTAAAACAATATTGGTAAAGAGAATGAATAGTGTACCAGTAGCGGCTTCAAAAAGAAGATTTGCCGCACAAAGAATACCAATAGCCGCACTACACCAAAGCGTAGCTGCAGTGGTTAGTCCTTTAACATTTTTGGAGTCTTTTATAATTACTCCTGCTCCTAGAAAACCAATACCGGCAACTACTTGAGCCGCTATTCTAGTAGTATCACTCTTAGGAAACTCAAAAGAGAAGTTTACAAATAAGAAAGAACCTAAACTAACTAATATAACAGTTCTAAGTCCGGCCTTTCTTCCTCTAAACTGCCTTTCAACACCAATACAAGCACTAAGTAAAAAGCAAACTAATATTTTTAGTAAAAATTCAATATGATAATCCATTTTTATTCTCCTATCAATAATATTATAGCATGGATATTTTAAGATGTAAATTAATGAGATAAAAATTCTTGATAAATATTTAGCAATATAGTATAATAATATTGTATTAGATAAGAAGGAGATATGTATGAAAGAATTTTTTAAGAAGATTAAAAATTGGGCTAATAGAAATAAAGGATTGGCTATTATTATTGCTTTAACAATAGTATTATTATTAATATTATTAATTATATTTTTGCAAATGTTAATTGGAGGTTCTTCTGATAAGTATGGTAATAGATTAGATGGTATAGATAAAGTTAAGATTAGTAATGAAACATTTGAAGGTGTTAAAAAGGAAGTTACTGATACAGAACTTACTGAAGATGTAAGTACTAGAGTACAAGGTAAGATAGTTTATACCACTATTACATTAAAGAGTGATACTTCAAAAGATAAGGCTAAAGAGATTGCTAGTGCTACTCTTGATAACTATAGTGAAGATGAACTTAAGTTTTATGATTTCTCATTTTTCTTAAAATGGAAAGGTGAAGAAGGGGATACTGTTGTTACTGGTAATAAACATCATAGTTTAGATAGTATTACTTGGACAAATAATTAGGAGATAGATTATGAAGAAAAGAAATAATAAGACAATAGTTTTAATTGTTATCGGAATATTTTTTGTAGTATTATTTGGTATATTTATACTTAACTATAGCAAAGATGATGCTAGTTTTTCAATATTAGAGAAAAAATGGATAAGTGATAACACTAGTAATATTATTGATGTTAGTGTATATAATGATGTTCCTGTTTATGGTAATAAAGGTAAGGGAGTTATATTTGATTTATTAAATGATTTTACTGATAAATATAAAATTAATTTTAATAAAGTTTCTTATCTTAGTAGTTCTAGTTCTAATTTAAAGACTACAGCATTTAGAATATTAAATAGTAATACAGAAATTACTGATAATGATATTTTACTTTATGAAGATAGCTATGTTTTGGTTACTAATAGAGATGACGCTTATATTGATAGAATAACTGATATTGATGGTATTGAGATTGCAGTATTATCTTCAGATATTGGTTTTGTATCTAGTTATTTGAGTGATGCTAAAAAGGTTAGCTATGTATCTAAAGATAGTTTAGAAGAAATAGAAACTTCAATTAAGAATAAAGAAGTAGAATATGCAATGATACCTTATAATATGAATTTAGATTTTATATTAGAGAATGATTTAAATATTGTATATCATTTAAATGATATTGCTAAGAAGTATGTACTTACTATTGAAAATAAGACTTTCTTAAATATTATGAAAAAATTTTATAAAGAATTTGGTACTACTATGCAGACTGATTCTTATAAAGAACACTTTTTAGATGAATATTTCTTAGATAAGAATATTAGTGAAGCAGATAGAATGGGATATAATGCTAGTTCTTATACTGTTGGTTATATTACTTATATGCCATATACTGATACTGAAGAGAAAGAACTAGTAGGTACTTTATCTAATTATTTAAGTGGATTTGAAGATATATATGCAGTGGACTTTAAACTTAAGGCTTATGATAGTATTGAATTATTAAAGAAAGATTTATCTAATGGTACTATAGATGTTGCTTTTGCTAACTTTAATACTAATGGTATGAATATTGATACTTTATATACTCCTTCATTATTTAAAGAAGAATATGTTGTTTTATCTAAAGATAAATTTGTAGTTAATTCTATTAAGAGTCTTAGAGATAAAGAGGTATCTATATTAAAAGATAGTTATATTAATGATTTAGTTACTGCGAGTGGTATTAAATATAAGGCTTATAATAATACTGATGATTTAATTAGAAATGTTAGTAGTGATACTGTATTAGTAATTGATAAAGATACTTATGAATATTATAGGGCTAGAAAACTTAATGATTTTAATGAACTATATAGAGGAGTACTTCCTTATCAATATAAATTCGTAATTAGAGATGTTAATAAAAATACTTTATTTGCAGATATGTTTAGTTATTATGTATCTACGGTTAATTATGATGAAGTTAGATTTAATTATAATACTAGTACTAAGTTATATGATTATACACTACTTATTACTTTCCTTATTACTTTATTTGTTATTCTTTTAGCTATTTTCTTAGTATTTATAATTAAGAAAAAGAAAAATAAAAATGATATTATTATTACTAATAATGATAAGTTAAGATATATTGATGCGATGACTTCTTTGAAGAATAGAACTTATTTAAATAGTAAAATTAAAGAATGGGATGAGAATGTTATATATCCTCAGGGATTTGTAGTAGTAGACCTTAATAATATTAAATATATTAATGATAATAAAGGTCATGAAGAAGGAGATACTGTTATTAAGAAGGCTGCAAGTATTCTTATAGTTAATCAGGATGCTAATACAGATATTATTAGAACTGATGGTACAGAATTCTTAATATATATGGTAGGATATAGTGAGAAAGATGTTGTAGCATATACTAGAAAGATATATAAGGAACTTAAAGAATTACCTTATGGATTTGGAGCTACTATTGGATATAGTATGATAATGGATGATGTTAAGACAGTAGATGACGCTATTAATGAAGCTACAATTGATATGAGAAATAAAAAAGAAAATCATTAGGTGATTTAAATGAAAAATATTAAAAAGTATTTTAAGAAGATAATTGAAATTCTAAGTTTGAAAGAACTTAGAATTTTACCTGCTTATTTAGCCTATAGTTTTGTACTGGCTAGTATTCCTTTGTTTACAATAATTGTTATAGTGGCTGGTAGATTTAATATATCTATTGATACAGTAATTAATTTGGTTAATGATGTACTTCCTGGGTATGTCAGTACCACTATTACTAATGTTATATCTGGTAAGAATTATGACTTATCTATTGGATTTTTAAACCTTATTACTTTCTTTTTAGCGATAAAGGGTACTTATTCAATTATTAATGCTTCGAATAGTTTATATAAGATAGATAAGACTTCGCCAGTTAAAGATATACTTAAATCTGTATTGATACTATGTATTATTATTGGAATATTGTTATTCTTAATTATTGTACCAATACTTGGTGATAAGATACTAGAACTATTTAGAAATTATAATCTATTTGAAGATATTATTGATAACTTGGTGCTTATATATAGAGCTATTAGATGGCCTTTAACTTTCTTAATGATATTCTTTAGTGTTAAATTAATATATGTACTAGCACCATCCGTTAAAGTAAAGGGTAGTGATACTACTATTGGGGCATTTATTACCACTATTGGATGGATACTATTTACTTTGATATTTGGATATTATATTAAGTATTTTAGTAAGTATGATATTATATATGGAGGACTATCTAGTATAACAGTGTTATTAATATGGATTTATGCTTTATGTTTTATATTAGTACTTGGTATTGTTATCAATACTCTTAAGTATAATAAATAATATTTTTGTTATAATATGTATGGATACATTAAATAGTATTACTTAGTATCCATTCACAGACTATTATTAAAATAATATAGTAATACTATTGTCTCCTTATAATGGAGTCTTATGACTTAAGTGAGTTTAAAGCTCACTTTTTATTTTGGTTTACACTTGGAATAAAAAATAATTATAATATGTAGAAAAATGTCTAAAAAAATGTTATAATGTATAAGAGGTAGTGTATATGAAGAGAGTTTTATTTACAATTATATTATTTTTATCTTTTTGTATTAGTGTTAATGCTCTTACAGGATATGCTTATTGTCCTGATGATGAAGAACCTGTTAACATGAGAAAGGGACCAAGTACAAGTAGTGATTTGATAGGAAGTGGTATTACTTGTAATGATACTGTAGAAATATTAAATGAAAATCCTGGAAGTGATTGGTACCAAATAAAATATAAAGATTTAACTGGATATGCCTCAAAAAAATATATAAAATTAAATAAAACTGTAGAAGAAGATGGCAAAGTAATATGCATTGAAGATACTTCACCATTACAAATGTATAGTGATTTAAATAGAAAAAATAAAATTAATGGTGGTGCACTTAGCTGTGGTACTAAGGTAAAAATACTTGATAGAAATGCTGGCCCTGATGGTAAAAAAATATGTTCCACTAGTTTATATAAAATAAAATATGGTAATTTAGAAGGATATGTCTGTGGTAAGTATATTGAAAAAGATGCAAGCAGTATAGATTTAAATACTGATGATTTAAAGAAATATCGTGAAGAACTTAGTAAGATATTTCCAGAAAGTTATTTAGATGATTTAGTGAAATTACATGCTATGTATCCCAACTGGGAGTTCCGTGCTTTTAATACTGGATTAGATTGGAATACTGTTATTGAAAATGAGAGTGTAGCAGGGAGAAACTTAGTTTGGTATAGTTATGGTGAAGGTTATCGTAGCAAAGAATCTTATAGTTATAATTATGCTACTGATGAGTACTATAGACATTATAAAGAGGTTAATTGGTGGTATGCTTCGCCAGAAGCAGTAGCTTACTATATGGATCCAAGAAATTATTTAGATACTAAAAGTATATTTGCTTTTGAATCTTTATCTTATGAGTCTTCTTTTCAAACCAGTAATATTGTAGATAAAGTACTTGGCAATACTTTTATGCCAAATGTTTATAAGAAATATAGTAGTAATCCTTATACATATGCCTTTATGGATGCTGCGAGTACATATGGAGTTAGTCCTGTTCATTTAGCAAGTAGAATAAGACAGGAACAAGGTATTAATGGTTCTTCGACAGGTCTTGGTACTTATAAGGGCTATGAAAACATATTTAACTTTTATAATATAAAGGCTGTTGGTAATGATCCATCAGTGGCATTATTATGGGCTAAGGGTGGAGCAAATGGTACTTTAACATCTTATGGTAGACCTTGGAATAGTCCTTATAAGTCTATTGTTGGTGGTGCTAAATTCTTAGGTGAAGATTATATTAATATTGGACAGAATACTTTATACTTTGAAAAGTTTGATGTTTCAAGAAGTAGTGGCCACTATACACATCAATATATGCAAAACCTAACTGCTCCTTTGTCGGAGGCTTCTACTACTTATAATAGTTATAGTGGAATTAATGGTCTTTTCGATGAATCTTTAGTATTTATTATACCGATATATAAAAATATGCCTAATACTAAAGTAGAGACACCTTCTAATAAGAATCCTAATAGTTATTTAAAGATTATTAAAATTAATGGTAAAGAAGTAGATGGCTTTGCTTATGATAAGCTTAACTATAATATAGAAGCTGATACTGGAGTAAGCAGTGTTAAGATTGAGGCTACATCAATTAATAATAAGGCAAGTATTAATGGACTTGGTACTATTAAATTAGAGAATGGTGACAATAAAATAAGTATTAAGGTAACTGCAGAAAATGGTAATGTAACTAATTATGTTTTGGTTATTAATAAGAAAGAAAAAGAAGAAAATATTGATGTACCTGATAGTAATACTATTACTAATATTGTTATAGATAATACTAATTTAGTATTTAATAAAGATACTTTGAAATATGATATAGAGACTGCTTTTACTAATAGTAAATTAAGTATTAAATATTATATAGGTAATGATATTAATACTAAAGAAATAGACTTAATAGTGGGAAAGAATATTGTTAATATTGGTAAGTATACAATAAATATTACTAGAAGTGATATAGCTATTGGTACTGCACTTAATAATTCTGGTATTAAATATAATAATAGTTATATATATGGAATTAGTTTAAATACTGGTACTGATAGTTTAATTAATAATGTTAAGAAGATTAGTGATACTTTATCTATTTCTGTTAAAGATAAGAATGGTAATAATTCTTCAATATTTAAGACTGGTGATAAAGTTGATATTAAGTCTTCCAAAGAAGAAAAGAATTATGAAGTACTTATATATGGTGATGTTAATGGTGATGGTGTTATAGATAAACTTGATTATTTAGCAATACTTAGACACTATTATGGTTATAAGAAATATGATGGAGTATATAAAGAGGCTGCTGATGTTAATAAAGATGGTGTAGTAGATAAACTTGATTATTTAGCAGTACTTAGAGACTATTATGGATATAAAAAGATAGTACAGTAAAGGAGTAAAAATGAAAAAGAAATATATTATTGTTAGTTTAATTAGTTTTATATTATTTAGCAGTGTAGTAAGTGCTGCGAGTGTTAGTATTAAAGCAAGTAATACTTCAATAACTAGAGGTAATAGTGTAACTGTAACTGCTACTGTTAGTAGTGATAGTCCTCTAGTAAGTATCGAAGGTACACTTATGTGTAAAGGGGCTGGAGTATCTTCTGGAGTAGATATGGCTTTTGATGATAGTAGTAATAGTGTTTATTCTAAGTCATATAGTACAACAGTTAAACCTAGTAGTTCTGGTACAATATCTTGTAGTGTTACTTCAAGTAGAATTACGAATATGGCTAGTGATAGCTGGCAAAATCTAGGAGATAAAACAATTAGTATTAAAGTTAGTGAACCAGTATATATACCTCCAAAAACTTATAGTAGTAATAACTATTTAAAATCTTTGGAAATTGAAGGTTATACTATTGATTTTAATAAAGATACTAATGAGTATAGTATTGAAGTACCTAATGGTACTGAAAAAGTTAGTATTAAAACTTCTTTAGAGGATACTAAGGCTAAAGTATCTGGTGATGGAGAAGTTAGTATTAGTGAAGGTACTAATAAGTTAGAAGTAAAAGTAACTGCAGAAAATGGTAATGAGAGAGTTTATATTATTAATGTTACTGTTAAGGAGTTAGATCCAATTGAAGTGACTATTAATAAAAAGAAATATACAATAGTTAGAAAAGAAGGTGTAATTGAGAATATTCCAGAAAATTATGAAAAGTCTTCAATTAAGATAGGAGAGGATGATATTCTTTGCTATAAAAATACTAAGACTAATAATATATTAATAGGTCTTAAGGATGAAAAGGGAGAAGCTAAGTTCTATTCTTATGATGAAAAGACTAAGAAATATACTTCATATAATGGATATAAAATAGGAGGATTATATTTAAATATTATTACTATGCCAAATGATAAAATACCAAGTGGTTATTCTAAAGTATCATTTAAATATGAAAATAATAAGTTAGATGGATATCAATTAATTGATAAGAGTGGTACTTATGCTGCTGATGAAAGTGTTAAAGGTAGTGATTTTTACTTATTATATGCTGTTAATGAAACTACTGGAGAAACTAGTACTTATGTTTATGATAAACTAGAGGGCACTATTCAGAGATTTAATACTAATATGATGCTTGCTTATAAGGAGAAGGCTGATAGCTATTTATTATATTTCTTACTATCTTTAGTAGTACTTGCTACGACCGTTATTACATTTACAATTGTTTTAATGAAGAAAAAGAAGCATAAAACTAAATTTGCTTAATATAATATAGTATCATTATGATTAATGAGAAAGAGAAACATAAGTGTTTTATGCTTCTCTTTTTTAATTCTATAATGCTTCGTAAGAAAGGCCTTAGGCTTTCTTGCGCCTTTAGAGACTACAGGCTCTAAAGGAATAAAATATGATTTACTTTTTATCTATAATTTGATACAATTATATTGTGATGAATATGAAAAATAAAAGTTTAAAAAAGATATTAATTGTTATTTTATTGTTAGTGTTAGTTAGTTTAATACTATTATTTATAGATAAGAGTTCTTATAAAGATTATACTAGAAATTATTTTTATTTTGATACTTATATTAATGTTAAGGTAAATACTGTTAAAAGTGAAAGAGAAATGAATGATATATTTAATGATATAGATTATTTATATGATAGTTATCATAAACTTACTGATGCTTTTGATAGTTATGATGGTATAGTTAATGTTTATTATTTAAATAATAATCTTAATAATAATGAGAATATTGAAATAGATACTAGACTTGCTAATATTATTAAGCTTGGTATAGATTTTTATGACACTACTGATGGATTATTTAATGTGGCTGCTGGTAATTTAACAATAAAATGGAAAGAGTTTATTGATTCTTGTGATAATCTTCCTAGTATGGAAGAACTTAATGTTAATACTAATATTAATGATATTAAGCTAGATGGTAATAATTATAGTAAGAGTAATGATGTTAAATTAGATTTGGGTGGTATTGCTAAAGGTTATGTTACTGAATTGGTAGGTAGATACTTAGAAGAAAACGATATTCATTCTTATATTATTAATGCTGGTGGTAATGTGATGGTTGGTAAGGCTTATAATAAAGATACTTTTCTAGTAGGTATTACTAGTCCTGATAATAAAGATGATATGTTTACTAAGGTTAAAGTTAATAATTTATCAATAGTTACTTCAGGTAGTTATCAAAGATATTGTACTTTAGATGGTATTAATTATAATCATATTATTAATCCTATAACTAAGTATCCTAGTAATTATATGAAGTCTGTTACAGTAGTTGGTAAGAGCTCAATATTGGCAGATATTTATAGTACTTATTTATTCCTACTTCCAGTAGAAGACGGACTAAAGATAGTTAATAATAATCCTGATATAGAGGCTATATGGTATGTAGATAAAGATAATATAGTTAGAAGTGATAATTTTAATTATGAATAAAAATGATATTAAATTAATTATATTTATTCTAGTTATAGTAGGAATTCTTATACTTATCATTAATCTTAATAAAAAAGAGGGAGATACAGTAGAAGTATATTATAAAGATGATTTAGTACTTAGTGCTGATCTTTCTATCAATAATATTTATACGGTAGAGGGACTTCTTGGTAATGTAGTAATTGAAGTAAAAGACAAAAAGGTTAGAGTAGTAAAAGAAAACTCTCCGAAAAATATATGTAGCAAAGAAGGATATATTAGTGATAGTACCAAACCTCTTATCTGCTTACCTAATAAAGTTGTTATTAAGATAGTACAAAGCAGTGATATGGATGGTGTTGTATACTAATGAAAACAAGAGATATTACAGTAATAGGAATAATGACCGCAATAAGTGTAGTTATTTCTATTATAGAGAGTTATTTTACTTTTATTAGTGATTTTATACCAGGATTAAAACTTGGTTTATCAAATATTGTTATAATATATGTTTTATATAAATATGGCTTTAAGACTTCAATTATGGTATCACTTATTAGAGTATTAATTGTAGCCTTACTCAGAACAGGCTTTGGTATTAATTTTTTCTTTTCTTTATCAGGAGCATTATTTAGTATAATAGCTATGGTACTAGTTAAGAAAACTAAATTATCTATAATTGGTGTATCAATAGTAGGTAGTATATTTCATAGTATAGGACAAGTACTTGTAGGAATATTAGTACTTAATAATTATAATATTACCTATTATTTACCATATTTATTAATATTTTCTATTCCTACGGGTATAATCGTGGGAATAGTATCTAAAAAACTTATAGATAATACAAAGAATATAGGAAGGAATTAGAGTATGAATGAAGTTATTAAATTATTAACTGAAAAGAATAAAACTATTAGTACAATGGAATCTTGTACTGGCGGTGGTATAGCTAATGCTATTACTAATATCGAAGGATCTAGTGAAGTATTTAAGTTTGGAGCAGTTACTTATTCTAATGAATATAAAATTAAAATGGGAGTAAGTAGTAATATTATTGATAAATATACTGTCTATAGTACTGAGACTAGTAATGAAATGAGTAAAAATATTAGTAATTATACTAATTCTAATTATGGTATTGGTGTTACTGGTAAATTAAATAGAGTAGATAAATTTAATTTATATGGTGAAGATAATATTGTTTATATTAGTATTTATGATAGAGATAATAATAACTATTATAATGAAATAGTAAAGGCTATTTGTGATAATAGAGAAGATAATAAGAAATTAGTAATTGATATGGTTACTAATATGTTAAAAAAAGTAGTGTAGGCGAAGTTATGTTAGTTAATATTTTACTTGGAATAGCTACGATTAGCACTTTCTTTTCTTATTTACCTCAGACTATAAAAATACTTAGAAATAAAACTGCTAGTGACCTTAGTATTTCTTCATGGATATTATGGGTAATAAGTAGTTTGTCATACTTTTTATATGCTATTTTATGTAGTAATGAATTTATGCTTAAAGTGGTTACTACTACGGAATTTATCTTTTGCCTTTTGATACTAGTGTTAACTATTATATATAGAAAGCCTAGTATTAGTAATAGAATAAGAATATTTATTAGAAACAAATTTAATAAATAGAATAAAAAATACTAGTCAAAGTAATTAAAATGTTTTATAATTAGATAGTAGGAGGAAATATGAAAAAGAAGATAATTGTACTTAGTATGGTTAGTCTACTACTACTAGGAGGCTGTGCAAAGGGATATAAAGAAGGTATATATACTGGTACTGCTACTGATAGTTATGGTGGACAAGATAATACTGCTACTGCTACCGTTACTGTTGATAGTAATGGCAAGATTACTAGTGTAGAACTTGATACTACTTATACTAAAGATGGTGTTAAGACTACTAAAAAAGCTTTAGGCAGTGAATATGGTATGTATAATAATCCTTATGGAAGTACTATTGGTGAGTGGGATACTCAGGTTAAGGCTCTTGAGGACTATATTGTTAAAAACCAAGGTATTGATAGTCTAAAGTTAAATGAAGATGGTAAGACTGATGCAGTGAGTGGTTGTACTATTAAAATTGATGCTTTATATGAAGCTGCAAGCAATGCTTTAAAACAAGCAAAGAAATAAAAGTGCTATTTTAAGTAGTACTTTTATTTTTTAATTCATATATATTATTAGGTGATTATCTTGAAGAATATATTTAAAATGGTATCGTTATTAGTACTTGTACTATTTAGTTTTTTTTATACAGATAGAGTAATGAATTTTATTAATAAGAAAGATCCACTTATGAATAAGATAGACTTATTAAAAGATAAATATGAAGTCCTTCCTGTTAATGCAGTACTTGATAGTAATACTATTATTCCTGGAGTTAAGGGAAAAAGTGTAGATCTTGATAAGAGTTATGAGAATATGAAAGTAAGTGGTATCTTTAGAGAGGATTATCTTGTATATAATGATATATTACCTAGTGAGATGTTATCTAATAATATGGATAAATATATTATAGGAGGTAATACCTCCAGTAATAGAGTGTCCTTACTTGTTATTACTAATTATGATAATATTGATAAGATTAAGAATAATAATATTACGATATTTTTAAATCATAAAGATGTATCTATAAATAATATTAAAAAGATTAATAAGAATAGTATTTATACTTATGGTAATAATGGTATATATAGTGAAGAAATACTTGATAACGATAATACAATTATTAATAGAATTAGTAAGAATAAATCTATATATTGTCTAAGTATGGAGAAAAATAATGATACTTTGAGTATTTGTAATAAGAAGAAGATGTATGTTGTAATACCTAGTATAGTTGGCGATTATTTGGATATTAAGAATAATTTAACTAATGGTAGCATAATACTTCTTAATGATATGAATAATCTTGATATTATAGTTAAGTATATTAATAGTAAAGGATATATGATTGTACCTCTAGAAGAATTACTTACAGAATAGATTAAAAATATGAACTATTTCATAATAAATAGCATAATATATAGTGTCATGAGCATTAGCTTGTGTTTATATATATAGTAGCTTCCTTTATAAGGAAGCTATTTATGTTATATTGTGTGAAAATAAAAAAAGTACTTGCAATTTACTAATAAAGTAGTATATAATGTTACAGAAAGGAAAGGATTCTATGGCAAAGAAATTAGTAATAGTGGAGTCCCCACATAAGAGTAAAACAATAGAAAAATATTTAGGAAGTGAATATAAAGTAGTATCTTCAGTAGGACATATTAGAGATTTATCTACTTCTGGGAAGTTTGGTTTTGGTGTTGATATTGATAATAATTTTAAACCTGATTATCAAATTATAAAGGGTAAAAATAAAATAGTAAAAGAATTAAAGAAAGATGTTAAAGATTCAGACTTTGTTTATTTAGCAACCGACCCCGATCGTGAAGGAGAGGCTATTAGTTGGCATTTATATGATACTTTAGGTCTTACGGATAAAGATTATGATCGTATAGTATTTAATGAAATAACTAAGAAGGCTGTTTTAGATTCTTTTGCTAAGGCTAGAAAAATAGATGATAATTTAGTTAAGTCACAGGAGACAAGAAGAATTCTAGATAGAATTATTGGTTTTAGACTTAGTAAACTTATGCAGTCTAAGACTGGAGGAAAGTCTGCGGGTAGAGTTCAGTCAGTGGCTCTTAAGTTAATTGTAGATAGAGAAAGAGAAATTGAAGCTTTTATACCAGAAGAATATTTTGAGATAGATGCTTATTTTAATGACTTTAGCGCTAAGCTTGATACTTATAATCATAAAAAGATTGAGATTAAGAAAGAAGTAGAGGCTAAAGAAATATTAAGTAAGCTATCTAATGCTTTTAAGATAGAGAGTGTTGATAAAAAAGAAAAGGCTAAGAAGAGTAAGTTTCCTTTTACTACGAGTACACTACAGCAGGAAGCCTCTAATAAATTGGGATTTACTTCAAAAAAGACTATGAGTATTGCTCAAAAGTTATATGAAGGTATTGATTTAGGTAGTGAGACTGTCGGTTTGATTTCTTATATGAGAACAGATTCGGTAAGACTTTCTGATGAATTTGTTAAAGAAACTTATGGATATATTAAAGATAACTTTGGTAGTGAATATGTTGGTTATGTAAAGAAAAGTACTAAGACTGAGAATGTTCAAGATGCTCATGAGGCTATTAGACCAACATCAATTAATAGACATCCTGATAAGATAAAAGAATATTTATCTAATGATGAATATAAATTATATAAGATTATTTATTATAGAGCTTTAGCTTCACTTATGAAAGACGCTAAGGTAGAGGCTACTACTGTTATACTTGATAATAATAATTATCAGTTTAAAACTACTGGTCAAGTACTTATTTTTGATGGATATTTAAAAGTATATAATATTTATGAAGATAGTGAAGATACAGTACTTCCTGACTTTAGTACTTATAATAGTAATGTTATTGTATCTAATAAGATAGAATATTCTTCACATACTACTAAACCTCCTGCTAGATATACAGAAAGTAAATTAATTAAAGAAATGGAAGAACTTGGTATTGGTAGACCTTCTACTTATGCTAAAACCATTGATACTATTAAAGAAAGAAATTATGTTAAAGTAGAAGATAAGAAGTTTATTCCTACCGAAATTGGTATTGAAACTACTGATAAGTTACAAGAATTCTTTAAAGATATTATTAATGTTGAATATACTAAGAATATGGAAGATGATCTTGATAAGATTGCTGAAGGTGATATGGAGTGGTATAAACTACTTAAAATGTTTTATGATGACTTTGAACCTAAAGTGGAAGTCGCCTTCAAGGAGATGGAAAAGAAGGCTCCTGAAAAGACTGGAGAGATATGTCCTAATTGTGGTAGTGAGTTAGTTATAAAACAAAGTAGATATGGTAAGTTTGTTGCCTGCTCGAACTATCCTACTTGTAAGTATATAAAAAATGATAAAGAAGAGAAAAAAGTAGTAGAAATAATGAACTGTCCTAAATGTGATGGTAAAGTAGTTGAGAAGAAGACTAAAAGAGGTAAAATATTTTATGGCTGCTTGAACTATCCAAAGTGTGATTTTGCTACTTGGGATAAACCATTAGAAGAAAAATGTCCTAATTGTCATGGAACTTTAGTTGAAAAGAAAGATAAAATTAAGTGTATGAACTGTGATTATGAAAAAGATAATGGCTAAGCTGTAATTAATAGGGATTTATTAAAATAAGAATGATTTTTGGTTATAAATACTAAAAATCATTTTTTATATGGCGATGTTAAATAATGTAAAATAAATTAAATTAATTGACTAAAAAAAATATTTAATATATAATTATAAATGAAAGATGTGATATGAATGAATAAGAAGATAATAATTTTTATAACATTATTTATAATAGTACTTATACCAACATATAAAGTAGAGGCTAAGACACTAGGAGACTTAAGAAAAGAATTATCTAACCTAGAAGCTAAGTATGAAGAAAATAAAAATAATAAGAAGTTAACTGATGAACAAATAGTATCATTAACTAGTGAGATTAATGTTATTACTGGTAAGGTAAATAGTATTAAGAGTGATATTAAAAAAACTGAAGATGATATTAATACTAATCAAAAAAAGATAGAAGAAAAGAAAGATGAAACAGATGAACTACTAAAATTTCTTCAAGTATCATCGGGAGAAAATGTTTATTTAGAATATATCTTTCAAGCAGACTCTTACACCGATTTTATATATAGATATTCTGTAGCTTCTCAGCTTACTGAGTATAATGATAATCTAATGAATGAATTAACTAAATTAGTAGAAGAATTAGAAAAAAAGAAATCAGAATTATCTACAAAAAGAAGTAATCTTGAAACAGAAAGTAATAGTTTAAATTCAAAACTAATTACTTTGAGAGCAAATTTATCAAATTATAAAGAAGAGGGAACTACTATTGAAGAAGATATAAGGGACATGAAAGCTGAGATATCTAGATTAACCGCTAAAGGATGTAAAAATAATGAAGAAATATCTACTTGTGGTAGAAAATATAATAGTGGTAATGTTACTATAACAGCAACAGGTTGGAGTTACCCACTTAATTGGGGTTGTGTAACTAGTGAATACACGGGATACAACATTAGAGAAGACTGGTCTGGTGGTGGTGGACACCATGGTATTGACTTAGACTGTGTCAGTGAAGGAACAACAGCATATCCTGCTGCTAACGGAGTAGTAGCTAGAATAGTTAATTATTCAAGTTGTGGTGGTAACCAAGTATGGGTATATCATAATGTTAATGGTATTCCTTATACTACAGTATACCTACATTTACTTAGAATATCAGTATCTGTAGATCAAGTAGTAACTCCACAGACAAAGATAGGTGAGGTAGGAGGATATTCTACTCAGTCATATGATAATTGTACAACAGGAGCTCACTTACACTTTGGTATGGCTTATGGACATAATGCTTATAATTTTAATGCTAATTCATTTAATCCAAGAAACATAATAAATTTCCCTGCTCTATATTATAGTGGTGGAGGATACTTTAGTAGATAAGAGCTATATAGCTCTTTTAACTTATAAGGAGGCTAACTATGGAAGGTTTAACTAGACAAGAAGTAGAATATAGAAAAAATAATGGACTATCTAATGATGAAAAAGTAAAATATACTAGAACCACTAAAGAAATAGTATTATCTAATACCATAACACTATTTAATATTTTAAATATAGCTTTAATGGTTTTAACATTAACTACAGGTTCTATACAAAATGCTACTTTTATAGGAACGGCAGTATTTAATACTATAATAGCTATCTATCAGGAATTAAAAGCTAAGAGAACTCTAGATAATATTAGAGTTACTAATCAGGAAAAAGTAACAGTAGTTCGTGATGGCAAAAAAGAAGAGATACCAAAAGAAGAAATTGTATTAGGTGATACTCTTTATCTATCATCAGGAGATAATATTCTTGTTGACCTTGAAGTAATAAAGAGTGGTTCACTTGAGGTAGATGAGAGTATTATTACTGGTGAATCAAATGCTATTCAGAAAAAGAAAGATGATAAGATAATGTCTGGATCAATAGTTACTAGTGGTACTGCTTATGCCAAAGTAGTAGGACTAACCAAAGATAGTTATGCTAGTTCTTTAGTAAAAGATGCTGCCTCAGTAAAAGATAACACTTCATACTTACAAAATACTATTAATAAAATACTAAAAATAATAACATTTTTAATTGTACCAGTAGGTATTCTATTATTTATAAGTCAGTATTTTCGTAGTGGGCTAACCTATAAAGAAGCTATACTATCCACAGTAGCGGGTATAATAGGTATGATACCTGAAGGCTTAGTTTTACTTACTTCAATAGCCTTAACTGCGGGTGTATTAAAGATGGCTAAAAAGAAAGTTCTAATACAAAAGTTACATGGTATTGAAATACTATCATGTACTGATGTACTATGTCTAGATAAAACGGGTACCATAACTGATGGAACTATGGAAGTAGTGGATACCGTAGTACTTAATAATAAGATAAATGTAGATGAAATAATAGCTAATATTAATACTGAAGAAGGAAATAATGCTACTGATATTGCTCTAAAGAAAAAATATGGTATTAAGACTAGTTTAAATGTAACTGATAGAACAGCTTTTTCTTCAAGTAAAAAGTGTAGCATTACCACTATAAATGATACTAAGTACTATCTTGGAGCCTTAGAATATATTACTGATAAAAAATTAACTGACTATGAGGAATTAACTAAGTATATATTAAAGGGTTATAGAATAATTACTCTTGCTAGTGGTAATACCAATATTAAAGTAGATGCCTTTATTATTTTAAAAGATAATGTTAGAGCAAGTGCTAAAGATACTTTAAATTATTTCAAACAGCAGGATGTTGAAATAAAAATAATATCTGGAGATAACCCTGTTACTGTATCTAATATTTTAAGACAGTTAGAATTTGATGGCTATGATAGATTTATTGAAGGTAAAGACTTACCAAAAGATTATGATGAATTAGTAAAAATTGTCAAAGAAATAACTATCTTTGGTAGAATGACTCCGAGTGATAAACAAAAAGTAATCAAAGCTCTAAAAGAAAATAATACTGTTAGTATGATTGGTGATGGTGTAAATGATATCCTGGCTCTAAAAGAGGCTGACTGTGGTATTGCTCTAGGAAGTGGTGTTGGGGCCGCTAAAAGTGTTAGTGAAGTAGTTCTAACTAATAATGATTTTAGTACATTACCTGAAATAGTAAATGAAGGAAGAAGAGTAGTAAATAATATTGAAAGAGTAGCCTCAATGTATCTAATTAAAACAACATACTCCTTATTACTATCTCTATCATCAATAATATTATCATATGAATATCCATTCTATCCAATTCAGTTATCACTAATTAGTGCTATTTGTGTGGGAATACCATCATTCTTTCTAGCATTAGAACCAAACTATAACAAAGTAGGTAAAGATTTCATAGTAAATGTCTTTAGAAATGCCCTACCAAATGGAATAATGGTAATGTTAAATATATTCATAATAATAATGTTCTGTAGTATCTTTGGCCAAGACTTCAATAACTATAGACTGGTAGTAGTATCCCTAACAGGATTAATAACTCTAAGATTACTATATACGATATGTAAACCACTTAACTTATGGCGTAAAATTCTCTTAATATTCTGTAGTATATCATTTTTTGAACTACTAATTTTACTTCCAGACTTGTTTTTAGTCTCAAAATTTGGTATAGTAAGTATCATCTTTATTTTAGTTCTTGGCTTTGTAGATACTTATGTTATAGATTTCTTTAGAGAATTATACGATAAAATAGTGAATAAAGTAAGGAATTTAAAAAATGAAAGAAAAAAAGGAAAAGAAAAAAATAAATTATCTTAGGATAATATGGGTAACAGGAATATATGTAATGTTAATTATAATATTATATTTAGTAGTTAAGTATAAAGTAGAATACGAAGGATAGTGATAATATGTTTGTCGATGAAGTAGTAATGAAAGTAGAAGCCGGTACTGGTGGTAATGGCTGTATGGCCTTTAGGAGAGAAGCCTGCGTACCAATGGGGGGACCATTTGGTGGTAATGGGGGTAAAGGATCAGATATAATATTTAAAGCTGATGAAGGCCTAAAGACACTAATTGATTTAAGATACCAAAAGAAAATTAAAGGTAACAATGGTGAAAATGGTGAAGGTAAAAATAAGTTTGGTAGTAATAGTGAAGATGTTATTATCAAAGTACCAGTAGGAACTACTGTTAAAGATGCAGATACTGGTGTAGTAATAGCAGACTTAACTAAGCAAGGTGAAATGGCTACGATAGCTTATGGTGGAAGGGGTGGAAGAGGTAATGTTAGTCTAGCCACTAGAAGTAATCCTTGTCCATCATATGCTGAAAAAGGAGAACCTGGCGAAGTAAGAAATATTAAAGTTGAACTACGTATGATTGCTGATGTTGGCCTAGTGGGTATGCCTTCTGTAGGTAAGAGTACTATTCTATCTATGATATCAAACGCTAATCCTAAAATAGCAGATTATCATTTTACTACCTTATCACCAAATTTAGGAGTAGTAAAAACAAAAGATAATACTTTTGTAGTAGCGGATCTTCCTGGTTTAATTGAAGGTGCTAGTGAAGGTGTAGGGCTTGGTCATAAGTTTTTAAAACATATAGAGAGAACTAAGATTATTGCTCATGTTATAGATATGGCAGGTACTGAAGGAAGAGAACCATATGAAGATTATGTTGCTATAAGAAAAGAACTTGAGGATTTTAGTCCTAAATTATTAACTAAGAAAGAAATAATTATAGCTAATAAAATGGATGGTGAAGAAGCTAAAGAGAATTTAAAGAAGTTTAAAGAAAAGATTAGGAATGAAGATATATATGAAGTAACTGCTTTAATAAATGATGGTCTTGATAAAGTAATAGATAGATTATCTACTTTAGTAAAAGAAATAGATAGAGAAGTATTATATACTGATGATGTTCAAGAAAGTCATGTTCTATATAAATTTAAGAAAGAAAAACCATTTACTATTTCTAAAGATAAAGATGTCTTTGTAGTAAGAGGAGATACTATTGAAAAATTATTTAGAATGACTAATTTTAATACTGAAGAGGCTTATGAAAGATTTTCTAATAAACTTAGAAAAATGGGCCTTGATGAAGAACTTATAAAAAATGGTATTGAAGAAGGAGATACTGTTAGAATACTTGATTTTGAATTTGAATGGACAAGATAACCTGTAGTTTATCTTGTCTTTCTTCTTAAGCCTGTAAGTCTTAAGAAGCATAAGATAGCCTGTAGTCTATCTTATGAGTGTATTTTATTTATTATATATAATAAATTTCTTTAACTTTATTAAAAAATCTGCTATAATTATGTTGTGTCCTCGTAGCTCAGTAGGATAGAGCGATTGCCTCCTAAGCAATAGGTCGACAGTTCGATTCTGTCCGAGGACGCCATTTTTATATATAGAAGTCTAGAATTAGTTCTAGATTTTTCTATATATAAAAAATTGTCATAATATTGACAAATGGTATAAAAAGTGTTATCATATAAAGCAATTTCAAAGGGAGGTTTTTGTTATGAAATTAAAAAATATTTTATTTAGTTTGGTGGCAATTGTTTTAAGTTTTTTTGCTGTTACTGCAAAAGCTGAAACTACTGCTCCTAGTTATTATGAGTTAGATGGTTCTAATCTACATAAAATTGATGTTTCATATTATTTGAGTAATAGTACAATAAATATGGAATTTAAGAAAACTACTGATGGACAAATTGTTTATTGTACTGAAAGAAGTAAAACGTTTTATACTGGTAGAGCAAAATATTATTTAATTGGTGAGATGGATCAAAGAATTGTATATCTTTTCCAAAATGGTTATCCAAATAAAACAATATTTGGTAATGCAGATAAAGATTATTTGACTACAGGATTAGCTGTATGGTACTTAATAAATCCTAATGATTATTCATTTCAACATTTTGATTTAGAAAAAGGAACATATCGTGGTAAAGATTCTGACATTGTAAGAGAAATGGCAAAACTTGTAAATGGTGCTAATAACTATAAACAAGCAGAACCTACTATTAAGTTAAATGGAAATACTAATTTAACATTATCTAGTGATGGTAAATACTATGTTAGTTCAAATCTTGGTATAACTACTACTGGTAATGTTAAAGATAGTTATACTGTTTCTTTAGAAGGAGCACCTAGTGGAACAATAATTACTAATGTTAATGGTAAAGAACAAAATACATTTAGTAAAAATGAAAAATTTATAGTAAAAGTACCAGTATCTAGTATTAAAGGTACAACATTAAACTTTAAAGTAAATGCTGCTGCTGAAGGTGGTATTGCTAAAGTATATGAATATAAACCAAGTGATTCAAGATATCAAGGTACATCTGGATTATATTATGATTATAAGAATATTAATACTAGTTTAGAATTAAAGTTAAATATAGTAACTGAAGTACAAATTAGTAAAATAGATGCTACTACTAATAAGGAATTACCAGGAGCACATTTAGTAGTTAAAGATGCTAATGGTAAAGTAATAGATGAGTGGATTTCTACTGAAGAAGTACATGTTATTAAAGGATTAAATCCTGGTAAATATACTTTAACTGAGACTATTGCTCCAGAAGGATATGTATTAAGTACTGAAACTATTACTTTTGAAGTAAAAAATGATGGTACAGTAACTAAGGTAGTTATGAAGAACTATCTTGAAGATAAACCTATATCAGTAAGCATTAGTAAGAGAGATATTACTACAGGTGAAGAGTTACCAGGAGCACATCTTGAATTAAAAGATGAAACTGGAGAAGTTATATATGCTTGGGTATCAACTAATGAACCATTTATAATTAAAGATGGATTAAAACCAGGTAAATATACATTAAGTGAGATGATTGCTCCAGAAGGATATGAATTATCTACTGAAACAGTTACATTTGTTGTAAAAGAAGATGGAACAGTTGATGGAGAAATTATTATGTATAATAAACCTGAAACAATTGAAGTTCCAAATACTTCATCATTTAAAACTATAACAGCATCCTTAATAGGTGTTATCATTATTGGTCTTGGATCATTTATGATATACAGAAATTATAAAAAGAATGAAGAAAAATAATTTAAAATTTCAAGTAGCAGCGGGAGTAATACTAATAATAAGTGGAATCCCGCTTTTACTTTCAAACTATATAAAAGAAAAAAGGGATGTTGTATTTAGCGAAATGAATTTAGTTTTATCAGAGATAAATACTAGAGATATAGAAAATGTTGAAGAAGAACCAGCAGTAGAAGAACCTACTGAAGAAGTAAAAGAAGATAATAATAATTATATTTATGAAGAATATTTAGGAGTATTAGATATTCCAAAGATAAACTTTTATAAAGGCTTTTATAGTAAAACATCAAGTTTAAATAATGTTCAATTTAATTTGTTTGTTTTAAAAGAGTCAGATTATCCTGATGTAGTAAATGGTAATTTAATAATTGCCGGACATTCAGGTAATTATAGCAATAGTTATTTTAATGATTTATATAAACTAAGTATAGATGATACTGTAACAGTTCATTATCAGGGAAAAGATTATATATATAAGATAACTAAAATATACAATGAAAAAAAGACAGGTACAGTAAGAATATTAAGAAATAGAAATAAAACAAGTTTAACTTTAATTACTTGTACCAATGGTGATAATTATCATCAAACTATATATATAGCAGAATTAATATAATAAAAAAGGAGGGGGTGATGATATGAAATACTTATCAATATTAGAAAAGTTTAAGATATTATTTGATACCTTAATGTCATTTAAGTTTATATTTGTACTAGTAATTTTAATGCTTATTTTAACAATATTATTTACTTGTAAAAAGTTAAGTAATAAAAAGTATGTAATATTTATGAGTTTATCAATGATTTTAACCTTTATAATTAGTATTATAAGAAATCATAAAGTACTATTTAATACTTTTGATAATTTTACAACAATATTTTTTAATGGTATTTATTTTCCATCTATATATATTTATATAAGTGTATTATTAATAATATCATTAGCTTTTATTACTAGTATATTAAGTTCTAATAAGAAGAAAATATATAAAATAATTAATAGTATAACTTTTATTATAAATAATATTTTCTTTGTTATAATATTAAATATTATAGCTAAAAATAGTATAAATGTATTTGAAATGTCATCACTATACACCAATAATTCATTAGTGGCTATATTAGAATTAAATATGGTATTATTTATACTTTGGGTAGCAGCTTTAAGTGTAGTTTATATAACCAATACTATATGTGATAAAATAACTTCTAAAAAGACAGTTAAAGAAGAAGTAACTATTAAAGATATAGAACCAGTTACTGAAGAGATATCTACTACTAAAGAGTTATTACCAAAAGAGAAAATTGTATTTAATGAAGATGTTACTAATATACCTGAAGTTATTCAAACTATAGAAGAAGTATCTTCCAATACAAATATAGAAACTAATGATAGAGTAACATTTAATGATATATTAAATGGTTTAGTACCAGTAACATATTATGATAATGAAATAAATAATCAAAATTATAATATTACTAATCCTCAAGAAATATATGAAGGTAATTATAATAACTTAAAGTTAGAATTAGAAAAAGATACTATCAAAAAAGTAAAACCAATTATAGAGAAGGTACCTGAAGTTAGAGGAGTAGAAGAGGTACCTAAAGTTAAAATAGAAAAAATAGAAAAAGTACCAGAAATTAAAGTTAATATTATTAAAGCAAAAGATATTATTAATAATGATACTTTAAATATTAATTTAGATACAGTAGAAGATAAAACATTAAAGATAAAGAAAGAAAATATGAAAAAGAATCTTATTAGTAATACTATTTCACTTAATGATTTAATAAAACAAGATGAGGAAATAAAAGAAACATCTAAAGTAATAGATACTATTAATGATGAATCATATTCTTTAAATGATTATAAGAAGATAGTAGAAATGTTAAAAGAAATAAAAAATAATTCTAACAAGAATAATATAAGTATAGATGATGCAGTAACTATGAGTTTAATTAATAATTATAGTATAGATGACTGTGTTAAGTTTAAAGAAATATTAGAAAGTAACTTGAACTAAAGTTATTTTCTTTTTTTCTTTGTAAAAAATAGGGCAAGAATCTTGCTCTTCTTTTTATTTTATTGTATAATTATTATGGAAATTAATAGAAAGAGTGATAGTTATGGCAGCAAAATATGATGAGAGTTCAATTAAAATACTAGAAGGATTAGAAGCGGTAAGAAAAAGACCAGGTATGTATATTGGTTCTACTGATAAAAGAGGTTTACATCATCTAGTATGGGAAATAGTTGATAATTCTATTGATGAAGCATTAAATGGTTATGGTAATCATTTAAAGATAGTTTTACATAAAGATGGGGCAGTAAGTGTAACTGATAAAGGCAGAGGTTTACCAGTAGGTATGCATTCATCTGGTAAATCAACACCTGAAGTAATATATACAGTACTTCATGCTGGTGGTAAATTTAGTGAAGGCGGATACAAAGTATCCGGTGGATTACATGGAGTAGGTGGATCAGTAGTTAATGCTTTGAGCTCAGTTATGGAAGTAGTAACTCGTCGTGATGGCGGAGAATACTATATAAAGTTTGAAAATGGTGGTAAAGTAGTAGTACCTTTAAGAAAAGTAGGAACTACAAATAGAACCGGAACAACAGTTAAGTTTAAACCCGACCCAGCAATATTTCCGGTTACAACATTTAGTTTTTCTACTATATGTGAAAGAATGCAGGAAAGTGCTTTCTTAATAAGTGGACTTACCATTGAAGTAGTAGATGAAATAGAAGGAAGAAGTGAAAAGTACCATTATGAAAATGGATTAGAAGCCTTTTGCGAATATTTAAATGAAGGAAAAGAAGTATTACATAAACCATTATGTTTTACTAGTTCAAAAGATAAAATTAATGTATCAGTAGCTATGCAATATACTGATAGTTATTCAGAAAATATTGTATCATTTGTTAATGATGTAAAAACTAGTGATGGTGGTAGTCATGAAGTTGGTTTCAAAACCGCTATTACGAAAGTACTTAATGACTATGCTAGAGCAAATAATTACTTAAAAAAAGATAAAAGTTTTGATGGTTCTGATGTAAGAGAAGGCTTAACAGCAGTTATATCTGTACAAATACCTGAAGATATACTTCAGTTTGAAGGACAGACCAAATCAAAACTAGGTACACCTGCTGCTAGAGCAGTAGTCGAAGCAATAGTTACCGAGAAGTTAAAATTCTTTCTTGAAGAAAATAAAATGGTAGCTACTAAAATAGTTGGAAAAGCTGTAAAAGGAAAAGAAGCTAGAGAAGCTGCTAGAAAAGCAAGAGAAGAAACAAGAAAAGGAAAAGATAGTAAAAAGACCGAAAGACTATTATCAGGAAAGTTAACTCCTGCTCAAAGTAAAAAAGCAATGGAAAAAGAATTATTTATAGTAGAGGGAGATTCAGCAGGAGGCTCTGCTAAACAAGGTAGAGATAGAAAAGTACAAGCTATTCTTCCACTTCGTGGTAAAGTATTAAATACTGAAAAAACAAGAATGGAAGAAATATTTAAAAATGAAGAAATAAATACTCTAATTTATACAATAGGTGCAGGAGTAGGTAGTGACTTCAATGTAAAAGATATAAATTATGGTAAAGTAATAATAATGACTGATGCTGATGATGATGGTGCACATATACAATGTTTATTATTAACATTCTTCTATAGATATATGAAACCGCTTATTGAAGAAGGGCATCTATTTATAGCAATGCCACCACTATATAAAGTAACTAGTGGTAGTAAACACGTATATGCTTGGTCTAATGAAGAATTAAGAGAAGAAACAAAAGGAAAAACAAACTATAAAGTACAAAGATACAAAGGACTTGGTGAAATGAATGCTAACCAGTTATGGGAAACTACTATGGATCCAGAAGAAAGAAAGTTAATTAAAGTAAATATAACAGATGCAGCTCTTGCTGAAAAAAGAGTATCAGTACTTATGGGAGATGCTGTAGAACCAAGAAAAAATTGGATTGAAGAAAATGTTATATTCTCTCTTGAAGATGACTATAAAATAGCATAGGGAGGCATTATGAAGAAAAGATTACTTGGAGGAGCCTTAGTAGTATGTATTCTACTACTAGCATTCCTATTAGGAAATATAGTATTTAGAATAGTTATGGCAATTACCTCTATACTAGGTTTAAAAGAACTAATAGATATCAAATACAAAAAGAAAAATATACCAGTAATAAAAATAATATCTTATATATTACTTGGAATATTTATGTTAAATGGTATAGTATATAAATTAAATATTACCAGTATGATAATATTAACTCTATTATTATTAATATTACCAGTAATATTCTATAATGATAAAGATAAATACAATATCAATGATAGTATGTATTTTATAGGTATAATATTGTTACTAGGACTTGCTTTTAACAATATTAGTACTATGAGAGAAGTTAATATATATAAGTGTATCTATATATTTATAATATCATTTATTACCGATACATATGCTTTTATTGGAGGCAATTTAATAGGAAAACATAGATTTACTAGTATATCTCCTAAAAAAACAATAGAAGGATGTATTATAGGAGTACTAGTAGGTACATTTATAGGTAGTATGTTTTATTTATCATTAATAGGTAGTATATCAGTACTAAAAATAATATTTATGTCATTAATACTTACTATATTAAGTGAAATGGGAGATTTAGTATTTAGTGCAATAAAAAGATATTATGATAAAAAAGATTATTCAAATATAATACCTGGACATGGTGGTATATTAGATAGATTTGATAGTGTTATATTTGTATCATTAGGTATGAGTTTATTACTTAGTATTTTATAATAGGAGGAGGATAGTATGAATTTATTAAGTTTATTATATTTTGTACTAATATTAGGAGCAATAGTATTAGTTCATGAATTTGGACATTTTATATTTTCTAAATTATTTGGAGTATATGTCTATGAATTTTCAATAGGTATGGGACCTAAAATATTCCATTTTAAAAAGAAAGGTGGAGAAACAGAATACTGTATTAGAGCTATACCAATAGGTGGTTTTGTATCACTAGCGGGTGAAGATGCTGATGATAATAGTAAGATTCCAAATAAAAGAAAATTATATTCTAAGCCAGTATGGCAAAGATTAATAATAATGATTGCTGGTGCAACATTTAACTTCTTATTTGCCTTTGTAATACTATTTGTATCAGCATTAATATATGGAAGTATTTCTACTAAACCAGTAGTAGCTAATGTAAGTGAAGGATATCCTGCTTATACTGCTGGTATTAAAGAAGGAGATACCATAGTATCAATAAATAAACAAAGAGTATCTAGTTGGAGTGAAGTACAATTATATATTCAAACATCTAAAGGTGAACAATTAAATATAGTATTGAAAGATAAATCAGGTACAAAAAGAGAAGTAACCTTAGTACCAGATAAAGTAGAAGATAAAGAAGGAAATGTAAGTTATGTAGTAGGAATAGGACTAGATACCACAGTAAGAAGAGGATTAGGCGTTTCACTTAAACATGCAGTAGAAACGACTGCTAGTCTATATAAATTAATGATTACTACATTAAAAGAATTAGTAACAGGAAAATTCTCAGTTAAAGATTTATCAGGACCAGTAGGAATATACTCAGTAGTAGATAGTCAGTCTAAGAAAGGTTTTGAAAGTATCTTAAGTCTAGTAGCATATCTATCTATGAATGTTGGAGTAATAAACCTAATACCATTCCCAGCCTTTGATGGAGGAAGAGTATTATTCTTAATAATAGAAAAAATAAGAAGAAAACCAATTAAAGCAAAAACAGAAGGAATGATAAACAGTATAGGCTTTATACTATTAATGTTATTAATGGTATTTGTAACAATAAGTGATGTAATAAAACTATTCTAAGAAAGAGGGGTGCTCTAAATGAAAAAAAAGAATATTATTTTATTAATTATTGCAATAGTTATGTTTATTCTAGTAGGATCAACAATGGCATACTTTGGTTGGAGCAGCTCTGCAGAAAACAAAGATCAGTTAGTAGATGTAACAGTCGCAGGTGGTACTGGTTCGTGTGATAAACTATCAGACAACAATAAATTATTATATCCAACATCCACAAGAGAAAAGGGAAGAATATTAAAAGTAACTACTAAACAACAAATGGCTACAAATGCTTTTGTTACTTGGAATTTAGTAGTAAATAGTATAAATGAAACAACACTTACTACTTCAGGATTAAAACATAAATCATTTAAATATGAATTAGTAAATGACACAACAGGAGTATCTTATGGTACAGGTAGTTTTGAAAATGTAACTAATGGTACTACAATAACACTAAGTACAGATAAAGAAACATTAGATTATAATAAAGAATACACATTTATATTATATCTATGGATAGATGGTACTATAGGTAATAATCCATTAGATATGACTAATCAACCATATAACTTTGATTTAAACTGTAACATAACAGGTACAAGTACTAAAGTTACACCGCCAGTACCAACCAATATGGTTCAGTATATAAGATATTTATATAATAATGCAGAAAAGAAAACAGTAACAAATAATGGTATAAATTATAACACAGCTCCTTCAGTAAGACTTATGAGTGATAGATTAGGTGGTACTACAACAGATCTAGAAGGTGGTAATGTTAGATATTATGGTAATCCTCAATCAGAAATAGTACCTGCTTGGCAATCGGATAGAACATCAATTCTGGCTAATGGAGTCTTTGGAAGCGCATTTACTTCAGAAAGCAATTGTAGCTCTATGTTAACAGCATTAACTACTTGTTCTGCAAATTATAGTGCTTTAGGATTCTCAAGTGCATCAGAGTGCGAGGCAGGATTACCAGCTTTATTAAAGAGTATGGCTAATGTTTCAACAGTTTCTGAACTAATTACCGAATATTGTACCAATGATACTTATCCATTAAATAACTATATATATTTTAATTGTAGTGATTATTCTAATCAATCCTCAAGTACTTGTGAAACATGGCGAATAATAGGAATATTTGATGGCAAAGTAAAAATAATGAGAAATAATACAATAGGAAAACTCGCTTGGGACTACGATAAAAACGATAATTCCTCACTAACTACTTATGATAACAATTGGCATACTGCAACATTACAAAAATTACTAAATAATAGTTATTATAATGGTACCGGAACAATTACTTATTATAATTCGGACTCTGCAAATAGTTCTGTAAGTCTAAATATGAATAATACAGGAATAAAAAACACAGCAACAAGAAATATGATAAGTGAAACAAATTGGTATTTAGGTGGTTGTGATACAAATGCCAGTTATTCTAATCAAATTTATCAATACGAAAGAGGAACACAAAAATGTAGTGGTTGTACTTATGAAATAATTTGGAAAGGTAATATTGCTCTTCCATATCCAAGTGATTATAGCTATTCTTCAGACTTTTCCATTTGTAATAATTCGATAGGTGGTTACCATAGTAATGTCTGCTTTGGTACTAATTGGATGTATCCAATAATGACTGCTGATGGTGCACAAGAAAGCTGGTTATTAACCCCTAATTCCAGCCACTCGAGCTTTGCGTGGCTTGTCTTTTCAGATGGCAGCGTGTATGCTGGTAACTCTGTCCACCGCGGCTATGGGGCCGCGCCAGTCCTTTATCTCTCTTCTAAACTAGAAATAGAGTCAGGGGACGGATCAAGTAGTAATCCGTACAAATTAAATGCGTAAGCAGTTAATTTGAGATAACTTTGGTAGGAAGAACTTGGTAAGAGGCCCCTCAAACAGGCGAAGTCTGTTAGGGGCAAGGGCGGCGAAAGTCGCCAAGAGAAGAAAAGTATTCGCCGAAAGGCGAAAGATGAAAAATATATTTTGGTATTAACACTAATTTAGTGTTTAATATAGGGCGATTTTATATAAAACTAGTACCCCTAATTCCAGCAACTCGAACAATGCGTGGAATGTTAATGGGGCCCGCGCCAGCCCTTTATAAAAAATCATCCTTGAGATATTTATCGTTAAATGTTAGGCTATAGATGGATTATATCTATGGGTATACCTAGAACTATAGATATTTATGTAAAAGAGCTAGTAGAGACTTTTATAGAAAATTAATTCAAATATTTTGAATATATTTTCTTGTGTCTCTATTAGCGCTTATTTTTAATTTGTAAAGATTGTGATATTATAATGATATGAATATGATAAATATAAATGTTAAAATAAAAACTGATAAATTTGTCAATATTAAAAAGATAAATTATTTATATAAGAATAATTATATTTCTTATCAAAAATATTTTAATAGTATGAATAATTATAATAATAGTTATAAATATATTAAATAATATCTAAGTATATAGATATAGCTTCTATATAATAGGTATGTAGATACATTATTCTTAGACTAATAATTAGGCTAAGAATAACACTAATAAGACTTACATAGTAAGGCTTATAGTGAAACATAAAATAAAACTGATAAATACATTTTTATCAGTTTTAATATTATATATAATACTTACCTTGGTAAGTATCTCTTCTTACCATTTCTTTATCAATATCATTAAGTAAACAAAATTTCTTAATTAACCAAGTAGGTTCTACTAAAGTAGATACATCTGGATCAGAAGTAATTCTATGAATTACTATCTTAGGATTTAATAATTCTAACTGTTTAATAACTATATCTATATATTCTTCTTTAGATAATATATGAAAATGTTCTTTATTATATAAAGTTTCTAAAGGGGTATTTTTAACAATATTTAACATATGTATTTTAATACCTTGTATATCTAAAGTATTTAAATGTTTAACAGTATCTAACATCATATCTTCAGTTTCATAAGGTAAACCATTAATAATATGAACAACAACATCAATATTTCTATCTCTTAATTTTTTAACCATACTATCAAATTCTTCAAGTGTATGACCTCTATTAATTAGTTTAGAGGTCTTTTCATGTATAGTTTGTAAACCAAGTTCAATAGTAAGATAAGTTCTTTTATTAAGTTCTTCTAAATAATCCAAAGTATCTTCAGTAATAGCATCACATCTAGTAGCGATAAATAATCCAATAACATTATCTATTTTTAATACTTCTTCATACTTAGATTTTAATACTTCAAGAGGAGCATAAGTATTAGTTCTAGCTTGAAAATAAGCAATATACCTACTATTAGGCCATTTCTTTTCTATAACATCCTTAACTTCATAAAACTGAGTAGTCAAATCCTTATTAGGATTACCACCATGTTCTCCAGAACCACTCTTAGAACAATATATACAGCCACCATAACCTTTGGTACCATCAATATTAGGACAAGTAAAACCAGCATTCAAACTAACTTTAAATACTTTAGAATTAAATCTATTTTTAAGATAATAATTCAAAGTATGATATCTCTTATTATCTAATGTATATTTAAACATTATTAGTCACCTCAAGATATATTGTATCATAAAATAAAAAAAATACATAATAAATAATGGTGATATATATGTCTAATATAAAAAGATATAATATATTTATATTATTATCTACTTTAGCTAGAAATATAGTAGAAGTATTTTCTTCAGTACTACTATATAAAATGGGCTACTCTCTAAAAGAAATACTACTATTTTATTCATTAGTATATTTAACTGGAGCCATAACTAGTACTATAGTAATCTATTTAACTAAAATAATTAAACCTAAATATATATTAATAGTATCCAGTATTATCTTTAGTGGTAGTTTCTACTATATGTCTATAATGGATAAAACATTCGCTAATCTAATAATATTTAGTATTATCTATGGACTTGGAGCCTATACTTATCATACCATAAGACACTATTATGCTATTAAATCTATAAATAATCATGAAAGAAAAGAAATAGGTAGTATTTTAATATATACTAATATAGCCATAGTTCTGTCTTCAGTAATAGGTACTTATGTAGAAACTAAACTATCAAAGTTAATACTAGCTATCATCGTAATAATAATCTCAGTATTAGCGGTTATACCAATATTTAAATATGAAGATAAAACAAATAACAATAAAATAAAAATAGATAAAATAGAAAAAAATAAATTATTATTCTTTATATGTGAACAAGCTAAAGTAATAAACTTAAGTCTTCAGCCATTATATCTATATTTATTTATAAATAATACTATTGGTTATGTAGGAATATTTAATATAATTATGGGTATTAGTTCTTGTATCTTTATTTATTTTTTTGTTAGAAAAGTAGATGATAAAAAATATTTTAAATATTTAAATATATTATTCTGTATCATATTAATATTAAAATTAAATATAAGTAATAAATACCTAGTACTAATCATAGCTTTATTTGAAGGACTAGGTATAAAGATATTTGAAATAGTATCCTCAGAAAATATATATAGTATAAAAGAAGATACTAATATTAAAGGATATCTATTAATCGTAGAAATAATATTCTGTATGATAAGAAGTATAATGTGTTTAATAGGATATTTTATTAATGATATAAAAATAATTCTTTATCTAACAATAGTATTAATATTTATAATAAGTTTTATAAAAAGAGATAATAAAGTGTAAAATATATGTAAAATAGTAATTTTACTCAAAAATATCTTTTGAAGGTAGCAAAAAAACAAAGTAAGGACTTTTAAAAATTTAAAGGTCTTTTTTCTTATCTTTTTAACACTTAAAAACAAGTTTTAGTCATTTGCAATATATATTAGAACCTGCTAGTGTGTATCTTGGAGGCACAGAAATGAATTATTATAATGAAATAAAAAATGAACTAATAAACAACGAAGTATACAAAAGGGTAAAAGATTATTCAAAGAATAGAAATGAACTAAGTACTTATTATAATGTAGGTAAATTATTAATTGAAGCACAAGGTGGCGAGGAAAGAGCTAAGTATGGTGATGCTTTAATAAAAGAGTATTCAGAAAGATTAGTAAAGGAAGTTGGAAAAAATTATGATGAAAGAACATTGAGAAGAATGAGACAGTTTTATTTAGTATTTAATAATGAGATTTGGTCGCCACTGGCGACCAAATTGACATGGTCACACTATTGTGAATTATTATCCATTAAAGATATAAATGAAATCAGCTACTATATAAATATTTCTGAAGAACAAAATCTAAGTAAAAGACAACTTAGAGAAAAAATAAAATCTAAAGAATATCAAAGACTAGAAGATAAAACTAAATTAAAACTAATTAATAAGGAAGAAACAGCAGTAAGTGATTTTATAAAAAATCCCATAGTCATAAGAAATAAATACAACTTAGATAAAGAAGAAGTTACTGAAAAAATATTAAAAAAATTAATACTCGAAGATTTGGATAATTTTCTAAAAGAATTAGGTACAGGATTCTCATACATAGAAAATGAATACAAAATAAAAATAGGTAATACCTTTAATTATATAGATCTACTTTTATACAATATTAAGTTTAATTGTTATGTAGTAATAGAATTAAAAGTAACAGAGTTAAAGAAAGAACATATAGGTCAAATACAAATATATATGAACTATGTAGATAAAAATATTAAAACTATAAATCAAGATAAAACTATTGGAGTAATAATTTGTAAGAAAGATAATGGCTATTACATAGAGTATTCTAGTGATAACAGAATATTTTCTAAAAATTACATATTGTCTTAGGAGGCACAGAAATGAATTATTATAAAGAAATAAAAAACGAACTAATAAACAACGAAGTATACAAAAGGGTAAAAGATTATTCAAAGAATATAAATGAACTTAGTACATATTACAATGTCGGTAAATTGTTAATCGAAGCTCAAGGTGGTGAAGAAAGAGCTAAGTATGGTGATGGCTTAATAAAAGAATACTCAGAAAGATTAACAAAATAATTAGGCAAAGGATATTCAATTTGAAGTTTAAAAAACATGAGAAAGTTTTATTTGATATATCAAAAAGGGCAGGCAATGCCTGCCCAATTGACATGGAGTCATTATTGCGAACTTTTATCATTAAAAGATATAAATGAAATCAATTATTATATAGATATTTCTATAAAGCAAAATCTATCTTATAGAAAATTAAAAGAAAAAATAAAATCTAAAGAATATCAAAGATAAGTAGCTTATTAACAATTTAAAACATATGAGCTAATTTTATTTGCTATGAGAAAAAGGTGCGCCACTGGCACACTAATTACAATTACTAAACTAATATTAAATATATACCTCTCTCTTATATATAATAGATATGTAGATATATTGTTGTTAGACTATAGGCTAACAACAACACTCTATAGACCTTAGGCTATAGAGTGATTATACAATATTATCCAAATATAATTTATATACTTTATCAAAATCAATAATATCAAAAATATTCTCTAAGTATTTCTTTCTTAAATAAGTATACTTTAAATAATAAGCATGTTCCCATACATCAATAGTCATAATAGGAGTAAAACCATAATAATAAGGAGTATCCTGATTAGAAGTATTAATAATTCTAAGTTTATTATTCTTATCCATTACTAAAAAAGTATATCCACTACCTTTAACTTCCATAGCCATATCAATAAATTCCTCTTTAAATAAAGAGAAAGAACCAAAATATTTATTAATTAGATTAAGAAGTTCTATAGGTATATCTTTCTTCTTATTAGTCAAATTATAAAAATATAGGCTATGATTTAAATATCCTCCTAGATTAAATAGTATCTCATCTCTATTCTCCATAGGTAATATATCAATATGCTTAGCTAAATATATAGGAGAGTCTTTATAATCATAATTAATATCATTTAAATATTTATTTAACTTATCAGTATAATTTCTATAATGAGCATTATAATGAAGATCTAGTGTTCTATCATCAATATAGGGATCTAAACTCTTATAATCTAAAGTAATTCTTTTATATTCCATATATCATTCACCAATACATTATATTATTACTTCCCATAATTTACCACATTTATTTGATAATTTAACCAAATAAAATTAATATAATTAAATCAAGGAAAGAGGTGATAGATGATTAGATAAGAAAAAATATTAATTTTGTGTTATACTATATTTAGGAAGTGATATATATGAAAACAATAGCACTAGTAGAGGATGAAAAAGATTTGAATAATCTAATAAGAACATATCTAGAAAAAGAAGGCTATAATGTAGTATCCTATTATGATGGAGAGAGTACTATAAATAATATAAATAAAGATGTAGATTTATGGATATTAGATATAATGCTTGGAGATACCATTAGTGGATATGACATTATAAAGAAAATCCGTGAGGAGAATCCCGATGTACCAGTAATATTTACATCCGCGAGAGATAAAGATCTAGATAAAATAATCGGTTTAGAATTAGGAAGTGATGATTATATTGCTAAACCATATTCTCCTAAAGAACTAGTACTTAGAGTAAATAATATCATAAGAAGAGTTTACTCCAAAGATAAACAAAAACTTACCTATAAAGATTATACTATAGACTTTGAAAAAAGAATGGTACTTCACAAAGGTGAAAGTATAAATCTAACTACTTTAGAGTTTGATTTACTCTATATGTTCGTTACCAATATAAATAAGTCCTTCTCAAGGGATGATATTTTAAACAACATTTGGGGAGAAAACTATTTTGGTACTGATAGAGTAGTAGATGATCTAGTAAGAAGACTAAGAAAGAAAATGCCAGAATTAGATATAAATACAATCTATGGCTATGGGTATAGATTATTATGAGAAAACCTAATCTTACAGAACAATTACTATTTATTTGTATAGTAATAGTGGTAATAATGATAATATCACTAGGAATAATATTACCTAGAAACCTATTACCAATATATGAAGATAATTTATATAACTATCTTGGTGAATCTTTAAATATATTGGATAGTCCTGAGAATAGTAAAATAAATAGTGAGGTAGCTTATATATATGTTAATAATGAAAATATATATATATCAAATAACTTAAATAAAGTATTAGGATTAGATTCTCCTAAAGAAATTCTAAGTAAAATAAATAAGGAAGAAGGAAAATTTCTCTATAACAAGAAAGTATATTATTATAGTACTATTACTTCAAATAATACTAAGAAAATAGCACTTACTGGTAGTAGTTATATAAATGATATGCGTATATCAATATTTAAGATAATCCTTCTTGTAGTAGGTATAACCTTTATAATAGTATCAATGGTAATCCTAATATGGTCTAATAGCTTAGTTAATAGAATAAAAAAATTAAAAGAAAAAATAGATAACTTGAATAACGATAACTATAATCATAAGATAAAATATGATTATGAAGATGAAATATCTACCCTTGAGGTAGCTTTGGAGAAAATGCGTGTATATTTGAAAGAAGAAGAAGAATATAAAAATCAAATGTACCAGAACATTTCCCATGATTTTAAGACTCCTATCACAGTAATGAAATCCTATATCGAAGCATTCGAAGATGGTGTAATAACAGATAAAGAAGCCGTAAAAGTATCTAAAGAGCAATTATCTAAATTAGAAGGTAAAGTTCACTCCTTATTGTACCTTAATAAATTAAACTATTTCAAAGACAAAAAAGATATTATAAAAGAAAGGTGTGATGTCAGTAAAGTAGTCTTTGATTCAGTTGATAAATTCTCTTTAGTAAGAAATGATGTTAAATTCACTTTAGATATTGATGAAAAAAATACTATCTTTAAAGGTAGTAGTGAGATGTGGGAAGCAATTATAGATAATATATTAAATAACTTTATTAGATATGCTAATAAAGAAATAAAGATAACCATAAAAAATAATAAGATAATTCTATTTAATGATGGACCAAATATTGATAAAGATGTATTAAATAATATCTTTTCTCCTTTTGAAAAGGGGGTTAATGGTGTGTTTGGTTTGGGATTATCTATTGTAAAGAAAACACTTACATTCTTAAATTATGACATTAACATTCAAAATACTAAAAATGGTGTTAAGTTTATAATAAGTTAAGAACTCTTATTTTAGGGTTCTTTTCTTTATGTACACATTAAGCCTTATTCTAAGTCTTAATAGTGTTTATTTGAGCCAAACTATTGCCCTAAAATAAATATATCAGCCATATCTATCATATAGAAGAGGGGGTAATATACTAGGAAATAAAAAAAGAAGATTACTCTTCTTCAATAGCTCCTGTTGGACAAGATTCTAAGGCAGTATTTGATTCTTCTTCATGTTCTTCCGCTACTGGGGTTTCAATAACCTTAGCTAAATTATCATCATCAAAATCAAATACATCTTCACATAGACTAACACATTGTCCACATCCAATACATTTATCTTTATTAATTTTTAATTTCATAATCATACCTTCTTTCTATTTAATTATATCAAAATCAAATAAAAAATCAACATAAAATCTTTTATTTATCAAAAAAATATGTTATTATATTAATAGTAGAGGTAGAGCAATATGGAAAGTAGAATGGAAAAATATTATAAAGAAGATTTAAGTGAATTTAATAGAATTAAGAAAAACAAAAAACTATATAAAGATATTTCTTCTGAAATATCTGAACTAGATAATTTACCAATACCTGATAATTCCAATGAAATAGATATAAATGGTTTAAGAGAAATAGTTTCCAGTAGAGACGAATATCGAAAAGCTAAAGAATTAGGGAGAACAGTTACCCTTCCAAAAAGGGAAGTAACAAATGCAGCACCAAAAGAGAGTAGTAGAATATATGATATTAATGTTCTACTTGAAAATGCTAAAAATGAAATAAATAAAAATGCTGAAGCTAATAAAGAAGAGCCTAAAATAAATACTAACTTTTTAACTAATCTTGAGGATGCTAATATACCATATGTTCCTGAAGCAGATGATGCTATGGAACTTTCAGAAGAAGTACCAAAAGAGGATAAAGATAAAAAAGAAAGTAATACTAATTCACTTCCACTTGATATACTTGTAGACTTAAAAGGTGATGATAACACTGTAGTAACAGATCCTATTGTTAAAGAAGAAGTTACTATGATAAAGAAAATAAAAGAAGGAGAAACCTTTTATAGTGGTTCATTTAATTTTAGTAAAAAAGATTTTGATGAAGATGATGATGATGAAAAATTATTTGAAGAAAAATCTCATAATGGAATAAAGATATTCTTCTTAATATTTGGACTTCTTGTACTAGGAGCAGCCTTATATTTTATCATTACTAGATATGTATTATAAATAAAATTAAATTGATAGCTTAGGCTATCTTTTTACATAAAATAAAAAAAATAAAATTATTCTAAAAAATAATGTTAAAAAAATTAAAAGTGTGGTAAAATATATTATAGGTAGGAAAGGTGGTAACATATGGATAGTGTCTTTTTAATTACTATATCAGCTTTTATATTGGCAGTTATCCTTATAATTATTACTATTGTTATAATTAAAAGTAATCAGAATAAAAAATATAAAAAAGAAATAGAAGAATTAGATATTGAAAAGAATAGCCTACTTGGAGTTCCAGTACTTAGTGAGATAACAAAGGTTAAAGAATTAGTAAAAACTGATAATCTAAAGGAAAAGATGGAAGACTGGGATAATACTTTTAAATTAATAAGGGATGAAGCAATACCTAGTATTACTGATTCAATATCTGATGCTGACTTTTTAATAGATAGAAAAGAATACAAACAAGCTATAAGAAAAATGGCTAATATTGAAATGGAACTACGTGTACTAAAGAAAAAGACAGATAAGTTGCTTGAAGAAGTTCAGTTAATAACTAAATCTGAAGAGAGAAATAGAACTCTTATTACTAAATTGAAAATAGTATATCGTGAGCAGCAGAATAAATTTGAAAGAACTAAAAAAGAATTTGGTGTAATTACAGCTTCAATGGAAGAAGAGTTTAGTAGAATAGATAAACTATTTGCGGAATTTGAAAGAGCTATGGATAATAATGATTATGTTTCTGTAGAAAAGAAAATAGTTCTTTTAGATGATAAGATTAAAAGAATGGATAAATTACTTGCAGACGTTCCTACAATTGTCTTAATGGCTACTGTTGTTATGCCAAATAAAATAGAGGATACTATAATATATTATAATAGAATGCGAAGAGATGGTTATCCACTAGATTACTTAAATGTTGAATATAATATTAAAGAAATAAAAGATAAAATAAATAAAATTATTGAAAATTTAAAGAACTTGGAGATGAATGATTCAATAATAGAATTAAAAACTTTTGTAGATTACTTTAATAGTTTATATAATGATTTTGATAAAGAAAAAGAATGTAAAGACTTATTTAAACAAAATATTAAAGAACTCGGGTATAGAATAGACAATATTAATAAAGTAGTAAGAGATATATATCTTCAAATAGATGATATAAAATATAATTATAATTTATCAAATGAAGATATTAATAAATTTAGTTTATTAAATAAGAGTTTAGAAAAAATAAATAAAGATTATAAGATACTAGTGGATCAAGGTAAAATGAAAACATTTGCCTACTCTAAACTAGTTGATGAATTAGATGGATTGTCACTAAAATTATCTAGATTACAGGATGATTTGGATTATCAGTTAAGATCAATTACTAGCATGAAAGATGATGAAACAAGAGCAAGAGAACAGTTAAATACAATTGAAGACTTATTAAAGAAGTCAAAATATCGTCTAAAAGATTATAAAATACCAGTAATTCCAAGTAGTTATTACATTGAACTTACTGAAGCACAAGATGCTATAAGAGAAATAGTAAAAGAATTAGATAAGAAACCAATCGTTATAAAAATACTAAATATAAGAGTAGATACTGCAAGAGACTTAGTATTTAAAATATATAATAAGACAAACGATATGATTAAGATTGTTGATATGGCTGAAAAGATGATAGTTTATGGGAATAGATATCGTAGTAGTTATGAAGAAATAGATATTGCTCTTACTAAAGCAGAAGAGTTATTTAGAAGAGGAAAGTATAAAGAATCTTTGGATTTATCTACGAAGAGTATAAGTTTTATAGATAAAAATATTATAGATAGTGATTAATTGTTGATTTTTTAAGTTATTTATGATATTCTTATATTAGAGTAAATAGGGAGGAAAAATATGCAAACAGTAGTAGATTTTTTATTAGAATATTATGTGTGGGTTTTGATTGTATTAGTTATTCTTTTAATTACAGTAGTTGGTTTTCTCGCAGATACTAAAAAGAAAAAGAAATTAAGAGAAAAAAAGGAAAGAGAAACTGCAAGTGATAATAGTATGCCTGCTAATGATTTAAATATGATGAATCAAGGTATGGATATGAATTATAATGCAATGAATCAAAATATGAATATGGGCTATAATGGTATGATGATGAATCAAAACCTTAATGACATGATGAGCCATAATACTGATAATATGATGAATAATAACATGTTAAACAATAATATGATGATGAATAATCAAGATATGAATATGTCAAATAATATGGCACAGAATATAAATCAAAATATGAATACGATGGAGAATATGCCTGAAAGTATGAATAATAATATGAATCAAGGTGTAAATTCAAATATAAATACAATGGGAATGAACATGAATAATAATTTTGAAAATAATCCTAATGTAACAAATAATGCACCTGAAGTAAATCAAAATATGAATAGTAATGATTCTTTCTTTATTCCAGCTTCAGAGCAGACACCAAAATTTGAACCAAGAGAAGTATCGATACCAAAACCTGTTGAACCAACACCAATATTAAATAATGGAATAAATAGCGGTGTAGCTCCTGTTACAGAACCAAGAGAGGTACCAAGTATGCAAAGTAGCATACCAAATCCTATGCCTAGTGTAGCACCACAAATGACAGTACCTACACCAGAACCAATGCAAAATTCTATTTCAGAGGCAACTACTGGTGTTCAAATGGGTGGAGTTACTCCAACACCAATACCAAATACTATGCCACAAATGGCAGGACCAAGTGTAATACCAAATGTTAATATTCCTAGTGCTCCAGTAGTAGAGCCAATGAATCAAGCAAATACAAACAATATGCCAAATAATATGATAAATAATGTTCCAAATGGTGTTCCTAATACAATGCCAAATATGAATCAAATGCCACAGGAGCCAGTAAACAATATGAATGGTTATACCAATAATTTAGTGCATGGTGGATCAAACTTTGTAATGAATGGTAATGTACCGAATAATCAAAATAATGGTAATTGGAATCTATAAGATTTAGTTAATCTAAATCCTTTCTATCTTAAGGAGGTATTTAAATGAATTATGATGATGATAAAAAATTAGAAAATGTTACACCATATAGGGCTACTGGTAATTTAAATACCGCAATTAGTAATCCTAGTATAGATATAAATGATACTATGGATGTTAATATAAAATCAGTAAATACAGTTCAAAATAATCAGGTTAATACAACTAATAGTATACCACTTACAAATAATCAAAATACTATGAATCAAAATTCAGTTAATATGCAGAATCAATATAACAACATATATGAAACTAATAGTCAAAATACTACTAATAATCAGAATGTTAATAATACAAATGTAAAGAAAACTTATGTAACAACTGATAACAAACCTAAAAAAAAGAAGTTCGATTTAAATCTTACTAAAGAATTTAAAATAGCACTTCTTATCATAGTAATCTTATTTGTATTTGTATTTATATTAGATTTATTACCAAAATTATTTTAAATGTTTTTGGATAATGAAATAATTAAATCAAAGTTATCATCATTTGCCATGATATTTTTATGTAATTCATGGCATTTATCACAGCTATAAATAATTTTATAGCTGCTTTTAAATTTCTCTATACCAATTGGTCTCATTAGTCCTTTGCAGGTATTTTCTCTATCACCAGGATTAATATCTAGATGTTTAGAATATAAACAGAATGGACAGTGATCTCTAGCGGTATATCCAAGCCTAGTAACTTCTTTACCACAATTTTCACAAATAAAACTTTCATCAATCATATTAAACTTTTTCATGATACAATTATAACAAAATATAATAAAAATATCAATAAAAACACCATATGGTGTTTTAATAATATACTGGATAATTAGGATATGGAGGATATGGATTATATGGTACTGGATATGGTCTAGGATAAAAAGCAGGAGCTAAAAGGCCTCCGGTTATACCACCAAGTAGAAAAGGCCCAAAAAATCCACCACCAAACCTATCTCCATTCATAGGTATAGGTCTCATCATTCTTCTGTTATACATAAAATAGTCTCCTTTCTCTATATTATATTTAAAAACATTAATCATGTGAAAAGACTTTATTTATTTTTTAAAATCTAGTATAATATATATATGGAGGTTTACTATGGATGAAATAATAATTAAGAGTGATGATCTACTAGTAATGAATTTAATAAATTATTTTATTACTGAAGAAAACTATAAACCAATGATTATACATGGTATTAATGATGAAATTTGGCTTGAAAATCTAGATAATAATTATAAAATAGTTAGAATAGTATCACATCATATTCATAATAAAGAACAATTGGATTTTGATAAGTTTAAATTATCTAAAATAGTAAAACAAGTGAAAAGAAAGACATTATCATTTAAAGTAAAAGTACTTAGTATTTATACGGATATTGAAGATGAAAAAATACTTAATAATGATGATGTATTAATAACTAAAGAAAAAGATATAAATAATCCAAAATTAGTAAGTGCTTTTCCAGATATTGTTGAAAAGACAAATAGAAAAGAAGATGGCTTGGAATACTTTATTAAAGTAACTGATAATATTAATAAAAAGAATGAAAAAAGGAATAAAATTGCTGAAAAGATATTTTCATATAAACAACCTATAGTTACTTATATAATTATGGCTATATGTATAATACTATTTATACTAATGGAATTATCAGGAGGTAGTACTAATAGTCAAACACTATTAAAATATGGTGCTAATTTAGATGTGTTAGTAAAAAATGGTGAATACTATAGATTATTTACTTGTATATTCTTACATATTGGAATAATGCATTTATTATGTAATATGTATTCTTTATATATTATAGGTAGAGAAGTAGAAAATTTATTTGGTAAAATAAAATATATAATAATATTTATACTAAGTGGTATATTTGGTAGTATAATGTCACTAGCATTTACTCATAATACTATATCTGCTGGGGCATCAGGAGCAATATTTGGTTTACTGGGAGCACTTCTATATTTTGGTATGCACTATCGTACATATCTAGGAGAGGCTATAAAAAGATCAATTATTCCAATAATTGTTGTAAATCTAATAATAGGTTTCTTTGCAGAAGGTATTGATTTGGCTGCTCATATAGGAGGTCTAGTAGGCGGCGTACTAGTAGCTATGATGGTCGGAGTACCAGATAAATCAAAAATAAAAGATATAATAAATGGAACAATATTAACAATAATATATTTAATATTTATTTCATATTTAGCTTTTTGGAGGTAATAAAATGGGGAAATTAGAAAATGCATTAAAAACATTTAACCTAGATGCTAATTTTACACATGAACAGTTAGAAAAAGCATATAGTTTAAAGTCAAAAATGCTGTATGTGGACTTTGGAAATAAAAAAGAAGATACCATAAGAAGAGAACAAGATAGTTATGATTATCAAATACTTATAATGTATGAATATCTAAGAAAAATGTTTAAAGATATTGATTTAGAAAAGAAAGGATTATTTAATATATCAAAGTCTGCGAAAGAATTTTATGAAAAAGAAATAAATCATGCAATGGTATCACAACTATTTGATTTTATTAGTTTAGATATTAAGAATTTAGATATGGAAATAGAAACTGCTAAAACAACTATGGACTTAGAAAAGGCTTTTTCTGAATTTATACAAAGAAAAAATGAAAGTTATCAAATGTTTATAAATAACATAATGTATGGTAATAATGAAAAAGATCATCATGAAACCATTAATGGTGAAAGTCTAGTACAAATAGTATCTATGAAAGAACTAATTATAACTGTGTATACTATATTAATTGATAGAGATTATATGCTTAATAATATAAAGACTAAAGTAGAGGAACAATTTAAACCAGGTAGTGCCGAATATAATCTTGGAGCAAAATATTATATAAGAATGAAACTTGCTAAAACATATGAAGAAGCTAAAGGAATATATAATGATGCTTTAGTACAGTTATCTAGTCTAGATACTATAGAGGAAAATAAAAAAACATCATCAAGGTAGTAGAAATACTATCTTTTTTTTTTATTTTATGCTATTATATACTAGAGGAGAATAGAAATGAGAGTACATATTGATAGTGATATTTTATATAAAATAGATAATTATTTAAAACCTGAATTGGTTTATATACCTCTTGAGAATAAAAATGAAGTAGAGTATAAGCATCTAGTAAAAGGCGGAGATTATGTTCATAAAGGACAAGTAATTGCTATAGATGAAAAGATAAATTTTCCTATACATAGTTCAGTATCAGGTTATGCATTAGTGGGAGATACTAAGACTATTAATAATGGTAAAAAGATTAAATGTGTTGTAATAGAAAATGACTTCAAGGAGAAGTATGAAAAAAGTAAGGTAGTAACTAAAAAGGAATATACTAGAGAAGAATTTATAAATGCTCTTAGAGAAAATGGTATCACTGGACTAGGAGGAAGTGATTTTCCTACTTTCTTAAAGTATGATAATGATAACACTAAATATCTTTTAGTAAATGGTGTTGAATGTGAACCTTTTGTTTCTTGTGATAAAGCATTAATGAAAAATAGTGCTGAAGAAATACTTGAAGCTGTAGATAAAATAATGACTATAATGAATCTAAAGAAGAGTTATATTGTTGTAAAAGAAGATAGTACCAAAGTAATAAATGCTTTTACTAAACATATTGGTACTTATCCTAATATAAGTTTAAAACTAGTAAAAGATGCATATCCAAATGGCTGGGAAAGGTTAGTAGTAAGAGATACTCTCGGGATAGAGTATGATAAATACCCAATTGAAAAAGGTATACTAGTTAGTAATGTTAGTACTATTTATGCAATCTATGAAATGCTAAAATACAGTAGACCATTAACAGAAAGAATAATTACCATTACTGGTCCAGGTATAAAGAAAAAGACTAATGTTAAAGTAAAAATAGGTACTCTAGCTAGTGAAATAATAGCTTCACTAGATGGTTATAAAAAGCTAAAGAATCCACTTTTTATTGCGGGTGGTCCAATGATGGGAAAGAGTATTCCTACTGATGACTTAATAATTACTAAAGATATAAATGCTATTCTTGTAATAGAGGATAATTTTACTAGATCATTACCATGTATATCATGTGGTAAATGTCTTGAGGTATGTCCTGTAGGAATATATCCAGCCTTTATTATGAAAAATATCAGTAATATCAAAGAACTAGAATGTCTAAAAGCGGATGAATGCATAGAATGTGGACTATGTTCTTATATATGTCCTTCAAAAATAGAAGTAAGAGAATTTGTAAAAGCCGCTAAAGAGAAGGTGAATAATAAATGAGAGAGTTTAAAGTAAGAAATGGAAGTTATCTAAAAAGTAAAAATAAAACTTCTGATATGATGTATACTATCTTAATAATATTATCTTTCTTTATATTATTCTCTACATATAAAAATGGTATATATCCGGTAATAAAAGGCTATGGTAGTCTATACCTAGTATTTAAACCATTAATATTTGTTGTAGTAGCTTCTATTACTGGTTTATTAACTGAATACCTATACTATCTAATTAGAAAGAATAAAAAAAGTATTTATGAATTATTTACTGAAAACTATGCTATTATACCAGGAGTATTTTTAAGCCTAGTAATATCAATAAATACACCATTATATTTAGTAATACTAGGTAGTATAATAGCCTCTTTATCAAAAGTATTAACAGGAGGCTTTGGTAAAAATAAATTAAATCCTGCTCTAGCGGGAAGTCTCTTCATAACGGTAATATTTTCATCTCTAGTAGGAGGATATCTAAATCCTTATGAAGTAGATACCATAAGTAGTGCAACACCATTATCAAATATGACTGCAGGTAGTTATGTTCTTACTTATGATAAATTAGTGGCACCATTTGGTAGTCTATTAAACTTCTTCTTTGGCAACATACCGGGTGCTATAGGAGAAACATCATCACTACTATGTATAGTAAGTTTTATCTATTTAACCTATAAAAAAATGATTAAATGGCGCATACCAGTATCCTATGTATTAACTGTAGTATTAATAAGTTCAGTAATATGTATAACTAAAGATATTGGACTATGGTTTATTCTATTTAACATATTATCTGGAGGATTACTTTTTGGAGCAGTCTTTATGGCTACTGATCCAGTAACCACTCCAATTACTAATACAGGTCAGTTAATAAGTGGTGTACTTCTAGGTATCATAACTATGTTTATTAGATATTTAACTCCATTACCAGAGGGAGTATTAATATCAATATTAATAGTTAACTTAATAACAATACTAATAAATTATTTAAGTATAAAATTATATAGCAAAAAAATAATTAAAATATCCTTAATAATTCTAAGTACTATAATAGCCCTAGTACTAGGAGTAATAATAAGTACTAAGGTATTAAATAAAGAACCAGATGATAGTTTTAGTATATTATCTAAAACAAAAAGTGGTAATATAACAACTTATGAGGTAATGGGAAGAGGTTATGCTGGTAAAAATAGTTTAAAATTAAAGATAGTATTTACTAGTGGTAATATTTCTAATATAGAGTTATTAAAGAGTAATGAAACATATACTGCTATTATAAAGGATAATAATTATTTAGATAAGATAAAGAATAATCAAAATAATCTTGATAATTTAGATACTATCAGTGGTTGTACTTATTCTACTAAATACTTAAAAGAAATGGTAACTAAAACAATAGAAGACTATAATAAATAGTTTTCTTTTTTTCTTTAGAGCCTGTAGTCTCTAAAGGCGTAAGAAAGCCTTAGGTCTTCCTTACGACAATTTATTTAAAGCATAAACTAACTATTTATTCTTACTTATTTGACCATAGTATAAACAAACCCAAGTCTTATTAAAAGCCTATTAATTAGTATAAAAAAGCAATTAAAAACTTTACTTTTAATATTAGCAATGTTATAATTAATATGGATAGAAGGTTGATAAAGTGGCAAAGAAAAAAACTAAAAAAGATAGTGAAAAGAAAAAATTTGAATATACAAATGAAGTGGTAGGTATAATACTAATACTAGCTGCAATTATAGGAATAGGTGCCTATGGACCTGCGGGTAATTTTATAAAATCATTCGCAGTATTTCTAGTAGGTAATATATATCCATTCCTTTTATTTGGATTATTAATATTAGGAGGATATCTAATAGTAAAAAGGAAAACGCCTAACTTACTTAGTCTAAGATGGATAGGCTTTTATATACTGGTAATATCTTTCTTAGTATTACTTCACTTAAAATATATAGAAGTACATTCACAAGAAGGAATAAAAATAATAACAGAAACATTTAATAATCTATTAAAAGCCTTTGATAACACAGGAAATACAAATATAGTAGATACTATAAGCTATGCTATTTCCAATAGTGGTGGAGGTATGATAGGAGCAATCTTTACTTATGCTTTCTTTAGTTTATTTAAAGATGGTACTAAGATAGTTATTATTACTTTAATTGTAATTGGTACAATATTATTATTTAATACTAGCCTTATTGATTTAATTAAGAAAATAAAAGTACCAAAGATTAAAAAGAAGGAACATAAAGAGAAAGAAAATGCTGATACTACTGATAGTAGAATAATACTTCCTACTGTAGACAAAACTCCAGATAAAGAAGAAAAAGATTTACCAGTAGAATCAGATATACCAATAAAGACTGCTAGTGCAAGTGTAATGGTAAAAGAAGATACTGAAGAAGAAAAACCGGTAATTAATGTAAATTACAAGTTGCCACCATTAACATTATTAAAATTATCTAAAGGTAATAATGATAAAGAAAATATTGAAGCAGTAAAACAAAATATAACTACTTTAGAGAAAGTACTTGCTGATTTTGAAATACCAGGTAAGATAAAAGAATGTCATATAGGACCATCAGTTACTCAGTATGAATTAGAGTTAAAAGCAGGTACTAAAGTTAATAAACTATTATCAATACAAAAAGAGATAGCTTTAAATTTAGCCGCTAAAGATGTAAGAATACAGGCTCCAATACCTGGTAAAAGTACTATTGGTATAGAATTACCAAATAAAGTAAATAGTGCTGTATCATTTAGAGAAGTACTAAGTAAATTACCAGAATCAAGTGATAAATCATTACTTGCTGTAGGACTAGGTAAAGATATTATGGGTACAGTAAAGTGGGCTGAAATAAATGCTACACCACATCTTTTAATAGCAGGTGCAACAGGTAGTGGTAAATCAGTATGTATTAACTGTATAATAGCTTCAATATTAATGAGAACTAAACCTGATGAAGTAAAATTAGTAATGGTAGACCCTAAAAAAGTAGAATTATCAATGTATAATGGTGTACCACACTTACTTACTCCGGTAGTAACAGATCCTAAGAAAGCCTCTATTGCTTTAAAAAATATTGTAGTAGAGATGGAAAGAAGGTACCAAGTATTTGAGGATACTAAATGTAAGAATATAAGTTCTTATAACAAAATGTGTGAAACAAATACAGACTATGTAAAGATGCCATATATTGTATTTATAATAGATGAGTTAGCAGATTTAATGCTTGTAGCTGCTAAAGATGTTGAAGACTCAATAATGAGAATCACTCAAATGGCTAGAGCAGCAGGTATTCACTTAATTGTGGCTACACAAAGACCATCTACTGATGTAATAACCGGTGTTGTAAAAGCCAATATACCATCTCGTATATCATTTGCCGTATCATCATCAATAGATTCAAGAACAATCCTAGACCAAACTGGAGCAGAAAAACTATTAGGTAAAGGTGATATGTTATTTAAACCAATGGGAGAAAATGTTCCAATAAGAATACAAGGTGCTTATGTAAGTGATGAAGAATTACAAAAAATAGTAGACTTTACAATATCACAGCAGAAGGCTAACTATGATCACTCTATAACAGAAGAAAGAGGTGGCGAAGGAACTGATGCTGGTAAATATGATGATGGCTATGAATCAAAAGAAGAATATGATGATCCACTATATAACGATATTGTAGACTTCGCTATGGAGTTTGGTAAAATATCAGCCTCTCTAATTCAAAGAAAGTATCGCATTGGCTATAATAGAGCTGCTAGAATAGTAGACTTACTTGAAGAAAGAGGCATAATAGGACCACAAAATGGTTCAAAACCAAGAGAAGTATTAGTAAAAAGAGAGGCTAATACTGAAGAGGAATAATAAAGAAAAGGAGGCCCTTCTCATGAATAAAATAGCAATTAAAAACGTTAACTATTTGTTAATTAGGGGGGGGGCGTAAGTCTATTAACCTATATAACTAAAGGGATTATGGATAGTTTTAATATAAAGACTATAAGGAAAACTAATAGAAATATTAGTCTTTCTTTATAGTCTTTTTTGTATTATAGAAAAGAGGTATTATAATGAATAAATATAAATTATATATGATATTAGGAATAATAGTTTTAGTATTATCAGTAAGTAGTAGTTTTGCTTATTATATATGGAAGAGTAGTACTAATGCTTTAGTTAATTTAAATGTATGTACACCGACAGTTACCTTTGCAGGCGGTTCTACAATAAATGGTGTAGATATAGTACCAGTATTAACTAAAGAAGAAGGAACTATCAAAGATATTGAAGTAAAAAAGAATAGTACTTGTAATAGAGATGTAACTATGAATCTATATTTAGAATTAACTACATTTCCTACAGAATTATCTGATTCTTCATTTAAATATGAATTATATAAAAATAGTGAAACTATGGCTATAGCAAGTGGTAACTTTGCTAATAAAAAAGAAGGAGATACAATAACACTTTTATCTAATCAAATATTAAATACAAGTAAAGATACATATACATTATATATTTATATAGATGGTAATGTAGATAATCCAAGTACAATGGCAGGTAAAAACTTCTTATTTAAGTTATGGGGCTCAGGAGAAGGAGCAATATATAAAGAGAATGTAATAACTACTCCAGATAGTGCTACAGGAAGTACATCAAAGTTCTTTAATACAGAAGTAATGAGAGAAGAAATACAATCACTTACTATCGCTGAAGATAATACAGTACCAGATACACCAGGAGTAGTATCAAAAGATATATCACAAAATAAAGATGGAACAGTAATGTTATGGTATACACCAAAAGAAGTAACATCAAGTGATGGAAGTACAAAAACAATGTATGATATGTGGATAGGTGGAGAAAATGGAGTATTACAAACAGGTACTAATGCTTCAGGTATGTTTGCTTATCTAACTAATATAGAAAAGTTAGACTTATCAAAACTAGATACTTCATACATAACAAATATGTCTAAGATGTTTTATATGAGTTCAGGTTTAAAATCAATCGATTTATCTAACTTTAATACTAGCAATGTTACAAGCATGGCAAGTATGTTTGATGGCTGCTCTAATCTACTTAATTTAGATTTATCTAACTTTGATACTAGTAAAGTAACAAATATGCAATATATGTTTTATAATTGTAGTAATCTTGAAAGTTTAGATTTATCTAACTTTGATACAAGTAATGTTACCACAATGGGTAATATGTTTGATGGCTGCTCCAATCTACCTACTTTAGATTTATCTAGTCTTAATACAAGTAAAGTAACAACTATGATGGGTATGTTTAAAGAATGTAGTTCACTAACGAATTTGGATTTATCTAGTTTTAATACAAGCAATGTAACAAATATGCAATATATGTTTTATAATTGTTCTTCGTTAACAGAATTAAATTTAAGTTCATTTAATACTAGTAAAGTAACAAGCATGCAATATATGTTTGGAGCTTGCTCTAGTTTAACAAAACTGGATGTGTCTAACTTTGATACTTCTAATGTAACAGTCATGGGTGGCATGTTTAATGGCTGTTCTAATCTAACTATTTTAGATTTATCTAGTTTTAATACAAGTAATGTAATTAGTACAGAACAAATGTTTAGAAGTTGTACATCACTGTTAACCTTGAATATATCAAATTTTGATACAAGTAATGTTACTAATATGTTTTATATGTTTAGAGATTGTAAAGCATTGAAAAGTTTAGATTTAACTTCATTTGATACATCAAAGGTAACTAATATGGCTAGTATGTTTGGATATTGTAGTTCATTAAAAACAATATATATATCAAATATATGGAATGTCACAAGTGTTACAAATGGTGATTCGATGTTTTATAATTGTACTTCACTAGTAGGTGCAGTACCCTTCAATAGTACTAAAGTAGATATAACTATGGCTAACTATACTACCGGATATTTAACATATAAGAGTAATAACTAAGTATATAGATATGGCTTATATATAATAGATATGGTTGATATATTTATTTGAGACAATATAATATATTGGCTCAAATAAACACTAATAAGACTTAGAATAAGGCTTATAGTGAATATATAGTAGTGTAAAACAAAGAAATATCAAAAAAAGGTTGATATTTCTTTAAAAATATTATATAATTATTAGGCAGGTGAAATTTATGACTATTGATTTATTTAATCTTGTGGTAAACAATAAAACTATAAATATAGATAGTGATATTATAATTCCAAATGAATATTTAGAAAATAGTGGTATTAGAAGATTAAATAATATTCATTTTAAAGGTAATATCAAGAAGTTAGTAGATGATACATATTCACTAGAAGGAGTACTAAGCGGTACTATGATACTAGCAGATGATATAACTTTAGAAGACTATGAATATAATTTTACTAGTGAAATTGAAGAAAATATCGAGGAAACAAGCATAAATTTACAAAAAACACTTGATATTACTGACATTTTATGGCAAAATATTCTTATCGAGGTTCCTTCAAAGGTAGTAAACGATAAGAATAAAAACATAAAACTTGAAGGTAATGGATGGAGATTAATTAGTGAGGATGATTTAAATAGTAAAAACAATCCTCTCAGTGAACTCGAAGATTTATTAAGGAAGGAGTGAGATAGATGGCAGTTCCATTTAGAAAAGTAAGTAAGACAAGAAGAGATATGAGAAGAACTCATTATAAAGTTACCGCTAATGGATTAGTAGAATGTACTAACTGTGGTGCTAAAATTAGACCTCACAGAGCATGTCCAAAATGTGGTTTTTATAAAGGAGTAAGCACTTCTAAAGAAGAAGTTAAAGAAGTAAAACCAGAAGTTAAAAAGACTACAAAGAAAACTGAAACTAAAGTAGCTGAAGAAAAGAAAGCTCCTAAAAAAGCTAAATCTTCAAGCAAGACTGAAGAATAGTAAAAAATAAGTACTCTAAATTAGAGCACTTTTTATTTACAAAAAACTTTAAATAAATTATACTAAATATAAGAAAAGAGGTATAATATGAATATCAATTTAGAAATAGTTACATTAGAAGAAAAAGAAAAATTAAAAAAATTATTACAATTATATTTACATGACTTAAGTTTATACTTTCCATTACCATTTAATTCCATAACATGTGAGTACGACTATAACATAGATAAATATTTTAGTGATAATTATGCATATTTTATTAAAGATAATAATAATATATTAGGCTTTATACTTGTAGATGATAACAAAAATAATAACTATGAAATAAGTGAAATATTTGTTTTAAATAACTATAAAAGAAATAAAATAGGTAAAGAATCAGTAACTAAAGTTTTTAATCTTCATAGAGGTAATTGGACTATAAAAGCAGTACCTAATTCTATAATAGCAGAATCATTTTGGAAGAATATAGTAAAAGAGTATACTAATAATAATTATATTGAAGAATATACAGGTAAGTATAATCGATTAGAAATTTATTTTAGTAATGGCAATTAATATAATTAGAAAACAATTAAATTAGCAGATAAGTACTTATAGAGTACTTTTTCTTTTTGGTAAAAATATTACCAAAAAATGTATTAAAAATCATTGACTTGAATCTTTTATATATGCTATATTGAGAGTGTAAGAAAAGAGGAGGGTTATATGGAAAAAGATAAATTATATTTAATTAATAAAATATTTAATAATGAGAAAGTCAGAACAGTTTGGGACAAAGAAAGTGAAAAGTATTATATTAGCATTATTGATATTATCGCAGCATTAACAGGAAGCACCAGACCTAGAAAATACTGGAGTGATTTAAAAAAGCAATTAATTTTTGAAGGGAGTGAAGTGTCCGAAAAAATCGGACAGTTGAAACTCAAGGCCAATGATGGTAAATATCGTTTAACAGATGTTACGGATATAGAAGGAATGTTTAGAATAATAGAATCTATTCCTAGTAAGAATGCTGAGCCTATAAAACAATGGTTAGCCAAGTTAGGTAGTGAGAGAATTGATGAGGTATTTGATCCATCAATTGCTATGCAAAGATCTATAGATTTATATAGAGCAAAAGGTTATGATGAAAACTGGATAGCAAAGAGAATGAAATCTATTCAAAACAGAAAACAATTAACTGATGTTTGGAAAGAAAATGGTATAGAAGATGCCAAAGAGTATGCTATTTTAACTAATGAAATATATAAAACTTGGTCTGGTATGACTAGTAAGGAATATAAAGAGTATAAAGGACTTAGAAAAGAAAACTTAAGAGATAATATGGATAGTATAGAACTAATTCTTACTGATTTATCTGAAGAAGCTACAAAAAGGTTAGCGGAAAAACATAAACCAATAGGACTTGATGGTAATATTAAAGTAGCCAAAGTAGGTGGTAATGTTGCCAAGGTTGCCAGAAATGAACTGGAAAGTAATTTAGGAGAAAGTATTATTACTTCAAGTAATAGATTAGATTATGAATATGATAATAAGAAAATGATTACACAAAAGTAAAGAAAAGAGGTATATATGAATAAAATAGGAATTATATTTGCTATGTATGAAGAATTAGAAGAAATGTTAAAACTAGTTAAATTAAATAAGATAAATAAAATATATGATTTAGATTTTTATGAATGTACTATTAATGATAAGGAATGTATTTTAGTAGAATCAGGAGTAGGTAAAGTTAATGCTTCAAGAAGCACTCAGGTATTAATAGATAACTATAGTCCTAATTATATACTAAATGTTGGAGTAGCAGGAGGTATAGATAATAAACTAAATGTTTGTGATATAGTAGTTAGTGATAAATTAGTACAATATGATTTTGATATAACAGCATTCGATCATCCTAAAGGCTATATACCTAAAGTAGGTGTATATGTAGAATGTGATAAATATCTTAGAGAGTTAGCCTTTAATATAAAAAAGAATAATATTTATGATGGTACTATTGCTACTGGTGATATGTTTTGTACAAATATAGGATTATCTAAAAAAATAAATGAAGAATTTAATGCGATAGCAGTAGAAATGGAAGGTGCTAGTATAGGAATGACCTCTTATTTAAGTGGAATACCATTTTTAGTAATTAGATCTATATCTGATGTAATAGGTAAAGATAATTTAATTACTTATGATAAATTTTTAAAGAAAAGTAGTACTGAAGTAGCAGAGTTTACTCTGGAAATAATTAATAATTTGTAGAAGACTATAAGGGGAGATGTTTCAAATAAATTTTACTAGAAAATTACAAAAGGTACTAAAATATAAAAGATAGGATAAGTTTAATAGTGTAATTAGTAATGCAAGAATAGCATGTTAGAAAAACAATTGTGCACAAGAAGATCTTTTTTCCTGTTTGGGAAAAAAGATAGAATTATCAAAAGAATCTAAAAAAACTATAATAGATTATAAATTATCTCGTTATGCACATTATTTAATAGTACAAAATACTGAGGTTTTTATATAAAAATAAATAAAACTATTGACAAAAGAATTTTAATATAATATATTTATTATGACATTTGCGAAGAAAAAACCATATATTTAATTGCACGATGAAACTACATATTTGAAATATGTGGCTTTTTTGCATTGTCAGAAAGGATGTGATATTAAAATGTCATTCATCAAAGTTGACAACATAACAAAAACTTTTAAAGTAGCCAAAAGAAATAGTGGACTAAAAGCTGCTTTAAAATCATTTTTCAAAAGAGAATACAAAATAGTAGAAGCAGTAAAAAATGTATCTTTTGAAATAAAGAAAGGAGAAGTAATTGGTTATATTGGTCCAAATGGTGCTGGAAAGAGTACCACGATTAAGATGCTTTCAGGAATACTTCTTCCTACTAGTGGAAGCATTAAAATAAACAATTTAGATCCTATTAAAGATCGAAAAAAATATGTGTCTAAGATAGGAGTAGTCTTTGGTCAAAGAAGTCAACTTGCTTTTGATATCCCGGCGGAAGACACTTTTGACTTGTTAAGAGATATCTATAAAATAGATAATAATGAATATCAAAAGACAAAGAAATATCTAGTAGAACTTTTAGGTATTGAAGAAATAATAAAAAAACCGGTTAGAACGCTTTCTTTAGGAGAGAGAATGAGGTGTGAAATAGCATCATCTCTACTACATAAGCCAGAAATATTATTCTTAGATGAACCTACAATAGGATTAGATGCTATATCTAAGAAGATAGTAAGAGACTTTATTAAAAAGATAAATAAAGAAAACAAAGTAACAGTAATTCTTACTACTCATGATATGAATGATATTGAAGCATTGGCTAAGAGAATTATCTTAATTGGTAATGGAGAGATACTATATGATGGAAATATTAAAACATTAAAAGTTAAATATGGTAGTTATAAAAATATTAAGATATTTACTAAAGATAAAATAGATAATATCAAAGTAAAAGGAATTATAAAGAAGTGTAAAAAAGAAGATTATTATAATTTTATAATAGATTCTAACATAATAAGTATATCTAATTTCTTAAGTAAACTTACTACTAAATATAATATTGAAGATATTGAAATAGATAATGAAAGTATTGATGATGTAATACTTAAATTATATGAGGACTATGAATTATGAAATCATATTTAAGTTATTTTAGATTAAGATTTATAACTAATCTTCAATATCGAATGGAAGCAATAGCAGGTATATGCACACAAGTATTTTTTGCTTTAATATTTATTATGGTATATTTAGCCTTCTACGAAAGTGGTGGTAATGTACCAATGAACTGGCAAGAACTTGTTAATTATCTATGGCTTCATCAAGCATTCTTTGCTTTGGTATATCCTTTTGATAGAGAAAGTGAATTACTTAGTATGATTAAGAATGGTAATTTAGCCTATGAATTAATAAGACCTCAAGATTTCTATTTTAAATGGTATATTAAGATGTTAGCTAAAAGGTTAGTGGCAGTCTTACTTAGATTTGTTCCATTAATAATTCTTGCTATATTATTACCATATCCATTTCATTTATCAGGCCCTTATTCTATAAATAATTTCATAATGTTTATAGTAGCATTAATACTAGGTTTATTTTTAGTTACTGCCTTAAATCTACTTATGCATATTTTAACCATGTTTACTTTAGATGAAAAAGGAACAATGATAACTTATAGTGTAATAGCAGAAATATTTATGGGTGGAACGATTCCAATACCATTCTTTCCAACATGGTTAAAACATATAGCAGAATTTCTTCCTTTTAGATTTATTGGTGACTTTCCTTTTAGAATATATTCTAATAGCATACCATTAGAAGAAGGATATATTCTTATTATTGGTTCTATTATTTGGATAATTATTACAATATCATTAGGATACTTAATATCAAGGGTATCACTTAGAAAGGCTGTGATACAAGGTGGTTAAGTTATATATAGAATCAATGAAACTTAAATTAAAATCACAGTTAGAATATCGTCTATCATTTATCTTGACTTTTATTAGTCAGATAGGAGTATTTTTTACTTATTATTTTATGACAGTAGCTTTATTTCAAAGATTTGATAATATTAAAGGTTTTACTTTATATGAAGTACTATTATGTTTTTCTATTATTCATTTTGGCTTTGCTTTTAATGAAACATTTTTTAGAGGAGTAGATAAGTTTGATAAATTTATTATTGATGGCTCTTTAGATAGACTACTAGTAAGACCTAGAGGAGTATTATATCAAGTAATATGTAGTGAGATGGATTTTGTAAAACTAGCTAGAATTATTCAATCATTAATAATATTCTTTATTGCTATAAGTCATTTAAATATAGAATGGAATATTATAAATATATTATTAATAATAGCAATGTTTCTATCTTCAATAATATTATTCTTTGGAATATTCTTATTAATGGCTTCATACTGTTTTATTACTATTCATGGATTAGAAGTAAGAAACTTATTAACTGATGGTGGTAAACAAATGGCTCAGTATCCAATAGGAATATTTAGAAAAGGGTTTATATTTATATTTACTTTTATTATTCCATATGCTTCAGTTAATTATTATCCTTTACTTTATCTATTAGGAAAATCTAATAATACATTATATTTATTATCACCATTATTAATAGTAGTATATTTAATACCATGTTTTCTATCTTTTAAAATAGGTTTAAAACATTATAGTAGTACGGGTTCATAGGAGGTGTTTATGAAAGATATATTAGTAGATACTGATGGATTTAATCAGTATTATGAAGAATTAAATAGATTAAAAGATATAAGTTTATCTATTGCCAGTATAGGAAGTGAATCCTATGTTGATGCAGTAGGAGATGGATGGCATGATAATTTTGCTTTTGAAGATACAATGAGAGAAAGTAGAAAGATTGCTTCAAGAATAAATAAAATGTTAGAGGATGAAAAATATTTAAAAATAGTAGATAAAAAAAGTACTTCTGATGATATAATAGATATAGGAAATATTCTTAAAATAAAAGTTATATATGATATAGATGATATCGAAGAATATACTATTAAATTAACTGGTAAATATATGATAGATAATAATGCTAAAATTAAAGAGGTATCTTTAAATAGTCCGATAGGAAGAAGTATATATTTAAAAAGTATTAATGACAATGATATCTGTTATTATGTTAATGATAAGAAGATAGGTATTAAAATAATTAAGAGGATATATGAAAATTAAAGATTATCTTGGTAAGAAAATAACTATTAAAATAGATAGACCACTTGGGACAAGACATCTTAAACATAACTTTATTTATCTTTTAAATTATGGTTATGTTCCTAATACTATTAGTGATGATGGAGAAGAATTAGATGCTTATTTACTTGGAGTATTTGATCCGGTAAAAGAGTATCATGGAAGAGTAATAGCTATTATACATAGAACTAATGATAATGATGATAAGTTAGTAGTAGTACCAGATGGAGTAAATTATACTGATGATCAGATAATGGCTCTTACAGAGTTTCAAGAAAGATTTTTTAAATCGGTTATATGGAGGTGAATATGGAATACTTAAATGTATATGATAATAATAAAAATAAATTAGATAAAAAGATAGTTAGAGGAGATAAACTATCTAATGATGAACATATTTTAGTAGCAGTTATATTTATTAAAAATAAGGATAATAAATATTTAATACAAAAAACTTCTTTAGAAAAGAGTGGCTTATATAGTACAACTGGAGGTCATGTATTATATAATGAAGACTCTAAAACATCAATAATTAGAGAAGTAAAAGAAGAACTTGGAATAGATATAGCAAATGATGATATTAAATATATTGGAAGTATATTATTTGGAGTACCATTTGGAGATATTTATTATTTGGAAAAAGATATTGATATAGATAGTGTTAAACTTCAAAAAGAAGAAGTAAGTTCTGTTTCTTATATGACTAAAGAAGAAATAGATGATTTAATAAAAAAAGAAAAGATAACTAAATCACATGGGTTAATGTTTAAATATTTATGTAAAAAAATTATCAAATAAATATATATTTTTATATTGACACCATCATGTATTTATATTATCATAAACGATAAGACAATGATAAAAGAGATATATCTTTTATTAGAAAATACAGAAAGGATGATGTAATGAATAAGATAGTTGTAAGTGATAATATAAATATAGAAAATATGATATATGAAATTAGAGGCAAAAAGGTAATGTTAGATTCTGATGTGGCATTTCTTTTTGATTATCAAACTAAAGAATTAAATAGAAATATAAAGAATAACATTGAAAGGTTTCCTGAAAATTATTGCTTTAGATTAACTGAACAAGAATATGAATTCTTGAGGTGCAATTTTTTCACCTCAAGTAATAACAATAGTCATGGTGGAAGAAGATATTTACCATATGTATTTACAGAATATGGTATTGTTATGCTTGCTGGTATTTTAAAAAGTGATGTTGCAATAAAAATGAGTCTTAGAATAGTAGATACTTTTATTACTATGAGAAGATATATAAACACCAATTTAATAGAACAAAGAACTACTAATAAATTGGTATTAGAATATGACAAAAGAATATCAAATACTGAAACAAAGATAATAGAACTTGATAATAATGTTAAATTATTACAAGAATCTTTTAATAAGTTAAATACAAAAGAATCTAATAATCATATCTTTTATGAAGGACAAATATATGATTCATACTCATTACTCATAGATATATTATCTAGGGCAAAGAAAGAAATAATCATAATAGATAATTATGCTGGTAAAAAACTATTTGATATTATTAAGAATATTAATGTTAAGGTAAAAATATATACTGAAAATATAGATAATATTTCTAAAGAAAAGTATGAAAAACAATATAATAATTTAGAAATAATAAATACTAATATATTTCATGACAGATTTATTATAATAGATAATAAAGTGTTATATCATTCTGGAGCATCATTTAAAGATTTAGGTAAGAAGTGTTTTGCTATTACTAAAATGGAAGATAATAATATATTAAAAGAATTATTAAATAAACTAAAAAAATAAGAGAGGTAATGTTATGAAAAAAGAGTACTATGAAGCTTATGAAGATAGATATAAAGATGCTTATGATAATAATATGCTATGGGAAATTAAAGATTTTAGTAAAGATGTAGTTAAAGTAATAGATGACTATAATATTACTAAGAATAATAGTATATTAGAAGTAGGATGCGGGGAAGGTAGAGATACAATTCATTTACTTAATATGGGCTATCATAATATATTAGGTATTGATTACTCTAAAATAGTAATTGCTAAATGTAATGAATTAACTAATAATAAATATGTAAATAATTTTAAATCTTTAGATATAATGAAAGATAAATTAAATAATAAATATGATTTTATTTATTCAGTAGCGGTTATTCATATGTTTTTAAAGGAAGAACATCGTAATTTATTCTATAAATTTATATATGAACACTTAAATAATAATGGTATTGCTTTAGTTATATCTATGGGTGATGGTACTAGTACTTATAAATCTAATATTGATGATGCTTTTAAAAAAGTAGTAAGAAAAAATATAAATACTAATAAAGAAATAATGGTAACTAATACTTCGTGTAATATAGTAGATTTTGCTACTTTTAAAGAAGAAATTATAAGAAATAATTTTAAGATAATTGAATGTTATATCAGTAGTGATATACCTAATTTCGATAAGTGTATGTGTGCTGTTATTTCTAAACAAGAATGAATTAAAATGGGATAAAGTAGTCAGAACTAAATGATCTACTTTTATTATGAGTATAATAAGGAAATTACTAAAAAATATGCTTTTTAATATTGACATCATCATGTATATATATTATCATAAACGATAAGACAATGATAAAAGAGACATATCTTTTACTAAAAATACGGAAAGGATGATGCAATGAATAAGATAGTTGTAAGTGATAATATAAAGATAAAAAATATGATATATGAAATAAGAGGCAAAAATGTAATGTTAGATTCTGATTTGGCTATGTTATTTGGTTATGAAACAAAACAGTTAAATAGACAGGTTCTTAGAAATATAAATAGATTTCCAGAAAATTATTGTTTTCAAATAACTGATACCGAATATATATCTTTAAGGTGCCAAAATGGCACCTTAAAGAATGGCCGCGGAGAACACCGAAAATATTTACCATATGTATTTACCGAATATGGTATTACTATGTTAGCGGGTATTTTAAAAAGTGAACTAGCAATAAAAATGAGTCTTAGAATAGTAGACATATTCATAACAATGAAAAATTATATTAACACCTCGTTAATAGAACAGAAGTATTTTAATGAATTAACTATAAAAAATACAGAAGATATAAAATTATTACAAGAATCTTTTGATAAGTTAAATACAAAAGAATCTAATAATCATATCTTTTATGAAGGACAAATATATGATGCATATTCATTACTCATAGATATATTATCTAGGGCAAAGAAAGAAATAATCATAATAGATAATTATGCTGGTAAAAAACTATTTGATATTATTAAGAATATTAATGTTAAGGTAAAAATATATACTGAAAATATAGATAATATTTCTAAAGAAAAGTATGAAAAACAATATAATAATTTAGAAATAATAAATACTAATATATTTCATGACAGATTTATTATAATAGATAATAAAGTGTTATATCATTCTGGAGCATCATTTAAAGATTTAGGTAAGAAGTGTTTTGCTATTACTAAAATGGAAGATAATAATATATTAAAAGAATTATTAAATAAAATATCATGAGTAAGACTTTAGGCTTGCTCATGCCACGGAAGACTACAGGCTGAAGTGAAAAAGGAGATATAATGAAAATAATAGAATACGAAGACAAATATTTAGAAGAAGTAAAAGATCTACTAGTAGAACTAGAAGAATATATTCTTAGTATAGATGAAGATAATCTTGATCAGTTACATCCAGAATATCGAGACAAGATGGCTATTCTAGATCTAGAAGAAGTAAAAGAAAATAATGGCAAATGTTATCTAGCCATAGATAATAATGTAGTCGTAGGTCTAATAATGGGATGTTTAAGAAGTTATGATGAATATGATTATTTAGACTATAAATGTCCAAGATGTGGCAAAGTAACTGAACTAATAGTATCTAAGAAAACAAGAAGTAAAGGGATAGGTAGTCTATTAATGAATAAAATGGAAGAATACTTTAAAAGTATAGGATGTGAATATATTACAATAGATGTCTTTGCTTACAATAAAATAGGAATTAACTTTTACGAAAAACAAGGATATCATCCAAGAGGTATAATAGATATTAAGAAAATAAAATAAAAAGTTGGTGATAAATATGAATTTAAATAGTTTAAAATGTATAGACAATAATATAGATTTAGATAAATATATAGAGTATCGTGAATATGTAAAAAGTTATATGGAACATCCAGAATGGCTAGGAGACTTTACCAAAGAAGATTTAGAAAAGTTACTTAACAGCGGTACTAAGATATGGATATATTATTTAGATAATAACTTTGTATGTTCAATGATGACTATTCCTTCTAGTGAAAAAAATATGATAAAGTTTGAATTAGATTTAGATTATAAAAAAGTTATAGATTATGGACCTATGTTTGTTAATCCTAAGTATGTAGGTAATAAATTACAATATCAAATGCTTAATGAATTAGATAAATATTCTATAGATAAAAATTATAATTTTGTAGTAGCCACTATCCACCCAGATAACATATATTCTATTAATAATTTTATTAAAGATAATTTCAAACAAACAAGTACCAAAGAATTTAAAAGAGGCTTAAGAAATATTTATGTAAAGAAATTAATTAACAAATAGTATTTTTATATTGACATCATCAAGTGTTTATATTATCATAAACGATAAGACAATAATAAAAGAGATATATCTTTTATTAGAAAATACAGAAAGGATGATGTAATGAATAAGATAGTTGTAAGTGATAATATAAATATAGAAAATATGATATATGAAATTAGAGGCAAGCAGGTTATGTTAGACTCTGATTTAGCAAGATTATATGGTTGTAAAAACGGAACCAAATCACTTAATTTGGCGGTTAAAAGACATATAAATAGATTTCCAGAAAGATTTATGTTTCAATTAACAAAAGAAGAATATTCTTCTATTTATTCAAGGTTTCAATTTGAAACCTTGAATAAAAACAATCAAAAACAAGGACTTAATATTAAATATTTGCCTTATGTATTTACTGAACAAGGAGTAGCAATGTTAAGCGCTATATTAAAAACTGATGTTGCAGAAGAAATAAGTATAAAAATTATGGATGCCTTTGTAGCAATGAAAAAGATAATAAATACTTCACTAATAGAACAAAAATACTTTAATGAATTAACTATAAAAAATACAAAAGATATAAAATTATTACAAGAATCTTTTGATAAGTTAAATACAAAAGAATCTAATAATCATATCTTTTATGAAGGACAAATATATGATGCATATTCATTACTCATAGATATATTATCTAGGGCAAAGAAAGAAATAATCATAATAGATAATTATGCTGGTAAAAAACTATTTGATATTATTAAGAATATTAATGTTAAGGTAAAAATATATACTGAAAATATAGATAATATTTCTAAAGAAAAGTATGAAAAACAATATAATAATTTAGAAATAATAAATACCCATATATTTCATGACAGATTTATTATAATAGATAATAAAGAGTTATATCATTCTGGTGCATCATTTAAAGATTTAGGTAAGAAGTGCTTTGCTATTACTAAGATAGAAGACAATAGTATATTAAAAGAATTATTAAATAAACTAAAAAAAATATTATGATAGAGACCTTAGGCTCTATCATACCACGGAAGACTATAGGCTGAAGTGGAAAGAAAGGAAATTATGAAAGAAATAATAGATGAAAAAAACAATAAAATAATAGGTAATATCAATTTAGATAACTCTAAAGTAAAATTTACAGGTAGTAATAATATTTTATATATCAATGATGAAATAACACTAGTAAATTCAAGCATAGATTTTAGAGGAGATAACTCTCTTGTATATTTATGTAAGACAGCAGAAAAAATAACTGTGGATATCAAACTATATAACAATTCTACCATCTACTTTGGAAAGAATATTTGGATAAATAAAGGATTTAAAATAGTTATATCAGAACAAACTAATTTATTCTTTGGTAATAATTGTATGATAGCTCCTGAATGCTGTATCAGAAGTGCTGATCCACATATAATTTATGATATAAATACTAAAAAAAGAATAAATCAAAGTAAAAGTATTTTTATTGGAGATAATGTATGGATAGCTCAAAGAGTAATGATATTAAAAAATACCAGAATAGGATCAGGAGCAGTAATCGGAGCAATGTCATTAGTTACCAACAAAGAATATAAATCAAATACTATATATGGTGGAAGTCCTGCGAGAAAGATAAAAGAAGGCATATTCTTTATCCATGATGATTGTCATAGATTTTTAGATGAAGATATTAAGAAATATGAGTATAAAGATACTGATAAATATATTTATACTAGAGACAATACCACTATTAAATTTGAAGATATAGAAAATAATTTAAGAGGTACTTCTATTAAAGATAGAGTCGATTATTTAAATAAGATTACTTTAAATAATGATAAGAATAGATTTTATATTGGTGATTAGAGTAGATAATAATTTGATTAGTGAGGTAAAAAAATGAATTATAAATGTGTTGTAGCAAATAAAGATTTAATTATTAAAAAATGGGATGAAGAAATTAGAAAACATAATAATTCTAAAACTTGGATAGACTTTAAAGAAAAATCTCTTAGAAACTTAGATACTAGAATTGTCTATATGGGTATACTAAATGATGAAATAATTACAGAAAGTACTGCAATTATATCCATTAATGATTTGGATATGCAAAACAAAGATAATTTAGTCGGAAATAACAAAGCTTATCTAACTGCTTTTAGGACAAATAAAGAATATGAAAATAAAGGTTATTTTTCTAAATTATACAAGTTTATGGAAGAAGATTTAAAAAAGAGAGGATTTACATCATTAACACTAGGAGTAGAACCATCAGAAGTAAGAAATATAATGATATACTTCAATTGGGGATTTACTAATTATATAAAATCCGATTATGAATATTATCCAAATAATGAAAAAATTCTTGTTAATTATTATGAAAAGAAATTATAAAAGGCAAACAAAGATTTGCTTTTTTTCTAAATCTGTGCTATAATATCATGCACTAATGGGGGTTATTATGGAATTTGTAAGTAGAGAACATTTTGATACATATTTAAGAGGATTAAAATATTTAGGACAAGGAAGCCAAGGATCCTGCTATTTAAATACTAAAAATAATACTGTATATAAAGTATTTAATGACTATTTTGATGAAGAAGAGGCAGGATATACAGAAGACTTTTTATTAAGATTTAGTGATATAAAAAATAGTACTTTTATATGGCCTAATAATGTTATCAAAGTAGCAGGTACAATAGTGGGTTATACTATGCCATATAAAAGAGCAAAAAACTTATGTAATATAAATCCATTATTAGTAAATCTAGATAAATTGGAGGAAGCTACTATAAAAGCAGAGAAAGATGTAAAAACATTAACAGATAATGAAGTAAGATTATATGATGTTAGATATAATATTTTATATAATAATGGTAAGATGTATGTTATAGATACATTAGAATATGGAAACAGAAAAGTATCTTATGAAGAAAACAGAATGACTATAGATGATGAATTAATGTTATTTCTCGTAGATAATTATTTTGAAGAATTTGTAAAAAATGATAAGTTACTAAACGCAATGTATAGAGAATTTGAAGTAAGAGGAGTAGACTTCTTAAAAGTATTTAGAAATAAACTTAGTGAATATGTAGGTAAGGATATAACTAAATTAAATGAAGTTAAACACTTAGTAAGAAAAAATAATAGTCATATTTATCAAAGAGGATTTGATATAGAAGGTATATAATATATCTTCTTTTTTTATTTATAACATTATTGACAGTAAAATACATATATGATATATTGAAAAAGAAATAATATATGTTAATCAGTTAGGAAAGTGGGATAATAAAATGGTAAAAAATTATAAAGTGATAACCCTATGTGGTTCTACTAGATTTAAAGATGAATTTTTAAAAGTTCAAAAAGAACTAACCCTAAAAGGAAACATCGTAATTTCGGTAGGATTATTTGGTCATTCTGGTGATAGTGAAGTTTGGGAAAATATGGACGAAGGAACACTTACTAAGACGAAAGAAATGCTAGATGATATGCATAAGAGAAAAATCGATATGGCAGATGAAATATTTGTAATAAATGTAGGCGGCTATATTGGAGATAGTACAAAATCAGAAATAGAATATGCCAAAGCACATGGTAAAAAAGTAAACTATCTTGAAAGTAAGTAATTAGATGGAGGCTTTATGAAAGAGATAGAAATACTTGTCGAAGTATTTGATACAAAAGATAGAGTAAAAGAAACATTAAGTAGTTTTAATTATATGGGTTTAAATAAAGTAATTGATGAATATTATTATGATCCTAAAAGGGATACTTTAAAGCCTAGTAAAGATGATGAACTATATCACTGTCTTAGACTTAGAACTAAAAATAATAAGCATTATATTACTTATAAAGATGATGTATATGATAATAATAAATGGTTATATTCAAATGAATATGAGACAGAAGTAGAAAAAATTGATATGCTAAAAGAAATATTTAATAAACTAGAATTAGTAAAGTTTATAGAAATAAATAACAGTAAAGAAACATATACATATAAAGATTATGAGATAGTTCTTGAAGATGTAAAAGATTTAGGTTTATTTATGGAAGTAGAGCATTGTACTAATAATGATGTTGATGTTAAAGAAATAAAAAGACAAATACAAAGTTTCATTAATTCTTTAAACTTAGATGTATCTGAAGAATTAAATATGGGTAAGCCAGAAATGTATATTAAAAAACATAACATAAAAATAGAAAGTTAATAGAGGTATAACATGGAATACGAAGTAAGATTTTATTATCCAAGTAGTGAGGTAAATAATTTATTAGATAAGTTATCAGAGCTAAAAGAGTTAGAAAAGAAACCTAGAACTTATGAAAAGACAGTTCAGTATAATCATTCAGACTCTAAATATGATTTTTATTCAAAAGAGATAGATGGAAGATTTAGACTTAGATTATCAAAAAATATAGAAGAAAGTAAATGTAAGTTAAGTTGGAAAAGACGTCTTCCAAATACTACAGAAAATTTGGTTAATAAGGAAGAAGAAAAAGAAGTAAGAATTTCTTATGAGGATGTAGATAATTTTATATTTATTATTGAAAATGTAATGCATTTTAAAGTTGTAGATAGTTATGAAAGATATAGAATTATATTTACAAATGAAGATGTTGAAATAAGTATAGATGAATATCCTTTTGGTATAGCATTAGAAATAGAAAATAAAAGTAGTACCAAAAATCCTGAAGAGGTAGTTATGAACTATGTAAGTAAATTAAAATTAAATATCAAAGATTCATATAGACTATCATGGGATGATAAATATGTAGAACTATGTAAAGAACAAAATAAAGAAATATATAACGAAGTAACATTTGACAAAGATATGCCAAGTATATAAAGAAAGGATGAATAATATGCGAATAAACTATTTATTTAGTGATATTTCTAAAGAACAAGGCTTTAATGAAATACAAAGGGAATACCTAAAAAAAGATATTAAAAATAATGATACGATAGTGTTTATTGCTACAACATTTGATGATTATGAAAAGAATGATTTATACTATAATAACCTAATAAAACATTTTAAAAATATTGATATTACTTTTAATAAAGCATATTTGATAGATAATAGAGTAGCTAAAGACTTAGCTAAAGACTATATATTAAAATCAAATATAATATTTTTAATGGGTGGAGACACCAAAAAACAAATAGATTCAGTAAAAGAGTACGATCTTTTTGAAATATTAAAATCAAAAGAAGGAATAATACTTGGAGTAAGTGCAGGCTCTATGAATCAATCCTCTCGTGTTGTATATAAAAATGATTACAACAATTATGTAATTGAAGATTATGAAGGATTAGGCTATATAGATATAAATATTTATCCTCACTTAGACTTTAATAATATAGACTACTTAAAAGAAGTATTTGAAGTAAGTAATTATACCAAAACAGTAGCGTTACCTAATGATTCATTTATAAGAATAGAAAATAATAATATAGACTTTGTCGGAGAGTATTATACTATCCAGAATAGCAAAATAACTATGCCTGGACATGAATATATAAAAATAAATCACACAGGAACTGTGCCACTAGAAACAGATAGATTAGTACTTCGAAGAACAGTAAAAAGTGATATTGATGAATTCTTCTTTATTCAGCTAAATCCAAATATAAGAAGATATCTAGGTACAAACAGACTAGGAGACGACTTAGAAAAAAATAGAAAATATTTTAATGAAGAAAAATATAATGAACTAAATTACTACAGATGGACCATAGTAAGAAAAGAAGATAATAAAATACTAGGCTGTATTTATTTAAATATTCATGATGAAAAAGCAAGGACTGCTGGTATAGATTATTGGATTAGAGAGGATGCTTGGGGCAATGGTTATACTACAGAGGCTTCAAGAAAAATATTAAACTTTGCTTTTGATACCCTAAATATTAATAGAATAGAATCATGTGGTGGAAAAGACAATCCAGGAACATACAAAGTAATGGAAAAGATTGACCTTAAATATGAAGGAGAAAGAAAAGAAGGAATATTCTATTACTATGGAGGACTAGAGAATTTAGTTTTATATGGAATTACTAAAGAAGAATATAAAAATAATAAATAAGATATTAACTAGTGGTGATTAGCCTCTAGTTTTTTATGATATATTCAAAACTGGGTTTACATCAATAAACTAGTGAACTTTTATTACTTTCTAAGTCATAGGTTAAAGTCTATGTTCTTTATCCATAAGTTTTTTGTTGATTACTTTATGATAGTGTGCTATAATCTGTTTATAGAGATGGAGGAATTGGTATGTCAAAAGAAGAAAATGTAGTTAAGTATTATGCTATTTGTAATAGGCTAAAAAATGTTATTAGAAAAGGCTGGAAACTATGGAATGTTCAAAGGGATAGACTTGAGAGTGTTGCTGAGCATATTTTTAGTACTCAAATGCTTGCTATTGCTATGAAGCATGAATATCAATATGATGTTGATATTATGAATGTAGTATTTATGCTAGCAATTCATGAGTTGGGAGAAGCTATTATTGATGATCTAACACAATTTGAAATAAATGAAAATGATAAAGAAAAAATAGAACATGCTGCGGTACACGAGATATTATCTGGTATATTAGATGGAAAACAAATTGAAGAATTATTTTTAGAATTTGATTCACATAGTACCAAGGAGGCTTTTTTCGCTTATCAATGCGATAAACTAGAATGCGATTTGCAAAGTAAGATATATGATGAAGAGGGATGCGTTGATTTAACTAAGCAAGATGGTAATTTTGTAATGAATAATTCCATAGTAAAAAGATTACTTGACAATGGTGAACCATGGTCTACAATGTGGCTTAAATATGGCCAGGAAATGTATCCATACGATGATAATTTCAAGGCAGTATCTAATTATGCTATAAAAAATAAGATAAAGAAATAAAGTAAGATTTTCCTTAGAAAGTCTCTTTTTTTGTATATAAAACTTCCTTAAAAATATTCATTCTTTAAGTAAAATCATATCACTTCATCAAAATAAAAAAACAGTTGTAACAAAAAAAGGTTGACAAGCATACCATATTATGATATATTTAACTTGAATTTAAAGAAAGGAGTGGAAGAAATGGTAATTTTTGTAAATAAAATAAAATTAAATTCAAATGTTTTTAATAATGCTAAGATAGTTTTTGATAAGTGTGGGGAATTACTATGTTTTCCACAAGCTTTATAACTTTATAGAGTAAAAATATAAAAAATAAAATAAAAAAACACTAGACTACTTAGAATTATTAAAGTAGTCTTTTATTATGGAGGAATGAATATGAAGAAAAATTTAAAAGAATTCATACCTCTAATAAAACTAGTTAAAGAAGATTTAAATAAAATCATTCTTGCTAGCATAGTTATATTTATATCAGGAATAACAGATATATTTACTGGATATCTAAATGGTAAAGTAGTTGAATCAATCACTAATTTAGATATAAAGAAAGCACTTATCTTTCTCGGAGTATACTTCATACTAGAAATAACAATGGATGGAATAATATTACATAAAGCAAATTCTGTATTATACAAAGAAGAAAGTAAATTAACAAGAAAACTAGGCTTTAATACTTATAAGAAGGCCTTAAACTTACCTGCTGAAGCATATGAAAAACTTTCCAGCGGAGAAGTAATAAACAGAATAACAAATGATGCCGATACCTTAAGTTTTACCTTTGGTAGAATTCTAAAGATGGTATCATCACTTATAGCGTCCTCTATAGTATTAATCTACATATTTATAAATTCCTATATTATAGGACTAGAAATAATACTAATAATGTTAATATTATTCTTAATACTAAAGAAGTATAATCCATTACTAAAAAATATACATAAAGAAAGAAAAGGTAAGCAAGATGAATTTACCTCTTTAACAAATGAATCCATTAGAGGTATAAGAGAGATAAAGACTCTTGGAGTAAAAAATAATTTAATTACTAATATGATAGAACTAATAAAAGATATATATAAGAAGTCAGAGGAAGAAATAGATATGCAAAAGGGTTTCAATATCAAAACAAGTTTTCTAAAGTCAGTATTAGAATGTATGGTCTTTGCTACTTGTGTAATACTTTTATATTATCATAAGATATCACTAACATTCTTTATAGCTATGACTTATTACATATATAGATATACATGGTTACTTGAGGATATAAATGATTTAACTCAAAACTATCAAAAACTTAGTGTATCAATATCCAGAGTAAATGATATCTTAGAAAATAGATTATATGAAGATGAGAAGTTTGGTAATAAAACTCTAAATAATATAAAAGGAACTATAGAATTTAAAAAAGTTTACTTTTCATATCCTGATGAAGATAATATATTAAAAGACTTTAATTTAGAATTAGAACCAAATAAAAAGATAGCTATTGTAGGTTCTTCAGGACAAGGAAAGAGTACATTATTTAATTTAATTACTAGAATATTTGATCCTAATAAGGGAGAAATAGATATTGATGGTATAAATATTAAAGATCTAACTGAAGAAGACTTAAGAAAAAATATATCAATAATTAGACAAGAACCGTTTGTCTTTAATAGAACTATCAAAGAAAACTTTAAAATAATAAATAATAAGATAACATTATCAAAAATAAGAGAATGTACTAAATTAGCCTATTTAGATGATTATATTATGTCTCTACCTAAGAAGTATGATACTGTTTTAGGAGAAGGTGGTGTAAATTTATCAGGAGGACAAAAACAAAGACTATCTATAGCTAGAACATTATCTAAAGGAAGTAAGATAATATTATTTGATGAAGCAACATCTGCTTTAGATAATAAGTCTCAAGAATATATTAAAAAGACTATTGATAATTTGGTAAAAGATCATACTATTGTAATAGTGGCTCATAGGTTATCTACGATAATAGATGCTGATATTATCTTTGTCGTGGATAATGGTAAAGTAGTATCTTCTGGTACTCATAATGAATTATTAAAAACAAGTGATATTTATAAAAATTTATATGAAACAGAATCTTTAAATTCATAATTAAAGGAGTATTAATATATTGGTACTTCTTTTAGTTTGTCCTCTTAAGCCTGTAGTCTTAAGAGGCAAAATAAAGCCTTAAATATAAGTCTTTATTTTGAACAATTTTGGTAAGAAAAATACTTGAGAGAATTTTGATTGATTTTGAAAATATAAATAAATTATAACAAAATACTTGACAATTATAAAAATAAATTATATATTTAATGCAAGTGAGGAGATATAAATAACAAATTTATTATAAGCTATCTCGGGTGTAAAAGCCTACACGTGATGTAAAGATAAAGCACGGAGTCACTATTCTTATATGGAATAGTTACCTCCTGTTTTTTTTTTATTAGAAAAATAATATAATAAAGGAAGGTGAAAAGATGAAAAACATAGGTACAAAATTATTAGAAACAGATAGACTAATACTTAGAAGAGCAAATCTTGATGACGCTAGCGCAATGTTTAAAAATTGGGGAAGTGATCCAAAAGTATCTAGATATGTTACTTGGGAGACTCATAAAACAGTAGCGGATTCATTAAGATTTTTAGTATTTCTTTGTGATAACTACAATACAGATAATTTTTATAACTGGATAGTTGTAGAAAAGAGTACTGATACTCCAATTGGAACAATAGGTGTAGTGGGTGTTAATCCAAAACATAGCACTACTGAGATAGGATATTGTTATGGAACTAAATGGTGGGGTAAGGGTTATGCTACAGAAGCCTTTAAAAGAGTAATTAAGTTTCTTTTTGAAGAAGTAGAAGTAGAGACAATATATGCTGAACATTTAGAAGCAAATCCTGCGAGCGGTAGAGTAATGGAAAAGTGTGGACTAACTTATGAAGGAACATTAAGAGGTAGAATCCTTGATAAGATAAGTAAGAAGAATGAAGACATTAAAAGTTACAGCATAACAAGAGAAGAATATTTTAAATAATATTATAAGCTTAACTATAGATGAAATGAAAGTACCACTTATAATTGTTGTTAGAGGACATTAGGTTCTCTTTTTAAATTATAATGTAAAGAAAAGTAAATAATATTGTAAGTAAAATATTCCTTATGATATAATAAAAATATAATGATAGGGAGGTACTTATGAATAAGAAGAAAAATAATAAAAAAGGGTTTGATAATGAGAAATATGTAAAGGCACAAATAGAGACTATAAAGAAAAGAATTAAACTATTTGATAATAAATTATATTTAGAGTTTGGTGGTAAATTATTTGATGATTATCATGCTAAGAGAGTATTACCAGGATTTGAATTAGATTCTAAAATAAGACTACTAAAAGAGTTAAAAGATGATACTGAGATGATATTTTGTATTAATGCTAATGATATAGAAAGAAAGAAGATTCGTGCTGATTATGGGATAAGTTATGATGAAGAAGTAATAAGATTAATTCATATCTTTAGAAATCTTAAAATAGATGTTAATAGTGTAGTAATAACTTTATATAATGGTCAGTCTAGTGTAAGTAAATTTAGAAAAAGATTAGATTCTCTTGGAGTAAAATCTTATATTCATACTTATACTAAGGGATATCCAACAGATGTAGAGGTAATAGTAAGTGAAGAGGGTTATGGAGCTAATCCTTATATTGAAACTACTAAACCACTAGTGGTAGTTACTGCTCCTGGTCCTTGTAGTGGTAAACTGGCTACTTGTCTATCACAGTTATATCATGAGTATAAAAGAGGAGTGAAAGCAGGATATGCTAAGTTTGAAACTTTTCCAGTATGGAGTCTACCTTTAAAACATCCAGTTAATATGGCCTATGAGGCTGCTACTGCAGATTTAAAAGATAAGAATATGATAGATTCATTTCATTTAGAAGCTTATGGAATTAGTGCAGTAAATTATAATAGAGATTTAGAGGTATTTCCAGTATTAAAAAATATCTTAAATAAAATAACTGGAGAAGATATATATAAATCTCCAACTGATATGGGAGTTAATTCAATAGGAGAATGTATAACTGATGATGATATAGTGAGTATGGCCGCTAAAAAGGAAATAATAAGAAGATATTATAAAGCTCTTGTAGAAGTTAAAACTGATGATATTGATCCAGAAGTACCTCAGAGAATTAAATTACTTATGAATGAACTTAATATTAGTGATAATTTAATTAAGGCTATAAATAGAGCTAGAGAAAAAGAGGAAGAGTCTTCTTCTAAAGTAATAGCTTTAGAAATTACTCCTAATGTTATTATAACTGGTAGAGAGACGGAACTACTGACTCCAGCGGCTAGTTTAATATTAAACTCTATAAAATATTTAACTGATATTCCTGACGAGATAGATTTGTTATCTCCAGGAGTATTAAAGCCTATTCTTGATTTGAAAAAGAATGTCTTATCTAACAAACAGATACTTAATTTGAATGATGTCTTTAATATAATTAGAGAGTTAAAGCCTAAGAATATTTATACACTGGGAGATTTATATTATAATCGGACATTAACTAGAATATTAGGTTACTTATCTGAATACTATTCAAAAGAAGATATAAATATATTAACTATGCCCGTAGATTATACTTTTGATAGTATATGTTCTTTATATGATTCATTTATTTTACTTTCAGAACATAATATACATGTAAGTGATGCTTGCCCACAAAATGTAATTTTAAATAATGAGGGTATAACAATTGTAGATACAGACTTTTATTATATTGATACTAATAGTAATAAGTCAGCAATAAAAAAGAGTAATATATATGATTTAGGAGAATTATTTTCTTGGATATATATGAATTCTTTAAAAGAAACAGACTTTAATAAAAGAAGTGCAATGATTGATAAAATAGAAAAATTATTTATGCCAATAGGTACTTTTGTGGTAGAACCAGTAATTAAAAAATTAGCAAAATATAAATATCCAATAGATTATTTACAGAAAAGATGATATACTTATAAAGTAGCGTAGGTGATCATATTGGAATTATTAAGAGTAGTTGATAATAATGGTAATGATACTAATGAAATATTAGAAAGAGAAGAACTTCATAATAGGGGTAAACTGCATAATGAAGTAACTATTTATATTATAAATAATAAAAAAGAAGTATTATTACAAAGAAGAAGTAAAAATAGAAGATTCTGTCCTAATATGCTTGGAGTTATCGCAGGACATGTAAGCTATAATGAAACTCCTCTTGTTTGTGCAGGAAGAGAAATAAAAGAAGAAGTAGGAGTAAGAATAAATAAAAATAATATTCATCCTCTATATGATAGATACTTAGTTAAAGAAAGATTTAATAATCATTTTATGTATCCATTCTATGCTGTATGTAATAAAGAGGCAAGTGAATTCAAAGTACAGAAAGAAGAACTATCTTATGTAAAATGGTATAGTATTGATAAAGTAATTGAAATGATAAAAGAAGGAAATAAAGAACTGGTATTTAAAAAAGAGGAGATATCAATTTTTGAAAAATTAAAAAATATTGAATTATAGTATTGAAATATTTGAAAATTATGCTATAATCTAGATATAAATGTTGATGAGGACATGATTTATATATTTAATTATTTAGAGAGTTACTGATTGGTGAAAAGTAATTAGTTAAAGTATAAGTTTCTACCTCGGAGTGAAATGTAAACATTTCCGGCTAGTAACCGTTATCAAAATTAAGTAAAAGAAGAGGATGGTACCGTGCAGTAAGCACTCCTTATGAGTACCATTCTCTTTTATTTTAAAGGAGGAATTATGCGTACTGAAGAAATACCCATTGGAAGTAAATGGAGACACTTTAAAGGCTCCATTATGGAAGTGATAAATATAGCTACAAATAGCGAAACCCTTGAAGATATGGTAGTGTATAAACACGATAACAAGTTATGGGTAAGACCTATATCCTCGTTTCTTAGTGCTGAGGATATAACTACCAGAAGTGATAATGTTACTGGGCAAAAATATAGATTTGAAAGGATAGGATAAAAATGATAGATATTAATTTAATAAGAACAAATAGGGATTTAGTAAAGGAAAATATTAAGAAAAAGTTTCAAGATAAAAAACTTCCTCTAGTGGATGAAGTATACGATATGGATATTAAATATCGTACTATTAGAACTGAAGCTGATGAAGCAAGAAGTAAAGTAAATACTTTAAGTAAAGAAATTGGTCTTTTAATGCGTGATAAAAAACTAGAAGAAGCAAATAAAGTTAAAGAAGAAGTATCTGAGATAAAGAGCAGAATACCAGAACTAGAAAAAGAAGAAGAATATTTAGAAAAAGAAATTAAAGAAAGAATGATGAAGATACCAAATATTATTGATAGTTCAGTACCTATTGGTAAAGACGATAGTGAGAATGTTGAAATAGAAAAATTTGGTGAGCCATTTGTACCAGATTATGAAATACCACATCATGCTGATATAATGGAAAGATTAAATGGTATTGATAAAGATAGTGCAGGTAGAACTAGTGGTAATGGGTTCTACTATCTAATTGGGGATATAGCTAGATTACATGAGGCTACTATTGCCTATGCTAGAGACTTTATGATTAACAAAGGCTTTACTTACTGTATACCTCCATTTATGATAAGAAGTGATGTCGTAAATGGCGTTATGTCTTTTGAAGAGATGGATGCTATGATGTATAAGATTGAAAATGAAGACTTATACTTAATAGGCACTTCAGAACATAGTATGATTGGTAGATTTAAAGGACAACTAATAGATGAAAGTAAATTACCAATAGCTATGACTTCATACTCACCATGCTTTAGAAAAGAAGTAGGAGCTCATGGTATTGAAGAAAGAGGAGTATATAGAGTACATCAATTTGAAAAACAAGAGATGGTTGTTCTATGTAAACCAGAAGATGCCATGGATTGGTATAATAAAATGTGGTCTTATACTGTTGAATTCTTTAGAAGTCTAGATGTATCAGTTAGAACCATAGAATGTTGTTCAGGAGATCTAGCCGATCTTAAAGTTAAATCATGTGATATTGAAGCATGGAGTCCTAGACAAAAGAAATATTTTGAAGTGGGTTCATGTTCTACTCTAGGGGATGCTCAAGCTAGAAGACTAGGAATAAGAATGAAAACAGAAAATGGTAATAAATATTTAGCTACATTAAATAATACAGTAGTAGCTAGTCCTAGATCACTTATTGCTATTCTAGAGCAGCATTATCAAGAGGATGGTAGCGTTATAATTCCTGAAGTATTAAGACCATATATGGGTGGTAAAGAAAGAATAGAAGTAAAGAGATAAAATATGAATAATAAACTTAGAACTTTTATGATAGGAAGATATGGAATAGATGACTTATATAAAGTATTATTAGTTATATATACTATTCTAATACTAATAAATATCTTTATAAGAAGCAAAATAATTGCTGTAATAGAAGTATTACTTATAATTATAATGATATATAGAGTACTATCTAAAAATATATATCAAAGAAGAAAAGAAAATGATATGTATTTAAAGGTAAAGAATAAGATATTAAGTACATATAATTATAATAAAAAGAAATATAAGGATCGAAATACTTATATGTATAAGAAATGTCCTAATTGTAGGCAGAAGATTAGATTACCACTTAAAAAAGGAAAACATACTGTTAAATGTCCTAAGTGTAGTAATAAATTTGAAGTAAAATGTCATAAAAACGAAAAGATAAAAGTAGAAATAGTTAAATAACATTTAAAGAGTGTAAAGTATAGGAAGATTACTAAGCTAATCTTCTTTTTTATTGACATTTTTCACTATATTTCTTATAATTAACTTGTAAGGTAGGTAATAAATATGAAACTAAATGAAAAAAGAATTATTAACGATATAAGACTATTATCACTCGATATGATAAATACTGCAGGTTCAGGTCATCCTGGAATAGCCTTAGATTTAGCTCCAACTATGTATACACTATTAGCATATCATCTAAAGTTTGATCTAGAAAGAAAAGCTTGGTGTAATAGAGATAGATTAGTATTATCTTCAGGCCATGCTTCTTCTCTTTTATATGCCAGTTTATTCTATTGTTTAGATGACTATTCATTAGAGGAGTTAAAAAACTATAGAAGAATAACATCACCATTATCAGCTTATCCTGAATATGATCTAAATGGTAGAATAGAGTGTACTACTGGTTTACCAGGAGAAGGTCTAGCTACTTCAGTGGGTATGGCAATGGGTGAAAAGTATCTAGCAGCTACTTTTAATAGAAAGAAAAATCCATTATTTGACTATAATATCTACTGTATATGTTCTGAAGGTGATATGATGGAGGGAATATCCTATGAAGCAGCTTCACTAGCGGGAACACTATCTTTAGATAATTTAATAGTATTATATGATTCTAATGAGATGACTGCTGATGGTAGTACTGATAAAACATTTGATGAGAATGTTCTAGATAGATTTAAGAGTATGAACTGGAATACTCTTGAAGTAAGAAATGGCGAGTCAGTTAGTGAAATATCTAATGCTATAGAAAAAGCTAAAAAGAGTAATAAACCTACAATTATCAAGATTAATACTGTACTTGGAGTACATTCAAAATACGAAGGAACAAATAAAATACATTCTAATTTAGAATTAGAAGATTTAAATAATATTAGAACAGAGTTAAAAGGAACTGGCGAGTTTACTTTTGATGAAGAAGCAAGAAATAACTTATTAAAATTTATCAAAGAAGGAACTGATGACTATTATAGAGAATGGTATAGTGAATATGAAATGTATATTGCTAATGCTACTGATAGTGAGAAAGATAATCTTAACTTAGTAATAGAAAATGATAAGATAATTCTTGATATAGCAGCAGTTATTGATACTAGTAAAATATTTGAAGATAAAGCTATGCGTGATATAAACTACCAAATAATGAATGTTATAGCATCATTCATACCTAATTTTATGGGTGGAAGTTCTGATATGGTATGTAGTACTAAAACTTATCTAAAAGGTAAGAAAGAATTTGCTTATGATGAAAATGCTGGTAGAAATATTAGCTTTGGTGTAAGAGAATCTCTAATGGGAGCCATTATGAATGGTCTTGCCCTTACTAATATAAGAAGCTTTGGTAGTACTTACTTAGCTCTAGTGGACAAAATGATACCTGAGATAAGAATGTCCTCAATGATGAAACTACCAGTAACTTATATCTTTACTCATGATAGTGTAAGAGCAGGTCAAGAGGGTATGACTCATGAGCCAATTGAAGAATTGGGTAATTTGAGAAATATACCAGGACTTAATGTCTTTAGACCAGCAGATTATAAAGAATTAATAGGTAGTTGGAATTATATTTTAAAAGAAGGAAAACCTAGTGCTTTAGTATTACCTAAAGGACATAATGAAACCATGAAACATACTAGTTCAGAAAAGACCTTACGCGGAGGTTATATAATAAGTGAAGTAAGAACTAGACTAGATCTTATACTAATAGCTACTGGTTCTGAAGTAGAACTAGCTATGAAAATAAAAGATGAACTACTAAAAAACTATATTGAAGCAAGAGTAGTATCAATGCCAAACTTAGGTTTATTCCTAAAACAAGATAAAGATTATCAAGAACAAGTCTTACCTCGTGGTTACAGAAGAATGGCTTTAGAACTATCTAATGATCCAAATTGGTACCGTCTAGTAAATCAAGACGACTTTATCGGAGTAACTGACTTTGGAAGAACAGGCACTGAAGAAGAAGTATTATCATATTACGAACTTGATTTAACTAATATAATTATAAGAATAAAAAATAGTTTATAATTCGACAAAATATATAAATATAGTATGTTAATATTACCATGGTGATATTATGAGAACATACTATATTTTTAATGTTAATAGATATTTTAGTTATATGTATAAAAATAAGCCATTTAAGATGTATAAAATGTTTGAAGAAATATATTATTCTAAGAGTTATGATAGTTTAAATACTTATAGGAATTTTGAAACAGTAGCTGTTCCTTTTAATAAAATAATGTTAAATGAATATATATATTATGAGTTCAAATTAAAATATGGTTATAAAAGAAATGGTAATAAGCATAACTTAAATACTAGTGAGAATAGTACTCTTCAAATAAATAATTATAATATAAAATTAATTACAGAAAATAATTATTCTATATTCTTTAAATATCTAAATAATTATAATAATAATTTATTTGTTTGTGACTTTGAAAACATGGATTATTTTTGGTTATGTAAATTATATAATAAGAAGAGTAGTGTAGAATTAGTAAAATAACTTTACAAAATACTAATTTAATAGTAAAATTATCTTAAGGAGGGATATAACATGCAATGGTTATGGGATTTATTATATGCCTTAGGTGGTCTTGTACTAGGAGCAGTAATAGGTTTTCTAGTAGCTAGAAAATTAATGAAGAAAGAATTAAAGAAAAATCCACCTATAAATGAACAAATGATTAAAACAATGATGAGTCAGATGGGAAGAACTCCATCACAAAAACAAGTTAATCAAATGATGAAACAGATGAATAAGTTTATGTAATTTATTCATTTTGTTTTAATACGAAAGGATAGTATGAAGAAAAAATATACATTAAAAGAATTTTATGAGTTAGAAAGAAAAATCTTTGAACTTAGAATATCAGTAAAAAAAGGTAATTTTAGTAATGAATTAAGAGAAAAATTAACTACACTTGAAATAGAATATGAAAGAATATCTTCACAAATATCTTGGGATATAGAAAATTGTAATATAGATTATGGTTATGAAGATAATAATAAAGAACTAAAAAGAGTAAAGAAAATATAATATTTAACATATAAAAGTAATAACTAAGAAAGGTATAACTAATATTTTTCTTTTAGTATATAATTATAGCTTATATATAATAGATATGTAGATATATTATATTGAGACTAAGAATTAGGCTTAATATAGCAGTGAAAGACTTACATAGTAAGGCTCGAACTGAATATAAAAAATAAAATGCTTGTATAAATAATTAGTAATATGTTATAATCTAAATATAGATAAAGGAGATTGTTAACATGAATAAAAGTAAAGTATATTTTACAAAAGAAATAACTAGTGAATCATTGGTTAGAATATATGATGAATTAGGTATAGAATTAAAAAGTAATATAGGAATAAAATTACATTCAGGTGAAAAAGGTAATCAAAATTATCTAAGACCAGAATTTATGAAAGAATTGATAGATAAAGTAGGAGGCATCGTAATAGAGTGTAATACAGCTTATGATGGAGCAAGAAATACTACTGAAAAACATAAAGAATTAATGAAAGAACATGAATGGAATAAATATTATAAAGTAGATATTATGGATAGTGAAGGAGATACTACTCTAGATATACCGAATGGTAAAATAATCAAAAAAGATTATGTTGGAAAACATATAAATAATTATGATAGTATCTTAGTATTATCCCACTTTAAAGGTCATCCAATGGGAGGCTTTGGCGGAGCTCTTAAACAATTATCAATAGGTTTCGCTTCAAGTGGTGGAAAAGCCTATATCCATACTGCGGGTAAAACAACCGATATGAATGATTTATGGAATAATATTCCAAGTCAAGAAAAATTTATCGAGTCAATGGCAGATGCAGCCTCAGTAGTACATAATGAATTTAAAGGAAATATCGCTTATATTAATGTAATGAAAAATATGAGTGTAGATTGTGATTGCTGTGCTAAAGCAGAAGATCCTTGCATGAAAGATATTGGTATTCTAGCAAGTATAGATCCAGTAGCTATAGATAAAGCTTGCCTAGATTTAGTCTATAATAGTAGTGATAAAGGAAAAGATCATCTAATAGAAAGAATAGAATCAAGACAAGGAACACATATAATTGATGCCGCAGCTTCAATAGGATTTGGTAATAGTAATTATGAACTTATAAATATAGATTAATAAAAAGATAAAAGGGGTCCAAAGGAAGGAATTATATGAATAGAGAAGAAATAAATAACAAGTTAGAATTTATGCAAGAATTAGCTAATCGTTTTCCTACTAAGGATGACGCTGTAACAGAGATAATAAATTTAAATGCTATACTTGCTTTGCCAAGAGGACCAGAACACTTTATGAGTGATTTACATGGGCAAGCCGATGCTTTCACTCATATTTTAAATAATTCTGCAGGAGGAATAAAATTCCGTATATGGCAGTTATTTAATGGTACATTAACCCAAAAAGAACAAGATGAATTAGCTACATTAATATACTATCCAAAAGAAAAAATGCAAATAGTATTAACTGAAGTACCAGATAAAGAAAAATGGTATTATGATAACCTACTTAGAATAATCGAAGTAACTAAAAAGTTTTCCTCTAGATATACAAGAAGTAAAGTAAGAAAAGTGTATCAAGATGATAATTTAAGTTATATAATAGATGAATTATTAAATAATAAAATAGAAGAAGAAAATAAAGATAAATATTATAAAGAAATATTAAATACCATAATAGAACTAGGATATAGTGAAAAACTAATAATATTATTATCCTCTATAATAAAGAAATTATCAGTAGATGTTTTACATGTAGTAGGAGATATATATGACAGGGGGCCAGAACCACATAAAATAATGGATAGTCTTGAAGAATATCATTCAGTAGATATTCAGTGGGGTAATCACGATATACTATGGATGGGAGCCGCTATTGGAAGTAATATCTGTGTATCAGGAGTTATTACCAATAGTGTTCGCCATAACAATCTAGATATTCTCGAAGATATATATGGTATTAATCTAAGACCATTAGCAAACTTTGCCGAAGAAACATATAAAGATGCCATGGTCTGGAAACCAAGACATACTAAAGATGAAGACTATTTAACTAATTTAAATGTAAGACAATCAGCAAAAATACATAAAGCCATATCAGTAATAATGTATAAACTCGAAGGTATCTTCGCAGAAAAACATCCTGAATACAAAATGACTCATCGTAGACTATTAGATAAAATAGATTATGAAAATAATGAAATAACAATAGATGGTAATACATATCATCTTGAAGATACAGACTTTCCCACTATTGATAAGAATGATCCATATAAGTTAACCAAAGAAGAAGAGAAAATAATCTCAGACTTAGTAAGGTCATTCTTAAATAGTGAGTCATTGCAGCGACATATGAATATCTTAATTGAAAAAGGAAGTATGTATAAAATAGTCAATAATAATTTAATGTATCATGCCTTAGTACCATTAAATGAAGATGGAACATTAAAAGAAGTAACTATAAATAATGTTACAACATCAGGTAAAAAACTATTTGACTATATAGATTTATTAGTCAGAAAAATGTTTTATTGTAGAACACAAAATCAAGAAGAATTAGATTTAATGTGGTATCTATGGTGTGGCCCAGACTCACCATTCTTTGGTAAAGATAAAATGACCACTCTAGAAAGAGTATTAATAAAAGATAAAAAATCACATAAAGAAAAAAGAAACTATTATTATCAGTATCAAGAAAATAAAGAAGTTATGGAAAATATAATGAAAGATTTTGGTATTACAAATTTAAATAATGCTCATATAATAAATGGTCATATTCCAGTAGAAAGAATAAATGGAGAAGTACCATTAAAAGCAGACGGTAAAGTAATAGTAATTGATGGAGGCTTCTCTAAAGCCTATCAAAAAACTACAGGAATTGCGGGCTATACATTGGTATCAGGATCAACAGGTATGCGAATTATTGCTCATGAACCATTTACTTCTTTAGAAAGTGCTATATTAAATAATGAAGATATTCACTCGTTTATAGATATAGAAACAAATCCAAAATGCCGTATTACTATCGCAGATACTGATAAAGGGAAAGAATTAAAAAGTCAAATAAACAATTTAAGAATGTTAATAGAATGTTATAAATTAGGCTTAATACATGAAAATAAAGAATATAAATATGTAAAAGTATATAAAAAAACAAAAAGATGATTGTAAATAAAAATGAATTATGATAAAATAATAATGTCCTTTGAAAAAGACATTATTAATGGTCTGTTGGTGAAGTGGCTTAACACATTGCCCTCTCAAGGCAACATTCATGGATTCGAATTCCATACAGATCACCATATTAAATACTAAGACTGGAGTAATATCCAGTCTTTTATATAACATAAAATAGTATCAAAGATATAATTAAAGATATTAATACCTGATATATTCTACCAATAAAATAATTTCTATATCTTATCCTTTCATCTAAAATAGATATAACCTGCATATGAATAGATAATCCTCCAAAAGATATAATGGATGATGACAATATAACCTTAAATATATTACTAATATTTAGTTTAGATAGATGTTCTAATCCCATAGTCATCTCTAATATACTCTTAATACCAAGAGATAAATAACTATTCAAATGAAATATATTAATAATTAAAGTACTAAGTATCAAAAACAAACATACAGTAACAGAAATCATAAGTAGAGAATTAATACTCTTCTTAATAGAACTAGAAAATATCTCAGTAAAAGTTTGACTTTTACTACTTTTAGTTATACAATTATTATTAGTTAGAGTGTTCTTATTTCTAACTAAAATACCAAGTATAATACTACTTAAATAAGTACTAATAAGTATAATTACTCCATATTTATTATTATTTAAATATAATATCCCAACGGTATTTAAAACAAATAAAGGATTAGGAAAATGATTAAATAATAATAAATGTTCTGCTTCTTCTTTAGATATTAAATTATTATTATAACTAGTAATAATATTCATAGCATTAAGAGGAAAACCAGATACCAACGAAAGTAATACTATTAAAGTGGCATTATTACTAATATTAAATATTTTAGATATAAAATTAATTATCTTATTAGGTATATACTTAGTAAAATTATAATTAATTAATATATCAGAAATAATAAACATTGGAAGCATTGAAGGAACTAAAGTATTAAACCAAATATAAAAAGAATTAATAATAGTTTCTGATATAATAGTTTTATTAAATAATATGACTATTAAAATAATAAAAGTTAATATAACAATAATTAAATTAGAATATTTTTTCATAATAGATTATATGATATAACATAAGAAAATAGAAATGGAGAAAAATATGAAAGAAAAAATAAAAAACTTTATTAAAGAAAATTATAAGTTCATATTAGTATTAATATTATTAGTATTATTTACCACAGTAAGATTACCATACTATATTATGACTACTGGTGGTACTATAAATATTACTGATAGAGTAGAAATGTCCAGCTATGAAAAAGATAAAGAAGGATCTATTAATATGCTATATGTTAGTGAATATGATGCTACGCCATTTTCTTATCTAGTGGCCAAAATAAAAGGAGAAGAAATAAATAGCAATAAAGATAGACAAATATCTAATGAAAGTGTTAAAGATATAAATAAAAGAAATAAAATAATGCGTGATAATTCTTTAGATACTGCCACTATTGTCGCCTACAAAGGAGCTGGTAAAACTATAAATATCAAAAGTAAGAAAAACATAGTTATGGCTAAGACTAATGATAATGATTTTGAAGTAGGAGATATTATTCTTACTGTAAATGATAATACTTGTGAAGATGTAAATGCTATTAGAGAAATAATAAATAATAGTAATGAAAATGATATAATAAAATTCAAAGTATTAAGAGATGATAAAGAGGTAGAAGTAGATGGTAAAGTAGTACTAGAGGATAATAGAAAAATAATAGGTATTATTATAACTACCGACTATGAATATGATCTAGATCCAGAAATAACTATTAAGTTTAAAAATAGTGAGTCAGGAGCCTCTGGAGGTTTAATGTTAACTCTTACTATTTATAATGCTATATCAGGTGAAGATCTAATCAAAGGAAGAAATATTGCCGGTACAGGTACTATAAATCTAGATGGTACTGTTGGAGAAATAGATGGTGTAAAATACAAAATAATGGGAGCTAATAATAGTAACATGGACATTGTCTTTGTACCAAGTGCTAATTATGAAGAAGCTATTAGTGTCAAAGAAAAATATAACTACGATATGGATATAATCAAAGTAGATACATTTAACGAAGTATTAGAGTACTTAAGAAATAATTAATAAATATCCTCTTAAGCCTATAATAGTCTTAAGAGGCACAATAGAGCCTAGGTCTCTATTGTGAAAGCTTATTTATTTTCTAAATACTTATTGCAAAATATAATTACTTATGGTATTATTAGTATGTAAAAAATAGTGAAAAGGAGGCCCTTCTTATGAAAAAAATAGTAATTAGAAATGTTAACTATTTGTTAGTTGGGGAGCTTGAAAGTCTATTAACTTATATAAATAATGGAATTATAGATAGTTTAAATATAAAGACTATAGGGAAAACTAATAGAAATATTAGTCTTTCTTTATAGTCTTTTTTGCTTGAGGTGATGTATTAAATGAAGAAGAGAGTAGTGATAGTATTAATAATAGTAATATTAGTTTTAATAGGATTTTTATATCAAACATTTGCAATGTCTAATACAATAACTGAGGAAAATGATACTTATGTAGTTAATGTTAGTGATAACACAAGTATAGAATTACCTGCGAGGACATCAAAAAAGGTATATTATAAATTAACAAATACTAATAATGGAGTAGTAAGATATGGAATAGGTTATTCAGGAACTAATGTAGAAGCTAAAGTATATGAAGATTCAGTTGATAGTGAAACTGGTTTGATAGATTATATGGAAAATAAGTTTATTAAATTAAAACTAATAAATAATGGTACTACCAGTAGTACTATTACCTTAAGTACGGTGTTAGGTTATGAAAATGGCGGAGATTTAATAGTACCAAGTGGAGTAACATTAGTAAAAAACAAAGTAAAATTAGTAAACTTTATGAAACTTACTGAGACAAATCCTAGTGCTACCTCTAACTTTCTAAATACTACTTTAACAAGAAATACCATTGAAACATTAACTATAACAGATGATAATCTTGTTTCAACAGATGCCTTAGGTAGCTTTGATGTATCAAGGAATAATGATGGCACTGTTATGCTTTGGTATACAAAGGGAACTAGTGATAATTTATATAATGTCTATATAGGTGCTGAAGGTGGAAAAGTATACATTACAAATTGTTATTATTTATTTTCTTACTTAACCAGTGTTACTAAAATGGACTTTACTTATTTTGATACATCAGAATCTACCTGGATGGAGTCAATGTTTAAATATTGTACTTCAGTAAAAAAATTAGACTTAAGTATGTTTGATACGAGTAAAGTAACCTATATGAGCAGTATGTTTGATCACTGTGATGCTTTGACGAGCTTAAATGTATCTGGTTTTAATACCTCAAAAGTAACCAATATGACTAGTATGTTTAATAATTGTCAATCCCTTGAAAGTATAGATTTATCTAATTTTGATACAAGTAACGTTACCTCTATGAGAACAATGTTTTTGAGAAATTATACTCTAAAAGAATTAAACTTAAGCAAATTTAACACATCAAAAGTAACATCTATGAATGCTATGTTTCAGTATTGTACTTCACTTACTAAGTTAAATATAAGTAGTTTTGACACTTCAAATGTAACCAATATGTCCGCTATATTTTCTTATGATAGTAAACTTACTCTTATTGATATGCGAAATATGACTTTTACTAGTAAACTAACTGATGCCAATTCAATGTTTTATAATGCCTCAAATAATGCCACTATATACGTTAAAAGTAATATTGAAAAAGCTTGGCTAAATGCTAAATATAGTAGTTTAACCAATGTTATTGTTATAAGTAATTATTAGTTTAGGTATTCTAATAATTACCTTTTTAATATTTATTTACTAGTTCTTAAAAATATGTGAAAGCTTATTTATTTTCTAAATACTTATTGCAAAATATAATTACTTATGGTATTATTAGTGTGTATTAAAAAATAGTGAAAAGGAGGCCCTTCTTATGAAAAAAATAGTAATTAGAAATGTTAACTATTTGTTAATTGGGGGGGGGGCTTGAAAGTCTATTAACTTATATAAATAATGGAATTATAGATAGTTTAAATATAAAGACTATAGGGAAAACTAATAGAAATATTAGTCTTTCTTTATAGTCTTTTTTGCTTGAGGTGATGTATTAAATGAAGAAGAGAGTAGTGATAGTATTAATAATAGTAATATTAGTTTTAATAGGATTTTTATATCAAACATTTGCAATGTCTAATACAATAACTGAGGAAAATGATACTTATGTAGTTAATGTTAGTGATAACACAAGTATAGAATTACCTGCGAGGACATCAAAAAAGGTATATTATAAATTAACAAATACTAATAATGGAGTAGTAAGATATGGAATAGGTTATTCAGGAACTAATGTAGAAGCTAAAGTATATGAAGATTCAGTTGATAGTGAAACTGGTTTGATAGATTATATGGAAAATAAGTTTATTAAATTAAAACTAATAAATAATGGTATTACCAGTAGTACTATTACTTTAAGTACAGTGTTAGGTTATGAAAATGGAGGAGATTTAATAGTACCAAGTGGAGTAACATTAGTAAAAAATAAAGTTAAATTAGTAAACACACTAAAAAATGCAGAAAGTAGTGTTAGTGCCACATCTAACTTTCTGGATACATCTTTAGTTAGAAATACTATAGAAACATTAACTATAGCAAATGATAATCTTGTCTCTGTAGATGCTTTGGGTAGTTTTGATGTATCAAAGAATAATGATGGTACTGTTATGTTATGGTATACAAAAGGAACTGGTGATAATTTATATAACGTATATATAGGTGCTGAAGGTGGAAAGGTATATGCTCCAATGGGTACTTATAGATACTTTAGTTATTTAACTAATACAGTTTCTATGAATTTTACTTATTTTGATACATCAAATACTACATATATGGGTGAAATGTTTAAAAAGAGTGAGTCAGTAGTTAATTTGGATTTGAGTATGTTTGATACTAGTAAGGTAACTGCAATGGAACAATTATTTAATGGTTGTACAAAATTAACCTCGGTAGATTTAAGTAGTTTTAACACTTCAAGAGTAAGTTATATGAATTATATGTTTAATGGCTGTTCCAGTTTAAAAGGCATAAACTTATCTAGTTTTGATACATCAAATGTAAAGGATATGAAGTATATGTTTGCAAATTGTACTTCACTAAAAAGTTTAGATTTATCTAATTTTAATACAGCAAAAGTAACAGATATGCAAAGACTTTTCAGATATTGTACATCACTTGTAGGTTTAAATATAGGTAATTTTAATACCTCTAATGTAACTAATATGGAGGAAATGTTTTCTCACTGTGAATCACTTACTGGTTTAGATTTAAGCACTTTTAATACAAGCAATGTTGCTAATATGAATGGTATGTTTGCAAGTTGTTATAAATTAACATGTATAGATTTATCAAGTTTTAATACATCAAAAATTACAAGTATGTATCATATGTTTTTTGACTGTAATTCATTAGAAAATATAGATTTATCTAATTTTGATACTTCGAATGTAACTAGTATGAATGGAATGTTTGTAAAGTGCTATGCACTTAAAGAATTAGATTTAAGTAATTTTAACACATCAAAAGTTACAGACATGCTTAATATGTTTCAGTATTGTACTTCACTTACCAAATTAAATATAAGTAGTTTTGATACTTCAAACGTAACTAATATGAATAGTATGTTTTCTTATAATAGTAAACTCACCTATATTGATATGCGAAATATGACTTTTGGTAGTAACCTTCTTTATGCTAATAGTATGTTTTATACAGTACCAAATAATGCCACTATATACGTTAAAAGTAATACGGAAAAAACTTGGCTAAATACTAATTATAGTAGTTTAACCAATGTTATTGCAGTTAGTTAATTATAAGTAATTATTAGTTTAGGTATTCTAATAATTACTTTTTTAATATTTATTTATTAGTTCTTAAAAATATAGTATTTATCTCTTTTCAAAATAATTAAAATGTATTATAATTAACTTATGAATAGGAGACTGCATAATGAGAAAGAAAAGAAAATTAAATATTAGTAAAATAGTAGTATTTATTATAGTAGTAATAATCTTAGTACTAGGAGTATTCTTTATATTAAATAAAAGCAAAGAAAATAAAAAACTTCTTATGATAGAATTAACTACACTAGAAGAAGCTAATACCTTTACTAAAGATAATAATCTAAAACTAGAAGTAAGTTATGAATATAGTAATGAAATAGAAAAAGATAAAGTAATATCACAAAGTATCAAAAAAGGTACTGAACTAAAAGATAATGATATTATCACAGTAGTAATATCAAAAGGAAAAATAGATAAAGATAAACTAGCCTCTGATGGCATAAATGAACTAGGTAAAGTACCAATTATGATGTATCATGGTATTAGAGAAAAAACTAGTAATAGTACTGGTACAGTAGGAGGTAATGTTGATAAAGATGGTTACAATAGAACTCCTGAATCCTTTAGAAAAGATTTAGAGTCCTATTATGAAAAAGGTTATAGAATGATAAGACTAGATGACTATATTAATGGTAAAGTAGATGTAGAATATGGTAAAAGTCCAATAATACTTACCTTTGATGATGGTAATGAAGATAATATCAAAGTAACAGGACTAGATGACAATGGTAATATTATTATCGATAAAAATAGTGCTGTCGGTATACTTGAAGAATTTAAAAAGAAACATCCAGATGCTAATGTAACAGCAACCTTCTTTGTAAATGGTGGTATTTTTAATCAAAGTGAATATAATGAAAAAATATTAAAATGGATGGTAGATAATGGCTATGACATAGGTAATCATACCCAAACCCATCTAGATATAAAGAAATCAAGTGGTGATAGAGTACAAAAAGAAATAGCTTATGTCTATGATAAACTAGAAGAACTAATTCCAGGTAAATATGTAAAAATAATAGCCTTACCATTTGGTAGTCCATATACAAAGACACATGATAATTTTAAATATGTATTATCTACTACATATAACGGTAAAACTTATGATACTGAAGCTGCTTTAAGAGTAGGATGGGAACCAGAAGTATCATGCTTTGATAAAGACTTTGATAAGACTTTCTTAAAAAGATGTAGAGCTTATGATAACAATGGTAAAGAGTTTGATATAGAAATGGTCTTTACTAACTTAGAGAAAAATAGATACATATCAGATGGTGATCCAAATACCATAACTATAAAAGAAAGTAATAAAGATAAATTAGTAGAAACAGACAAGAAAGTAATTACCTACTAGGAAAGGAATAAATATGAAGTTAAATAACAAAGGATTTGCTATAACTGGAATATTATATGGACTACTTATATTATTTGCTCTACTAGTGGGTTCTTATTTAACAATATTAACTGCCAGAAAAAATAGACTAGATGGCATAGTAGAAAATATAGAGAATGAGTATAATGGTAATACCACTGATACATACACTTTGACATTCAAAAAAGACACAGGAATAAAAGAAATATATTATTCAAAAGATAATAGTAAATTTACTAAAGTTAATGATGCTGAATCTATTAATGTGGAAAGTGGCAATACTATTTATTATTATGCTGTTCCAAAAGAAGGATACACTACAAATTGTTCTCAAGCAAATACAACCAAGTGTTATGTTGAGATAAATGGAAAAAATGAAGAATTAACAGTGACTGCTACGCCTGTTACAACTAAAACTTATAAGTTAACACTAACAAAAAATGATGGCGTTTCTTCTATATGGTATAAGATAGGAAATGAAGACTATAAAAGTTCTTCTTTCACTGTTTCTGTTAACCTTGAAAATGGAGAAGAATGTTCTTATTACGGAATACCAAAAACAGAATATACAATGAATTCGTGTACATTATCTAATCCATGTCATAAAAAAATGGGGACAGAACCATTTAGTTATCGCTTGGAAGCGGCAGCAAAGAAGTATAAATTAATTTTAAATAAAGGAGCAGGAGTAAAAACAATATTTTATAAAATAAATGGAGAAAATAGTTATAGTTCTATAACTACAGATACAACACTAGAGGTAAATTATAACACAACTTATTATTATTATGGAATACCTGAAAATGGTTTTAAAATGGATTCATGCACCTCATATAACAACCCATGTTCATATGTAATGGGAAACACAACAGTAACTAGAACATTAAAAGCAATAAAAAATTCACCACCATATACGGTTATAATTTATTTAATGGGAAGTGAGGAAGCACGTGGAACCACAAATGGTAGCACATTTACTGCAACAGGGGTATATACAATGGGAAAAACCAATATATCTTGTGATTATGGTGCCACTGCTACAATATCAGGAACTACAGTAACCATTGCAAATATAACTACAGACACAACGTGTGATATTACATAATAAGTAAAGGAATGATATTATGAATAAAAAAGGATTCACATTAATTGAAACAATAATGGTAATAGCAATATTAGCTTTACTAATGTTAATACTAGTACCAAATGTTATATCACTAATTAATAAAAACAATATAAAATCATGTCAAAATCTAGAAGATAGTATTAAAAATGCTGCTAAAGTATATGTAGCAAACAATAAATATCAGTTAGGATTTAGCTGTGATACAGCCAAAGAAATAACCATTCAAACACTGGTGGATTCAGGAGATTTAAAGCTAACAGATAATAAGTTAGTTAATCCTGTTAGCGGGAAAGATATTCCCTTAAGTAGTAAAATCAAAGTTACATATAATTGCACTACCAAAGATTTTAATTATGAATTTGATGAATTTGTAACTAATGAATTTAAATTATGTGATTAAAAGTTATTGTAATTTAAAAAAATATATGATAAAATTAAAGAAGAATAGGAGAGATTATTATGGCACTAAGTAAGTTAAAAAAGTTTGTAACTGAAGAAGTTATGGATGAAAATAATGAAGATGAATATTACGATGCTGATAAAGCAGTAGTACCTGGAAACGGAAAAATGATATTACTAGAACCTAGAGCTTATTCTGAAAGTCAGCAGATTGCGGACCATTTAAAGAAAAGAAATACTGTTGTTGTTAACATGAAAAGAGTAACCCCTGACCAAGCAAAAAGAATCGTAGACTTTTTAAGTGGTACAGTATATGCTCTTGGAGGAGATCTTCAAAAAATAGGTATGGGAATATTTTTATGTACCCCTAAAAATGTAAATGTTGAAGGTACAATCAGCGAAGAAGACGATAAAAATAAAAAGAAAACAGATATAGATTTAGAATGGTAAGATAAGTAGGTGACTTATGAAGAGGTTTACTATAGTACAAAATGGCTATAATGTTGAAGAAGTAAACAGATTTATAGATATAGTTATTAAGAGACTAGAAAAATTAAATAATGACAATTCTCTTTTACAAGTAAAGATCTCTTCATTAGAGGAACAACTAAAAGAGAAGAAAGTTGAAGAAGTAAAATTATCTGAAGCTATTCTTGCGGCCCAGCAGACTTCAGATCGAATCAAAACTCTTGCTCGTGAAGAAGCAAATATGATTGTCGAGCAGGCCAAAAACAACGCTAATTCTATAGTCCATGAGGCCCTTTTAAATGCCGAAAAGACAGAACATGAGGCTATGCTTCTAAAGAAAAATATTACAGTATACAAAAACAGAGTTAAAAATATTATAAAATCTCAACTTGAAATAGCGGAAGATTTAGACAAATATGATTTAGATAATTAATACCAATAATGGTATTTTTTCTTTTAAATATATTGATAAAATAACAAAAAAAAGATATAATTAATATGTAGTAAAAAGGAGATGGTTTTAGTGATAAAGAAAGCAGTTATGGAAGTACTCCCAGATGTTTGGCCTATGCTAATAATAATATTAGTAATAATATGTAGTTTAAGAATAACATACTTAATAACTAAACATAAGAAGTTTTTATTACATAGAGAATTAATATATTTAATATCAATAATTTATCTATTATGTCTATTCCATGTCGTAACATTTCAAGATGTAAATTATGGAGCATCAAACTTTGTACCATTCAAAGAAATATTTAGATATAGTTTTGGTTCACCAAAGTTTATAAGAAATGTTATAGGTAACATAATGCTCTTTATACCATTTGGGTTTCTGTCTTCATATCTATTAAAAAATAGAAAGTTTAGTGTAGTAACTATCCTAACCTTAATAGCATCACTTACCATTGAGACAGTACAATATTATATTGGTAGAGTATTTGATATAGATGATATCATCCTAAATCTAATTGGTGGAATAGTAGGATTCTTAATATATATAGGACTAGATGCTATTAGAAATAAAGTAAAATTATTTAGAAATGATACTGTATTAGATATTTTAATAATAATAATTTTAGTATTAGTTATTATATATTCATTTAATGTAAATATATTTGGTATGATAGGGGGAGTGATATAATGTTTGAAATAATAAACAATACCAATAAAGAAATTAAAGAATTAGATAAACTAGAAAAATATATGAATTTTGTCATAGAAAAATTAGAATTAAAAGAGGCTATCTTTAATATAATTTTTGTAAGTAATGAAGAAATACATAATATAAATAGAGAATATCGTCATACTGATAGAGTAACTGATGTTATATCATTTGCTCTTGAAGATAATCCCGACGTAGTCTATGATTCATTTAGACTACTAGGAGATATCTATATAGCCATAGATGTTGCTTATGATCAGGCAGTAGAATATAACCATTCTAGAGAAAGAGAAGTATGTTTCTTAGCTACTCATGGATTACTTCATCTACTTGGATATGATCATATGACTTTAGAGGAAGAAAAAGTTATGTTTGGTAAGCAGGAGGAACTACTAAATGAGTTTGAAATCAAAAGGTAAAAGAACTTTTAAAGGTAGTGTTAAAAATTGTTTAGATGGTATAAGTTATGTAACAAAGAATGAAAAAAACTTCAAAAGAGAAATAGCTCTTGGTATTATAGCTTTAATATTATCGTACATACTAAAAATAGATAAAATAGAATTTATCATTGTATTAACTATGATATGTTTAGTACTTACTACTGAAATAATAAATACGGCGATAGAAAGAGCAGTAGATTTAGTTACCAAAGAATATCATGAACTTGCTAGAATAGCTAAAGATGTATCCGCTGGTAGTGTATTAGTAACAAGTATTTTTGCATTAATAATTGGAATAATAATATTTATACCTAAAATAATTACTTTACTAGGAGGCTTATAATGGAAGAAAGTTTAAAGAGATTATTAAAAAATAGTTATAGTCCATATTCTGGTTTTAGAGTGGCTGCGATATGTTTAATGAAGGATGGTAAATCATTTGGTGGAGTAAATATTGAAAATGCTTCTTATGGAGCAACAATATGTGCTGAAAGAGTAGCTATAGATACCGCAATTGCCAGTGGTTATACTAAAGGAGATTTCAGTAGATTATATGTTATGTGTGATAGTGAGAAAGTTTCTAGTTGCTGTTTTATATGTAGACAAGTAATTGGTGAATTCTTTAGTACTGATTCAGAAGTAACATTATATAGTAATGATGGTGATAAAGAAGTATATACAGTAAAAGAACTATGTCCTTATCCATTTGGAAGTGAAGACTTAAAGAACTAAGGTTCTTTTTTTATTATGCTCACTTTGAGTCTATGGTATCAAAGTGTTAGATTAAGTCTTATTCTAAGTCTTAATCTAATATATCAACCATATCTATTATATATAAGAGAAGGTATATACCTAAATGCAAAATGTAACTGAATAACCTTTACTAAAACAATATAAAATGGTATAATTAACTTGTATTTAGGAGGCAATATGAAGAGCGGATTTGTAAGTTTTATTGGAAGACCAAATGTAGGTAAAAGTACATTACTTAATAGTATATTAAATAAGAAGGTAGTAATAACTTCGAATAAACCCCAAACGACAAGAAATTTAATACAAGGAATATATAATGAAGATGATACACAAATAATTTTTGTAGATACTCCAGGTATTCATAAGGCTCATAATAAACTAGGTAGAGCATTAAATAAACAGGCTTATTTTACAATAAATGATGTTGATATCATCATTATGGTTGTAGATATTACTGAGAAAGTAGGAAGTGGTGATAAGTTTGTTATTGATATATTAAAAAATATTGAAAACAAACCTGTATTCTTAGTAATAAATAAAATAGATAAACTACCTCGTGAGGAGATATTATCTAAAATAGAGGAATATATGTCTCTTTATAATTTTACTGAAGTAATACCGGTATCTGCGAGAAAAAAGGACAATATAGATAGATTAATTGAAGTAATAAAAAAATATCTACCAGATAATATTAAATACTTTGATTCAGACACAGTAACTAATAGTTCTCCAGAATTTATAATATCAGAATTAATAAGAGAAAAAGTCCTAGAACTTACTGATGAAGAAGTACCACATTCAGTAACTTGTATCGTAGATGAGTTATATGAAGAAGAAAAAATAATAAATATAGGTGCTTCAATTATCGTCGATAGAGAAAATCTAAAAAAGATTATTATTGGTAAGAATGGTAATATGATTAAAGAAATAGGTATAAGGGCTAGAAAGGATATTGAAGAATACTTTGGTAAACAAGTATATTTAGATTTATTTGTTAAAGTAATACCTAAATGGCGTGATAAAGAAAAATTCTTAAATATGATTGGATATAAAGGTTTTTTGAATAAATAATCTATAAATATCACAAAATATAAATAGGTGATAAGAAATGAATAAAGAGGTTTTATGGCTATTGTTTAAAAATACTGGTAAAATAGAATATTATTTAAAGTATAAAAATTATGGCAAAGAAGGAAAATAATATGTACAAAAAAATAGATGGTATTATAGTTAGTGAATACCCCTTTGAAGAGAGTAGTAAAATAATAAATATATTAACTAAAGATGGAGAATATAACATAATAGCAAAAGGAGCCAAGAAAATAAAAAGCCCCTTTTTTGCAGTTACTAATAAATTTACTTTAGGTATATTTAATATTCAATATAAAGAAAAAGGACTATCTAAATTAATAGATGCTGATATTATAAACAATTATAGTACTATCAAGAAAGATATAAATAAAGTAAGTTATGTAACATATATAACAGAATTATGCTTAAAAGTATATAAACATGAACCAAGTAGTAATATATATGATTTATACTTAGCCTCTTTAAATAAAATAAATGAAGGTTATAACTATGAAGTAATATTTAATATATTAAGATTAAAATTATTAGATTATCTAGGTATTAAACCAGTAATAGATAGATGCATTGAATGTGGTAATAATCATAATATCGTAACAATATCTAGTTATCTAGGTGGATATGTCTGCAGGGACTGCTACCGAAATGAAAAGATAGTATCTCCTAAAACAATAAGCTTAATAAGAATGCTATATTATGTTGATATATCTAAAATAACAAAATTAGATATATCTAAAGAAATAATGAAAGAAATAGAAGAATTTATTAATGATTATTATGATAGATATTCAGGAATTTACTTAAAAAGTAAAACATTATTAGACTATATTAAATAAAATATACTAGGTGGTATAAATGAAATATATTATTATTCCTCTTTTTGTAGGAGTAATTACTCAGTGTATTAAATTTATAATAGAAACTATTAAAACAAAGAAAATAAACATACTAAGATTATTTGATGGAATGGGTGGAATGCCTAGTACTCATAGTAGTTTGGTGTCCTCTCTTAGTACAATTATTTATTTAAACTATGGAATAAATAATCCCTTAACAAGTATAGTAATAATATTTTCTCTTTTAATAATATATGATTCTATGGGTATAAGATATGAAAGTAGTAAACAAGCCTATATACTAAATAAAATAACTAATTCTAACTTAAATGATAGACTAGGTCATAAACCTATAGAAACATTACTAGGAGTCTTTCTAGGTATTATCCTTACTATAATATTTAATATAATAATATAAAATATTTGTCATTACTTCCTGCTTATATATAATAGATATGGCTGATATATTTATTTTAGGGCAATATTATTGGCTCAAATAAACACTCTATAGACCATAGACTATAGAGTGCACACATAAAAACTACCAAAAAGGTAGTTTATTTTTTTATCTTACTAATTAATTTAACAATACCATATAACCATTTATTAATTACCAAATCATAACTTCCAATAGTTTCATATACTTCTCCACCAAATCCCATTTTAAATAAATAGTTACCATTATTCTTATCCATATTCTTAATAGAACCAAAATTAAATATCTTATATCCTTCATCAAGATATTTCTTGATAATTTCCCATTTAATTAAATGAGAAGAATAAAACTTAGATAGTTCTTTATTATATACTTCATCCATAAAATATATTTCTCTATTATTCTTAACTATAAGTATAGCTCCAATATTAGTACCTTTAGTATACTTAGTATATATATTAGTAGCCTTAATAATTTCATTATTATACTTAGTTATAGCTTTATCAGATTCCATCTTTTTATTGATTAGTGAAGCAGTTTTATTAATAGAAAAATCTTGCATCATACTATTTAATTTATCATTATTTTCATCTTCTTTTTTTAGTAGAAAACGATAGTTATTAATATATTTCTCAGGATCTATTTTAGCAAAATATATTTCTGCTTTATTATCATTGCCATTAAAATTATCAAGTATATTTTTAATTCTGTCTTTATTTATATTAGAATCAATATTAAGCATAGTATCAATGTTATTATTTTCATCTCTATATATAGTAATTGCTCTCTGAAGAGCTAAATTAATATTTCTCTTAGTATTAGAATTAAACATTTTATAAGTCTCATTAGGAGTCTTTTCAGTTTCTAGGACTACTTTTCTAAAAGGTACTTTTTCATTCTTTCTAAAAGATAGTTCATCCATAATCTTAATAATATTAGTATCAAAATATAATACCTGACCATTCTTATCAAACATTTTATAAGTAGTAATATTATCGGTGGTCAAATATACATACTTTTTAGTCTTTAAATAATCTTTTAAAGTATTAATAAAATCTTTAAATAAATTATCATTATCATAGTCAATCAAAAAACATCCAGGTACATATCCAACCTTAAATTTAAGAATTTTTCTCTCTAAAAGTAGAGTAGCTCCCATTAAGGTATTATCGTTCTCATTAATAAAACCTAAATATAATCTACTATAATTTTTCATAGTGCTTGCATATTCAGTAGTCTGCATATAATTTCTAGAACTATGTATTTTAGCATAGTTCTTAAATTGAATATCAGTAAGTTCTATTATTTTCATATAATACCTCCACAATCATAATTATAACATAAAAAAAATTAAATTAAAATACTTATTGCATGACTTTTTTATTTATGCTATACTAATTATAGAATAATAAGGATGTGAGAACATGAGTATTAGTAAAAAAGAAATAAAACAGTTAGATTCATATTTTAGATGTGCTAATTACTTATCAGTAGGTCAGTTATATCTATTAGATAATCCTCTTTTAAAAGAAGAGTTAAAGTGGAGTGATGTTAAGAAGAAAATCGTTGGTCATTGGGGTACAGTACCAGGACAAAACTTTATCTATACTCATTTAAATAGGGTAATAAAAAATAATGATTTAAATATGATATATATATCCGGACCAGGTCATGGAGGTAATGCCCTTATATCAAATGTTTATATTGAAGGAACATATTCAAATGTATATAAAGATATAACTGAAGACTATGATGGCTTAAAGAAATTATTTAAACAGTTTTCTTTTCCTGGAGGAGTATCATCTCATGTGGCTCCAACAGTACCAGGATCAATTAACGAAGGTGGTGAACTAGGTTATAGTCTACTTCATGCTTTTGGAGCAGTTTTTGACAATCCTGATTTAATTGCTGCTTGTGTAATTGGTGATGGTGAAGCCGAAACTGGGCCATTAGCCACTAGCTGGCACTCAAATAAATTCTTAAATCCTAAAACAGATGGAGCGGTTCTTCCTATATTACATTTAAATGGTTATAAGATAAGTAATCCAACTATTTTAGCTAGAATAAGTGATGACGAATTATCATCATTATTATGGGGTTATGGTTGGAAACCATACTTAGTATGTGGAAGTAACACTTATGAGTTACATAAAAGTATGGCAAATACTTTAGATACCATAATAAAAGAAATAAAGAAAATACAATATAACGCTAGATATAATAATAAAGTAGAAAGAGTAAGATGGCCGATGATTGTTCTAAGAACTCCTAAAGGATGGACAGGACCTAAAGTAGTTCATGACTTAAAGATTGAAGGAACATTCCGTAGTCATCAAGTACCGATAACTCTAGATACTGATGAAGATCTAAAACTATTAGAATCTTGGCTAAAAAGTTATCATCCTGAAGAATTATTTAATGATGATGGAAGCATTAAAAAATATATTAAAGACTTAGTACCATTCCATCCAATGGGTAGTAGTCCTTATGCTAATGGAGGAATTCTTTTAAAAGAATTAAAAGTACCAAATATAGATAAATATGCTGTCAAAGTAGATAAACCTGGTTCTATAGAAAAGGAAGATATGCGTGTACTAGGAGAGTTTATTCGTGATATCATTAAAGAAAATCCTACTAATTATAGATTGTTTGGACCAGATGAAACTATGAGTAATAGATTAAATAAAGTCTTTGAAGTAACAAATAGAGACTGGTATCTAACTAAGAAAGATAATGATGAATATCTAAGTGTTGATGGTAGAGTAATGGATTCATATCTTAGTGAACATGCTTGTGAAGGCTGGTTAGAAGGTTATCTACTAACAGGTAGACATGGAACATTTGCTTCTTATGAAGCCTTTATTAGAATAATAGATTCTATGGCTAGTCAGCATGCTAAATGGTTAAAAGTATGTAATGAACTACCATGGCGTAAAGATATCGCTTCATTAAACTATATCTTAACATCAAATGTTTGGCAGCAGGATCATAATGGTTATACTCATCAAGATCCTGGCTTTATCGATCATTTAGCCAATAAGAAAGCTGATATCGTAAGAGTATACTTGCCACCAGATTCTAACTGTCTATTATCCTGCTACGACCATATTATCAAAACTAAGAACTATATCAATGTAATTGTTGCTTCCAAACATATGAGACCGCAGTGGTTAACTATGGATGAGGCAAAAGAACACTGTGCTAAAGGACTAGGAAAGTGGGAATTCGCTAGTAATGATAAAAAAGGTACTGATGTTGTACTAGTTTCCATCGGAGATGCTCCAACACTAGAAAACATAGCGGCAGTCAAACTACTAAGAGAATACTTACCAGAAGTAAAAGTAAGATTTATTAATGTAGTAGATCTAATGAAACTACAACCAAATACAAGACATCCTCATGGTTTAACGGGTGAAGAATATAACAAACTATTCACCAAAGATAAACCAATAATATTTAATTATCATGGTTATCCAACATTAATACATGAATTCACTTATGAAAGAGAAAACAAAAATGTTTCAGTACATGGTTATATGGAAGAAGGAACTATAACAACACCATTTGATATGCGAGTTAAAAATGAAATAGATAGATATCATATCGTTATTGATGTAATTAAACATCTAGATATATATAAAACTAAAAAGGGTAAAGAAATAATAAAAATAATGGAAGAAAAGTTAAAGTATCATGATGAATATATAAAAGAATATGGTATTGAAACTGAAGAAGTAAGAAATTTCAGATGGGAGTAATAAAGTATGAATAATTTATTAGAAGAATTAAATAAGTATCTAACCCTAACTAGTATTAGAGATAATTTAAATAGTGAACTACTTAGTTTGTCAGGTAAAAACGATCAAGAAAGTATTAAAAGAATCAATGAAATAGGAGCTAATCTAAATCAAATTAGTAAATCTCTTCAGAACTATGATAAAGAAAAATTAGATAAAGTAACTAAATATTATGAAACTAAGAAAGAATTTGATAGATTAGTAGGTGAACTACAAACTATTGAAAAATTATCTAAGAAAAGTAATGGCGAAAAGACTGAGACATTATCTAGCGAGGGAAGAAAAAAGTATATTGATAAATCTCTTCTTGAAGAATACAATAGACTTGCTAAAGAGAAAAGTGAATTAAGAAGAAGATTTAATAGTGAATACAAAGAACTAGAAGGTATTATAACACTCGTGGATGATGTTCCTGCCGAGACTGAAGAACAAGTAGAAACTACCAGTAGAGACTATGAATTACCAATAAAGAGTTATGAAGAACTAACACCTGAAGAAAAACAAAAAGAACTAGAAGAGAGACTTCAAAGAATATTTAATAGTAGCAAATTACCAAATCAAGGAAAGAAAATGATTGTTACTTATAATGGTAAAAAACACTCTATACCAAGAGCTTATCAAGGTAGATTTAATGAAACAGTAATAAAATTAAATACTATAAAGAAGAGTATGAACTTATCTAAAGAAGCTCCTAAGAAAGAAGAACCTCAGAAAGTACAGGCACCTTTAGAACCACAAAAAAATCTTGATGCAAAACTAGATGAAATATATGTAAAGCCTACAATAGTTGAACCGGTAAAACAATCTACTAAAGCACCATCATTAGAGAAGGAAAATTCATATATATATGGTCATTATGATCCGAGACCTAAACCACTTACTCTTCCAGATTTAATAAGTATGTGCGAAAGAAATAAAATAAAATTATATCCAGTACCAGTAACCTTTAGGAGAAAACATAAAGTGGATATGAAGAAAGCCTTTACTTGTATTAAAAGTAAGGTGAGCCTAGGAAACTTTAAAAAGTTATTACCAAAAGTATGGAATATTGATAAACAAGTTGAACTAGCTTTTGCTAATATGAATAACAAGTTATTAAATAAAAGAATTGCTATTAAAACAAAAGCAGTTAATTTTGCCGAAGGAACTATTCAAAAATACAATACTGTTAAAACACATGTAACAAATATACCTAAAAGAACTAAAGAATACATCAAAGATAAATATAAAGCCTTTAATAATTACTTTAGAGAAAAGAAGGAAATATCTAGATTAAGAAAAGAAGAAAATTACTCTAGAAAAGAAGCAATGGAAATGGTTTATGGTGAAAAAGTTGACAAGCATTTAGATTATAGAATCGTAAATAGAACTGCTAAATTTAAAGAAAATACTTGTCAAAAAATAAATACCGCTAAAGGAAAGATAGTAGGTACTACTAAAGCAGTAATAGATGCTATTAAGAAACCATTTGATTATCTTAGAGAAAATATGAAAAATGATATTAAGAGACAAGAATTACAAGCTAAAATAGATGAGGTACGCATAGCAAATAGACAAAAAGAAGCTGCTTTAAAGAGAATAAAAGTTAATTCAAATGCTGGTTATGTAGGCACAGTAGCTCTAACTATTATTAGTGTTTTTGTCCTAGCGGTCATTATATTTATGGGAATTGGTAGTATAATTAATAGGTAGGTATGATATGGAATTTAATATAATAGATGAAAAGAATGAATTTAAATTAGGGGATATTATTTCAATATTTAAACTGCCCGATGATGATAGAGAAATAGCCTTATTCTCTGTATCAGATTTTGATGGAGATGAATCCTCACTAAATGTAGCCTATATAAAAACTGATAGTGAAGGCTATGATTATATTGAAGAAATAGAAGATGAAAAAATATTAAAAAAAGCTATGGAAATAGTACAAGATATGATGGGAGTGATAAATAATGGATGATAAGTTCAAAGTGGTAGATGAAAATAATCTAGAACATGATGCTGAAGTAATAACAGCTTTTACTTATAAAAATAAAGACTATTTGGTATATTCAGTAGATAGTGAGGAAGAAAATTCTAATATTTTAGTATCAAGATTAGTAAAAGATAGTGAAGGTTATGACATAATCGAAGATATCGAAGATAATGACGAAAGACAAGAAGTTCAAAATGCTGTTAAAGAAATACTATCAAGTATAGAATAAAAAACACTTCAAACTTGAAGTGTTAATTACTTAACTAAATTATAAAATTCTAAAGGAATCTTACTTACAAAGGTAAGTTCTTTTTTACTAATAGGATTGGTAATAACCAGTTTATTAGCATGAAGAGCTAGTCTGCCAAGAGGATTATATCTAGAATTATAGCGGGAATCTCCTAGTATAGGATGCTTAATATCGTGCATATGGCATCTAATTTGATTTCTTCTGCCGGTAGAAATATGAATCTTAAGCATTGAATACTTATTATTATACATAATTCTTTCATAATCAGTAACTGCAAAATAACCGTCCTTATTTTTTGAAGAATAAACAAGAAGAGTTTTAGTCTGTTTAAGATATGACTCAATATGTCCTTTATTATCAGTTATTCCTTCAACTACCGCAGTATATTCTCTTATCTTAGCAAGTTCATTCCATTTACTTTGATATAATTCCTGTACTTCTTTATTCTTAGCAAACATAATAACTCCTGAAGTATCATAATCAAGTCTATGTATTACAAATACCTTCTTCTTTTCCTTCTTTAAATAATTAGATACCATTCTATATAAAGTATTATCTTTTTCATCTTTATTAGAAATAGTAAGTAACTTACTAGGTTTATTAACCACAATAATATTATCATCTTCATATATAATATCCAGTTCACTATTAATTTTTTTACTTTTATTAACTTCAATAATATCACCAGTTTTAACTATATAATTATACTTGGTAACAATATTATTATTAACTAGTATACATTCATTCTTAAGTAAACTCTTAATATTATTCTTAGATTTATTACTTATATTAATTTTTAAATAGTTAAATAACTCATCTTCTTTATCACAAATATATTTCATATCAATTACCTCATCTATATATATTATACATTATTTTAGTTAAGAAAAAAAGTATTAAATCATCTTTAATACTCTTGTAGCATGCCTATCTTTAGAATTAATATTGTCATTAAAAGCAATAGCTTCTTCCACTTCTTCATCACTATTTAACTTAATATTAACAGCAAATCTCTCATTTTGTAAGATTTGAATTTTGCTTATAGTGTTAACTGAAGAATAAACAATATAATGATTGTGAGCAAAATGATTTCTAATTTCATTAACTATTTCATTTGCTACATCACTAGGTACAAATCCTTTAATTTCTTTATTTAATAATAAATCACCATTAACATTACCAATCTTATTAGACATAATTCTAATTAGTAATGATGACATATCATTATCAGAAATTTTATTTTCAATATATACACTATATTTATCATTAATATCTTCATCAAAAGTTAAAATATATCTAATAGTATTAATATAATCTTCTAGATAGTAATTCTTTACTACTTCTTTTTCTTTATTATTTAACATAATTAATCATTCCTTTCTTTTTCTGCGGACGAAAAACAATTATACTACAAAAAAATAGATAATGCAAGTATAAATTGAAAAGGTATATAAAATAAGGCATAGTGGGGTAATATAAACTAGTAGTTAACTAGTAAAATATTCCTAACTATATCATTATAATATGTTAATATTAAGAAAAAAGTCTAAATATATTATTATAATTATTTTATTTTCACTTCCAGACTAAAGTCTTCCAGTGCTATTTATAGCCTATACTAGTCTATAAATAGTATATCTACATATCTATTATATATAAGTCATAGGTATATATTTAGTATAAATTTTCTATAAAGTGCTTGTATAAATATTTAATTAATACTATAACGTTATCTTATAGTTAATAATAATTATATTCTAATTATAGTTAATAATAAAATAAATATTTAAATAATAAATAATTAATAAATGATAGAATAATATATGAAAGGAAAACATACTATTAAGTATATATAATTTGACTTTATAACTATTTTATGATAATATAATGTGGCATTGAAAGGAAGAAATATATATATGAATAAAGATAAAAACTTTGAAATAAAATATCCTCATTATTGTATAGAAATAACTTTAAAGAATGATGATATATTAATGTTTTCATTTCTTAATAGTCAAAAGTATGGTGCTTGTCTATTAGTAGAGGATACCCCTTATATAGAGTGTAGTACTCCTGATGAAGTAATAGCAAATACTGGGGAAGAAGAAAGATTAAAAGAATTAGTAATACTTGAAGAAGGCATTAGTACAGTAGATGTAAATAGGCAAAGAAAAAACTTACCAATAAAAATAAAAGAAATAAATATATATGATAATGATAGAGATAATGGTTTTACACTAGCAGGTAATTTAGTTAAGTATAGTGTAGATATGGCTACTAGATATGGATTAAATGAAAAGTATGCCTATGACTATGTTAAACCTAATATAAGACAAAAAAAATATAAGTAGTATAAATAATTATAAGGAGACATAATTAATGATTAAAACAGAATATATTGACAGCAGTAATTATGAAGTATTAAGTTTTTCATTAAGATTACTTACTAGTATATATAAAACTAATAAGAATATTAATGGAATATATATAAATTATTTATATAGAGATAGTTTATCAGTAGTAAGAATGATATTAATTAGTGATAAATTACTATCACAAGAAGAATTATCTAGATTTGATATAATGATAGATAGTTTATATAAAAGTATAGGAATAAAAATTGAAATATATAATTCGCTTACTGATGATTATGATAATGATATATTTATTAGAAGAAAGTATGAAAGTGCTAGAGATTTAATATATGGTGATATTTTATATGATAGAGATGGTTTTTATAGTGGTCTTAAAGAAGAATTATTAAATACTAAGAAGGAGTATTTACCACCATATATTCATACTTTAAAACTAAAATATAAAACTAAATAAATACAGGATATAATTCCTTGTATTTTTTCTTTTATTGATATATAATAGTTAGTAGAAAAAGGTGTAATATGAAAGAGTTAGAAGAATATGCTATGATTAATAAAATACCAATAATGCAAAAAGATGGTATTTTATATTTATGTAATTATATAAAAGAAAATAATATTAAAAATATATTAGAAATAGGTAGTGCTATTGGTTATTCTAGTATTATGATGGCTAATGTAAATGATAATATTATGGTAACTACAATTGAAAGAGATATAGATAGATATAATATAGCGATAGATAATATTAATAAATATAATAAAGATAAGCAAATAAATATTATATATGGTGATGCTACCGAAATAGATATTATTGGGAAATATGATTTAATATTTATTGATGCAGCGAAGGGCAAGAATACTTTCTTTTTTAATAAGTTTAAAGATAATTTAGATGATAATGGTACTATTATTACTGACAATTTATCTTTTCATGGTTTAGTTGAAGATGAATCTTTAGTTAAGACTAAGAATCAAAGAGGTATAGTTAATAAAATAAAAGACTATATTAATTTTTTAGATAATAATACTGAGTTTACTACTACTTATGTCCCAGTAGGAGATAAGATAGCAATCTCAAAAAGGAAGGTTAGTAATGAGTAAGTTAATGGTAATTCCAAATAAAAAAGAAGATATTAATATTATTTTAAATAAAGATATAGAGGGTATTATACTAGGAGTAAAAGATTTATCTATATATGAATTATCTCTTGATATAGATGATATTATAGAGATAGCCAGTACCACTGATAAAAAGATTTGCATAGCTATTAATAAGATGATACATAATAGTGATTTAGAATTAGTAAAAGAAGTATTATCTAAGATTAAGAATAGTAAAGTATCTGGTATTCTTTTTTATGATTTAGGAGTATTTAATTTAATTAAGAAGTTAGATATAGATAAAGAGTTAATACTTAGTCAAGAACATTTAAATGCTAGTACTAAGAGTAATTTATTTTATTATAATAAGGGTATTAAATCTAGTTATATAACTTCTGATATAACATTTGATGAAATAAGAAAGATAAAAGAGAATACTAAGATGAATATCTATTATACAGTATATGGTTATTTACCTATATTTTATTCAAGAAGATTACTACTTACTAACTATTTTAAATATATAGATAAAAAAATGCAGGATAATAGATATTATATATTTAATAATGATTTAAGATATATGGTTATAGAACATAACTATGGTACTATTATTTATTCTCCTTTAGTTAATTTATTAAATAAAAAAGAAGAACTAAATATATTAGATAATTTAGTTATTGATTTATCTTATACTGATAATTATGATATTATAGATAAATATATTAATAATGAAAAAGAAGATGGTTATATAGGCTTTTATGACACTAAGACAATATATAGGTTAAAAGGTGATAAGAATGAGTAGGATAGAGTTACTAGCTCCGGCAGGTAGTTTAGAGAAGTTAAAGTTTGCTTTTGCTTATGGAGCAGATGCCTGCTATATCGGGGGAAGAAATTATTCACTTAGAGCTAATGCCACTAATTTTAGTTTAGAAGAAATTAAAGAGGCTTGTGATTATGCTCATAATATTAATAAGAAAGTTTATGTTACTGTAAATATAGTATTTCATGATGAAGATACTGAAGGTATTATAGAATACTTAAAGAAACTTAGTGAATATAAAGTAGATGCTATTATAGTTAGTGATCCTTTAATTATTGATTTAGTAAATGATAATAATATTGATTTAAAGATTCATATATCTACCCAAGCCTCTACTTTAAATTATGAAGCAGTAGATTTTTGGAAGTCGCTTGGAGTAGAAAGAGTAGTTTTAGCTAGAGAACTGTCAAAAAGTGAAATAAAAGAAATAATAGATAGAACAGGAGTAGAAGTAGAAACTTTTGTTCATGGGGCTATGTGTTCTTCATATTCTGGTAGATGTGTACTATCTAATTATTTTACTAATAGAGATGCCAATAGAGGTGGATGCGCACAAATATGTAGATGGGAAAGCGACTTATATGATAAAGATATGAATAAAATAGAAAGTTCTACTAAATTTACAGCATCCTCTAAAGATTTAATGATGGCTAGTAGAATAAAAGAAATGATTGATATAGGTATTACTTCTCTTAAAGTAGAAGGAAGAATGCGTAGTAATTATTATGTGGCTACAGTTATTAATACTTATAGAGGTATTATAGATGACTACTATAACAATAAATTATCTGATGAAAGATTAGAACATTATATTAGAATATTAGATAGAGTAGCTAATAGAGAGGCTACAGTTCAGTTCTGGGATAAATTACCTGGTGTTAATGAACAATACTATTTAGGAAGAAATGAAGTATCTAATCAAGATTTCTTAGGTATAGTAACGGATTATGACGAAGAAAATAAAATAGTTACTATTACAGAGAGAAACTATTTTAAAACAGGAGATGTAGTAGAGGTATTTGGACCTAATATAGAAACATTTAGTTTTATTGTTCCTGATATATATGATAATGATGGTAATAAAGTAAATGTAGGAAGACATCCTGAAGAGATACTAAGGTTTAAACTAGATAAAAAAGTATATAAAGATGATATGATAAGAATAAAAATAGACTAAATATCAAAAAAGTATATAGGCAATTAGTACTGGCTTATATATAATATATATGATTGATATATTTATTTTAGGGCAATATTAATGGCTCAAATAAATACTAATAAGACTTGAAACAAGGCTTATGGTGAAAAAATAAGAAATATTTAAAAGAAAATGAATATAATATTAAAAGTAAAAATATGCTTGACAAAAGTACTAAAGTTTAGTACAATTTTGAATTGTAAAAAAGAAAATTAATTTGAGGTGATAAAAATGAAAGATGATAAAGTATATTTAACAGATGAAGGCTTTCTTGAATTAGAAGAAGAATTAAATGAACTTAAAAATGTAAAGAGACCTGAAGTAATTAAAGCATTAAAAGAGGCTAGAGCCCTTGGAGACTTATCTGAGAATGCCGATTATGATGCCGCTAGAGCAGAACAAGCACAAGTAGAAGGTAGAATCCAAGAATTAGAAAAAATTATGGAGAATGCTCATATAATAAAAAAAGGAAGTACTGATAAAGTATCACTTGGTACTACAGTAAAAATTAAATATGTAGATGATGATGATATTGAAGAATATAGAATAGTTGGTTCTAAAGAAGCTGATCCTTCTAATAACAAGATATCTAATGAAAGTCCTATAGCTATGGCTATTATGAATGCTAAAGCAGGAGAAATAAGAAAAGTTGCATCTCCTAATGGAGAATATGAAGTGGAAATAGTTGAAATTTGTTAGGGAGGTAAATAGGATGAAAAAAATAGTAAACTATAAAGTAAGTGGTGAAGAATGGACTAAGGCTAAAGATGAAGCATTTGCTAAAATAGTAAAAAAAGCAAAAGTAGATGGTTTTAGACAAGGTAAAGTACCTAGAAGTGTATTTGAAAAGAAATATGGTACAGGAGATATTATTAGCGAAGCTATGGAAAAAATAGTAGATGCTAAATATGGTGAAACTATTGTTAAAGAAAAATTAATACCAGTAGTAGAACCTAAATTAGAAATAGAAAAAGCTAATGATGATGAATTAGAATTTAAGATTACTTTTATTCTTGATCCAGAAGTTAAATTAGGAGAATATAAAGGATTAAAAGTTAAAAAAGAAAAAGTAAAAGTAACTAAAGAAGAAGTTGAACATGAAGTTGGACATATTCTTGATAGATATGCTGAACTTGTAAGTAAAGATGGAGCAGTAGAAGAAGGAGATACCGCTATTATAGATTTTAAAGGATTTAAAGATAATGAAGCATTTGATGGTGGATCTGCTGAAGGATATTCTCTAGAAATTGGCAGTCATTCATTTATTCCTGGATTTGAAGAAGGAGTAGTTGGAATGAAGAAAGAAGAGAACAAGGATATTGAACTTTCTTTCCCAGAAGATTATATGGCTAAAGATTTAGCAGGACAAAAGGTAGTATTTAATGTTACTGTTCACGATATTAAGAAGAGAGTTATACCTGAATTAGATGAAGAATTCTTTAAAGATTTAGATATGGAAGGTGTAACTAACAAAGAAGAGTTAAATAAAGTAGTTGAAGAGGAAATTAAAGCACAAAAAGAACACGATGCTGAAAATAAATATATTGATGATTTACTTGAAGCCGCTAGTAAGAATATGACTATTGATTTAGATGAAGAAATAGTAGATGCTGAAGTAGAAAGAATGTATAAAGAGTTTACTAATAGATTAAAAATGCAAGGAATTGATGAAGAATTATACTTTGCATATGCTAAAGTAACTAAAGAAAAAGTAAAAGAAGATATGAAGAAAGAAGCTGAAACTAGAGTTAAGTATCGTTATTTACTTGAAGCTATTGTTAAAGCTGAAAAGATTGAAATATCTGAAAAAGACGCTAAAGCTGAATTAAAGAAAATGGCTGAAGATTATAAGATGACTGAAGAAGATTTATTAAAAGAATTTAATAATTCATTAGAAGTTTTAAAATATGATTTAGCTATGAGAAAAGCTATTGAAGTATTAAAAGAAAATAACTAGGAGATAATATGACTATATTTAGAGCAATTGTATTAGGAATTATTCAGGGGATTGCGGAATTCTTACCTATATCATCATCTGCTCATTTAATAATCTTTCCTTATCTATTTGGATGGGAAGAATCAGGACTTGCTTTTGATGTAGCTCTTCACTTTGGTACTATGATGGCTGTACTAGTATTATTCTTTAAAGACTGGTGGAATTTATTTGTTGGAGCTATCAAAGATGTTCGTACTAAAAAGAAAAGTACTAATGGTAAGATGTTCTGGTATTTAGTGGTAGCTACTATTCCAGCTGCTATTGCAGGATTCCTACTTGATGATGTTATTGAAAATGTTATAAGAGGAAAAATATGGATAATTGCCACTTGTCTTGCCGTAATGGGCTTACTTATCTTTATCGGAGATAAATGGGCTAGTCGTCATTACAAGAAAGAAACTAAGTTTGAAGATATTACTTTAAAACAAGCTGTAATAGTAGGTATATCACAAGCATTCGCAGTTATACCAGGCTTTTCAAGAAGTGGAACTACCATTCTAGCAGGTAGACTTCAAGGTATATCAAAAGAGGCTATTACTAAGTTTACTTTTCTATTGTCAGTACCAGTAATATGTGGTGCTACAATATTAAAAGTAACTGATTTGGCATTAACTAAAGAAGTAATTATAGGTATTATAGTATCTTTTGCTACAGGGGTACTTGCTATTAAGTTCTTACTTAATTATATTAAGAAGCATGATTTTTCAGTATTTGCTTTTTATAGAGTATTACTTGGTATAGTAGTATTAGTAAAATTAATATTCTTTAAATAGAATATTAATTCTCTGCCATAATAGTATAATGGTATTACGAGGCCATGGTAAGGCTTTAATCGGTGTTCAATTCACCGTTATGGCACCATTGGGAAATCTGTCCGAACTTTTATAGTTTTGGACTTAAATATATAAGTATCAATTTCTAAAAGAAGTTGGTACTTTTTTTGTATTTTGAAAATAATTTGAAAATAGGATATTGGAGGAACTGATGTTATAATTTACCGATTTTCTACTTTTTATTTTACTATTTGTAAAAATTATTTACATAAATAAGATAAAGTAATTGCTGTAATTAAGATTTTATGTTATAATATTATCCGATAAAAAGAAACAAATTGTATTAATTATAAGCATAAAAATTATGAGGTTGAGATGAGACTAGCAAATGATATTAAATATGATTTAATTATTAAAAGTTATAACTCTTATAAAAATATAAAATGTAATGCTATTGAATTGTTGAAAAGTAATCCAAAATTAGTTGTTTATGCTAACAAAAATAAGTTATATGAACTAGATAATATTCAATCATTATATCTATATCCACTTACGATAATTGATTATATAAATAATCTAACAGATAAAAATATTATTAATTTAAGCATTATAGAAATTGACTATGATTTTGATTATAAAAGTATATTTGGTATTTCAAAATTTGATAAATTAAAGTCTGTAGAGATATTAATTAAAGAAAACTACGGTCAAAAAGAGATATCAAAGATATGCGAAATTATAGAGTATTTTTATAATAAAAATATTATGATTAACTTAAACATAAAAAAATTAATAGATATTTCTGATTTAATAAATAAATATTATAAATATATTACTTATTTTAAAATATTTTTGCCTAATGATTTTGATGATAATTTATATAAAGCCTTTTTAAAAAAAATATCATTAATTAGCAATTTGAAATCAAAAGGTTCATTAATCCACATTAAAACATATTTAAGTCAAAGTAATGCTTTGCAATATGAGCAGATGCTTAATGATTTTGCAAAGTTGGATATTGATATATTTCAAGTTTCTAAAGAATTACTTCCACCTCATCATGGTAATAAAAAAGTTAATATAAAAATTCAAAAGTTAGTGCGAGATTTAGAATTAAAATATAATAGTTATAATTCAATAAAATTTATAAGTGTTAAAAATTTAAACGAACTTTATTATCCTAGATTTGAATTAGATGAAAGAAATTCTAAAAAATGCTATTCTTGTTATATGAAACCATATATGTATAAAGACAAAATATTGCCATGTAAAGTTAGTAAAATATTTGAAAAATTAGATAATTGGAGTGCTAATTATTTAGAAAATAATAAGTATAATAATATTATTAATAAATGTGGTGTAACCTGTGATGATTGTGCTTCAATATTTGAAAATGATTTATTATATGATATTGAAAATATTTTAAAATCAAATAATGATATTGAAATTTATTTAGTAAAAGAGGTATAGTATGATAGAAATCGTAGGAAAAAATGGTGCTGGGAAATCATATTTAGCTAATAAATTATACAACTTGGGTTTTGAGAGAAGTATAGGTTATACGACAAGGCCTATGCGTAATGGTGAAATTGATGGTATTGATTATTATTTTATTTCAAAAGAACAGTTTGAAAAGTTAATAAAAAATAATGAATTTGTTGATTATAAATTTAGAAATGATTTTTATTATGGCATATCTAAAAATAAAATTAGTAATAATACAATATTGGTTTCTGGCGATTCAAAGAAAATTGAAAGTATGACAGGATATAAAATAATAAAATTATATATATATTGTGATTTTTTGATTAGATATTCAAGGGTACTTGAAAGAAATGAGAATATAATGAATGTTTTTAATAGATTTCATACAGAAAACTTTTCTTATTTATATGATTTTGATGCTATTTTTATTAATAATAATTTTAAAAATGATGATTCTTTAAATGAAATTATATTAAATATAAATGATAGTAGAATAAATAACTTGTTAATTTCTAATAAAAATTTTATAGAACAAGAAATTCAAAAATTTAACTTTTGTGATACAAATAATATTGATAATAAATTATTGATTTTGTTAAGATATGAAGAATATTTACTTAGAAAATTCTTTTTAGAAAATAAAGACTTATCTGATTTACAAGTTATTGAAGAGTACTATAATAATATGAAGTGTTTTATGTCTTCAAATAAAATTAGATATTTAGTAATAGATAATGAATTATATGCAGATATAAATAATAATAAATATAAACTTGATTACAAAATAAAAAGGAAGGTGAAATAATGAAAATTTTATTTATTTCAGATATACATGGGATAACTGATAATTTAAAAATTATAGAAAAAAAAATAAAAGAAAAAAATATAGATAAGTTAGTTTGTTTAGGTGATTTATATTATACTGGCCCAAGTTATGAGGGAAAAAATAAAGTTAATAGTAAAAAGGTTTTTGAATTTTTGACAAAATATTGTGATATATTAGTATGCATGATGGGAAACTGTGATTCAAATGTAGACATTAAAGCAAGTGATTTTCCTATTAATAGTGGTCTTTCTTTAATTAATACTGATGGACTTGATATATATATTACACACGGTAATGAATATAGTTTTGAAAAAAATAGGAAATTCAATCGAATTGGGGTTTTAGTTTATGGACATGAACATATTCCATATATTAAAAAGAATGAAAATATGGTTTATATAAATGTTGGATCAATTTCATTACCTAAAAATAATAACAATCCAACTTATGCAATTTATGAAAATAAAAATATAACAATTTATGATGTTTATGAAAATATTATTGATAGTATTGATTTATATTAAGAAATTGAGGAAGTCTTTATGTTAAAAAATAATAATGGAATTTATATTGTAGGAGATAGTTTGAAATTTGATAATAGTAAATATCCAAATGATAAATATGATAGAGAGTTATATATCCCCAAAGGCTATATATTACCATCGGGGGAAATGCTTACAAAGGAATATGCTAGGTTTCATGAAGAAATGGCAAAAAAATTTATAGAAGAAAATTATTATACTAGTTTTAAAAATGATTTTATAAAAGATTATAAAGATTATATGCTTATGAGAATTCATGCTTTACAGGTACTAAGTTGTGGAAAGAATAATATTTTATATTGTGATGATCATATAAATAGTTTAATTAATAAGGCAATAGCATCTTATTTAGAGTATGGTTGGAAGGAATTAATAATACCAAATCCTGCTAATTCTTATACTGATTATTTGCATTATCATTTATTATGTAATTATGGATATGAGTTATATGGAGAGGAAGAAGGTAAAAAATATGCGAAAAAAATTATTAAGTAAAACTTATTTGAGAGATGTTAATGAATATATACTAACATTTGATTTTACAAATGAAGATTATTATTTATCAAAGAAAAAAATAATAAAAACCACACCGTTTGTTTTAAGTAATGGACTTAAAGTAATTGATAATGGTTATTATATATTAGAAATATTACCAAAAACTGAAAATTATGCAATAAGGGTATATTTTGATGATAATAAAAATATTATAGAATATTACATAGATATAACTAATGGTTGTGAAATAGATGAAGAAAGTAAAATCCCATATTACGATGATTTGTTTTTAGATATTACCATAACTAATGGACTTGTTGAAGTTTTAGATCAAGATGAATTAGAAAATGCTCTTTCTAATAAAATAATAGATGCAAACACATATAATAAGGCAATTAAAACTAAGGATAAATTATTAAAGGAAATAAAAAATAATTGTAATAAATATTTAAGTATGGATATGAAGGAATTATTAAATGAAATATAGCACAAGCACTTATTTAAAAAATATTACTAAATATAAACTTTATTTATATAAAACTAATAATAAAGCTCTAACGATTAAAAAAATTATAAACATAATAGAACCTTTTTATCTTATTGAATTTGGTAAAAAAATAAAACTATTAGCTAATGACTATTATATAGTTGAAATTGTGCCATTAGATAGTTTTTATATATGTAGAATGTTTTTAGATAATAATTTTAATATAATTGAAGAATATTATACAGTAACAAATAATAACAAAATTATGGATGGAATACCAGTATATGAAGATTTAATGGTGTCATATGTGAAAGTTTTAGACAAAGAAAAAATATATCATGAAGAAATTTTACAAAACTGTTCAAATAAATATTTAGAAGAGGCTATTGAAAAAATAAAAAAATTAAATCTTAATAAAAATGATTTAATTAAAGAAATTAAGGAAGTGGTGAAGTAATGAAAATAGCGATAAGTAGTAATAAAGAAATATATTCTATACCAGATAAGCATATAGAAAAAGAAGTTAATGAATATATAATTAAAAGTATTAATGAATTAAATACTAAGGAAAGACTAATGAAAGCAAAGAGTTTAGCACTTATTGAAAAAAGTACAAAAAAAGTAATCTTTGAACTTTCTATGATACATAATCAACATTTTTATCCACTTAGTATTTTAGATTATGCAAATATTATGCTTAAAAAAATGAAAAATGAAATTTCAAATTTTCCAATTATGTCATTAGATTCACATGATTATAATTTTTGTGACTTTAATTGTAAAGATTGTCTTGCTGTTGATACTAGAAATTGGGCAAAAAAGAATTTGAACTTTACAAATTTTAATATTGACCATTATAAAAAAGTATTAAAAGAAATTGCTCGTTATTCAAAACAAAGAGGATTAGACAGTATTCGCTTTGAAATGTCTGGTGAAGGGAATCCTGATATGTATCCATATAGAGCGGAATTAATTAAATATGCAAAAGAAGAGTGTAATATGAAATGCGTTTATATATCATCTGGATCAAAATTAGATGAAGAAACAATTGATGTGTTAGCAAAATATGCATATTATATTAGAATTAGTTTTCCGGGAGTATGTAATGATGCTTATCGTAAATATTCAGTACAAAAAAATCAAAATCAAGAGTTTACTTATGATGATGCAATTAATCTAATAAAAAAATTAATTGAAAAAAGAAAAAAATATAATCGTGAAGGAGAACTTATGATAGGGGCAAGAACTTGTATGCGACCGGAAAATGTGGGTGAATATATAAGTACAGCAAAAAAATTAGGCAGTATTGGTGCTGATAGTTTTCAAATTGTGAAAATCCTTGTTCCTACTGGGGAAGAAATAGAAAAATATAAATTAACTGATGATGCTATATTAGAATTAAAAAAGTTAAATAAAGAATATAAAGAATATGGTTTAATGCATATCCAAATTCCTAATAAATTGGATTATATGTATTATGATAGAAAATTGGAAGATTCTTATAAGCCAAGTATGTGTTATAGTTCTTTATTATCACCAATTTTATATGGTCCTAATTTAGTTATATGTACACATTGGGAAAAAATAAAAGATATAAAAGATTCACATTATGGAAAAATGTTAGGTACACCTAATGAATTAGAAGTAATGATCGAAGGTGAAAATGGTACTAGAATTAGAAATTGCGTCCCAGAAAAGTGCTCATCTTGTTGCTCAATTTATGACAACCAAATTATGGATTTAATAAGGGCAGAATTATCAATATTAAATGATTTGGATGATGTTGAATTTATGTTAACATATTAGGAGAATATTATGTATAGATTTAATATTATTTTAACAGAATTATGTAATGCTAATTGTTCTCATTGTTATATGAACTTAAATAGTAAAAAAAATAAAAATACAATGTCATTTGATGAAATAGATATAATAATTGATAAAATCCCATATAACACTAGTTCTGTTACTTTAACTGGCGGAGAAATATTTTTAGTTAAGGATTTGTTATTTCATACAATAAAAAAAATAAAAGAAAAAAATAAAAAAATTAAAATTGAATTGGAGTCAAATGGTATTTATATTTATAAAAGTAATAATCCATACGATATATTAATTGACTTAAAAAAAATTGGCGTTGATTATATAAGGTTTTCAGATGACCCTTTTCATGAGCAGGGCGGTGTTGACCTAGAAAAGGTACGAGATTTAAAAAAATATGGGTCTAATCGTACTCCTGTTATTAAGTTTTTAGTTCAAGATAAAGTATTAAAGATAGGTAAAGCCATAAATTTAGAAGATAAATATATAGAAAAAAGAAATTGTATGAATAATAGTAAAACTGTATCTAATCCATATTTATTTTTAGATGTTAAAGGAAATGTTTCGATATGTACTTGGAAGTGTATTCCGCCATTAGGTAATCTTATTACTAATACTTTTGAAGAAATTGAAAAAAAACTTGATGATAATTTTTTTAAATTAATTCTTTGTGGAAATATATTTGATGCAATAAATATAATAAATAATAATAATAAATATAATCAAGAAATTATTCAAAAGTATGGTGAATGTATTTTATGTAATAAAACATTCTGTTTAGAGGATAATAATTATGATTAAATATACAATAATGATTCCCGTATATAATAAACTTGATTGTTTGAGAAAGTACTTATCTTCTGTTATTAATCAAAATATTGTTGATTATGAAGTTATAGTTATTGATGATTTTTCAACTGATGGTTCATATGAATACTTAAAAAGAATAGAGAAAAAATGTAATAAATTAAAAGTATATAGGAATGGGAAAAATATGGGGATAGGATATACAAGAAATAAACTTATTTCTTATTCAAGAGGGAAATATCTTATATTTGTTGATCCAGATGATTATATAGAAGAAAAGTTATTAAGAGAATTAGATAAGTATTATGATTTGGATTTAGATGTTGTAAGATTTCAAAATGTAATAGAACCAGTTGGCCCTATTCAGGTTTTAAATGAGCAAGGTAAAAATTTGTACAGATATTCTTGCCCATCAACAGATGTTATTACTGGAGAAGAAGCATTATTAGAATGGTTTTTTGGAGAAAGAAAAATTAATACTTTTCCTTGGACTTACGCCATAAAAAAGGAAATATTTAATGGTGTTAGTTACCCCGAAGTATCTGTTCTAGAAGATCTTGCAATAACTCCTTATCTTATTGCTAAATCAAACAAAATAAAAGCAATTGACTTTGTTGGTTATCACTATTTAAAATATGATAATAGTTTATCAGCTAATTCAGATGAATATGCTGTTTATAAATTAGAGATATTAAAACAAATAATTGAATTAGCTAAATTATACATTAGTACAACTAATATATCAGAACAAACAAAAAAATTATATTATGAAGATCTTGAAAATAGATATAATATTAGAAAAGAAAAAGTTTATTCTAAAACAAAAGAACTAATGAAAATCAAGTAATTTTCATTAGTTCTTTTCTAGATTGTATAAGATTCTTTTTAATATATATTTAATACATTTAATATTATATAATATGAATGATAGAATAGATAGACTTAATGATATAAGAATAGAAAACTTTATATGGATTATTTATATAGGTATTATATTACTTAGTTGGTATTCTAATTATAAAGAAAAAATATATCTTTTATATAATGATGAAAAGAGTAAGAAAGAATATAGAGATTTAATTATTCTTATTTTTTCTGTATTAGTAATAGTATATTTTTATTTTACTAAGAGTAGTTATGAAGATTATATTAAATTAAAAGATGAAGATGATGATAGAAAAAAGAATTTGTACTTAGCCTCATTTATTGGTTCTTTTTTAGTATTAATAAGTGGTGTAATATTCTTATCCATTGCTATAATGGATGAGAATATTGATGTAGAACTTGCTTTTAACTAGGTATATATTTATGGCTTATATATAATAGATATGGTTGATATATTTATTTGAGACAATATCATTGGCTCAAATAAACACTAATAAGACTTGAAACAAGGCTTATAGTGAACATAAAAAAGTGTAACATATGATTGATTTCTCTAGAGGAAATAAGAGTAAAATAAAGGAGTATGTCTTGACTTTTATTGAGAAAATGCTATAATAATAGTAGACTTTTTGAGAGGGGGAAAATATAATGAAAGATTATTCATTAAATTATGATGATTCTAAAAAATTTATATTATCTTATAAAATAGAAAATGGAAAAATTGTTGCAAAATTAGCAAGTGGAGAATCATGCACAGTTCCATATTCAGAGGAAAATGAAAATAAAATAATATCTAGAATGGAAGAACAAGCTAGATATGCACAGCCAAAACCACTTCGAATGCTAGATAAAATATTAACAATAAGCCAACCATTGATGTTACCAATAGCTATTATGAATTTTGTAAATAATGGTGGATGGTTTTATGGTATGTTTCTTGCTATTATTGTTGAAGGTGCAATTTATTATCCTGCTAAAACAATAATAAATGCAATAAAGAAAAGAGATATAAAAAAATTAAATTATTTTTTAGATCATAAAGAAGAATTAAATGAAAATATTGAAAAAAGTGAAAAAAGTGAAAATATAAAATTGGGTGTTAGTAAAAAAGCCATTAAACAAATCGAGTTACAGAAGAGTAAAAACAAGCAACCATTTAATATTAATAATATTGATAACTATTCGTTAAGTGATTTAAAGGCATTAAGAGAGAATATCAAAAGAATCTCAACATTTGGATTTAATGAAGAAGAAACTATTTTAGAAGATACAATAGAAAAAAAAGGTCCAGTATTAAAAATGACATTAGACAACAAAAGAAAATAGTTTATATAGTAGCACAAATTATTGCTACTTTTTCTATTATTTGGTAAAATGTTATTAGAAATTGATATAAAACTATGAAATTTCTAATTTGTGAGTAAAAGTTTGAAATAACTTAACCACTCGCACCAGATTAATAATAAACTCGAACTTTTCATTTTGATTAGTTCGAGTTTTAATATACTTTTAATTATATAAATTATAATATTTAATATTATATAATATGAATGATATAAAAGATAGAATGGATAAACTTGAAGATATTAAGATTGAAAACTTTATATGGGTTATTTATATTGCTATAATATTTCTTAGTTGGTATGCTAATAGTAAGGAAAAGAAATATCTATTATATAATGATGAACAAAGTAAGAGAGAATATCAAAATTTGCTTATACTTATTTTTTCTATATTAGTAATAGTATATTATTATTTTGCTAAAGCTAGTTACGATGATTATATTAAATTAAAAAATGAAAATAATGATAGAAAAAAGGATTTGCACTTAGCCTTATTTATTGGTTCTTTTTTAGTATTAATAAGTGGTGTAATATTCTTATCTATTGCTATAATGGATGAGAATATTGATGTAGAACTAGCTTTTAACTAGGTATATATTTATGGCTTATATATAATAGATATGTAGATATATTATTTTGAGACTTAAGACTCAAAATAACACTTAGAGACCATAGACTCTAAGTGAACTTAATAAATAATATAGACAAATAAAGAGATATTTAGTAAAATGATATTGGGTAGCGATATTATGAATGAAATTATAAAAACATATTTATATTCAAATAATTATTTTCTTATGGTTAGATACACTGGTAATGAGATAGATAATAATATAATTAGTAGGGAATTAGATAATAAGTATTCTAGAAAAATAGAATTATCTACATTTGATATACTTAGTTTAATAGAGGGTATCTCTAGTAATATCAAAGACTTAAAGATAACTATCGTATATAATGATGATGTAGTATCAATATTAGAAATTAAGAATAATAAAATTACTAAGTATTATATTAAAGTAGTAAAAGATAATATAAATATTGAATTATCTTATTCAAATAGAATAGGATTTAGAATAAATATATCTAGTAGAAATATTCTTGATATAAATAATATATTAATTACTGATATTATAAATAATGAGTTAGAATTATTATCTAATTACTCAAAAAGAGCAAAAGAACATAAAACTCTTATAAAAACTAATGACAAAAAGAAAAAAATGTAGTAAAATTAATTTAGGTGATAGATATGCATTCTTATGTAGTAGAATATTTAAATGAAAATGAATTTAAAAAGAAAGAAAAATCATTAAAGAAATATAATATGATTGCTTTTAAGAAACTAATATTTGATTGTGTACCAGCATTAAGAGATGGAACATTTCCTGGTGAAGTAGTATCTAGAAATAGTACTGAGAATTTTGTTAAGTATGAATATAAACTTCCTACTGATCATTTATTTTCTAAAGTACACGGCGATATTAAACTTCATTATACTGTTTATGAAGCACAGAAGTTAGTTATGTTAAATGATTTATCACCAGATATATTAAGTGAAGGTCACCAGAAAGAATTAACTGCTTATAAGGGTGTAATGGTATCTAAGTCTCATGCTGAGAGGGATATGTTTAAGATTAATTTATTAAATAGTATGAATAAGAATGGTTTCTTAAATAGTAAGATTTTAATAGGAGTAGGTATAGTTCTTACTATTCTAGTAGGAGTAATTATATATCTTATGGTTAAATAAAGAGTTTGAAAGATAACTCTTTTTATTATATTCACTCTAAGCCAGTAGTCTTAGAGTGTTCATTTAAGCCTTATAATAAAAATCTTAAATGAATATGCTATACGCATCTATTATATATAAGAGATGTATCAAGACATAGATAATACATAATATAATTATAGAATATGAATATAGTCAGAAAAAAGTAACATACTATATATTAGATACATATAAAATATATATAAATTATATATAAGCCATATATAAAATGACTTGACTTTATATATGTTATGTGTTAATATTTATTTATGAAAGAGGTGAGAAAATGGAAAATTTAACTACAGCGATTAGTGTACAAATAGATAGCAAAGATAAAGAACTTGCTAGTAATATTCTAAAAAAGTTAGGTCTAAATATGAGTACTTATGTTAATATGGCTATAAAGCAATTAATTAATAAAGATGGTGTACCATTTGAAGTTGTAAATCCAAAACCTAGTAGAGAATTATTAAAAGCATTAAAAGAGGGCGAAGATATATTACAAGAAATAAATAATGGAAAGAGAAAAGGCTATAATAATATGTATGAAATGATAAAGGATTTAAAATCATAATCATTATTAAAATATAAGATAATAAAAAAATAACTATTAAGAACAGTTCTTAATAGTCTTTTATATTTCACGCATATTTTCTGAATTCTTATAAGGATCCTTTGGATCAATATAATCAACAAATAGAATACCATTTAAATGGTCTAGTTCATGTTGGAAGGCAATAGCCAAATCCTCACGAACTCTATATTTTATTAAATTTCCTTCTAGATCATAACCTTCAACAGTAATTCTAGCATGTCTTGGTACAATACCATCTACTTCTCTATTAACACTTAGACATCCTTCTCCCTCACCAGCATAGATAAGTTCTTCAGAATATGAAATTACTTTTGGATTGATTAGTACATAGTCTTCAAATTTACCATCACTTACTTCGTAGCAGACTACGAAGAATTTTTTATTAATACCAAGTTGAGGAGCTGCTAATCCCATACCAGGTCTAAGATTATATTTCTTAGAATATTTCTCTATTTGTGAATACCTTAAATGTTTTAACATTTCTGGTATAATACTTTTATACTCTTCACATAAAGGAAATTCTACTTCAGTATTTTTTGCTCTGACTCTTGGATCTTTTTCATCTAAAATATCTTTTGTTCTTAGCATAAACTACCATTCCTTTCTTTTCGCTATATATTTTACCATAAAAAAATAAAAAAGGGAAGTATTTTCCCTTAACTTAATTAAGTAGTTACTCTTGTACCGATTATAATAACTAATAAGATAAATAATACTAATACAATAGCGGCACTATTTCCATAACCATAGTTACCATATCCATAACCGCCATATCCGTATGAAGGGTATGCATAACTTTGAGTACCTCCGCATCCACATCCACTAGTGCCATATCCTCCAGAATATCCACCGTAATAATACATATATATACCTCCTTTACGATATCTAATATATTGTACTCTTAAAGTTATTTTTTGACATTATGAATACCTAATTATTGTATTATTTTAGTTATTTATTCCATAATAATACTGGTGATATAATGAAAAAAATTAGTATATGGACTGATGGTATAAAAGATGTAAGAATGGATAGTTTAAAAGAAAATATAGAGTGTGATATTCTTGTAATAGGAGGAGGTATCGCAGGCTTGTCTACAGTATATAATTTAAAAGATAGTGGTAAAAGAATAGTTCTAATAGATAAAAATAAATGCGGTATGGGAGCTACTTCTTGTAATACTGGTAAACTAACCTTTATGCAAGATTTAATATATCACGATATAGAAAGTAATTATAATGAAAAAGTAGCAAGATTATATTTAAATAGTCAGAAAGAAGCTATTAATATAATTACTAGTATTATCAAAAAAGAAAAGATAGACTGTGATTTAACTAAGACTAATGCTTATGTCTTTTCTAATGATGAAGATAAATATAAGAACTTTGATAAAGAAATAGAGTTTTATAAAAAGAATAATATTAGGTATAAAGTATTATCTTCATTACCACTTAATTATCCCTCAAAGATGGTATTAGAAACTTATGATAGTTATGTTTTTAACCCATATAAATATTTGATTGGTATAAAAAGATTATTAAAAGATAAGATAAGTATTTATGAGAATACTAGGGCTATTAGGTTAGATAAAAAGAGTGATTATTATCTATGTACTACGAGTGATAACTATGAGATAAAATCTAAGGTAGTAGTAGTAGCTTCTCATTATCCTTTCTTTATAGTACCTTATTTTACACCATTTAAGACGAGGGTAGAAAAGTTTTTTATTGGGGCTTCTTTTAGTAATGATAGTAAGAATATACAAATGATATCTAATGATAAACCAGGTATATCAATAAGATATTATAAAAAAAATAATAATAATTATTTATTATATGGTAGAAGAAGTCATCCCACTAGTAGTAATTTAGATATTAAGGATGATTATAATGAATTAAATAGTGAATATAAGAAGTATTTTAATAAAGATATAGAATACTTTTATCATACTCATGATGTTATGACTTATGATAATATGCCTTTTATTGGTAAGATAGATAATAATTTATATATAATGACAGGATTTAATAAATGGGGGAATACCAATGGTGTAATAGGAGGTAAATTAATTAGTGATTTAATAGAGGGTAAGCATAATGACTATGAAAAGATATTTACTCCAAGAAGAAGTATGTCTAAAGATAAAATTAAGAATTTATTAGTATTTAATACTTCAGTTATGTCTAGATATATTATGAATAAGATTAATCCTCATATGAAGTATTATAATGATAATGTAGAAATTAAATTTATAGAGGGTAAAAGATGTGGTATATATACTGATGATAATGGTAATAAACATATTGTATCTAATATATGTCCACATATGAAGTGTAATTTGGTATTTAATTATATTGATAAAACTTGGGACTGTCCATGTCATGCCTCTAGATTTGATATAGATGGTAATATTATATATGGACCAGCAGTATATGATATAAAAATTAAGTAGTTTGTTATGTTCACTCTATAGCCTAAGGTCTATAGAGTGTTCTTTTTAGCCTAGGGTCTAAAAAGAATATATCAGCCATATCTATTATATATAAGAGAGATTATTGCAATTATAATGATATTATGATAATATTTAGTTAGAAGATATTTATAATAGAATGGTGGTGATAATGTGAAATATTATAAATATATAGTTATCTTTCTTTCTATCCTAATCCTTCTATTAGGGGGATATATTATTTATGTACAAAGTACAATTACTCCTCTTGATAATAATGATATTAAGGAAGAAAACAATAAAGATAGTATAAATAATATTAATAAAGAACTAGATTATGATTGTTCATTTACTCAGACATTTAGATTTTATCAAAAAATAGATTATGAAACATATGTAGATGGTACAACCTATGTACTAGGAGATATTTATCAAAGTTATGAACCAATACTTCTAATAGTATATGAAGAAGATGCAAATAAAATGGAAAAATATAAATACTATGAATTTACTTATACACTAAAAGGTACTTGGAGTGAAATTACTGATTATAATACTCTTAATATATTAGTTAAAGCTAGTTTTGATAAAGAACATAGTACAAGTACAAATAGTGCAACTTTAAAAATAAAAGAAACAGATAAGGTTGGTTTATCTCAAGTAAGTGAACCTATATGTAAAGGAAAGTGAGTGAAATATGAAATCAAATAATAGATGGTTTATTGTCTTAACAGTAATTATAATAGGATTAATTGGTTGCAATATATATTTAGTTGTACAAAACAAGAATATTCATACTAATAAAGAAGATAATGATGTAAGTGAAAAACCTATTAGTAATAACGATGATAAGGAAGAAGAAAAGAAAGAAAAATATTATGACTGCTCGTTTACTAGAACTTATAGAGTAGTAGATTTACTTGATGGCTATGTGGCAGAAGTACCCGAAGAATCATATGTCGTTTTAGATGCATTTCTAGACCATGGTGCTTTTACTCATAGAATTAGTAGCGAGTTAAAGAAAAAATTAGAAGTAAATAAGTACTATGAGTTTACTTATACATTAAAAGGCATAGGAATAGTAAATGATATAGAGGATGTAAGAAACCGTGTTAGTGCTTTTAATTCTATGAAAAGCGATAATAGCCTAAAAGTACTATTAGAAATCAAAGAAACAGATAGAGTAGGACTAGGACAACTACAAGAAAAAATATGTGAAGGTAAATAACATAAAAGTATAAATAAGTATTAATATTTTAAATTATAAAGCATAGTTTTTACTAGGTGATATGTAATGAAAAAAATATTAATACTTTTATTTTTATTTCTTTTAGTACCAGTAGTAAGGGCAGAAGAAGAGGATTTGGCTCCTAATGCTAAGAGTGCTATAATGATTGAAGCTTCTACTGGAGAGATATTATTTCAAAAGAATAAAGATGAGAAACTTGCTCCAGCCTCAATGACGAAGATGATGAGTATGCTTCTTATTATGGAAGAAATAGAAAATGGTAATTTAAAGTGGGATGAGATGATTACGGCTTCCGAGAGGGCTGCTAGTATGGGAGGTAGTCAAATCTTTTTAAAAGTTGGCGAAAAGATGAGCGTTACCGATATGGTAAAAGGAATATCAATTGCTTCAGGTAATGATGCTACAGTGGCAATGGCTGAGCGCATTTCCGGTAGTGAAGAGTCTTTTGTCAAAAAAATGAATGATAGAGCCAAAGAATTAGGACTTAAAAATACCAATTTCATTAATGCTACTGGGTTAACTGCTGATAACCATTATTCTAGTGCTAATGATATGGTACTAATAGCCAGAGAGTTAGTTAAACATGAAAAGATATTAGAGTTCACAGGTACTTATGAAGATTATCTAAGAAAAGATACTAAGAGTCCATTTTGGCTTGTTAATACTAATCGTCTAGTAAGATTCTATTCTGGAGTAGATGGACTTAAGACAGGATTTACTGACGAAGCAGGATACTGTTTAACAAGTACTGCCAAAAGAGATAATATGCGATTAATAACAGTAGTTATGAATGAACCTGATATTAGTAAGAGAAGTGCAGATACCAGTAAAATGTTAGATTATGGTTTCAATGTCTATATGGTAAGAAATATTATAGATGACAGTAGTGTTATCGATAAAGTAAAAGTAGAACTTGGTAAAAAAACAGAAGCAGAGATTATTGCCAATGATAAGATAACAGTCTTAAGTAAGAAAAGTGAAGAAAAAAGAAATATTACTTATAAAGCAAATATTGATAAGATAGTAGCTCCAGTTAAAAAAGGAGATAAGGTTGGTACTATTGATATAATTGAGGATAATAAAGTAATTGGTACAGTAGAGGCTACAGTAAAGGAAGATATTGCAAAGGCTAACATATTTGCTATATTTTATAGAAATCTAAAGAATACTTTTAAAGGTAATTTATTACTTAAATAGGACATATTATTATGTTCTTTTTTTATATCACTAAAGTTTAGCCAGTGTTGTTTGCTTCAAATGTTATTCGTTATAGTATAGTTAAAGTCCATAACAAATCTAAGAATTGTTGGTAATAATAAAAAAATTAAAGAAATTTTCAAAAAAATGGCAAAATTAGATATCAAATCTTGTATATAAGTATGAGAGGATAAAAAAGGGAGAAGGGAGGAGTATGATATAAATTAATCAAAAATAAAAAGAATACTTAGGAGAATCAAGAAAGGAAAGAAGAAATAATGGTAAAAGAAAAATTAAAAATGACTTTAGCATCAGATGTCTTATTTAAAAAGGTGTTTTTTAGTGAAGGAAGCGCGCTACTTAAAATGCTTCAAGATATTTTAGATATTAGAGAAGACAGCGGTATAACTATAATAGGTTATGAAACAAGGTCTAACAATATATTTGGTAAAAGTTTCAGAGGGGACTTATTAGTAACATTATCAGATAGAACCTATGTAAGTATCGAAATGAATAACAGTAATCCTAAGAATAGTTTAAGTAGAAATATGATACATTTATTTAGAATACATTCTGATATGTTAGTAAAAGGAATGCCTGATAGTGAACTGGAAAAATACAGGTTATATCAACTTAATTTTGATAATTTCAGAAACCCAAGTAGAGAGGCAATAGAAAAGTATGCTTTCTGTAGTCTGACAACTGGAAAAGTAAGAAATCTAATATATACATTTTGCGATGTAGACCTTGAAAAGTGTAGAAAACTTGTGTATAATGTAAATGTAAGAGAGGTATCAAAAGACATTAGGTGGGGAGCCATAATGACATCAAATGATATAGAAGAGATATCTAAATTACTCGGAGAGGATATGTTAAGTATGGAAGAAAAAGATAAGTTTTTAAATACTGTAAGGGAATTAAATGAAGATGAGAAAGTCGTAAAAGATTGGATGTGGGAAGAAAACGATAAACTAAGGTATTATAATGATTTAGAAGCATCTAAAGAACAAGGCATCGAACAAGGAATCGAACAAGGAATCGAACAAGGCATCGAAGATAAATCTAAAGAAGTTGTTATCAATATGTTAAATAAAAATATGGATTATGAAACAATATCAGAAATATCTGGCAAAACAATTGAAGAAATAAAAGAAATAGAAAATGACATCAATAGTTTATAATATCTAAGTATAAAAAATGTACGGTAGCCCGTATCGGAACTTATGTCTGTGGAAGACTCTAATTACAGAGTTCATGGAGCAGAAATCGCATCACTGCGAAGTGATGTATTTCTACTTAATACTTTCACTTTTTACAAAAATATTATATAATTATTAAGAAGGGAAGGATTTTTATGATAGTAACTTCTGTTAATAATGAATATATCAAAGGACTATGCAAGTTAAAAGATAAAAAATATCGTGATAGTACTAATTTATTTTTAATCGAAGGTGAACACCTAGTAAATGAGGCTATAAATGAAGAACTAGTCAAAGAACTAGTAATTCTTGAAGGCTGTTCATTTGAATATGCTGATAAATATGCTGACAATATTACTTATGTTAATGAAAATGTTATGAAAAAACTATCAAGTATGGATAGTTACCCAAATATAATTGGTGTAGCATATAAAAGAAAAGAAGATAAGATAGGCAGTAGAGTACTTGTACTTGAAGATATTCAGGATCCAGGTAATCTTGGTACTATAGTTAGGTCAGCAGCAGCATTCAATATTGATACTATAATATTAAGCCCAAGAACAGTAGATTTATACAACCTAAAAGTAATTAGGGCTACCCAAGGTATGATATTTCACCTAAACATTATCACAAGAGAATTAGAACCAACGATTAAAGAATTAAAAACTAACAACTACCTAATACTAGGTACCAATGTTAGAAATGGTACCAATATAAAAGATATCAATATTAGTGGTAACTTTGCCCTAATTATCGGTAATGAAGGTAGAGGAATGAGCGATACTTTGAGCAAACTTTGTGATAAAAATGTATATATAAAAATGAATGAAAGAGTAGAAAGTTTGAATGCTGCTGTGGCGACTTCAATTATTCTATATGAGATAAACAATGGAATTAATTAAAATAGGTAAAATAGTTAATACCCATGGTATTAAAGGCGAACTAAGAATTTTATCAAAGTTCCCATATAAAGAAAAAATATTCATAAAAAATATGAAACTATATATCGATAAAAAAGATATAGAAACAATAAATACTTATCGTAAACATAAAAACTTCGATATGGTAACATTTACAGGATATACAAACATAAATGAAGTATTAAAATATAAAGGCAAAAATGTTTATGTTAACAAAGAAGATATTACCCTAAGTAAAGAAGAATACTTAGATGAAGATATCATAGGTATGACAGTAATCTACAACAACATAGAAAAAGGAATGGTAAGCGATATTGAAAGATATGACAAAAACACATTACTTAAAATAGATGGCAAGAATAATTACTATTTAATTCCTTACAATTACAATTTAATTGATAAAATAGATATTACTAACAAAAAAATATATATAAAAAATATAAGTGGATTATTTGACTAATTAAGTAACTTTTAGTATAATAACAATTAGTTTATTGGTGGTGGTTTATAGTGTTAATAGATGTACTAACTTTATTTCCAAATATGTATGATAATTTCTTAACTGAATCAATTATCAAAAGAGCTCTTGATAGCGGTAAAGTTCAAATTAATATTCATAATATCAGAGATTACACTGTCTATAGTAATAATCAAGTAGACGATTATCCATATGGCGGCGGTGGTGGTATGGTCCTTATGTGCGACCCTATCTTCAGAGCTATTGACACTCTAAAAAAAGAAGACACTCTAGTAATTATGATGACACCATCAGGTAAAATATTTAAAGAAAAAATTGCTTATGATTTATCTAAACATCACCATATAATAATCTTATGTGGTCATTACGAGGGCTTTGATGAGCGAATCAAAGCAGTCGTGGATTTAGAACTATCAATAGGAGATTATGTTCTAACAGGTGGAGAACTGCCTTCAATGGTAGTTATGGATTCTGTTATAAGACTAGTAGAGGGAGTAATCAGTAAAGAATCACTCGTCAGTGAAAGTTTTGATGATAATTTACTAGACTATCCAAACTATACTAAACCGCTAGAATACCGTGGTATGAAAGTACCAGAAGTACTTTTAAGTGGCCACCACAAGAACATTGAAGAGTTTAGACATAGTGAAAGATTAAGGTTAACTAAAGAAAATAGACCGGATTTATTAGGGGGAAATAATGAATAAGAATTATTTTATAAGTAAAGATAACAAAAATGGTGAAGTAGTATACTTAGAATACAATAAAAATGGTTATAATGTTAAACCAAAAGTAAAAAAAGAAGATGCAATCGAAGTCAGTAAGATAGTCTTCGTTTCACCAACACTTACTGAAAAACTAATAAAGAAAAAAATAAATAATAAAATTTCTAGATTGCTATTAGAACTTAATACCACTTATGATGATGAGTCCGATGGTGGTGAAGCTAGATTTAGAAATATGTATAAAGAAGCTGAAAAATTACGCACTTATTTGATGAACACTTATGCAAAGTATTTAGGCAAAACCTATGCCAACTTAACACTAAAAAAATTAGAACTAATTATTAACGAATACAAAGAAAAGTTATATATAATAAATGAACATAAACAAAAAGAAATGTTTATGCGAATGTTCGGAATGAATATGGAAGAAGAACATGAAAAGAAAGGTAAAGGAAGATAATTATCTTCCTTATTTAGGTAGTAAATATGAAAATTAAATATACATTATTACATAAAGATAAAAATACAGAGGCTAGATATGGTACATTAGAAACAAACTATGGAACATTTGAAACACCAATCTTCATGCCAGTTGGTACACAGGCCACAGTTAAAACACTAGACCCTGATGAACTAAAAGAAATAGGTTCCGCAGTAATACTTTCTAACACTTATCATTTATGGCTTAGACCAGGAGCAGATATTGTAGCTAAAGCAGGTGGACTTCATAAGTTTATGAACTACAATGGTCCAATTCTTACTGACTGTGGTGGCTTTCAAGTATTTAGCTTAGCTAAACCAAAGGATATAAGTGAAGAAGGAGTAACATTTAAGAGTCATATTAATGGCGAAAAGTTATTTCTAACGCCAGAGATAAGTATTGGGGTTCAAAACAAACTAGATAGTGATATTGCTATGAGTTTCGATGAATGTCCACCATATCCAGTTACTCATGATTATATGAAGAAATCTGTAGAGAGAACACTTAGATGGGCTAAGAGAGGAAAGACTGTCTTTAATAATCCTAACCAAAGTTTATTTGGCATAGTTCAGGGTGGAGAGTTTGAAGACCTTAGAGAATGGTCCTGCAAGGAAACTGTAAAATTAGATTTTGATGGTTATTCAATAGGAGGAACTTCAGTAGGAGAAGATAAACCAACTATGTATAAAATGATAGAATATGGTATTAAGTATTTACCTAAAGATAAACCTAGATATCTAATGGGAGTAGGAGAACCTACTGATTTATTTGAGGGAGTAGAAAGAGGAATAGATATGTTTGACTGTGTTCTTCCGACAAGACTAGCCAGACATGGTCATGCATTTACTAGAAATGGTAAAATTAATCTAAGAAATGCTAAATACAAAGAAGATTTTACTCCAGTAGATGAAACTTGTGATTGTAAATGTTGCAAGAACTATACTAAAGCATATATAAGACATCTACTAGTGGCTAATGAAACTTTAGGTCAAAGACTTTTATCTATTCATAATCTTAGATTTTTAATTAAGATAATGGAAGATATTAGAGTTTCTATTAAAGAAGATAGATTCTTAGACTTTAAAGAAGAGTTTTATAAAAACTATAAAAAATAATATTTATTTTATTATGTTCACTGTAAGCCTATGGTCTTACAGTGTTCTTTTTAGTCTAAGGTCTAAAAAGAATATATCTACATATCTATTATATATAAGCCATATCTATATATTGAGATATTAGTGGTAAATGGATGCTTTACAACGCTGCCTCTACTATGATATACTTATTTTAGAAATATGGTGATAAGATGAAGAAAATTATTAAACTTAACTTAATTAATATATGTTTATTATCTTTTTTGGAATTAATATTCGGTATATTAATGTTTGATACTTTTATAAGAGATACAATAATTAGTGTATTTATACATATACTTTTCTCTTCATTTATAATAACACTTCTTACTACTTTATTTAATAGAAAAATAAATAAAATAATAAATTATATAATATATGCTTTTATATGTATTATATTTGCATTTCAATTTGTTATGAAGAACTCTATGGATTCTTTTATGTCTTTATCAATGTTTTCATTTGCTGATCAAGCAGTTGATTTTCTGGGAGCGGCTTTTAAAATAATATTCAGTAACTTATATGGAATTATAATATGTTTTTTACCACTTATATTTCTTATAGTATTTAGAAAGAGAATAGACTTTGATATAGAAAGAAAAGATAAGTTATACTTACTTTGTTATATAGTACTTATTCCTCTTGGAATACTAGGCTATAGATTATATATAAATACTAAGAAGGATACTACTTTATCTATATATGATTTATATTATAATATTAATAATAATGATTTAAATATTCAAAAACTTGGAGTTATTTCTTCATTTGAACTTGATTTATATAGAACAATATTTGGTTTTGAAGATAAAATAATTAATGTTAATTTTGAAGATAATTCTAATAAAGAAGATGAAATATTTTTATACGATAAGAATATACTTGACTTAGATATTAATAATAACATAGATAGTAATATAAAATTATATATCGAGAATAATTCTGGTACTAGTAAAAATAAATATACTGGTATATTTAAAGATAAAAATCTTGTCTTTGTAGTAGCAGAATCTTTTAGTACTATTGGTGTAAGAGAAGATTTAACTCCAACATTATATAAACTTACTAATAATGGTTTTGTATTTAATAATTATTATGTACCTTATTTTCTAAGTACAATAGGAGGAGAATTTCAAGCAGATACTGCTTTATATCCTAGTATTAATTCGCTTAGTATATGGAGAAGTGGTAATAATAGTTTTCCATATGGACTTGGTAATAGTTTTAATAATATTAATTATAATACTTATGCTTATCATAATCATAGCGGTTATTTTCAAGATAGATATAAATACTTAAAGGCAATAGGTTTTAATAACTTTAAGGCTTGTGCTATGGGACTTGATATTAACTGCGATGTATGGCCAGAGAGCGATATTGAAATGATAGAAAAGACTTATACTGACTATATTGATAGTGATAAACCATTTATGGCTTATTATATGACAGTATCAGGTCATATGGAATATAATTTCTTTGGTAATAATATTGCTAGTAAAAATAAGTCACTAGTAGATAATCTTAATCTTAGTACTTCAGCATCAGCATATCTTGCTACCCAAATAGAACTAGACAGAGCTTTAGAACTTTTAATTAACAGGCTAGAGGAGGCTAATAAACTAGATGATACAGTAATTATTTTAACCGCAGATCATTATCCTTATGCTTTATCTCTAGAGGAAATGAATGAGTTATCTACTTTTAAAAGAGATAATCTATTTGAAATAAATCATAACTCTTTAATTATTTGGAATAACAAGTTAAATAGAGTAGAGATAGACAAAGTTGGTATGTCAATAGATGCTCTTCCAACAGTATATAATTTGTTTGGAATTGAATATGATTCGCGTCTTTTTGCTGGTACTGATCTTCTATCAAATAGTGAAGGCTTGGTAATTCTTAGCAATAGGTCTTGGATAACTGACAAAGGAAAATATAATAGTATTACTAATGAGTATATTGGTATTGGTGATGTTGATTATGTCAACAATATTAATAAAACTATACAGAATAAGATTTCTTTTAGTAGGAGTATGATTACTAATAATGGATATAAGTATATTAAAATAAAAGAAAAGTAGGAATTACTTTTCTTTATTTTATTACTAGTTTTTTTACTTTTTTACTATCTTTTCCACATTCATCCCAAAAGTCTTTTTGCTCAAATAGTATTTCTTCTGGTTCAAAATATACTATATTACCTTTACTATCAGAATATATATCTAAGAAGTATCCTCCAACTATATTGGATAATCCTTGTTTTTGTTGAAACTGGGTTTTACTACATAAACTTGGTACTTCAATACATCTAACATTACGATATACAAAGAAATAACTTTTATGATAATGTCCTATTAAAAGTACTTTTGGTTTATGTCCTGACTCTAATATCTCGATTCTTTTTTGTGGCTTATAAGATAATGATTGAGAAGAGCCTCCACCTGGGTGATCCATAACAAACTTTATACCATTGATATTTGTAACAGCAGTATCTTGACCAAGATATATCATATCGTCACGACATCTAGATACCCATTCATTAACTGTAGCACCACCATTTTTGTAATGGGTCTCATCATGACTACCTAGGATATAGTAGGTGGTGATATCTTTTACTTTGGGATACATATCGACAACATAACTTGCTTGCTCATCAAAGTTATGTAGAAATTGCTGTCTAGGTTGCTCTGGTCTATTAGGATAATTTCCATCTACTATATCTCCACAGTGGAGCATGGTAGTAATACCACGATTATATGCTTCTTCATAGAAGTAATTTACTAGATGAAGTTGCTGATGGATATTACCAAAGTGTGTATCAGAAACAACACCAATTTCTGTATGAGTAAGTTCATCACTATTTATATCTATTTTGGTATTATTTATTATTTTAGGAGTACTTTTTTTAAATACTAGAATATTATTTTTATTTTCAATATTTATTTCTTTACCATATATTTTACATAGTTCTATTAAACCAATTAATTCAGAATAACTGAAATGAAATTTATCCATAAATGTTTCTATTTGCATATCGTTTTTCATATAACGATACATTTTATTTACATAGATATAGTCTATTTTTTTTGTTTCTTCCATTATTTTTCCTCCTTAGTTAGTTTTAATATTTTTGGTTTCTTATAATCATCTTTATTTGTTACATAATATACAGATTCCATTGCTTTAACTGATTCTAAATATCCTTTATTATCTGTTCTTATTGTTATGTACCAAGCACCAATAGTGTTTGAATATCTTCTATCTAACATTTCTTTAGTAGTGGCACAGACACTTGGTACTGAGATGCAATCTACTTCACGATATTTAAATTTTTCCATTTGTAGGAGACCTCCATATAACATAATATTGGGTTTGTCTTCACTTCTAAAAGAGTCTACTTGTTGCTGTGGTCTATATGATACAGTATATGTTTTATTTAGTTTTGAATTAAATAATAGTACTTTGGTTTTATCTATGTTTATAATACAAGAATTACTGCCTAGATAAATCATATCCTGTCTTATATCACTAATTCTTTTGCCTATATTTATTTTATTGGCTTTAAGATGTCTTTCATCTCTAGCCCCAGTTATGAAATATGTTTTCATTCCTTCTATTTCTGGATAGTACTTGGTTATATAGTCTATTTGTCTTAATGAGTCATCTAGAAAGTATGTATCAGCATAGATATTTGTGATAGGGTATATACCAGCGGATATATTGCCACAGTGGAAAATATTGTTGTATCCCATACTTATTCCTTTGGCACATATATCGTTTAGTATTGATAATTGCTGATACTTTGAACCAAAGTAGGTATCAGATATGGCCATGAATTTAAATTCGTTGTTATTATCTGTTTTTAAGTTGTAAGAGTATTCTTCAGTTACCTCTCTTTCTCCATTATTAAACATATAGATATCATCATCAAACATTTTGGTAACAATGTTTATGCCACTATTACGTAATTCGTTAACTAATGATAATACCTGAAAGGAATTGAGCTTTAATGTTCTACATACCTCTGATAGACTTATTTCTTTTGAACATAACTCTTTGAATTTTTCTAATAGTTCTGTATTCATATTTGCCTCCTTATAATAAAAAAATAGGGCGTAAAAGAAAGTACGCTCTATTTTAACAGAAAATGTGAAGTGAATAGGTTTTTATCTTTGTGATTAATATTAAGCATTTTTATCACTTCCCTCTACTATAATTTTATTTTATCAAAATTATATTATTATTGCAAGTTATTTATTATTATTTTTTTTATTATGCTTACTATAAACCTTATTCTAAGCCTTATTAGTGTTATTCTTAGATATTTTTTACTAGATCAAAAGTATATCCTTTTTCTTTCATAGTTTTAATAAAATTTTCTAGTGCTAGATAGTTTCCTTTGCTAGTGGGATGTAGTAAGAATATTGCTCCATTATGTACTCTTTCTATCATAGAAGTAAGTGCTTCTTCTTTAGTTAATTTATCATCCCAATCTTTATATGCTGAGCTCCAAAAGTAAGTACTATAACCTAAATCTTTCATTATATTTAAGCTTCTTTTTGAAAATTCTCCTCGTGGTTCTCTATATATTTTATCTATTTCTCTACCAGTAACTTCTTTAAAAGTATCTTCTACTGAAATTATTTCTTCTAAATATTTAGAGAAGTTTTCTTTAGAGGCTAAACTAGGCATGGATAGGTGAGAAGCAGTATGATTACCGATAGAATGACCACTATCTAACATTTTATTTATTAGTTCTTTGTTATTTTTAATATAGTTTTTACATAGAAAGAATGTTCCTTTAACATTATTATTATTTAATACTTCTACTATTTGAGGTAAGTATGATGTCATGGTTCCTTCATCAAAAGTTAGATAAATTACTTTTTTATCAGGACCCATAGCATAAGCATTATATTTTTTAAGTTCTTCATTTGAAATATCAGTATTTGGTCTATTACCATCTTTTTTATTATTTGTTCCCCAACTTAGGGTCTTGTTATCTATATTGTTGTATTCTTTCTTATAAGTAAAATCTTTTGTTAATTTTACTTTAACAAATCTTTTTACTTCAATACTATTTCCTTTAGAATTAGTTACTTTATATATTATTTCATAAGTACCCGGCATACTTTCATTAACATTATTTTTAACTTCTACTTTATTTGTTATATCTTTATCTTTACTATCATAAGCAGTATATCCTAGTTCAGTATATTTATCACCAATGTTTATATTAATAATGGTATTTCCTGATAGTTTAATTTTTGGATAACTACTTGGTTTCTCTTTGCTAGTATTACTATATATTAAATAATAAATAAAGAAACTTAGTAATAATACTAATAATACAATGGAAAATATAATTATATATAATTTTAATTTTTTTATAATATCACTTCTTTCTTTACTTAAATTATATTTATATTACTGCTTATATAGAAGTGGAAAATAAACTATTATTATAATTAGTAAAATAATATTGTCATAAGTTATTATGAGGAGGGGTATTATGATTGATCCTTATAAAAAGATTACTACTGATACAGAATGCTTGAAAAAGAGATGTTTATGTACTCCAGTTATTGTTGGGCCAACAGGACCTCAGGGTCCAATAGGACCGGCAGGACCAGCCACTATTAGTGTGGGCACTACTGTTACTGGTGATCCAGGAGAAAGTGCTAGTGTGACTAATAGCGGTACCGATACGAATGCCATTTTGGATTTTGTAATACCACAAGGTCAAAAAGGTAATGATGGTATTGGAGATACTATTTTTGTAAGAAGTACTACAACTGGTGAAGCTGGAACTGAGGCTAAGGTTATTGATAATAAAGTTAATAATACACATGTTCTTGATTTTGTTATACCAAAGGGTCCAATTGGACCTGCTGGACCCACATTATTTAGGTCAGCATACTTAGTAACTTTTAATGCTGATAAATCAGATACTGGCGTACCAGTAGAGCCTGAAGCAAGATTACCAATAAGTAGATTGGAACTTGATGTTAGTAATTTACTTGAATTAGATGAAAAAGAAGGTTTAATTAAGTTTAATGTAGCTGGATATTATAGAATATTTTTTACTGTTAGTGCATACCCGTCAGTAAATGATGTTGAATTTGATCCAACTAAAGACATAGTATCAATAGGTTTTAAAGAAACAAACACTGATAATGTTTATTTGGGAGTAGGACAGTGGGTATATAATGCTGAACCGGTAGAATTATCGGCTTGTGGCATAATAGCGGTAGTAGATACTGCAGTTACTTATGAACTATCTAATTTAGGTAAATATAAAATATTTTTACAAACTCCAGATTTAACTAATCTCTCATCAAAATCATATTTTAGTAATTCATTAGTAACTTTGGTAATTGATTATTTAGGAAAACAAGGTGCTTAATATGAATAAATATAAAGTATGTGTATATGGAATATGTAAAAATGAGGAAAAGTTTGTTAAAAGATGGTATGAGTCTATGAAGGAAGCGGATGCTATATTCGTATTAGATACAGGTTCTACAGATAATACAGTTAAATTATTAAAAGAATTTGGAGTAAATGTAAGAACCTCTAAAATAGAACCATGGAGATTTGATGTTGCAAGAAACAAATCACTAGATTTAATTCCAGATGATTACGATATTTGTGTATGTACAGACTTAGACGAAGTATTCGAAAAAGGATGGAGAAAGTATCTTGAAGATAGTTGGGTAGGATCCACTAGCAGGGCAAGATATAATTACAATTGGAGTTTAGATGATAATAATAGACCTTTGGTTAATTTTTATACTGATAAGATACATCAAAGAAAAAATTATAAATGGACACATCCAGTACATGAAGTACTTACTTTTCTAGGAGATAAAGAAAATATTATTACTATTGACAATATTGTATTAAATCATTATTCTGATAAATCTAAATCTAGAGGCAGTTACTTACCATTACTAGAATTATCTGTAAAGGAAGATCCTAATGATGATAGGAATATGCATTATTTAGGTAGAGAATATATGTATTATGGTAAATGGAATGAATGTATAGATACACTAATTAAACATTTAAATTTAAAATCTTCAACTTGGAAAGATGAAAGATGTGCTTCAATGAGATTTATTGCTAGATCATATAAGAACTTAGGAAGAGTAGAAGAATCTAAAATGTGGTATGATAAAGCAATAAATGAAGCACCATATTTAAGAGATTCTTATGTAGAAAGAGGTATTTTAGAGTATGAGTTAGATAATTATAAAGAAGCCTCTAAATATTTAAATGATGCTTTGAATATAAATAGTCATGAGAAGACTTATATTAATGAAATATTTAGTTGGGATAATACTATTTATGATATGCTTTCTATTTGTATGTTTTATTTGAATAGAATAGATGAATCGTTATTTTATATAGATAAAGCTATAGATATGGAACCAAATAATGAAAGACTTATTAATAATAAAAAGATAATAAAAAGGTATAAAGAAAATAATAATAGTATTTGATATTAGTTAAGTATTTAGTACTGGCTTATATATGATAGACTTTGTTTTAAGACTATGGCTTAAAACAACACAGCAAGACTTAACTTGTTAAGGCTAGGTGTGCTAATAATATAAAAAAACTAACCAAAAAAGGTTAGTTTAATTTTTATTTATGGAGGACCCAGTCAGATTCGAACCAACGATCAGGGAGTTGCAGTCCCTTGCCTTAACCAGCTTGGCTATGGGTCCATAGAACATACTAATTATAGCAAAATAAATATATTTATTCAATATATTTTATGGAAAAAAATAAAAAAGTTGCAAAATAAATATATTTATGAGATAATGTATAAGTATTTTGTGAGAGAAATGTGGTGATAAAATGGAAAGATTACAAAAGAAAATAGCAGGTCTTGGTTATTGCTCAAGAAGAAAAGCCGAAGAACTTATTACTAAGGGTTTAGTTGAAGTAAATGGTGAAGTAGTTACTAAACTTGGTACTACGGTTAAACCAGGGGATATTATTGTAGTAGAAGGAAATATTTTAGATACTAATAAAAATTATGAATATTATTTACTTAATAAACCTAAAGGAGTTGTTACTACTACTAGTGATGAAAAAGGTAGAACAACAGTAGTAGATTTAATTGATACTACTACTAGAATATATCCAGTAGGTAGATTAGACTATGATACTACAGGTATACTTATACTTACAAATGATGGAGAACTTGCTAATTTACTTATGAGACCAGACTCTTTAGTAGATAAAACTTATATTGCTAAGGTAGAAGGAATAGTTACTATACCTAGTCTTCAGAAATTAAGAAATGGTGTTATTATTGATGAGGTTAAGACTAAGAAAGCAAGAGTAAGACTAAAAAGTTATGATAAAAAGAAGAATACTTCAGTAGTGGAAATAACTATTCATGAAGGTAAAAACCATCAAATTAAGAAGATGCTTGAGTCAGTTGGCAATAAAGTTATTAAACTAAGAAGAGAAAGATATGCTAATTTAAATTTAAAGGGTCTTATGCCTGGAGAGTATAGACCACTTACTATAAAAGAAGTAAAAATACTATATAGTTTGTGTAAAAAGTAGTAATACTTGACAAAGGCAAACAAATGTGCTAAAATATGTGTCATTCAAAGGGGGATTTGAATTATGAATATGGAAAAAATTAATATAAATTCTATGGATTATAGAAAATTATCTAAGGAAGATAAATTAAAAGTAGTTAGATTTAAAATTAACAAGTTATTAAGTGATACTAGTTCAAGTAAAGCATATGAATACTATAATGGTAAAAAAGTAGGAGTGCCAAAAGATAAGCTAGGTATATTTAAAGACTTATGCGAAAGAGAAAAAAATCTTTCTAAATATGTAACTATTTCAGAAGAGCCAGTAATGGAGAGACCTACTATAAAGGCTGAAGTAGTTGATGAAAAGAAAAAAACTTCTAGTAAGAATATTAATGAAATGGATTTAGAAGAAATTAATAATAGGATTAAATATATTAAAAAGTATTTATATGAAATGACAAACTTATATAAGAAAAATGAATATAAGAATGCTAAGATAATTAAAATACAAGGATATGATAGTAATTCTGCTTATATACCTTATAGTAAATTAGGTGATTATAAGACATTATATAAATACTTAAAATTACTTGAAATGAAAAAAAGAGAACTTGAAAGTATTGAAGTAAAACTTACTGAAATATCTAATGATAAAAAAGAAGATTCTTATGAGTATTTAACTGAAGATGATAATCCATATGAAACTGGTTATATGCAGTTTACTACGAGTTATACCGCTAAAAAGGATACTCCTGTAGTGGAAAGTACTAGTGTTAAATCTAATGATATTACTAGTGTTAAATCTAATGATACTACTAGTGTTAAATCTAATAATGAATGTAAAGAATTAATGGTTATTGATAATAAAGATAATAAAAAGGAAAAGACAGGCTTTGGTAAAAAGATTCTTGGTTTCCTTGCAGGTACTGCTATAATTGGTGGTATATGTAAAGGTGCTAAATGGGTTGGTAATAAATTTAAAAATGGTTTTAATAAAGTTAAAAATGAGACTAAAGAAGTTAGTGAGATACTTAGAAAGAATAAAGTTAAAACTGCTATCTGTGCCTGGATAGTTGCTGCCGCTGCTGTTGTATGTAGTTTCTTACCTAAGAGTCAAAGTAAAAAACATAAACCTGATGATATAGTAAAACCTACTTCTGTAGTAGAGACAACTGAACCTTCTACTAAAAAAGATGATATTATTATTGATGAACCAGTTATTGAAGAACCAACTGAAGTAATTACTGAAAATAAAGAATATAATCTAGGAGAGAGTGTTAATATTAAAGATAATTCATATATTTATACTAACTCTTATGATGCTACAGATAGTACTAATAAATGTACACCATACTATAATGGATCTTATGATAGAGAAGTAATGGGAGTTACTTATGAATTAGATGGAAATCTTTATACTATCTATAGAGATGATATGAATGCTAGTGAAAAAGTAAATGAATTAATAAGTAAAGGTGCTAAACAAACAGCTGTTTTAGTAGTTCGTAGTGATCTAGTTAATACTGGTGATTATGAAGGTTACTATAATATTGATTCAATAAAAAGAGTAAGAACTAGATAATAATTATATAAGAAAAGAGATGAAACTGCTAAGTTTCATCTATTTTATTTGACTTTTTATAGTTTTTCTGCTATTATAATGGCAGTTAATGGGGGATATGATGATTTTTAAACTATATGAAAGTAAGGAAAAATGTAGAGCTAAAAGATTTCATGATACTACGGAAATTTATTTAAGTAGATTTAGTGATTTGTTTGTTGAAGATGGAATAAAGAAAATAGTAATTGATAGTATGACTTTATTTTTGTTTAGTGATAATGATAGCTTATTAAATGATATGTATGAAGCAGTAGTTAATAATTATGATTATAATAAGATTATCGAAATATTAAATAAAAATGATGTTATATTCTTTTCTTTGGCAATGCAGGCTATTAATTATGGAAAAAGAACATATAATTTAATAAAAAATATTGATGACTGCAAAGAAATACATTTTAGTTGTAATAAAGATAATTTACTTGAAGTTTTATCATTGTGTGAGAAGATAAATGTTCCGGTTGTAATAGATGGTACATTAATTTCTCTTGAGGAATATCAGAAAATACTTGAAGGATATGATTTGAGTAAAATAGATAGTAAAAACATTTTTATTCATTATCAAGAATATGGCGGAGATATTGATATTAATACTTTGTATGATACTTCTTGCCAAATAAACTATATTACTAAGAAAATCAAGAAATATAATTTATCATCATTAGAAAAAGTAATAATGGTATATGACATAGTAAAAAATAACTTTTATCATAAAGAAGAAAAAAATGAAAATTATTTAATTTCTAGGTCTTTAGACAATGTATTAAATTCTGATTATATTGTTTGTGTTGGATACATTGCTATTGTTAATGCTATGTTAAAAAATTTAAACATTAATGCTAGAACTATAATATGTAAAACTAAAAAAGAAAAACACTGCAGAAGTATAATTCATTTAGTAGATAAAAAATATAATATTGATGGAGTATATGTTTTAGATCCAACATGGGATAGTAAAAGAAATAATATAGAAGATACAATAGACAAATATAACTATTTCCTAATACCTATTGAAATCGCCGAAAAAACTGCATTAACTGAATTAATGCCAATTATAAATATGTCTTTAAGTGATTTGGTTTTACTTGAAAATGATTTTGAAGATTCTCTTTGTACTAATGAAGAGAAAATGATAAAAAAAATTAAGATGCAGTATTATTTAGAAATACTATTTCTATTAATTGGTAATGATAATTATGAAAATTTTATTCAAAATATATGTGTTTATGATTTCTTAAGCAATGAAGATAAGAAAAAAATAAAATATACTTATGACGATATGATTAATAAATGTATGGTTAATGATATAAATGTAGAAACATTCATAAAGGCATTATATAATACTAAAAAAATAGAATACTATCTAAATGATGATAAATTACCTGAAGAATGTAGTTCTAGATTAGAACTTCCTAGTACTGATAGCATTGATATTTCTGGTATTAAAGACTCTGCTCTTACAAGATACTATAAGATAGAAAAATTAAAGAAAGCTAAAAAGAATGATTTTGAAAGTTTAGTTTGTTATCTCTTGTATGAAGAACATTTAAATGAGTATTTATCTTCAAATATAGGAAAAATAATATCTTCAAGTACTAATGATGGTATTAAGAGGGATATGCTTAATATGAGATTACTTAAAACATTAAAAAGAGAAAAAGTAAGAAAAGAGATTGACAATAGATAATATTTTGAATATAATTAATGTATAAAAACAAAAGAAAGAGACGATATATTAAGATATTTGTAGAGAGTTAGTGGCTGGTGGAAACTAATAAGATTCTTAATATATAGATCACTCTTGATGTGTTACTTTGAATAGTTAGAAGTAACCGGGAATAACCCGTTATCAAAATATGAGTGCACTATCAGTGAAACAAGGTGGTACCGCGAAGTATTTCGTCCTTGTACTGGTGGTGTTTTTTCTTTAGAAGGAGGAATTATGGAATTTAAAGAATTAGAAAAAGGAAAAATAAGCGAAGTGGAAGGTAAAATACTTGCTAAATGGAAAGAAGAAAATATTCTAGAAAAGACTATTGAAAATAGAAAAGATAATGAAACTTGGGTATTTTATGATGGACCAATATATGCTAATGCTAAACCTGGTATACATCATGTTTTAGCTAAGACTATTAAAGATTCTTTTTGTAAGTATAAAACTATGAAAGGGTATAAAGTACTTAGAAAAATAGGACTTGATACTCATGGTCTTCCTATTGAAGTTAATGTTGAAAAGAAACTTGGTTTTAAGACTAAGGCTGATATTGAAAAGTTTGGTATTGAGAATTTCTGCAGGGAATGTAATAATGCTACTGCTTTAAATATAGATGAAGTTAATTTACTTACTGATAATATGGGACAGTTTATTGATAGTAAGCATCCTTATGTTACTTGTAGTAATGAGTTTATTGAAAGTGAATGGTGGCTAATTAAAGAAATAGATAAGAAAGGACTTATTTACTATGGTAATAAAGTACTTCCTTATTGTCCTAGATGTGGTACTGAATTATCTGCGAATGAAGTGGGTCAGGGATATCAAGAAGATAGTGTTAATACTGTTATTGTACCATTTAAAATTAAGGATAGTGATACTTACTTCTTAGTTTGGACTACTACTCCTTGGACTCTTATGGCTAATGTTGCTCTTTGTGTTAATCCAGATTTAGAGTACATAAAAGTATCTTCAATGGGATATAAATTTATTGTAGCTAAAAGTCTTGCTAATAAGGTTTTGGGTGATGATTTTGAAGTGCTTGAAACATACAAGGGGACTGATTTAGTAGGTACTAATTATGAACAATTAATGCCATTTGCAGAAGTTGAAGGTAAATGTTTTGAAGTAGTCGCAGACTCTTATGTTACTAGTGAAGATGGTACTGGTATTGTACATATTGCTCCTGCTTATGGAGAGGATGATAATAGAGTGTGCAAAGAAAATGGTATTGGTTTTGTTAATCCTGTAGGAAAAGATGGCTGCTATACTACTGGCCCTTGGAAAGGTACTTTAGTTACTGATAAGGATCTTGAAATAGAAATCATTAAGTGGTTAAAAGAAAATGATAAGTTATTTAAGAAGATTAAACTCACACATGATTATCCTCACTGCTGGAGATGTCATAGTCCACTTATATATTATTCTAAACCGGCTTGGTATATTAGAACTACTGAATACAAAGATAAGATTCTTGAGGCCAATAAGACTGTTAGTTGGCATCCTGATTATGTTGGTACAAAGAGATTTAATAACTGGCTTGAGAATATGGTAGACTGGGGTATATCTAGAAATAGATACTGGGGATGTCCTATGCCTATATGGATATGTTCTTCATGTGGTGAAAAGCATGTAATTGGTAGCATAAAAGAACTTGATGATATGAAAGTAGGAGACATAGATGTTAAGAATATGGAACTTCACAGACCATATATAGATGAAGTACATATTAAATGTCCTAAATGTAATGGAATTATGAATAGAGTAACTGATGTTATGGATGTTTGGTTTGATTCTGGAGCAATGCCTTATGCTCAATTTCATTATCCATTTGAAAATAAAGAGTTATTTGAAAGTCAGTTTCCAGCAGACTTTATCGCCGAAGGTGTCGATCAAACAAGAGGATGGTTTAACTCACTTATTTGTATATCTACGATAGTATCTGGAGTATCTAGTTTTAAGAATGTTGTTGTAAATGATATGGTATTAGATAGTAACGGTAAGAAGATGAGTAAGTCTACTGGTAATATAATTGATCCTATTAAGATTATGGAAGAATATGGTGCAGATACTGTTAGATGGTATATGTTATATGCTTCTCCAGTATGGACTCCTTTAAAGTTTGATGTTGAAGGATTAAAAGAGGTTCACTCTAAGTTCTTTAATCCACTTCGTAATAGTTATAATTTCTTTGCAATATACGCTAATGCAGATAAGATAACTGATATTAATACTTGCAGAGTAGAATATAATGATAGAGAAGATATTGATAAGTGGTTATTATCTAAGTATAATAAACTTATTAAAGAAGTAACTGAAGCTTATGATGAATATGATTTAAATAAAGTAGTTAAATTAATTACTGACTTTACTTCAATTGATTTATCTAATTGGTATATTAGAAGAAATAGAGATAGATTCTGGGACAATTTAATGACTACTTCAAAAAAGAGTGTGTATATGACTACTTATGAAGTGCTTCTTGGATTATCTAGATTGATAGCTCCAATAGCTAGTTATACTGCTGAAGAGATATATACTAATCTGACTGGTAATATTTCTGTTCATTTAAGTGATTTCCCAATATGTAATGAAGAGTTAATTGACTTAAAACTTGAAGAAAAAATGGACTTAGTAAGAGATTTAATTAGTATAGGTAGAAATGTTCGTGAGGAATCTAAGATAAAGGTAAGACAACCTATTAGTGAGATTTTACTTGATAAGAAGAAAGAGAAGGTTATTGGGGAACTTACTAGTCTAATTAAAGAAGAACTTAATGTTAAAGAAGTTATTTATACTGATGATTTATCTACTTATATGAACTTTATGGTTAAACCTAACTTTAAGGAAGTCGGTAAGATATTTGGTAAGAATATTAAAGAGTTTTCTGATAAGTTATTAGAATTATCTAATGAAGATATTAATAAATTAGAAAACAATGAAAGTATTAAGATGTCTATAGATAATACTACTTATGATATTACTAAGGATATGGTAGATATTAGAATATCTAGTAAAGATGGCTTTAAAGCAATGGTTGTAGGTAATAACTTTGTTATACTAAATACTGTTATTACTAAAGAATTAGAAAATGAAGGTCTTGCTAGAGAGACTATATCTAAGGTACAACAATTAAGAAAGACTATGAACTTTGATATTACTGATAGAATTAATATGTATATAGATGCTACTAGTGAGTATAAAGAGAATATTAAAGATTACTTAGATATGATTAAAGATGAGACTTTGACTATTAATGTTTATGATAAAGATGGTATTGAAGATAAAGTAAATATTAATGATTATGAAGTTGGCTTTGTATTAGAAAAAGTAAGTACTAAATAATAAATAAAGACTATTAGAGATTAATTACTAATTTTTAATAGTCTTTTTTGTGGCTTGTGGTATTAACTACTTGTTAACTTTATAGACAAATTTTTTTATTCTGTTATAATTATACTAGGGTGTGATATAATGATAGAGTTAGAAAATATCGATGGTGTTGGTCCTAAAACTAAGGAACTATTAAATAAACTTAAAATTAATAATGGTGAAGATTTATTATATTATTATCCATATAGGTATGATGTAATAAAAAGAACTGATATGAATATTTTAAATGATGGTGACAAGATAGTTATAGATGGTATAGTAGAGGGACAACCAACAGTTATATTTATTAATAAGAGTTTAAAGAAACTGATATTTAGAATTAATACTAAGACAATGATAATCAACATTACAGTATATAATAAAGTATATTTACATCAAGAGTTAAAGTGTGGTAAAGAGGTAACTATAATTGGTAAATATCATAAACTTAAGAATACTATAGTGGCTTCGGATGTTAGATTTGGCCTTTTACCCCCAGGAGCTAAGATAGAACCTATTTATTATACTACCGAAGGTTTAACTATAAAGCAAATATCTAAGTTTGTATCTTATGTACTTAATAATGAGGAATACCATGTTCATTCTTTAATACCAACATATCTTGAGGATAAATATAATTTACTTCCTAAGAAAGATGCTATATATAATGTTCATATACCTGAAGATATTGTTACTTTAAAGAAGGCAAGACAAAGAATTAAATATGAAGAGTTATTTATGTATATGTTAAAGATTAGGTATTTAAAACAAAAGATAGAATCTGATGATACTGCGATAGAGAGAGTACTTGATTATGATAAGATTAATAAGTTTATTGATAATCTACCATATAAACTTACTTTAGATCAAAGTAGTAGTATTAAAGAGATACTTAAGGATTTAGAATCTAAGAAGAGAATGAATAGATTACTTCAAGGAGATGTTGGCTCTGGTAAAACAATAGTGGCATTTATTGCGATATATGCTAATTATTTATCTAAGTATCAATCTGCTTTAATGGCTCCTACTGAGATATTAGTGGGCCAACACTATGAAGATGCTCTTAAGATATTTAGTAAGTATAAACTTAAAATAGCATTTCTTACTTCTAGTACTAGTGCTAAAGATAAGAAAGAAATATATGATAATCTAGAGCTTGGTAAAATTGATTTAATTATTGGGACACAAGCTTTAATTCAAGATAGGATTAAATTTAAGAAACTAGGTCTTGTTGTAACTGATGAACAACATCGTTTTGGTGTAAATCAGAGAAATTCTTTTAAAGGAAAGGGTATTAGTCCTGATGTACTATCTATGAGTGCTACTCCTATTCCTAGAAGTTATGCTTTAACTATATATGGTGATACTGATGTATCTTCAATTAAAACTAAACCTATAGGTAGAAAAGAAGTTATTACATACTTTAAGAAAGAAAAAGATATTACTGAAGTATTAGAGATGATGAAGAGAGAACTTGATAATAATCATCAGATATATGTAGTGGCTCCAATGATTGAGGGAGATGAAGAGAACTTAGAATCTGTTAAAGATTTAGAGGAGAAGATGAATAAGGCCTTTGGTAAGATAAGTAAGATTGGTATTATTCATGGTAAACTTGATAATAAAGAAAAGAATAAAGTAATGAATGACTTTGAAAATAATAAGATTAATATATTAATATCTACGACAGTTATTGAAGTTGGTGTTAATGTGCCTAATGCTTCAATGATAGTTATATTTAATGCTAATATGTTTGGTTTATCTACATTACATCAATTAAGAGGTAGAGTAGGAAGAAGTGATATTCAAAGTTATTGTGTTTTAGTGGCTAAAGAATCTGAAGAGAGACTTCGTCTTTTGGAAAAGACTTCTGATGGTTTTGAAATTAGTGAGTATGATTTTCAGAATAGAGGAGAAGGAGATTTATTTGGTATTAAACAAAGTGGTGAATTAGTACTTAAGATGGCTAATATTAGAAGGGATTTTAAGATGTTATTAAAAGCTAAAGAGGATGCTGAAGAGTTTATTAATATATTATTTACTTTTGAATCTAATCCTGAGTATGAGCCTATATTTAATGAATTAAAAAAGATTGAAGACCTAGATTAATTGGTATATGAAAAATATTTTTAAATAAATTTTTAAAAAAGTATTGTAATTTATTTAAAAATATATTATGATTAATATGTCATAGAGATATGACCACACGCTACGAAATAAAATGTAGGTGTGATATAACCAAAACCCCCTGAAGATAGGTCGAGAGACCTATCGCTTTTTGTATATATCCTCTTAAGCCTATATGATAGTCTTAAGAGGCATAACATAGCCTAAGGTCTATGTTATGAAGTATTTATGGGGTATAATATAAGTGGAGGAAATAAATATGGAGAATAAATTTAATTTAACTAGAGAACAAAATATCTTTGTCGCTAAGAGAAACATTGTTGATTATATATGGAAAAGTGCTAATCTAGAAGGAATAGGCGTTACTTATCCAGAAACACAGGCTATATATGATGGTGGTATTGTAAATGGTTTAACTGTAGATAGTATAATAGCCATAAATAATTTAAAATATGCTTGGCAGTTTATTTTAGAAAATGAAGGAATTGATTATGATTTTAAGGCATTATGTCATTTACATAAGTTAACTTGTGATAAGTTAGTGTTAGATAATAATTTAGGCAAGTTAAGAACTACTCCAGTTAATATTGGAGGTACTAATTGGAAACCTATGTTTCCTATAGAAAGTCAAATCAAAGAAGAATTAGATGAAATACTTAATCAAAAAGACAAAACTAAAACTGAAATAGCAATAGAAATTATGTTATGGATTATGCGAAGACAAATGTTTATAGATGGTAATAAAAGAGTTGCTATGTTATTTGCTAATAAAATAATGATAGATAATGGCTGTGGTATTATTACTATTGCCCAAGAAAATCAACCAATGTTTTATGAAAAATTAATTAAATACTATGAAACAGGTGATAATAAAGATTTAAAAGAGTGGCTTTATGAAACTAGTATTGATGGTATTAATTTAAATGATAATTAAAAGTGAGGTGTGTTTCTTGTGTCAAAAGAAGAAATAAAGAAAAAGATTCTTGAATTAAGAACTGATGAAGAAATAGTGTCATTCATAAAACTTAGAATTGAAGAATTAGAAAGTATCGCCCAAGAAAAAACGGTTGGTCAAGGATACACAGTAATTTTTGATGATTATATTTCAAGTAAAGTAAAATTTAAACCTATTGCTTCTTTAAATAATAAAGAATGTCCCAATTTAATTTATGATGATATATTGCCTTACTTTGAATTAATAAAGGAATTAGCAACAGAACAAACATATTTAAATGAATTATTTCTCTTTACGCCATTAATGTTTGAAATATTTAATTATATGTCAAGTAAAGAAAGTAAAGATAACATTGAAGATACTTTAATAGAAAGACATTTACTGTATTTTAATGCAATGAATACCGGTAGAGAAAGTTTATCAATAAAGGAATTTCATAAAAATAAATATGCTTTTTGTTCTGAAAATACCGGATTAGCTCATAATATATTTAAAATTCTTGGGATAGATTCTCAATTTGTTATAGGAAAAAGAAATGATGAAAATCATGCATTTAATATTATATTTCCTAAAGGATATGGTAATAGCCCAGCAGTATTATTTGATTCATCATATTCAATAGTTTTTACAAATAGTTTGGGAAATAGATATTCATTTGGATATTTTAAAGTTTTAACACAAGAAGAATATAATAATATGCTTTCTGGTAATGTTGTTCCTATTAATTTAGAGGGCTCGGCAACTAATTTAATTAGGTATTATCCAATGCTATCTAGTTGCACACCAAATTACGAAAATGCTAGTTATAGTATAGGTATAGATGAAAAATCAAAAACAGAAATTGGAAATAAAACACCAAATATAAAAAAAGGGTAACATATGGTATGGATAAACTAACATTAAAAATAGAATACACTGATTTTTTGAATAATGATTTAGAAAATTATTTAAAAGATTTAAATGGTGTTAAAATTATTAAGATAAATAATGATAAAAATGAAATATATGTTGAATATGATTCAAATATTATTTCATTAAGACTTTTAAAAAGGGAAATATTATTATATTTAGATTTAGTAAAAATTCCGTCAATTGTTGCTTTTAATAAAAATTTTAAGAATGGTATAAGGAAAGATTGTATCCTTATAAAGGATTTATGTTGTGAATATTGCTTAAATGGAATGATAGAGGAACTTCTAGAAATAGATGGAATTGAAAGTGCTTATACTGATTTTGATTACAATAATAAATTTAATGTAAATATCTTTATAACTTATAATGATGAGATTATTGGTAAAGAAAAAATAAATGAATTAAAAGAACAATTTAATTCGTATTAATATGATTATTCAATAAAACAATGAATTATGAAAGGAAATAATATAAATGGAAAAAGTAGAATTATCACAATTATTTACTGAAGAAAATAAATATAGATATGATTCGATAAGCATTAATAACGAATTTGCAAAAATGATAATTTCAAGTATTCCAGAGAATATAACTCAACTTGAAAAAGCAATATATGTTTATATAAAATTATGTAAATTATTATCCTATGATGATGAATTTTTACTATATATTACAAGAGCTTTATCTAAAAAAGAAATGTCTAGTACGAATCATACAAAAATTGATAATCTAGCAAATATTAATGAATCGAATAACTCAGTTGTGTGCTGGGAATTTGTTGCAATTTATGGAAAAATTTTATCAATGATAGGTATTAATTCTTATGTGTATGATACCGAATTATTTGAAGATGCGCCTGTTGAAGTAGTTGATGAAAGAGAATACTTTGAGCAAAGATATGGTAAATGGCATCCTGGTTTTGCAGTTAATGTTGATAATCAAATTTTTAGTATTTCAATAAATGCTATGGTAGGAGATTTATCACTAGCAAAACATAATTATGAATTAAAAGAGATTAAAAGTTTACATAATGATGAAGAAGAAAAAAAGAAGTTTAAAGAAACTATAAATAAAGTTTATGGAATGGTAACAAACGGGGCAGAAATTAAGCCATATAATTTTGAAAAAGAAGTTGATGATTATATAGAAATAACGGACAATTTAAGACCAGTAAAAATTGAAGATAAAATAGCAATATTTTTCAGTAAAGTAAAGCAATCTGAATTTCTGGGATTAGAATTTATAAACGATGTTTTCTTACTAGGAGGAAATATATTTAATGAAAAAGAATTAAAGGACAATTGCTTTGCTACAATTATCGGTAAAAGATTTTTAGAAGAACAAAAAAAGTCAATTCCTATAATAGTATTTGCAATTAACAAGACATCTATTAAAGATAATCCAAATGAAAATGAATATTATATTTTAGAAGGAATAAATGGATTGGTTCCAATATCATTACAACAATTACAAGAAAGTTTTAATATAGGCGAATTTAGATATTTTGCGGATGGTAATAGAGTACCAGGAATATTGGAAGGAGTCAGGCATAATGCTAAATAAGTTAAGAAATATAAACAATAAACTAATTAATTATTATAAAGGCAATGATATTGAGTATAAAAAACAATTAAAAATAAAAAATATACTTATTGATGATTCTTGTTTTCATAATATTAAAATTGAAGTTGCATACTCTATTTTAAGAGATTTAAAAATAGCCGAAGAAGATTTAAGAACTGTTTACTCACAACTTATATCTCCATTATTTTAAAAAAAGCGAAAATATGCTATAATAAATAACGGAGGAGGAATACTTTTATGACTGATATAAATAATAAAAAAGATTTTAAGGAAATAAACGTAGTTGATAATAATTTATCTATAAATGCTGTAAATAATTCTATTTTAATTGATGATAAAAAAACATTAAATTTAGTAAAACAGGTTGTTGCTCAAAGGGGAGTAAATTCTAGAGTTAGATATGATATTCCTGAATCATTTGATATGATATCTGAAAGCACTTTTTCAAAAATACAAGAAATTGATAAGATACATAGAGCTAATATTATTTCACGTGATATTGCTATTGAAATGATAGCTGATTTATTTGAAGGAGAAGCAATTAGAACTGAATTTGAAAAACATATTGATAATTTGTATTTAGAAAAGTTAAAAAAATTATATGAATTAATGGAAATAAAGTATCAAGATTTATTACATGCTTTAAATACAGGAAAAATAGATCAAAAACAATTTTTAGAGAGTTATTCTAAATTACGAGAATTACAGAGAAATTCAATTTCAGAATTAATAACTAGTGATGAAACTTTAAGACGACATACTAGATAATTTTTTAGGTAACATTTAGGTAACAAAATTGTCAAGTTTTATTTTCAAACTTTAAATGTTATTAAAATTAATTATTTAAATTTAAAGATACATAATATTAATGCTATATGTAGATAGGTCGAGAGTCCTATCGCTTTTTGTATATATCCTCTTAAGCCTGTAGTTTTAAGAGGCATACCATAGCCTAAGGTCTATGTTATGAAGTATTTATGTGGTATAATATATGTGCAGGAAATGAATATGGAGAATAAATTTAATTTATCAGGAGGTGTGAAAAATGGTTTATTTAAAAAAATTTACATTATTAGATGAAATCCAAGAACATAATATTGAATTTAATGAAGAGAGAAGAAACATATTTAATAATTATTATCCACTTCATTTATTTTCATCGAAATCATTTAAAGAGATAAATTTTGATAAAATAACAATATTTTATGGTGGTAATGGTTCTGGTAAAACAACTCTTATAAATATGATTTCACAAAAATTAAATGCATCAAGGAAGTCGCCAATAGATAAAGGTTCATATTTTGATTTATATGTTGAACATTGTGATTATGAAATGTCTTTTGAACAACCAATGGAAATAAAATTAATTACAAGTGATGATGTTTTTGATTATTTAATAGATGTTCGTTCTATTAATGCAAATGTTAATAGACAAAAGGAAAGATTAAGTAAAGAATATTTAGATTATAAATTTAATAATAATGGTAACTCTTTTGATAATTATGATGAATTAAAAATGAGTTATGATAGTAAAAGAAAATCAATGTCTAAATTTGTTAGAGAAAGATTAGGTAATAATAATATAATTGAATGGTCAAATGGTGAATCTGCACTTATGTTTTGGGAAAGAGAGATAAAAGAAGATAGTATTTATATATTAGATGAACCAGAAAATAGTTTATCTGCGGAAAATCAATTGAAGTTAAAAAGGTTTATTGAAGACTCTACTAGATTTTATAATTGTCAATTTATAATATCAACACATTCACCATTTTTATTAAAACTAATGGACGCTAAGATTTATGATTTAGATGATACACCTGTTGTAACAAAAAAATGGACAGAACTATCTAATGTATTAGTATACTATAATTTTTTTAAACAATATGAAGAAGAATTTGATAAAAAATAAAATTATTGTGATATAATATTCTCGGCAGTGGTGATTGGAATTATTTCCTACTTTAACGAGTCGTTAAGGGACTAATTTATTTAAGATGATTTAATAGTAATACTTCAATGAACTTACCTACATTTCATGTAGTCGCTTCGCTATGCTACGCTTTGAGTTCATCTCCATATTACAATATCATGAGCACTGCAATAGTTGGGAGGTAGTAAAGATGTGGAAATACATAGGTAAAGAAGAATGTAATGAATTTTTACTATCTCTCAAATTGTTTAATTGTAAAGATAAAAAGAAATATTTGAATACCATTTATTCTATTAGTAATAATATAGAAAACAATTATAAAATATATAAAATAAAAAAGAAAAATGGGAAATATAGAACGATATATGAACCAAATTCACTTTTAAAGCATATTCAAAGGCAAATATTAGTAAAAATTCTTGATAATAAAGCAATATCTAAATATGCAAAAGCATACCATAAGGGTATTAATTTGAAAGATAATGCTATTCCACATTTAAATAAAGAATTAATTTTAAAATTAGATATTAAAGATTTTTTTGAAAATATATCTTTTATAGATGTATACAATTCTTGTTTTTCAATAGAATATTTTCCTAAATCAGTAGGGATGATATTAACTTATTTATGTACTTATGATGATTATCTAATGCAAGGTGCTCCTACATCTGCATATATTTCAAATTTAGTAATGAAAGAGTTTGATGAAGTATTAGGGTTATGGTGTGAAGAAAATAATATATCGTATACAAGATATTCAGATGATATGACATTTTCAGGAGAATTTAATCCAAGAGAAGTTATAGTTAAAGTAAGAAAAATGTTATATAAGTTAGGATTAGAATTAAATAATAAAAAAATACATATAATACATAAATCATCTAATCAAAATGTAACTGGAATAGTAGTTAATGAAAAAGTACAGGTTAGTGCAAAATATCGTAAAGAAATAAGACAGGAAATATATTATATAAGAAAATTTGGTTTGGAATCTCACTTAAAGAAAAGAAATATAGATATAGAAAAAGAAAAATATATAAATATACTATATGGAAAAATATTATATGTTCTTCAAATAAATAATAAGGATAATGAATTTAATAAATATAAGAAATTTATGAATGATTTTAAGAATAAATTTTAGGTGATAATATTTTATAAATTTATTGCTTTTTGTATATGTCCTCTTAAGCCTGTAGTCTTAAGAGGCATAACATAGCCTAAGGTCTATGTTATGAAGTATTTATGTGATATAATATATGTGGAGGAATGAATATGGAAAATTATGAACTAGCGGAAGATGAAGTAATATTATTAACTACTGAAGTGTATTATGATGATGTAGAAGATAAATTATTATTAACACTTACTTCAAAAAAAATAATAATTGAAAAAGTAGAAATTAAAAAAGTAAGTCTTTTAAAGAAAGAAGAAGATAAAAAAGTAATTAATATAGTAAATATTAGTGATATTAAGTTATATAATAATAAGGTACAAGTACATCAAAAGAATACAGAAGTATATATACAAACTATTAAAAATAACTTTACTATTAAGTTTGATAATGCTATTGAAGCAGTAAAATTTGTTACTAAAGTTACTGATGTTGTAACAGGTACAACTATGTCTGATCGCGGCGTAAAAAAGGTTAAAAATGCTTTTGATAAAGTAGATGATGTACTTGGATTTGATACTAGAGGTACAGTAAAAGGTGTTATAGAAAATGGTATTACTGGAACTCTATTAAAAGGAATAAAAAGAAAAGATAAGTAGAATAACTATAACTCTGCCGTTTATGAAATTGGTCAGTCGCGGCTGACCAATTAGAAAAAAATAATATGTATTATTTGTCGCTCTATAGGTGACCATATTAAATATAATTTGATGTATCATTAATTTAATGAAAGGGGGAGATAATAATGAAAATAAAATATGAAGCATCAAGGGAAACATTTAAATATTATAATGAATTAACTGTAATAAGCCAAAGACTTAAGAAGATAGAAAAAGGCGGTAATATAATTATAGTTAATCAAATAATTAGATGTATATTATGTATATTTGCATTTACATTCTATATTTTTATAGTTGGCAGAATAGAACCTACTATTTTTATTAATATTTTAAAATATTTATCAATATACTTTTTAGTATCCTATTTATCTTATATGATCATATTTATAAAGAAGTATAAAGTATTTAAAGATGGTAATGTTGGTGGTACATTAACTATAAATGAAAACACTATTACTGATGAATATGGCAAATGTAAAGTAGAATTAGAAATGGATCAAATATCAAGCATAATAATAGGGAAATATTCTGTAAATATAAATTTTAATACTCCTAAAACGAGATTTATATTTCCTATTCAATATAAAGATAAAATAGTTACTTCAATTAAAAAATATAAAGAAGATGTAAGAGTAATAGAATTATAATTGAAATGGTGATAATTAATTTTATCACTATTTTATATTTTAAATATTATGATAATATGGTAAAATTATGTTAGGTGTTAAGATGAAGAAGATATTTAAATATATATTAATAGTTTTAATAGTAATTATATTAGTACCAGTAATAATTAATTTTTATGTTATATTATCTACTAAAAATAGGATTGTAAGTGGTGATAGCGAATTACTTACTGATATTGATTATATAGTTATTCTAGGGGCGGGTATTCGAAGAGGCAAACCTAGCCCTATGCTTGAGGATAGACTTAAGACTGGAATATCATTATATAATAATGATATATCTAACAAAATACTTATAACGGGTGATCATATGAATGATGACTATGATGAAGTTACTGTTATGAAGAATTATTTGCTAGAACATGGTATTCCTGAAGAAGATATTATTACTGATAATTATGGTATATCTACTTATGATAGCATATATAGAGTAAAAAATGTATATAAATCTAATAAGGTAGTTATAGTATCACAAAGATATCATTTATATAGAGCATTATTTTTATCTGATAATTTAGATTTAAAGTCTTATGGAGTAGAGGCAGATTTAAGATATTATTATGGTCAATGGTATAGAGAAATTAGAGAGATATTAGCTAGAAATAAAGATTTTATAAAAGGAATAATAAAACCCAAAGCAGTATATACTGCTTTTAATTATAATTAGTATTTATTATATAAAAAAATATGATATAATTAATGTAGTTTGTTTTTGAGGGAGTATAAAGATGGAAAGATATAAAGAAATAGAAAGAAGTATAATAAAGAAATATCGCAAAGAAATATGGAGTAAGTTTATCAAAGCAATTAAAGACTATGAACTTATTAAAGAGAATGATAAGGTTATGGTATGCATATCAGGAGGAAAGGATTCTTTTTTACTGGCTAAATGTATCCAAGAACTAGAAAGGCATGGTAAAGTACCATTTACTGCTGAATATGTTGTAATGAATCCAGGGTACAATGAAAAGCATAGTAATAATATCTTAGAGAATGCTAAAGTATTAAATATTCCAATAAAAGTATTTAAAAGTGATATTTTTGAAGTTGTAGATAAAATAAGCTTTGATAGTCCATGCTATATGTGTGCTAAAATGAGAAGGGGATATTTATATAATAAGGCAAAAGAACTAGGATGTAACAAAATAGCTTTAGGGCATCATTTTAATGATGTAATAGAAACAACATTATTATCAATGTTTTATGGCTCAGAGGTAAAGACAATGATGCCTAAATTACATAGTGATAATTTTGAAGGCTTGGAATTAATAAGACCATTATATTTAGTAGAGGAAGATTCAATAATTTCTTGGAAAAATTATAACAAATTAACCTTTATAAATTGTGCTTGTAGATTTACTGAGAGCGTTACTTTAAATAATAATAGTAATAGTGTAAGTAAGAGAAAAGAAATTAAAGAGTTAATAAAAGAATTAAAGAAAATAAATCCTAGTATTGATCGTAATATATTTACCAGTATGAATAACGTTAATTTAAATTGTATACTTGGCACTAAAAAAGATGGAATATATAGAAGTTTTCTTGAAGACTATGAAAAAAAGTAAATAAAAATGGATAACTATTATAAATATTTATAATAATTGGTTATCTTTTTTTATCTCTTAAGTTTGTAGTCTTAAGAGGAACAATGAATCCTAAGGTCTTCATTGTTAAACATTTATATTATAGAATATAAAAAATTAAAGTCTTTTTTTGTCTATGAAAACATCTTCTATAGGTTATTACTAGTTAGTATTATTTAGTAAGGAGGAACTATGTATAATACTAATGGACTTAAAGATGATGAAGTAAAAGAATCAAGAAAAAGATATGGTAGTAATAGTATAAATGAAAAGAATAAAAATACTTTTTTTAATTTATTTATAGAAACTTTAGGAGATCCTATCATAAAAATACTTCTTATTGCGTTAGCTATAAAGACAATATTTTTATTTAGAGATTTTGATTATTTTGAAACAATGGGAATAGTTTTAGCAGTACTAGTGGCTTCATTGATATCGGCAATTAGTGAATATGGTTCTAATAAAGCCTTTCAAAGAATGCAAGAAGAGTCCTCTAGAATAAATGTTTTAGTAAAAAGAGATGGTAAAACTAAAGAAATAACTATTGATGAAATAGTAAAGAATGACATACTTATATTAGCTCCTGGTAATAAAGTTCCGGCAGACGGTATATTAATAAAAGGAAAGTTATCAGTAGATGAATCTTCTCTTAATGGTGAAACAAAGGAAGTATATAAAGAGTATATAGATAATATAAGCTTAGCTACTGAAAAAAATAGGGTATATAGAGGTACTACTATTTATGATGGAGAAGCTTTGATACTTGTTACCAAAATAGGGATGGATACTTTGTATGGTAAGATGGCTAAAGTACTTACTGAAGAGGAAGATGCTTCTCCATTAAAATTAAGACTTACTAATTTGGCTAAAGTAATAAGTAGAATAGGTTATATAGCTGCTATTTTAATAGCGGTAGCATATTTATTTTCTAAGATATTTATTATAAATAATTTTAACTTAACTATTATAAGAGAGACTATAACTTTAAATAAATTCTTCTCTTTAATTCTTGAAGCACTTACACTAGCAGTTTCTGTTCTTGTAATGTCTGTTCCTGAAGGATTACCAATGATGATTACTTTAGTATTATCTACTAACTCAAAGAAAATGCTTAAAGATAATGTCCTTGTTAGAAAGATGGTTGGTATAGAGACTGCTGGGTCTTTGAACATACTATTTACTGATAAGACTGGTACTCTAACTAAGGGTAAGATGGAAGTATCTAGTATTATAGATGGTAACTTAAATGAATACAATGATTTGTATTATACTCCAGATAAACTTAAAACATTGATATCAGATAGTTTATTATATAATAACGAGAGTGAACTTGAAGAATCATCAGGTAAAGTAGTTGGAGGTAATCTAACTGATAAAGCATTATTATCATTTGTTCAAAGAAAAAAAGATAATAGTGTGTTAATAAAAGATAGAATATTATTTAATAGTAAGAATAAGTTTGCTGTTACTATTATAGAGAAAAATAATGAGAAAATTAAATTAATTAAGGGAGCACCAGATATAGTAATAAAAAATAGTACTCATTATATTGATAAGGATGGCAAAAGAAGAACTCTTGATAAAGATAAGATACTTAATTATGTAAATAGTAAAGCTGATAGTGGGCTAAGAGCTATTGCACTAGCAATATCACAAAGCATATATCCTACTGATAGTATTAGAAGAAATATTTTACTTGGAGTAATATTTTTAAAGGATGATATAAGAGCCGAAGCTAAGGATGGTGTGTCTTTGATAAAGAGTGCTGGTATAAATATCGTTATGGTAACTGGGGACTCTAAAGAAACCGCTACTTCTATTGCTAAAGAGATTGGTATAATAACTAGTAATAATGATATAGTGTTATCTTCAAGTGATTTAGAAAAGTTATCAGATAATGAACTAAAAAAAATAATACCAAATCTTAAAGTAGTATCAAGAGCATTGCCCGAAGATAAAAAAAGACTAGTTATGTTATCTAAAGAATTAGGCTTAGTTACAGGTATGACTGGTGATGGGGTAAATGATTCTATAGCCTTAAAAAAGGCTGATGTATCATTTGCTATGGGTAGCGGTACTGAAGTATCAAAAGAAGCTTCTGATATTGTAATAGTAGATGATAACATACTATCAATATCTAGGGCTATATTATACGGAAGAACAACATTTAAGAATATTAGAAAGTTTATTATATTTCAGTTAACTGTTAATATAAGTGCTATTATGCTAGCTTTAATTGGACCATTTATTGGGGTACCAAGTCCTATTACTGTACTTCAGATGTTATGGATAAATATGGTTATGGATACACTTGCTGGTCTTGCCTTTTCTTATGAAGTACCTAGAATAGAATATATGAAAGAACCTCCTAAAAAGAAAGAAGAAAATATAATTAATAAATATATGTTTAATGAAATTATTGCTACTTCAATGTATACTTTAATAATATCATTACTATTCTTAAAATTACCATTTATAAAATATATAGTATCTAGTGATCATCTGATGACTGCATTCTTTTCTTTATTTATCTTTATTGCGGTATTTAATTCTTTTAATGCTAGAACACATAGATTAAATATACTGGCTCATCTAAAAGAAAATAAAGTATTTATACTTATCATAATATTTATTATTATAGTTCAAATAATTATTATTTATTCAGGTATAACTTTATTTCAAACTAAACCTTTATATATAAAAGAATTAATATTTATACTTATACTATCATTAAGTATAATACCATTTGATTTTCTTAGAAAATATATATCTAAAAAATTACGAGGAGATTTTGGAGTATAATTATAACTTTGACAAATATTTAATTATTATATATAATATATAACCAGAGGGAAAAGAATGAATACATATAATAAAGATAATGTCTTAAGAGATTTTAATACACTATTAGATTTATATTTAAATAGTTCTAGTGAAGAAAAAAAGATAAATATATATAGTCAGATGCTATTTATTTATAATATTGAACCAAAATTAGTTAAAGGTAGTAAATTATTTAGTTATAAACCAAGTAATTATAGTATTTACACAAGAAAAAGAGAATCAGCAAGAAAAAAAAGATATTTAGAACTAGATAATTTGACTAGAAAAATATGTTTTAACTTATGGGAAGAAATAAATAAGTATTATCCTTTAGATACAAGTAGAGTTCCAAATGATATATATAGTTATGAAGAGTATGTGAGTATGTTAAGAACTTTCTTTAAAGAAAATTTTCCTAGTGATTTAGAATTATTTAATAAAGATATAGAAGAAAATAATCTGACTATTAGAAAAAGTTTTCCTTTTTCTAACGCTAATATATATTATTTAGAATCATTAAAAAAATATTATATTAATATTGAGTATTATAAAAGATTAAATGCTTTTAATATAGCTAGTACAGTTCATGAGTATGGTCATGCTTCTACTTTTATGCAAAGTAATATATATACTAGTAGAGATTATATCTTAAATGAAGCAATAGCTTCTTTATATGAAATAATATTTTTAGATTATTATTTATCTAAATATGGTAATGAATATAGTTATATAGAAATGATTAGGATATTTAATACTGCTTGTATTAATAGTATAAATAGAACTATAAGAAAAGGATATAATTATAAAGAACATCATATTAATATGATAGAGGCATTATACGGTCAGCTAATAGCTGCTACTATATATATTAAATATCGTGATAAAGATTTAAATAGTATTATAGAGATACTAAAGAATAATTATTCTAAAGCAGATGGATTTGAACTACTTAGAAGTATTGATATAAGTATTGATGATTTGATTGATACTTCAGAAGATATTAGTAAATTGGTATTAAGAAGATAATGTAATGTTATCTTTTTTCTTTAATTTGACTATTTTATTATTTCATTATATAATTTATATGAAATGAGGAATATATATGGAGATATTAAATAGAAAAGCAAGATATGACTATGTAATTGAGGATACTTATGAAGCGGGTATAGTACTTACTGGTACTGAGATTAAGTCTGTAAGACAAGGTAAGGTTAATATTAAAGATAGTTATGCTATTATTAGAAATGATGAAATATATTTACTTAATACACATATTTCTATTTATGAAGAAGGTAATAGATTTAATCATGAAGAAGATAGAACTAGAAAGTTATTACTTCATAAAAGAGAAATATTAAAGTTAAAAAATAAACTAGAAATAGAGGGTTATACTTTAATACCTCTTAGATTTTACTTTGTAAAAGGTAGATGTAAGGTAGAAATAGGAGTATGTAAGGGTAAAAAGAATTATGATAAAAAAGAATCTATTAAAGAAAGAGATATTCAAAGAGAATTAGAAAAGGACTTTAAATATAGATAATGGATAATGTTATAGATAAAACTAAGAAGTTAATAGATTCTTTTGAGAGTAGTGAATTAATTAGTAAATTAGATTATTATAAAAGAATAGTTATTGGTAATAAAGAATTATTAGATTTAATAAAAAGATATAATAATAGTACTGATAATTATGAGAAGTTATCTTTAAAAGAAAAGATATATAAATATGATGAATATAGAGAATATATGAAGTATTATAATGAACTATTTTATTATATTATGGGTATTAATAAAAGATTTAAAGAATATACAAATGTAAGAGGTTGTCATATATGAGAGTAATAAGTGGTTATTTAAAAGGAAGAGAATTACTTGGATATAATGTAGAAACTACTAGACCTACGATGAGTAGAGTAAAGGAATCTATGTTTGCTAGTATTCAAAATTATATTGATGATTCTATCATATTGGATTTATTTTGTGGTACTGGTAGTCTTGGTATAGAAGCTTTATCTATGGGTGCCAGTAGATGTTATTTTGTAGATAATAATAAAGAGATATTAAGATATTTAAATAAGAATATTAATAATCTTGATATTAATAGTAAGAGTATTATAGTTAGTAAAGATTATAGAGATAGTTTATTATATTTTAAAAATAATAATATTAAGTTTAATATTGTACTAGTAGATGCTCCTTATAAAATGGAAGTAATGGAAGAAGTAATAGAACTAGTTACTAAGTATGATTTACTTTTAGATAAAGGAATCTTATTATTAGAGTATAGTTTTGATAAGTTAAAAGATAAATATAATAATTTAGAATTAATTAAAAGTAAAAAGTATAGTGATAAATATGTAAATATTTACCGTAAAATAATTGACTAAGATTTTATTTTGTGATAAGATTATTTTGTAAGATAGATGAAGGGAGAATGATTTATAATGAAAAAATTAAATAGGAAAGGATTTACTTTAATAGAGTTATTAGCAGTTATCGTAGTACTTGCTATCATTATCGTAGTTACTATACCATCAGTTATTAGTTCGATGAACAGTGCTAAATCTAGTCAATTAAATAATGCTGCAGGTACAGTTACTGAATGGTTTACTAAACAATATGAACTTGCTACATTGGGTGCTGGAGTAGCTGGTGGACCTGCTGATGAATATACTACATTTGTTGGTGAAGGTGGATTAACTACTACTGCAAAGAATTTAGATGCTGCTGTATTAAAAGCTGCAGGTATTACTAATCCAACAGGACTAAGTGGTACTGTAAAGGTTAATGGTTCTAAGATTTGCGTAACACTTACTGCTGCTGATGGTAGCCAATTTTATAACGCTAGCGACACTACTAAAAATACAGCTACTGGTTCAGGATGTTAATTAAAGAGGAACAATCCTCTTTTTATTTTTGATAAAATATAGTATAATTAGGTAGAGGAAGTGATAGATATGGAACTTATTATAGGTAGTCATGTTTCTTATAAGAATGATAGTCAGTTACTTGGTAGTGTTAAAGAGGCTATTAGTTATGGAGAGAATACTTTTATGTTTTATACTGGGGCTCCACAGAATACTAATCGTGGTGCAATAAAAAAAGAACTTACTAGTGAAGCTTATGATATGATGATAAATAATGATATAGATATAAATAATGTTGTAGTACATGCTCCATATATAGTTAATTTGGCTAATATAGATAATTTTGATTTTTCAGTATCTTTCTTAAAGGGAGAAGTAGAAAGATGTGCGAAACTTGGTATTAAGAAAATGGTTTTACATCCTGGTTCGGCGGTTAATTGTTCTAGAGAAGAAGCTATTATTAATATTAGTGATGGATTAAATTTAATTCTTGATAATGATTATGATGTTACTATTTTACTTGAAACAATGGCGGGTAAAGGCAATGAAATGGGTAGGTCTTTTGAAGAATTAAAAGCTATTATAGATAGAGTTAAATATCAAGATAAAATAGGAGTATGCTTAGATACTTGTCATTTAAATGATGCTGGTTATGATATGAGTGACTTTGATAGCATTCTTGATTTATTTGATAATATTATTGGTATTAATAAAATAGGCTGCATCCATGTTAATGATAGTAAGAATGTTATTGCTAGTCATAAAGATAGACATGAGAATATTGGCTTTGGTACTATTGGTTTTGATAATTTAATTAATATTATTTATAATGAGAGATTAGAGGGGATACCTAGAATATTAGAAACTCCTTATGTAACTAAAGATGATAATAGTAAAGATAAAGTATATCCACCATATAAGTATGAGATAGAAATGATTAGGAATAAAGAGTTTGATGGTAATCTAATTAATAAAATAAGAAGTTAAAATATAAAAGGCTTTAATAGCCTTTTATATTTTTAGTAAAGTTATCTATTTTGTCTTTGAACTGCATATATAGATTTTCTATTTTGTTATAAGTAAGGGGTTTTACTTGGTACTTTATTTCTTCGAGTATTACTTTGGGATTACCATAAATAAGGGTTTTATAATTATTTTTAATATAATTATAGATAATATCTAGTTCTTCATTATCTAGTGTTATACCTTGCTTTAGGGCAAAGTTATTTACATCTTGTTTTTGCATTCTGTTTACATATTCACTGATTAAATAAATATTCATTGCTTTTCACCTAATTAACTATATGTATAATTATAATTTTTATGATATAATAAATACTGGAAGGTGCTATATGAGAAAGATTAACTTTGATATTAAGAGAAAAATTAATAATAAAAAGAAAAAGAATATGTTTGAAGTTAAAAAAAGTAGTAGACCTATTAATAAGAAGAAGAAAACTAATGATAAAAAGTTATTTGAGATAATGGAAAAGAGATTTAATATTATTATTGGTGTTATATGTGTATTATTTCTAATAATAATTAGTAGAGTATTTTATCTTCAGATACTTAAAAACGATGAATATACGGAGAAACTTTCTTATTCTACGGAAAAGAAAATAGAAAGTACTAGTAGTCCTAGGGGTAGAATATATGATAGAAATTATAATCTACTTGTAGATAATGAAGCTGTTAAAACGATATATTATAAGAAGAAGAGTGGGGTTAAGGCTAAAGAAGAGATAGAACTTGCTTATACTATAGGAGATAATATTTCTATTGATTATAGTGGCATTAATGATACTAAATTAAAAGATTTTTATTATAAAGGACATTATGAAGAATGTAGAAAGAAAATTACTGATAAGGAATGGGATTTATATAGTAAGAGAAAACTTACTGATAAGGATATTCTTAAGTTAATATATGAGAGAATTGATGATGAGATAAGTGAATATGACGAAAGGGATAAGAAAGCAGCTTATATTTATTATCTTATGAATAAGGGATATTCTTATGCTGAGAAGGTAATTAAGAATAAAGATGTTACTGAAGAAGAATATGCTTATATTAGTGAGAATATTGACAATTTAAATGGTTTTAATACTAAGTTAGATTGGGAAAGAGTGTATTTGTATGATAATACTTTTAAGACTATTTTAGGTAGTGTATCTTCGAATAGTCAGGGTATTCCTGAAGAACTTGCTAAAACTTATTTAAAGAAAGGCTATTCTTTAGATGATAGAGTTGGTATTTCTTACTTGGAATATCAGTATGAAGATTATTTAAAGGGAACTAAAGCTACTTATAGACTTTTATCTGATAATAGTTATGAACTTGTTAGTGAGGGTAAGAGAGGTAATGATATTGTACTTACTATTGATATTAATCTTCAGAAGTATTTAGAAGAGATGCTAGCTAATGAGGTATATAATGCTAAAGGTGAAACTGGTACTAACTATTATAATAGATCTTTTGTAGTGATATCAGATCCTAATACTGGAGAGATACTAGCTATGAGTGGTAAACAAGTACTTACTAATGATAATGGCGAGAAGTATGTTGTTGATTATACTCCTGGTATTGTGACTCTTCCTGTTACTCCGGGATCAGTAGTAAAAGGAGCTTCAATGATGGTAGGTTATAAATATGGAGCTATTGATATTGGTACTGTTATTAATGATGAATGTATTAAGATTAAAGATACTCCTGAAAAGTGTTCATGGAGAACAATGGGTAATATTAATGATATTTATGCTCTTCAATATTCTTCGAATGTTTATCAGTATAAGATTGCTATTAATGTTGGAGGAGGTACTTATGAATATAATAAGGGACTTTCTTTAAATCCTGATGCTTTTAAGAAGTACCGTAATATGTATGCGGAGTTTGGACTTGGACGTAAAACGGGTATTGATCTTCCAGTAGAAAGTCTTGGATATATGGGTACTAGTAAATTACCAGGTCATTTACTTGACTTTGCTATAGGTCAGTATGATACTTATACACCTATTCAGTTATCACAATATATTAATACAATAGCTAATGGTGGTAATAGATTAAAACCTTATTTATTAAAAGAAGTATATACTCCAAGTGATAATGGTGATAAGTTTGGTTCTCTTGTCTATAAGGGTAATACTACTATTCAAGGGACTTTATCGGTAGATAAGAAATATATTGACAGGGTAAGAGAAGGATTTAATGCTGTTGTTACTAGTGGACTTGGTTATGGTTATATGGGATATTATACTAATTCTTCTGGTAAGACTGGTACTAGTGAAAGCTTTATTGATACCGATAATGATGGTAAAGTGGATACTGAGACTATTACTACTTCTTTTGTGGGATATTCTCCAAGTGATAATCCAAAAATGAGTGTGGTAGTGGTATCTCCAGATATTAGTTTACCTGATAATCCTCAGTCACTAGTTACTAAGAGAATATCCGCAAATATAGTAAATAAATATTTTGAATTAAATAGTTAGAGGGTATTTACAAATATGGATATTATACTTATAATATAAATACATTTATTAGGGAGGTCATTATGAAGAAAAATAAACAAGATTTAGTAGAAAGACATATATATTTAGAAGACTGGCTTAAGGATAATTATCCAGATAATATAACTGATAATGAAATACTTTCTTATTTTATGAATAATTTTACTAATAAACACGATATATTATATTTAATTGAAGCTTATTTCTTACCTAAAGAAGATATAGAAGAATATAAAGAAAATAAGTTTATTGGGGATATTGATGTTTATAGAGACTTAAGTATTAAATATAGTGTTCCAGTAGATTGTATTATTAAAAGAATGAATGATATTAAACTTATGAATGCTGAATCTATTGGGATATATAGTACTGAAATAGACAATATTAAGAAATTAGATGAAGAATTTGATTGCTTTGATGGAAACAGTATATTTAAATATATTGAAATTGAACTATTAGTAGAAAAGTTAAGTATTAGTGGTTTATCAAAAAATGAAATATTAAAAGAAGTTAAAAAATATAATTTTAGTAAAATAGAAATGGATTATTTAAATAGAGCAATATTATTACCTAGAAATGAAATATTAAGTGAAGCATTAAAACATGAAAACGATGAATATATAGAATATATGAAGTTTGTTAATGCATTAGCAGTAAAATATAAGACTACATCCTATGATATATTAGATAGAATTGAAGAAATTATGGCTATTAATTATTTAAATGGTGAATTAGAAAAAGACATAAAAAAGAAAGAAAAAATAAAAAATAGTTGTATAAATTAATAAAAGTATGATATAATTAAGTGGATGTTTTAGGAGGAGGAGTTATTATGGCTAAGAAAAACGAAAATAGAGTACTAGTTTCTTTAATGTGTGAAGAATGTAAAAATATTAATTATACTGAAGAAAAAAATAAAAAAAACACTCCAGAGAAATTAGAATTAAATAAATATTGTAAGTTCTGTCGTAAGACAACTAAGCACAAAGAAACTAAGAAGTAGGAGGATTGTAAATGATAAATGTTAATGATTTTAAGTCAGGCCAAACAATAAACTATGATGGTAATTTATATATGGTACTTGAGTTTAATCATGTTAAACCTGGTAAAGGAGCCGCTATTGTAAAGGCTAAACTTAAAAATTTAAGAACTGGATCAATTGCTGAATATACATTTAATGCTGGTATTAAAGTACCTACTGCTCATGTTGAAAAACAAAAAATGCAATTTTTATACTCTGATGGGGATACTTATTCATTTATGAATATGGAAACTTATGAGCAAGTTGAATTAAATAAAAAGCAAATTGAAAATGAAGTTAAGTATTTAAAAGAAGGTTTAGAAGTTATTATTATCTTCTTTGAAGGAGAAATGCTTGGAATAGATTTACCTGAAAAGATAGATTATAAGATTACTAAGACTGAACCTGCAATTAAAGGTAATACTGCTACTAACGCTACTAAAGATGCAATAGTAGAAACTGGTATGCTTGTTAAAGTACCTCTATTTATTGAAGAGGGAGAAGAAATAATTGTATCTACTAAAGATGGCAAATATGTATCTAGAAAATAGATACTTTTCTTTTTATCTATTTTAATCGTTTGACAAAAGATATAAATTGTGCTATTATTAGTATGTAAGCAAGGAAACTTGCATAAAATAAAAAAGGAAACATTCAATAATCGTCTGTTGGGTGTTGCCATATTAATTTGGTGTCACCTAAACTTAATGTTTTAAGTTAGGTGATTTTCTTTATATTAAAACTTAAAAAATATACTAAAATTAGAGACTTCTTTAGGAAGACTCTAATTTTCTATAGAAAGACTATAAGGCTTTCTATAGCAGTGAGTAATGTAGTACGAACTGAAATAAATAATGTCAATTTTATGTAAAAGTAGTTTACTTATATATAAAGAAAATGCTATAATTATTAAGAGGTAGAAAGTATATATGAAGTATATTAATAAATACTTGGAATATTTAAAAGTAGTAAAGAAATATAGTGATAAGACAATAGAATCTTATTATGATGATTTAACTTTATATAATGAATTTTTGGGTAATAATTTTATTAATATTTTAGATATAGATTATGATACTGTTAAAGAATATATGAAATACTTATATTCACTTAATATTAGTAAAAACTCTATATCTAGAAAGTTAAGTAGTATAAGAGGGTTATATAATTACTTAGTAAGAGAAGATATAGTTAAAGATAATTATTTTAATAGAATTAATAATCCTAAGAAAGATAAGTATTTACCTAAGTTTTTAAAGGATGAAGAAGCTAATAAAATATTTGAAGTATGTAAGTATGATACTCCAATTAATCAGAGAAATAGTGTTATTATAGAACTATTATATGCTACTGGTATTAGAGTTAGTGAACTAGTTAATATTAAAATATCTGATATTGATATTAATGAGAGAACTATTAAAGTACTAGGTAAAGGTAGTAAAGAGAGAATGGTTATATTTAATAATCATACTAAGAAAGCTATAGAGATATATTTAAATGATGGATATCATGAGTTTAATAAACTTAGTAGTGGCTATTTAATTCTTAATAAAGATGGTAATAAATTATCTGAACGATATATTAGAAATATTATTAATAAGTTAGTTACTAAGGCTGGACTAGATATTAAGATAAGTCCACATACTTTTAGACATACTTTTGCTACTGATATGTTAGAGGATGGTTCAGACTTAATGACTGTTAAAGAATTATTAGGACATGAATCACTTAATACAACGAGTATATATACTCATGTTACTAATGAACAAATAAGAAAAGTATATGAAATGGCTCATCCAAGGGCTAAGAAGTAAGGAGTAATTATTATGGCAAAGTTATATTTTAAATTTGGGGCAATGAAGTGTGGTAAAACTACGGATATTATTAAGACTTATTATAATTATAAAGAGAAAGATTTAAATGTACTTATTATGAAGCCAGGAGATGATACAAAGGCTGGCAGTAAGATTCAAAGTAGATCAGGAGCTGAACTTGATACTGACTATGTAGTAGGGGCTGATGTTAATGTATATAATTTAATAGGTTATCATATAATTAATCATAATTTAGACTGTATAATTGTTGATGAAGCTCAGTTTTTAACACCTAAACAAGTTGATGAACTTACTGATGTTGTAGATAATTATGATATACCAGTATTATGTTATGGACTAAGAGCGGATGCTTTTTCCTATATGTTTCCTGGTAGTAAGAGATTATTTGAAGTTGCAGATGTTTTTGAAGAATTAAAAGCAGTATGTAAATGTGGTAGTAAAGCTACATATAATTTGAGAATGAATAGAATTAATAATGAATTAGTACCAGTATTTACTGGAGAACAAGTATCTATAGATGGTATTGATGCTGAATATGATTCGGTATGTAGACCCTGTTATAAGAAACTAAGGAGAAAATATGTCAAAGAGGAAGAAAATAAATAAAAAGAAATTATTTATTATAATTGGTAGTATATTATTACTTATTGTAATAGGAGTTAGTATTTTCTTATTTACAAGTAAGAAGAATGTTAAAGATATATTTAAATATAAAGATAAGATAACTATTGAAGTTGGTAGTACATTACCAGTAGTTAATGATTATTTATATAAGAACACTGATTCTGATATAGAAATAGAATGGACTGGTATTGAAAGTGATGATAATAAGATATATAAACCGGGTATTTATTATGGTAGTTTTATGTATGATAATGAAAAGAAGAATATTACTTTGGTAGTAGAGGATACTAAGGCTCCAGTTATTGAAGGGGTAAAAGACTATGAAATGCTAGCTTATGAGAAGGTACCTAACTTCTTAGAAAATGTTACAGTAAGTGATAATAGTATGGAAGAGATTACTCCTAAAATAGAGGGTGAGTATGATAGTGAGAAGACTGGTACTTATAATCTTAAATGTACAGCCTCTGATTCTAGTGGGAATACTTCAAGTAAGGAGTTTAAACTTGTTGTAAAGGAAAATAGTAATGTTAAGATTAGTAAGACTAAGAAGGGTAATACGATAAAGAATTATTATGGTATTACTTATATAGATGATGTTATTATTGCTAATAAGTCTTATTCTTTACCTAGTAACTTTGTTCCTAATAATTTAGTTACGATAAATGGTTATATTAGAGTAGTAGATTATGTAAGAGATGCTTTTAATAAACTTAAGAGTGATAGTTTAGTACTTGGTCTTAATATATATGCTTCTTCTGGATATAGATCTTATAGTGATCAAAAATATATATATGATAATTATGTTAGAATGGATGGTAAGGAGAAAGCAGATACTTATTCTTCAAGAGCAGGCTACTCAGATCATCAGACTGGTCTTACTATTGATTTGAATACGGTAAATATATCTTTTGCGGGTACTAATGAGAGTAATTGGCTTAAGGATAACTGCTGGAAGTATGGTTTTATTATTAGATATCCTGAAGGTAAAGATAGTATTACAGGATATACTTATGAACCATGGCATATTAGATATGTTGGTAAAGAACTAGCTAAAACCTTATATAATAATGGTAACTGGTTATCTCTTGAGGAATACTTTGGTATTGATAGTAAATATAGTGATTAGATAAGTGATAATGATATTGCTTATCTTTTTTTCTATGCACTAATAAGCCTTACTACGCAAGTCTTATTAGTGTTACTTTTAGCCTAGAGTAGTCTAAAAGTAAATACTTTGTATCTATTATATATAAGAGAGAAGTATATATTTAGTCCTTATAAAATAGGAATATTTTGCCTATTTTATGGTTAAAAAATGTTTATTTAGTTAAAATGTAAAGTGAAATGTCAAAAAAGTTAAAAAATTGTTCTTTTTTTACTTGATTTTAATAAAATAATAGGGTATAATTGTAGAAGTGTGACTGGCTTAGATGTGCGAAGTTGCTGATACACCAGGTTAAGTTGTCAAATAAAATAAAGGTATATCAGGTAATTCGTTCGGAGCTATGCCTATACAAGATATAGACGAAGGGAGGACAACTATGGCAAAAGAAGTAGTGAGAATCAAATTAAAATCTTACGACCATAGAGTTCTTGATAATGCAGCTGCTAAAATAGTAGCTACAGTTAAGAGAACTGGTGGTGAGGTATCTGGTCCTGTACCATTACCAACTGAAATTGAAAAAATAACAATTTTAAGAGCGGTACATAAGTACAAGGATTCAAGAGAGCAATTTGAAAAGAGAACTCACAAGAGACTAATCGACATCAATAACCCAAGTAAAGAAACTATTGAAGCACTTGCTCATTTAGATTTACCTAGTGGTGTTGATATACAAATTAAAAAATAATATAGGAGGAAAAAATGAAAGGAATCTTAGGAAGAAAAAAAGGGATGACTGAAGTATTTACTGCTGATGGAAAACTTATTCCTGTAACTGTTATTGAAGTTGAAGACAATGTTGTATCTCAGATTAAGACTAAAGAATCTGATGGATATGATGCTATACAACTTGCTACAGTAGAGAAGAAAGCTTTTAGAAGCAATAAACCAGAAACAGGTCATCTAAAAAAAGCTAATACTACCCCTAAGCGCTTCTTGAAGGAAATTAGAGGTGCAAGTGTTAGTGAGTATGCTTTAGGAGATGTTCTTAAGGCTGATACTTTTGCTGCAGGAGAAATGGTAGATGTTACCGGCACTTCTAAAGGTAAAGGTTTTCAAGGTGTTATTAAAAGACACAATCAAAGTAGAGGACCTATGACTCATGGATCTCAATACCATAGAGGAGTAGGATCAATGGGTACACTATTACCTATGAGAGTTTTACCAGGAAAGAAATTACCTGGACATATGGGTCATGAACAAGTAACTATTCAAAATCTTGAAGTTATTAGTGTTGACCTAGAAAATAATGTTATCTTAATTAAGGGAAGCGTTCCTGGACCTAAAAACTCTTTAGTACTTGTTAGAACTTCAGTTAAGACTGGTGATAAAGTAAATGAACCAGTAGAATTAATCGTTTATGAAGAAGGTAAGACTTCTGAAGAAGTAGTTGAAGAAACTATGGAAACTATTAACGAAGAATTAGCTGCTGAAGAAGCTAACATAGAAGAATCACAAGAAACTACTGAATAGTTAGTACTATAAAAATATTAAAAAGTTGTTTGTGATGATAAAGGAGGAAATTATGTCTAAGAAAATAGATGTTTTAAGTCTAAAAGGCGAAAAGGTAAAGGATATAAAATTAGAAGATAACATATTTAACATTGAACCTAACGATGCAGTTGTTAAAGATGCAATAGTAGCTGCAATGGCAGGAGCAAGACAAGGAACTGCTAGTGTTAAGACAAGAGCAGAAGTATCTGGTGGTGGAAGAAAGCCATACAGACAAAAAGGAACTGGTAATGCAAGACAAGGTAGTATCAGAGCTACTCAATACCGTCATGGTGGTATAGCATTTGGACCAGTACCAAGAGATTATTCAAAGAAAATGAATAAGAAAGAAAAGAGATTAGCACTTAAGAGTGCATTATCTTACAAAGTATTAGATAAAGAATTAGTAGTAGTAGATGCTATTAAGTTCGATACTAATAAAACTAAAGAAATGACTAATTTATTAGAAGTTTTAGGATTAACTAATCATAAAGTTCTAGTATGTGTTAAAGAACTTACTGACAATGTATGTTTAGCCGCTAGAAACTTAGCTAATGTTAAGGTAGTAATGCCTAATGAAGTTAATACTTATGATTTAGTATCATCTGATAACTTACTTATTGAAGAAGAAGCATTAACTGCTTTAGAGGAGGTGCTTAAATAATGAATAGTTATTTAGATATAATCTTAGCACCAATTATTACTGAAAAATCAGCAGGAATGGAAGCTGAAGGCAAATATGCTTTCAAAGTAGCTAATACTGCTAATAAAACAGAAATAAAACAAGCTATTGAAAAGAAATTTAATGTTAAAGTAATGGCTGTAAATATTACAAATTCTCATCCTAAAAAGAAGAGAGTTGGTAAATATACTGGTATGACTAGTAAATATAAAAAAGCCGTTGTAACTTTAAAGAAAGGCGATACTATTAGTTTCGACTAGTAAGGAGGAAATATAATGGCAATAAGAGTTTATAAACCAATGACTGCTGGTACAAGACAAAGATCTGTACTAACTAGTGAAGAAATTACTAAGACTACTCCTGAAAAAAGTTTAACAGTTACTAAGAAAAAGACTAATGGTAGAAATAATCAAGGTAAAATTACTGTTAGACACAGAGGTGGCGGAGTAAAAAGAAAATACAGATTAATCGACTTTAAGAGAAGAAAAGATGGAGTAACAGCTCTTGTATCTGCTATTGAATATGATCCAAACAGAAGTGCAAATATAGCATTAATCACTTATAAAGATGGTGAAAAAGCTTATATTATAGCTCCTAAAGGATTGACAGTAGGTACAGTAGTAGAATCTGGCGAAAATGTTGATATTAAAGTAGGAAATGCACTTCCTATAATGAATATTCCAGTAGGTACTGTTATTCATAATATTGAATTAAAACCTGGTAAGGGCGCAGCTTTAGCAAGAAGTGCTGGAGCAAGTGCTCAAATACTTGGTAGAGAAGATAAATATGTATTAATAAGATTAAGTAGTGGTGAAACAAGAAAGATTTTAGGTACTTGTAGAGCTACTATCGGTGTAGTAGGAAATGAAGACTACTCTCTAGTTAAGATTGGTAAAGCAGGAAGAACTAGACATAAAGGATTCAGACCTACAGTACGTGGTTCTGTTATGAACCCTAATGATCACCCACATGGTGGTGGTGAAGGTAGAGCTCCAATTGGTAGATCAGGACCAATGACTCCTTGGGGTAAACCAGCTCTAGGATATAAGACTAGAAAGAATAAGAAAGCGTCAGATAAGTATATCGTGTCTAGACGTAAGAAATAAAGAAAGGAAGATTTAAATGGCTAGAAGTATTAAAAAAGGACCTTATGTCTTTGAAAGATTATTAAAAAGAGTAAGAGCATTAAACGAATCTGGTAAGAAGGAAGTTATTAAAACTTGGTCTCGTCGTTCAACAATCTATCCTGAATTTATTGGTCATACTTTTGCAGTACATAACGGAAAAGAATTTATTCCAGTTTATGTTACAGAAGATATGGTTGGACACAAATTAGGTGAATTTTCTCTAACAAGAAAATTTGGTGGACACGGATCAGATAAGAAATAATTTTCTAAAGGAGGACAAAAATGGAAAGAACTGAAGCTAAAGCAGTAGCAAAAACAGTTAGAATATCTCCTAGAAAGACTAGACTTATTATTGATTTAATAAGAGGTAAGAGTGTTGAAGAAGCAAGAGCTATTCTTGCTAACCAACCTCAAAGAGCATCTAGAGTTATTTCTAAAGTATTAGAAAGTGCTACAGCAAATGCTGTTAATAACTTTGGCATGAAGGAAGAAAATCTTTATGTTAAGACATGTTTCGTTGACGAAGCATTAGTAATTAAAAGAATTAAATTTGATTCAAGAGGTCGTACAGGAAGAAACGATCATAAGACAAGTCACATTACTATAATAGTGGCTGAGAAATAAGTGAGGAGGAGCGTTTAATGGGACAAAAAGTCAGTCCAACAGGACTTAGAATTGGTATCAATAAAGATTGGGAATCAAAATGGTATGCTGAAAAAGACTTTTCTAAATATTTAACTAACGATTATAAAATTCGTAAATATTTAAATAAGAAATTTAAGAATGCTGGTATTTCTAAAATTGTTATTGAAAGAAATCCTAAGAGAAATGAAGTCTTTATCTATGCTGCTAAACCTGGATTAATAATTGGTCAAAGTGGTACTGAAATTGAAAAGGTAAAGAAAGAAGTTTCAAAACTAGTTAAAGAAGACATTCAAATATCTGTTGTTGAAATAAAGAACCCAGATATGGTTGCACAAATAGTTGCAGATACAATTGCTCATAATATTGAAAACCGTGTTTCATTTAGAGTAGCTCAAAAGAAAGCTATTAGAAACACTATGAAAGCTGGAGCAAAAGGAATTAAAACATTAGTATCAGGAAGACTAGGAGGAGCTGATATTGCTCGTGGTGAAGGATATTCTGAAGGAACTATTCCTCTACATACAATAAGAGCTGATATTGACTATGCTACTAGTGAAGCAGATACTACTTATGGAAAAATAGGTGTAAAAGTATGGATCTATAAAGGTGAAATACTAGATAAGGGAGGTAATTCTCATGTTGATGCCAAAAAGAACTAAACATAGAAAAACTTTCCGTTTACCTTATGAAGGAAAGAGTAAAGGTAATACTGAACTTCATTTTGGAAGTTATGGTTTAATGGCAAAAGAAGGAGCTTGGATTACAGCTAATCAAATCGAAGCAGCCAGAATAGCTATGACTAGATATATGAAGAGAGGTGGTAAAGTTTGGATTAATATATTTCCTAACTTATCACTTACTAAGAAACCTCTAGAAACTAGACAAGGTAAAGGTAAAGGTAATCCAGAAGTATGGGTTGCAGTTGTTAAAGAAGGTAAAATTATGTTTGAAATAGATGGCGTAGATGAAGCTACTGCTAGAGAAGCATTAAGACTTGCTTCACATAAGTTACCTATCAAATGTAAGTTTGTAAAGAAAGAAGAAAGTGGTGAAATAAATGAAAACTAATGAACTTAGAAAATTAACCACAGAAGATTTAAATAAAAAAATCGCAGAATGTAAAGAAGAACTTTTCAATTTAAGAATGCAAAAGGCTACTGGTATGCTAGAAAAACCTTCTAGAATACATGAATTAAGAAAAGAAGTAGCAAGAATAAATACTATTCTTAATGAGAGAAGAGAAGGGTAAGTGAGGTGTAAGTTATGAAAGAAAGAAAAGAATTAATCGGTGTAGTTGTTTCAGATAAAGCTGATAAGACTATTACAGTTAAAGTTGAAACTTACAAGAAACATCCATTATATGGAAAAAGAGTTAAATATTCAAAGAAATATGCTGCTCACGATGAAAATAATATGGCACATGTTGGAGATAAAGTTCGCTTAGCCCAAACTAGACCATTATCTAAAACAAAGAGATATGAACTAGTAGAAGTAATAGAGAAAGCTGTTATTCTATAAGCTCTTTAGCTCGGAAGGAGGAAATAATATGGTACAACAAGAAACCCGCTTAAAAGTAGCGGATAACTGTGGAGCTCGTGAAGTATTAGTAATCAGAGTTCTAGGTGGAAGTAAAGTAAAAACAGGTAATATTGGAGATATAGTTGTATGTACAGTTAAGAAAGCTACTCCTAATGGTACTATAAAAGCAGGTAAAGTAGTAAAAGCCGTTATAGTAAGAACTAAAAGAGGAGTTAGAAGAGACGACGGAAGTTATATTAGATTTGATGATAACGCATGTGTTATTATTAAAGATGATAAGAGTCCAGTAGGTACACGTATTTTAGGTCCAGTAGCACGTGAACTTAGAGATAAAGAATTTACTAAGATTGTAAGTTTAGCTAAAGATGTGTTATAGGATGTAAGGAGGATATAATATGAAACTAAAAACTGGTGATAAAGTAGTAGTAGTTTCTGGTTCAAATAAAGGTAAGGAAGGAAAAATTACTAAGATATTAGATTCTAGAGTTATAGTAGAAGGTGTTAATATTGTTAAGAAGCACTTAAAACCTAAAAATAATAATGGTAATGGTGAAATAATTGAAACTGAAGCACCTATCCATGTATCTAATGTAATGTTAGTAGATCCTAAGACAAAGAAACCTACTAAGGTAAAAATAGACAAAGATAGTAAAGGCAAGAAGATTAGAATATCTAAAAAGTCTAATGAAAAAATAGATTAATTATTATAGGAGTGAACATCCTAATATAATTTAGAGATTTGGAAGGAGGGCGAGCTAGAATGAACCGCCTAAGAGAAAAATATATTAAAGAAGTTGTTCCAAGTTTAACAGAAAAGTATAATTATTCTACACCTATGTTAGTTCCTAAACTAGAAAAGATAGTTGTTAATATGGGAGTAGGAGATGCTACTGTTAATTCAAAAAATCTAGAAAATGCTGTAAATGAATTAGAAAAAATTACAGGACTTAAAGCTGTAGAAACTACCGCTAAAAAGTCAATAGCTTCATTCAAAGTAAGAGAAGGACATAAAATTGGTTGTAAAGTTACTCTAAGAGGAGAAAAGATGTATACTTTCTTAGATAAGTTAATATCTATCTCTTTACCTAGAGTTAGAGATTTTAGAGGACTTTCTCCAAAAAGTTTTGATGGAAGAGGAAATTATACAATCGGTATTAAAGAACAAATTATCTTCCCTGAAATTAATTTTGATGAAGTAGAAAAAGTTAGAGGTATGGATGTAGTATTAGTTACTACTGCTAAAACTAATGAAGAAGCATTTGATTTATTAAAAGAACTTGGAGTTCCTTTTAGGAAATAAAGAAGAGGAGACTAAGATGGCAAGAAAATCAATGATTGTTAAATCAGAAAGAGAACCTAAATTTAAGGTTAGAAAATACACTAGATGTAAAATTTGTGGAAGACCTCATGCAGTTCTTAAGAAATATGGAATTTGCCGTATTTGTTTTAGAGAACTTGCTTACAAAGGTCAAATACCTGGTGTAAAGAAATCAAGTTGGTAAACCCAAAAATTAAAAGAAGGAGGGATTAATAATGACAGATCCAATCGCAGATATGCTTACAAGAATACGTAATGCTAATCAAAATAGAAGTGCCTCTTGTGAAATCCCAGCATCTAATATGAAAGAAGAAATTGCTAAAATTCTAAAGAATGAAGGATTTATAGAGGATTATAAAATTGAAGGCGAAACTGCTAATAAAATGATAACATTAACATTAAAATATAAAAATAAAGAAAGAGTTATTACTGGACTTAAGAGAATTTCTAAACCTGGTCTAAGAGTATATGCTGGTGCTGATGAGCTTCCTACTGTACTTAATGGTCTTGGTATAGCAATTATCTCTACATCTAAAGGAATTATGACTGATAAAGAAGCTAGAAAGAATTCTTTAGGTGGAGAAGTAATAGCTTATGTATGGTAAGGTGAGATAATGAGCCGTATTGGTAAAAGAGTTTTATCTATACCTGAGAATGTTAATGTTAATGTAGAAAATAATGTTGTTACTGTTAAAGGACCTAAAGGAGAACTTACTTTAGATCTAGTAAAGAACATTAGTGTTAAAGTAGTTGATAATACTGTAGTAGTTGAACCACTTAAAGATGATAAATTTACTCATGCTATGCATGGTACTACTAATGCTAACATTAAAAATATGATTGATGGTGTTAGTAATGGTTATAAGAAAGGATTAGAAATAGTTGGTGTTGGTTATAAGTTTAATGCTAGCGGCAATAAGCTTACTATATCAGCAGGATATTCTCATCCAGTAGTTATGGAAGTACCTAATGGTTTATCTGTAACTCAAATAAGTAATACTGAAATCGAAATATCAGGAATCGATAAGGTAAAAATTGGTGAATTTGCCGCTAATATAAGAAAAGTAAGAAGCCCAGAACCATATAAAGGTAAAGGCATTAAATACAAAGGTGAACAAATTCGTCGTAAAGAAGGAAAGAAAGCTTCTAAATAATAAATAGGAGGAGACTTAAGTATGATTAAGAAAGTTTCAAGAAATGAAATGAGAAAAGTTAGACACACAAGAATCAGAGAAAATTTATCTGGTACTAGTGAAAGACCTAGACTTTGTGTGTTCAGATCTAATGCAAATATTGAAGCTCAAATCATTGACGATGTTAAGGGTGTTACTTTAGTTAGTGCATCATCATTAGAAAAAGAATTAAATCTTAAAAATGGTGGTAACATAGAAGCTGCTAAAGTAATTGGAGCTGAAGTTGCAAAAAGAGCTAAGAAAGCAAAAATAAATGCCGTTGTATTTGATAGAGGAGGATATCTTTATCATGGACGTGTTCAAGCTTTAGCAGAAGCTGCACGTGAAAATGGCTTAGAATTCTAGATCATTAGGAGGAATAGTAAATGAACGAAGAAAATAAAAAGACTGAAGTTACTGAAAATAAAAAAGAAGTAAGTAAAACTGAAGTAAATAAAACTCGTAAGTTTGATAAGAAAAGACCTAGAAACAATAATAGACCTTCTAAACCTAAATCTGACTTAGAGGATAAGGTTATTGAAATAAGAAGAGTAACTAAAGTTGTTAAAGGTGGTAGACAGTTTAGATTTGCTGCTACTGTAGTAGTAGGAAATAGAAAAGGACTAGTAGGTCTTGGTACTGGTAAAGCTCATGAAATGCCAGATGCAGTTAAGAAAGCTACACAAGCTGCTAGTAAGAATTTAATTAAAGTTGACCTTGTTGATAATAGAACTATATCTCATGATATTATAGTAAAAGAAGGAGCATGTAAGGTAATGCTTAAACCTGCTAAAGAAGGTACTGGAGTTAAGGCTGGTGGACCAGTTAGAGATGTACTTGAACTTGCTGGTGTTAAAGATGTATTATCTAAGAGTCAAGGGTCTAGTACTAAGATTAATGCTGCTAGAGCTACTCTAAATGCTTTAAAAGGACAAAAATCTCTTGCTCACGTTGCTTACTTAAGAGATAAGAATGTGGAGGAAATAAGATAATGAAATTACATGAATTAAAAGCAGTAGAAGGTTCTACTAAAGCTAGAAAAAGAATTGGTCATGGACCTGGTTCTGGTACTGGTAAAACTTCAGGTAAAGGTGAAAAAGGACAAAACGCTAGAAGTGGCGGTGGAGTAAGACCTGGATTTGAAGGTGGACAATTACCATTATTCAGAAGATTATCAAAAAGAGGATTCAACAATTATGAGTTTAGAACAGTATATAGTACTGTAAATGTATCAGATTTAAATAGATTTGAAGATGGTACAGTAGTAGATCTTGCTTTACTTAAAGAGGCAGGATTAATAAAGAAAGAATTAGATGGAGTTAAAGTTTTAGGAAATGGTGATTTAACTAAGAAATTAACTGTTAAAGCAAATAATTTCTCTAAGACTGCTAAAGAGAAGATAGAAAATATTGGTGGAAAAACTGAGGTGATTTAGATGTTTAAGAATCTAAAATTAATCTTTAGTCCTAAAAATAAAGATATTAGGAAAAGAATTGGTTTTACCTTATTTGGACTACTAATATTCGCTGTTGGAACAACTATCCCTGTTCCAGGTACAGAAGGTGCAATATCTAATTTAGGATTATGGGAATTAATTAATGCTATTGGTGGAGGAGCACTTAAGAACTTTTCAATATTTGCTTTAGGTGTTATGCCTTATATTTCCGCTAGTATCATTACTGGAATATTACAAATGGATATTATTCCTTACTTCACTGAACTTAAAGATAGTGGAGAACAAGGAAGACAAAAGATAAATCAAATTAATAGATATATTGGTATCGTACTTGCCTTTTTACAAGGATTTGCTATGGCATTTACCTTTGTAAAAGGTGCTGGTACAGTAGAATACTTAAAGATAGCCTTAATACTAACTGGTGGTACAGCATTCCTATTATGGCTTGGTGATCAAATAACTCAAAAAGGTATGGGTAATGGTATATCATTAATTATTATGGCTGGTATTATATCTACAGTACCAAAGATGTTTATTGATACATTTAAGACATTAATATTAAATCATACTGGCTCATTAGCTATGGGAATAATAGGGTTTATAATATTTGTGCTTGTATATCTATTAATAGTGGTAGGAGTTATATTTGAGGAATCTTCGGAAAGAAGAATACCAATACAATATTCTAATAGAACAACTTCTGCTTATGGTCAAAAGCAAAGTTATATTCCATTTAAATTAAATTCTGCTGGTGTAATGCCTGTAATCTTTGCATCAGTAATATTATCAATACCTACATTTATTGGTGGTATCTTAGGTAATGATTCTGGATTTACTAAGTTTGTAACTAATTATATAAATTATACTACTCCAACAGGATTTGTACTTTATATAATATTAATATTTGTATTTGGTTATTTCTATACTAATATGCAAATTAATCCAAAAGAACTTGCTAAGAACTTAAATAAGAGTGGTGGATATATTCCTGGTATTAGACCTGGAGTAGAAACTGAGAAGTATATTAAGAAAATACTTTATAGAATTACTTTCTTAGGTTCAACATTTATTGCTGCAATAGCAGGGCTTCCAATAGTATTCAGTAGTTTTATATCTACTGGACTTCCAGCGTCAGTTAGTATTGGTGGTACTGGAGTACTTATCGTTGTAGGAGTTGCTATTGAGACTTGTAAACAATTAGAAAGTAGTTTAATTAATAGAAATTATAAAGGAGCTAGATAATGAAGAATATTATATTTATTGCCCCACCAGCTGCGGGTAAAGGAACAGTATCTGCAAGAATCTGTGACAAATATAATATTCCTCATATATCAACTGGTGACCTTTTAAGAGATGAAATAAAGAATTCAACTAAGCTTGGTCTTGAAATAAAAGATGCTATGGCTAGAGGAGAGTTTGTTTCAGATGAAGTAATAACTAAATTATTAAAAAAGAGATTATCAAATAAAGATTGTAAAAAAGGCTATATCTTAGATGGTTATCCTAGAAACGTTAATCAAGCAATTGTTTATGACAAGTTACTTGAAGAATTAGATTTTGATTTAGGAAAGGTAATACTTTTAGATATTGATAAAGATGTTGCTATGCAAAGAGCATTATCTAGATTGGTATGTTCTAAGTGTGGTTTATCTTATAACTTACTAAATAAGGAATTATCTCCTGTCAAAGAAGGAATATGTGATAGCTGTGGTAGTCCTTTGAAATCTAGAAGTGATGATAATGAAGAGACATTCATAAATAGATTTAATACTTATATGAATGAAACTTTCCCTCTAGTGGACTATTATGAGAAGAAAAATAATTTAGTTAAAATTAATGTTACTGATAAAAATTCAGATGAAGTTTTTGAAGAAGTAGAGAAGGTAATTAAATGATAACTATTAAAAGTGATTATGAATTATCCTTAATGAGAGTGGCAGGAAGAATAGTTTATGATACTCATCAGTATTTAAAACCTTATATTAAACCTGGTATTACTACTGGTGAGTTAGATAAACTAGCTCATGACTATATTATAAGTAGAGATGCTACTCCATCATGTTTAGGATATGAAGGTTATCCTGCGAGTATATGTATTTCAGTTAATGAAGAAGTAGTACATGGTATACCGGGGAAAAGAAAGCTTAAGAATGGTGATATTGTAACTTTAGATATATGTGCCTGCTACAAAGGATATCATGGTGATTCTGCTTGGAGTTATAGAGTAGGAACTGTATCAAAAGAGAAAGAATATTTACTTACTCATACTGAGAAAGCTTTATATGAAGGATTAAGTAAAGTAAAAGATGGAATTCATCTTGGAGATGTATCTAATGCTATTGAAGAATATGCTAAAAAACATAAACTAGGTGTTGTTAAAGAACTAGTAGGTCATGGTATTGGATCACATTTGCATGAGGATCCAGAAGTACCTAACTATGGAAAAGCGGGTACTGGAATAATTTTAAAAAAAGGAATGACTATTGCCGTAGAACCTATGCTTAATTTAGGTACTGCTAAAATATATTTACTTGATGATGATTGGACAATAGTTACAGGTGATAATAAACCATCAGCTCATTTTGAACATACAATTATTGTTACTGACGATGGTTATGAAATACTAACAGGAGATGATAAATGTGAGTAGAGAAGAGTTAATCGAAGTAGAAGGAAAAGTACTTGATAATTTACCACAGGGAAAATTCAAAGTTGAACTTGATGGAGGCCACATAGTAGTTGCCCATGTTTCTGGTAAAATGCGCATGAACAACATACGTATCTTACCAGGTGATACTGTGGTTTTAGCTATGTCACCATACGATCTAACACAAGGGCGTATTGTATATAATAAGAAATAGGAGGGATGAATAATGAAAGTAAGAGCATCCGTAAAGAAAATATGCGACAAATGTAAAATTATTAAAAGAAAAGGTAAAGTAATGGTTATTTGTGAAAATCCAAAACACAAACAAAAACAAGGTTAATAGGGAGGAAATAATAATATGGCAAGAATTAAAGGTGTAGATATACCTAACGACAAAAGAATTGAGATATCTCTTACATACATTTATGGTATTGGAAGACAATTATCTAAAACAATTCTTAATGATGCTAAAGTTGACTTAAATAAAAAAGCTAAGGATTTAACTGATGATGAACTTTCTAGAATTAGAAAAGAAGTAGATAAATACTTAACTGAAGGCGATTTAAGAAGAGAAATTAACTTAAATATTAAAACTAAGATGGAAATTAATTCTTATCAAGGTACAAGACATAAAAAGAATTTACCAGTAAGAGGACAAAGAACTAGTAGAAATGCTAGAACTCGTAAGGGTAAAGGAAAAGTTGTTGCTAATAAGAAAAAATAATTAGGAGGAAAATATGGGAAAATATAATTCAAGAAAAAGAAAAACTAAAAAGAATATTCCTGCTGGTATAGCTCATATTCATTCAACATTCAACAACACAATCGTAACTATTACTGACTTAGAAGGAAATGTTGTAAGCTGGGCTTCTTCTGGAAAACAAGGAGTAAAAGGTAGTAAGAAATCTACTCCATTTGCTGCTGGTATGTCTGCTGAAGCTGCTGGAAGAGATGCAGTAGCTGCAGGTATGAAGAAAGTAAAAGTAGAAGTAAAAGGCTTAGGCTCTGGAAGAGAAGCTGCAATTAGATCATTACAAACTGCTGGATTAGAAATAGAATCAATAACTGATGTAACACCAATTCCACATAATGGTTGTCGTCCACCAAAAAGAAGACGTGGATAATAAAGAAAGGAAGCGTGTCTAATGTTAAAATTTGAAAAACCAGATTATAAGGTAAAAGAATATGTAAAGGATTCTTTCTATGGTAAATTTGAACTTGAACCACTAGAAAGAGGATTTGGAACAACTTTAGGTAATGCACTTAGAAGAGTTATGTTATCATCACTTCCTGGTGATGCTATAACTTCAGTTAAAATAGATGGAGTAGCTCATGAATTTCAAAAGATTGATGGAGTTATCGAAGATGTTACTGCTATCGTATTAAATTTAAAGGGAGTAGTAATAAAGAATCATTCTAAAGATGATGATAAAATATTAAGACTTAAAAAAGATACTCCAGGAGTAGTTACTGCTGGTGATATCGAAGCTGATGCTGATATAGAGATATTAAATCCTGACCATGTAATTGCTACACTTGTTGAAGGTGGAAAATTAAATATGGAAATGACTATTGGATCAGGAAGAGGATATATAGTAGCAGAAGATAATAAGAAGATACTTGCTCAAAATAATAAGACTAAAGTAGGAGCAATTGCTATTGATAGTTTATATTCTCCTATTGAAAGAATTAACTATGAAGTAGAAAATGCTAGAGTAGGTCAAAATAATAATTATGATAAATTAATTCTTGAAGTATGGACTAATGGTTCAATTACTCCAGAAGAGGCTTTAGCACTAGCTGCTAGAATCTTAATTGAGCATTTTGAAGTATTAACTGAACTTAACTCAATTGCAGATGAAACAGGACTTATGATATCTAAGAGTGAAGACCCTGCTGTTAAGATATTAGAGACTTCTATTGATGATTTAGATTTCTCTGTAAGAGCATATAATTGCTTAAAGAGAGCTAATATTCTTACTTTAAAAGATTTAGTTGATAAGACTGAAAATGAAATGATGAAGATTAGAAATCTTGGTAAGAAGTCATTAAAAGAAGTAATGGATAAAGTTAAAGACATGGGTCTTACATTTAAAGATGAAAATTAATAGAGGAGGTAATTATGGCATATAGAAAATTAGGTAGAGATAATAAACATAGAAGAAGTATGTTAGCTACTTTAACTAAACAACTAATTGAAAATGAAAGAATAGTTACTACTGAAACTAGAGCTAAAGAAGTTAGAAAGAGTTTTGATAAAATGGTAACTTATGGTAAAAAAGGTACTTTAGTATCAAGAAGACTTGCCCTTGCATTTTTACATAATGATAAGAAAGCCGTTGATAAAGTATTTAATGATTTAGCAGTTAGATATAAAGATAGAAATGGTGGTTATACTAGAATTATTAAGATGACTGAAAGAAAAGGAGACTCTGCTCTAGAAGTTATTTTAGAACTAGTTTAATATATAAAGAGATATCTATTAATTTAGGTATCTCTTTTTCTTTCCTCTTAAGCCAAGGTCTTAAGAGGCATAACATAGCCTAGGGTCTATGTTATGATAATTATATATAATTAATAAAAAAACTAACATTTATATAGGTGTTTTTTCTTTACTATTTAGAACTTTTATGATAGTATATTAGATACTTGGAGGATGTTATGTATACAGAATTATTAAATATTATCTATACTTATGTTTTTAATTATAAAGAACCAGATAAACATTTTCTAGAGGATGTTTTAGATATAGCTATTAATAAAGATAATTTAAGAGAATATATTAAGGAAATAGATTATAATTATGATTATAATGCTGCATATGGGTTTACCTCTAAAACACTAAGATTTAATGTTGCTAATATACTCGAATATGCTAAAAAAAGTTTTAATTTTTATAAAAATTCTTATGAACCAATAATAAATATAAGTGATTTAGAAGAATATATTTGTTTATCTTTAATGTTTATTTTAACTATATTACACGAATTAGAACATGCAAAACAAATAAAGACATTAGAAACTACTAATGGAAATACTTTTGAAAAAAGTTTAATTCAAAATAGTCTTGATATAATATCTATTAATCCTGATTTTTATAGAAAAGAGCATGACTTATTTCCTACGGAAAGAATGGCTATTATAAATAGTACTAGTAAACTAATAGAAATATTAAAAATAGATGGTGATTTTTCTTTATTTATAAATGAAGTTTTTGTTAAAGAATATAATTGGTTTATTAACAATTATTATATACATAAAAATATACCATTACTTGAATATATTAATATTTCTGGAATTCATCTATATTATGAAGATATTTTAATTAATAAAGAAAATAGTAAAAAATTATTAAGAAGAGTTAAGAAAGAAGTTTCTCTTGATAATAGAATATTATTTGGTTTACCTATTACTAAAAAAGAATTAACTAAAATAAATAGTAAATGATATAGGAGTAGTATTATGTATGAAGAACTATTGAATATTATCTATACTTATACCATTAATAAAAAAGTACCTGATGATAATTTTATAGATAGTATTATAAGTATAATAATTAAAGAAGAAAAGCTAATAGAGTATGTAAAAGATATAGATTATAATTATCAAAATATAGCCTTAGCCTCTTACTTTTATGAAAGCAGAATATTAAAGTTTAATATAAACAAAATGATTAAAGATTATTCTGATATCTATAAAATACATAAAAGAATATATGATACTAGTTCTGATTATTTTGATAAATACTTATTTATATGTTTAAGTGTATTAGAAGTTATCTTTCACGAGATAGAACATGTTATTCAAAATAAAAAGGCTAATACTTTACCTCAAGATAGTTTTGAAAGAAAACTAATTGAGATCAATAATATTGCGATAGAAGTATATCCTAGTGTATATAAAAAACATCATGATTTATTTTCTATAGAAAGAGAGGCTAATATAATTAGTTGTAATAAAATAAGAACATTCTTAGATATGTCTGAGATTACTACTAGATATATTATAAATGTTTTTAATAGCAAATATAATAGATTAATAAAAGAATATTATTCAAAGAATAGTTGTCCTTTATTGGAGCTTTTAACTATTACTGGAGGTAAGATATCATATAGTGGTATTTCTATTACTAGAAATAATACTAATAAAATATTAATGAAAACAAAGAGAAATCTTTCTTTAGAAGAAAGATTAATAAAAGGGCTACCTTTAAATAAAGAAGAATATTATTTAATTAAAAATAAGGAGCAGACTTATGAAAAATTTATATGATGAGAGTATAATGTGGGGTACACACGCTAGTGTAAAAAATATTGATAACAAAATATGTCAAAAAGTATATGAAGAATATACTATGACCACTATTAAAGATCATGTTATAGATGAATGGGTATTTAATACTATTAAGAGTTTAGATTTAGAGTCTTTAGTTAAATTATATGATTATGTATTTAATACTATAAGAGGTCAAATAACTAGTTATACTATGGAGTATTATGAACCATTTATCGAAGATATTCTAAATATAGATACATACTATATTATAGATAGTTTTATAAAGATATATAGAGATGTTATAATATTATCAGAAAATAGTATATTAATTGGTGATATGAACTTTAGTAATATAATATTTGGTAAGAATGGTATTAAGGTAATTGATTTTGATAATTATAAAAAGTCTACCCTTAGTAGAAATAAATTAATAGAATTAAATAAAGAAGAACTATGTAGATGTTTTAAAGGAGCATATAGGAATGCTTTATATAACATTTTAATAACTAAATATATTCCAAATAGTATCGGTAAAATGATGGATTTATTTAATCCTGATGTAGATAATTTACCTAGTCATGTTACTAAAAAATTAGTTAAACATCCCAATTTACTACACTTTTTTGAGGATAGAAATGTGTAAACCAATAGTTAATTGTAACTACAGATGTTTACACGTTTTTAATATTCTGATATAATGTAATAAAGTTTATATTATAGAAGGGAGAAGAAAATATAAATTAGCGCCAGACTAGAAATAGTTAACGAGGTATGTAGTTATCGAGTTTTCGGCGGATACTACATTGGGTGTATATGCTCATTAGATTATTATAAAAAAACAAAATCAAAATTGTAACAAGATAATAATCATATATAAGAGGAGGTTAAAAATTATGTGTGGCATCGTAGGTTATGCAGGAAATAAAAAAGCGTTAAATAAAATACTTACAGGTTTAAAATCTTTAGAATATAGAGGTTATGATTCGGCAGGTATTGCTTATATAAAAGATGATGAAATCAAGATAATTAAAAAGGAAGGCCCTATTAAGAATCTTGAAGAAAATATAAATTATGATGAGGATACTAATATTGGTATATCTCATACTAGATGGGCTACTCATGGAGAGGCTAATGATATAAATGCTCATCCTCATAGACAGGGTAAAATAACATTAGTACATAATGGAATTATTGAAAATTATGATGAGTTGAAAAAAGAACTAACAAAGAAAGGATATGTATTTAAGTCTGGTACTGATACTGAAGTAGCTGCTGCTGTTATAGATGATGTCTATAATAAAGAGAAAGATATGATTAAAGTATTAAATAAAATTACTCATATTCTTAAAGGTAGTTATGCTTTTAATATTATAAATGATGATTATAAAGATATTATCTTTGGTATTAGAAAAGATAGTCCTTTAATCGTAGGCATTGGAGAGAATGAAAATGTTCTTGCAAGTGATATACCCGCTATTGTGCATATAACTAATAAATATGTAGTACTTGATAATTACGATGTAGTATATTTAACTAAAGATAATGTTAAGTATTATAATAGAGCAGGGAAAGAAATAAAAAAAACAGTAAAAGAATTTCCTTTAGAAAAGGAAACTATTAGTAAGAATGGTTATGATCATTTTATGTTAAAAGAAATTAATGAAGAACCAGAACTTGTAAAGAAATTACTTAATTTATATACTGAAAATAACAAAGTAAAAGATATCTTTGATATAAAGAAATATAAAAATATTGATATTGTTGCTTGTGGTAGTGCTTCTTTTGCAGGACAACTTGGTAAATATTATATTGAAAAATTTGCTAATATTAGAGTTAATGTATACTTTGCATCAGAATATAGATATCAAACTAATTTCTTTGATAAAGATACTTTAGTTATACTTATATCACAGTCAGGTGAGACTGCTGATACATTAGCATCATTAAAATTAGCTAAAGAGAATAATATTGATACTTTAGCTATAGTAAATAGACATGAATCTTCAATAGCAAGGGAAGCTAAATATGTTATATATACTGAGGCTGGTATTGAAGTAGCAGTAGCTACCACTAAAGCATATCTAGCCCAAGTATTAGTACTATTATTTTTAGCTATTAAAGGTAGTAGTATTGAAGAAGAAACTATTAATAGTTTAAAACCACTTCCTAATATATTTACTAAATATATTAATGAATATAATTATGAAGAAATTTCTAAAATAATGGTTAATAAAACGAATATCTTCTATTTGGGTAGATTAGTAGATTATTACTTGGCTATGGAAGGTAGTCTTAAATTAAAAGAAATATCTTATATACATAGCGAAGCCTTTCAAGCAGGAGAATTAAAACATGGTAGTATATCTTTGATAGATAAAGACTTTGGTGTAATCGCAGTAGTTACTGATAAAGAAATTAGTGAAAAAACTATTAGCAATCTAAAAGAAGTAGAGTCTCGTGGAGCAAATATTGTAACTATTACCAATATTAAAGATGATGATTTTTCTAAGTATAAAATATTATTAGATGATTATAATGAGGTTCTAAATCCATTAATGGCAATAATACCTATGCAATTACTTGCTTATAATATAGCTAAATTAAAAGGTTGCGATATCGATAAACCTAGAAATCTTGCTAAATCTGTAACAGTGGAATAAATAAACAGGCTAATTCAGTCTGTTTTTGTGTATAAAAATCCACTTTGCGCATACAATATATGTAGTAATATTGTAGTAAGTATATTGACTTTTACTACTTATTGTGCTAAAATTAATATTGGGAGATGATACTATGGCAAATTTAACCAGTGCTATAAATATTCAAGTTGATAGTGATACCAAAAAACAAGCCACAGATATTTTAAATAACCTAGGCTTAAGTATGAGTACTGCAATTAACATATTTTTAAAACAGGTAATAAAAAGAGATGGCATACCATTTGAAATCGTAAACAATAAACCGAATGAAGAAATGTTAAAAGCAGTTCAAGAAGTAAAAGAAATGATATCACATCCAAATGATTATCCGCGTTATACTAATAGAGAAGATTTAAAGAAAGCATTACTATCAGATAATGAATAACTATAAATATGATGTTCAGTATTCTAACCAATTTAAAAAAGGATTAAAAAAATCATTAAAGCAAGGAAAAGATATTAATAAATTATTAGATATTGTTGACAAGTTAGCAAATATGGAAAAATTGGAACGAAAATTTAAAAATCATAAACTTGTTAATGATAAATACTATATTGATTGCTTTGAGTGCCACATTGATCCTGATTGGTTACTAATATACAAGTACAACGAAAACGAATTAATTCTCTTATTAGTAAATATTGGAAGTCATAGTGAAGTATTTTAAGAATTATATATGATAAACAGGCTAATTTAGTCTGTTTTTTCTATGTAATATATTGTAAACAAAAAGTAAACAATATTGATTTATTAGTTATAGTATGATATTATTAATTTAGCGATAATCAGGAGGTAAAAATACTATGACTTATTTTGATGAAGAATATATTAAATTATTAAAGAGGATATTAAAAGAAGGGGAAGAAGTAGAAAATAGAACTGGTATTAATACTGTTAAATTACCAGAACATTACTTTAAGTTTGATTTAAGAGATGAATATCCTATTTTATCTACTAAGCAAACATTTTATAAAAATGCTATATTAGAAATGTTATGGATATGGCAAGCAAGTTCTAATGATGTGGAATGGTTACATGAGAGAAATGTTAAAATATGGGATGAATGGATGGTAGACGATGATGGTATATATAGAATATATGAACCAAATACAAAAGATTATAATCCTGATAAGGAAGTAATTGTTATGGACCCACTTAGTGTACCACTTAGCGATCCGTTTGGTGAATATACTTCTTTTGAGCCTAAATATAATGACGAAGGTAAACTAATGACTGCAAAAAGTAGAATACCTGGTAAAAATATTAAAGCTGCTAAATGGTATGGCAAAGGATATGCTGGTACTATAGGTACTGCTTATGGTTATATTACTAAAAGATATGATATGGCAAGATCTTTAATTAACTCTATTAAGAATTGTCCTACTGCTAGAAGAAAAGTCTTTAGCTTATGGCAAAATGAGTTCTTAAGAACAGCAGTTCTTCCATCTTGTGTTTGGAGTACTGAATGGAATATATATAAAGATACATTAAACTTAGAAGTACATCAAAGAAGCTGTGATGTACCATTAGGACTTCCATTTAATGTAACACAATATGCTACATTGTTAAAAATGATTGCACAAGTAACAGATTTAGAACCAGGTTTTGTATCTTATTCTATCAATGAACCACATATTTATGTAAATCAGTTAGATGGTATAAAAGAACAACTTAGAAGAGCAGAAACTTATGAATATTTAAAAGATAAGAGTGAGTTAGAATTACTATGTGAAGAAAGAGGTAATTTACTTCAAATGAAGAACTTAGATAAAAAAAGCAAAGAATATCAAATATTAGATTCTGATAATAAAATAATTGATATGTTATTAGATCCTAGTACTCCAGAACTTATTCTTAATAAAGAAGTTACTGATTTCTTTGATTTTGATAATTCAAAAGAATTAAGTGATGTTAAACTAGTAAAATATAAGCATATGGGTAAGATACCAATGCCTATAGCACAATAAGGGGGAATGAATATGAAGAATTTAGCTTTAATTGCTGCAGTTGGTTATAATAATGAATTAGGACTTGATAATAGATTATTATGGCACATACCTGAAGATTTAACTTTTTACAAAAAAATGACTATGGGTAAAAATATTATTATGGGCAGAAATACTTTTGAAAGTATGCCAGTAAATGCTCTTAAAGGAAGAAACCCAATAGTACTAAGTAGTAAAGATATAGATAGATATGCTGATGTTATTTGTTATAATAATATAGAAAATTTATTAAGAATGATAGAAAATAGTTCTGATGACTTTATGGTTGTTGGGGGAGCAAAAGTATATAAAGAGTTTCTACCTTATGTAGATGTTATGTATTTGACAGAATTATACAAAGAATTTATCGCTGATGCTTATTTTCCTTATGTCGACTTTAGACAGTGGGATAGTATTAAGATTGCAGATTATATGGATGAAAATATTCCTTATGAAAGAAATATGTATGTAAGAAAGAAGATGAAATAATGGGTAAATTAATAGTAATTGAAGGCTCTTGTGACGGGGTAGGAAAAAGTACTCAATATAAACTACTTATAGATAGATTAATTAATGAAAAAGAGTATGATATTACTTCACATCACTTTCCTAGTTATGGAACATATCAAGGTAGACCGGTTGAAGAATATCTTAAAGGTAATTTTGGTAATCATTCAGAATTATCACCTTACTTTGTAAATAGTCTATATGCTCAAGATAGAGCTATTACTTGGGTTACGGGTTTAAAAAGTGAATATGATAAAGGAAAACTAATAGTATTAGATAGATATACTACTTCATCATTAATATATCAATCATCAGTTATTAATGATGTTAAAGAAAGAGAAGCATTTATAGACTATGTTTATGATTATGAATATCATAAACTTGGTATACCTGAACCTGATTTGGTAATCTTCCTTCATGCACCATTTGAAATAACACGAAATCTAAAAGATAAAAGAAAAGATAATGATGGAATAAAGAATGATATTCATGAAAGAGATTTAGAATTTATGAAAAAAGTATCTGATACTTCAATATATATAGCTAAAAAATATAATTGGGATTTTATTGAATGTACTGATGGTACTAATATGCGTAGTATTGAAGATATACATAATGATGTATATAATTTAGTTAAAAAGAAAATAAAGAAATAATTAGAAAGGTATAACTAATATCTTTCTTTTAATATATAGTTACGGCTTATATATAATAGATGTTACTGACACATTATTATTAGACTATAGGCTAATAATAACACTTTAATACCTTAGGATTAAAGTGCATAAAATAGTTGAAAAATAGTATAAAATACTATATAATTAAATTGGTGATTTAAATTGATAAATAAAGATATAAAGATGATATTTATGGGTACTCCTTCTTTTGCAGTGCCAATATTAGAAGAATTAATAAATAAATATAATGTAATAATGGTTGTATCACAGCCAGATAAAGAAAAAGATAGAAAAGGTAATATAATATATTCTCCTTGTAAAGAGATTGGTATTAAGAATAATATTGAAGTATATCAACCTATTAAGATAAGAGAAGAATATCAATATATATTAGATAAGAAACCAGATATTATTATAACTGCTGCCTATGGACAAATAATACCAAGTGAAATACTAGACTATCCTAAGTATGGCTGTATTAATGTTCATGGCTCTCTACTTCCTAAGTTAAGAGGAGGTGCTCCTATCCATCATGCTATAATTAATGGTGATAAAGAAGCAGGAGTAACTATTATGTATATGGATAAGAAGATGGATAGTGGTGATATAATAAGTCAAAGAAGTATAAATATAGATGATAACATGATATTAGATAATTTATATTATAAATTATCTATATTAGGTAGAGACTTACTAATTGATACACTACCTAGTATACTAAATGGTACTAATAATAGAATAAAACAAAATGAAGAGGAAGTAACTTATGGATTAAATATTACTAAAGAAGAAGAACTAATTAATTTTAATGATAGTGTAAGTAATGTTCATAATAAAATAAGAGGATTATCTAGTATACCTGGAGCCTATGCTATGTTAAATAATAAGAGAATGAAAATATATTTATCAGAAAAAACAAATAATATATCTAAAGAAAAACCTGGTACTATTACTGATATAAATAAAAATGGAATAACAGTTAGTACTAAAGATTATGATATAATACTAAAAAATATCAAATTAGAAGGAAAGAATAGATGTGATGTAAAAGACTTTATCAATGGTATAAAGAAAGAAAATTTTATCGGAGGTATATTTAATGAGTAAAGAAAAAGAAGAAGTAACTAAAGAACCTAGTAAATTTGATAAATTAAAAGAAATGTGGAAAGATAAAAGAGGTAGGGCAAAAATAAAACTATGTCTATATCTTATCTTCTTTGTCGGAGTAGTTATCTTTGCTAGAGTACTTAGTTATCAAAACTCTAAACTACCATATAATGATAATGTTAATGATAATAGTTTTATTTATACTTTAAAAGATAACTATGAATATGATATAAATATTGAGAAAGATAATAATAAATATAATTACCATGGAAGAAAACTAGGACTAAATGAAAGTATTAAAGTAAAAGATGATGATAAAGAAGAATACTATTATGTTATGAATAATAAATATTATTCACTAGATAATAAAGGTAATTATATATTATCCACGAGTGAAGAAGTATATCCTTATATAAACTATAAATTTATGAATATTAATTTTATCAAAGAATTAATAGAAAACTCTATCAAAGAAGAAAATATATATAAAGTAAAATTATCTACTTTAGTACTTAACAATACTTCTGATAATTATATTACAATAGAAATAAATGAAGATACTAAGACTATTACTATAAATTATACAGAATTATTTAAAATAGATGACTCTTCTATTAACAAAGTATTAGTTACTATGACATATAGTAATATTAATCAAATATTATCACTTGAAGAATAATTGGATTGTAATATATTATCTACAGAAAGCGGATATGCTGTAAGATGGTAAGACATTGTATGTCTACATAATGGCTATCCGCTTTTTATTATATTTACAATAAACTACTAATTAAAAAGAATTTAAATATATAAATTATGCTTATATATAATAGATATGTAGATATATTATTTTGAGACTTAAGGCTCAAAATAACACTAATAAGACTTACAAAGTAAGGCTTATAGTGAACATAATAAAATACTTTGGTAGGGTTTACTTTTCTTTAGTTTTATGTAATAATATATCTAGGTGGTATAATGAAAGAATATATAGTATTAGTACCAAATAATATAAAAAATAAAATAATAGAATTATCCAGAATAAAATATTATAACTATAATATCAAATTTATGAGTATAGATACTTTTATTAAAAGAGTAACATTTGATTTTGATGAAAAAACAATATATAATTTAATGAAAAAATATAATTATAACTATAGTACATCTTTAGTATATTTAGATAATTTAAATTATATAAGTAATAAACTAAGTAACAATAAAATGACTAAATTAAAAGAAATAAAAGATTATTTAGATAGTAATAAGCTACTTATATATGATAATTTATTTAAAGAATATGTTAAAGATAAAGAAATATATATATATGGTTATGACTATATTAATAAATATTATAAAAGTATTTTAGATAACTATAACTATAAAGTAATAGATTATGAATATAAAGATTATGCTATAAAAGACATATATGAATTTAATTATATAGATGATGAAGTATTATTTGTTATAGATAATATATGTAATCTAATTAGTAAGAATATTAATATAAGTAAGATAAAACTAATAATATCTAATGAATATAAAGAACCTATATATAGATTATTTAAAATATATAATATACCAATATCAGTAAAAAATAGAAGTATATATTCTATCAAAGAAGTAAAAAATATATTAAATAATTTAAATAATATTAATGAAGAAATAGATAGTATTAATGATACTAGTATTAAAGAAAAGATAGTTAAAGTAATTAATAAATATAGTTTTATTGATAATAAAGAAGAAGTAAAAGAATTAATTGTTAATGACTTAAAAAATACTTATCTAAATGAAGATAATACTGGTATTAAAATAGTTAGTATTAATGATTATTTTGATGATGATGACTATGTATTTTATTTAGGATATAATAAAGAAAATATTGTATTATATAAAGATAATGAATATTTTAATGATAAAGAAAAAGTTATATTAGGATATGATACTAGTATAGAATTAAATATAAATAAAAAGATTGAAATAATAAAGAAAATTAATAATATAAAGAATCTTACTATTAGTTATAAACTATTTGATAATAGTGGTAATTATACTAGATGTGATCTAATTAATGATATAAATATTATAGATAATTATAAAACTAAATATACTAATTCAAATATGATGAATAAAATCTTTTTGGCTATGAAGTTAGATAATTTAGTTAAATATAATATAAAAGATAAAGATATAGATTTATTATCCTCTAATTATGATATACCATATATGCAGTATGATAATAAATATCATAGTGTAGATAAAAATAAATTATATAAATATTTAAATAATAAACTATTACTTTCTTATACAGCATTAGACAACTACTATAAATGTAAGTTTAAGTATTATTTAAATAATATATTAAAGATAAATATTATTAAAGATGATTTTGCTATATTAATAGGTAATGTCTGTCACTACGTATTATTACATATGGACGATATAGATTTTAATTTTAGTAATGTCTTTGATGAATATATAAGTAATGAGAGAGAGTTTAGTAAAAGAGAATTATTCTTTCTTACTAATATTAAAGAAGAATTAGAGTTTATTATAACTACCATAAGAAAGCAATATACTTATAGTACTTTTGATAAGAATATGAAAGAAAAAGAAGTCTATGTAAATAAAGATAAAAATATTAAAGTTACTTTTATGGGTAAGATAGATAAAGTACTATATAAAGAAGAAGATGATATTACATATCTTGTAGTTATTGATTATAAAACAGGAAGTACTAATATTAATCTTAAAAATATGGAATATGGACTCGGATTACAACTACCAATATATTTATATTTATCTAGTAAGATGGAACTTAAAAATGTTAAAGTAGTAGGCTTTTATCTTCAGAAACTATTTAATACTACTTTAGATAATAGTAAAGACTATGATTCTGCAAGAGAAAATAATTTAAGACTCGAAGGCTACTCTATAGATGAAGAAAATATATTATCTAAGTTTGATACTACTTATAATGATTCTAAGTTAATTAAGGGTATGAAGACTACGAGTAAGGGATTTAGTTCTTATAGTAAAGTACTCTCTGAAGAAGAAATAAATGATATGCTAAGTAATACAGATAAGTTAATTGATAAAGCAATAGATAATATATTAGAGGCTGACTTTGAAATTAATCCTAAGGTAATAAATGGAGAGAATGTAAGCTGTAGCTTCTGTGAATATAGAGATATCTGCTACTTAAGAGAAAAAGATAAAGTATATATTAATAAGGATGGTGAAGATAATGGGGACTAAACCTGTTCTATATATGCCTAGATATTACTGTACGATAATGGAAAGACATTTAAATGGTAAAGATACTATTTATAAAGAAAATGCTCTAGTGCAATATGATGATGAAAATAATGAATATTTTTATCCAGGAGATAAAGATAATGGTTATGAAAATATGAAAAATTATGTTATGTGGTTTTATAATCTTTTAGATGGTATAGAAGATGAAGAACTTGATAGGAAAGTAAAAAAATATTTCTTAAAAGGAAATATTTCAGATACTGATGGTACTTTATATGTAGATGAGAGTACTCTAATAAAGGTGAAGGATCATGGAATTAGCCGCAAATAAAGAGTTGTATCAGGTATATGCTTCAAGCTATTTTGATAAAATAATGCCGGAATTATCTGCTTACTTAGATAAAGGCATTATAGAAGCTTGCAATTTTTTTGAATTAGATCATATAAAAAAGTTAAAGGTATATTTATATGATAATGCTGAAGAATATCAAAAGTTATTTAAAACACTATATCCTCTAAATGGGATTGCAGGTTGTTTTGGATATGAAGATGTTAAAATATATGCTGATTTAAATAAAATAGATAAACATAGATTATTTACTTGTATACTTCATGAACTTACCCATGTGATTTATAGAAACTACATTCAAGAAAAAGGAATAAATAACCGAATAGTGTGGTTTGATGAAGGACTAGCTAGTTTTCTATCAGGAGAGAAGAATGCTCTTATTGATAATGATAGATTAAAAGAGTTCATTGAGATTAAAATTTCTGGTGAAAATAAAGAAATACCTAAGATATCTTATTTACATAAACATGGTACTAATTACGGTGAGTTTGTAGATGCTAAAACTAATAAATATAATGGCTATGACTGGTCTTATCTAATGATAAGATATTTAATAGAAACACTAAGTAAGAAAGAACTTAATAAATTAATGAGAAGCAAACAAAGTATTTTAGATATAGAAGGTACTATAACTAATGATACTTATAATTATTTTACTAAGAAAGTAAAAACAAAGTAGGAGGGTTTTATGAATACTTATATTTTTGATAATAATCAAGATAAGACAAATGAAAAAATTCAAATGATTTTTATGGGAGAAAATACTATTTATACTGAAGAAATAGGTAATATGTATAACTTATATGATTACTTTAAAGATAATAATTTTAATAGTGATAAGATATTATTTTGTAACTTTACTGGTAATCAATTAGAAAAACTTATCATTTATATTTCTAAGTATAAATGTATAGATACTATTCTTGGTTATAATAGTATGATTATCAGTAATAAAAAGAAAATAAGAGGTTTAAATTATGCCAAAATGGACAGATGAGCAAAAAGAAGCTATATATAAAGAAGGCACTAATATTATCGTATCTGCGGGGGCTGGCTCTGGTAAAACTGCTGTTCTAACAGAAAGGGTATTAGAAAAAGTAAAAAAAGGAATTTCAGTAGATAATTTACTTATTTTAACATTTACTAAAATGGCCGCTAAAGAGATGCGTGAGAGAATAGGAGAAAAATTAAAAGAAAATGGTTTTACTAAAGAACTATCTAAACTAGATACTGCTGATATAACAACATTTGATGCCTATGCTTTATCACTAGTTAAAAAATACCACTACTATTTAAATCTATCTAAAGATATTAATATTATAGATGCTTCAGTAATAGGGTTATATAAAGAGAAAATGCTTAAAGATATTTTTGAAGAGTTATATACTAGTGAAGACTCTAAGTTTTTAAATCTAATTAAAGAATATGCTTTAAAAGATGATAAAGAAATATTTAGTTTTATTTTAAATATTAATAATAAATTAGATTTAAAGACTAATAAGAGAGAATATTTAGATAGTTATATTAGTGTTAAATATAATGAAGAAAATATAGATAAAGATATAGAAGGCTATATCAAAGTAATATTAAATTTAATTAATAATATTAGAGATTATTTAGAATATATAGATGATAGTGATTATTTTGATAAGATATATAAAGTACTTAGTCCTTTGTTATCTTCAGGTGATTACGATGATATTAAACTTAATATAGAAGTTAAACTTCCTATAGCTAAGGGAGTATCAGATACCACTAAAGAATATAAAGATAAAATATCTAATACTATTAAAGAAATAAAAAAATTAGTTATATATGATAATTATGATAGTATAAAGAGTGGTATATTAAAGACTAAAGATTATGTAGAAGAAATAATAATGATAATAAAAGAATTAGATAAAAGAGTATCAGAATATAAAAGTAAATATAATTATTTTGAATATGGTGATATATCTTCTTATGCAATAGAACTTGTAAAAAATAATACTGGGATAAGAGAAGAAATTAAAAACAATTTAAATGAAATAATGATTGATGAATATCAAGATACTAATGATGTTCAAGAAGAATTTATTGCATATATATCTAATAATAATGTCTATATGGTTGGAGATATTAAACAATCTATATATAGATTTAGAAATGCTAATCCATATATATTTAAAAATAAATATGATTCATATAGTAAGAATATTAATGGTATTAAGATAGATCTAAATAAAAACTTTAGAAGTAGAGAAGAAGTTATTAATAATATTAATTTAATGTTTGATAGAATAATGGATGATACTATTGGAGGAGCTTCATATAAAGTAAGTCATAGAATGGTATATGGTAATCCTATGTATCAAGGTGATGGTGATAACGGGGTAAATAATAACTTTGAAGTATATAGTTATCTTAATGATACAATATTTAAAAAAGACGAAGTAGAAGCTTTTATAGTAGCTAGTGATATTAAAAATAAAATTATTAATGGTTATCCAATCTTTGGTAAAGATACTAAAGGTATTAGAAAAGCTAAGTATAGTGATTTTGCTATCTTACTTGATAGTAGTAAGTCATTTGAACTATATAAAAAGATTTTAGAATATAATGATATTCCTACGAGTATTGTGAAATCAGTTAATCTAACTGATGGTGAAGTAATTACTATAATAAAGAATATAATTGGTTTTATTATAAAGATTAAAGATAATGTTATAGATAATGAATTTAAAAAATTATTTATATCAATAGCTAGAAGTTTTCTCTTTAATTTAGATGATAATATAATATTTGATTATTTTCTAAATAATAATTTTAAAGATAGCGATATTTATAAGATTAGTTATGGTATTACTAAGGATCTTGATACAATTAGTTTAGATGAAATAATTGATATAATTATTGATAAATATGATTTTTATAATAAATTATTTTTACTTGGAGATTATTCTTCAAATATTATTAGAATAGATAAATTAAAAGAAATTACTAGTAATCTAACTAATTTAGATTATGATATATATAAATATAGTGAATATTTAGAGGACATTATAGAAAGTGGTATGAAGATAGAATATAATGTTACTGAAAGTAGTAATAATACAGTAAAAATTATGACTATTCATGCTTCAAAAGGACTAGAGTTTAATGTCTGCTACTACGGGGGATTATATAGTAAATTTAATATTAGGGAAGCTATAAGTAAATTTAGTTATGACGATAAGTATGGTATTATTATTCCTTATAAAGATAAATTCTTATATAATACTATTTATCATAATTTAAGTTATAGAAACTATGTATTAGAAAATATTAGTGAACGAATAAGACTCTTCTATGTTGCACTAACAAGAGCTAAAGAAAAAATGATATTTATATTACCAGAGAATACTAAAGAAGAAGCAGAGTATATTAGTGATATTATTGATGATAGTATTAGATCAAAATATAATAGTTTTGCTAGTATTATGTATTCGTTAGAATCTATTACTAAGAGTTATTATAAAAATATTGATATTAATAGTATTGATTTATCTAAGAATTATAACTTAGTTAAGAATGATAATTATAATAAATTACTAGGTAGAGTAGAGGATAAACTAGACGTTCAAGATATTAATATAGATATTCAAAAAGAAGAAGAAAAATCTTTTTCTAAGAAGAATATTCATATTACTTCAAAAGAAGAACAGGATAGACTTGATTATGGTAAGAAAGTCCATGAGTTATTTGAATTAACAGACTTTCATAATACTAGTAATTTAACTGGTAAGAATAGAGAGATAATAACTAATTTCTTAGATAAAGTTAATATAGACAATACAGATATATATAAAGAATATGAATTTATATATGAAGAAGATAATACTACTTATCATGGTATTATAGACTTAATGTTAGTATATAAAGATAATATTAAAATAATTGATTATAAATTAAAGAATATTAGTGATGAAGCTTATTTAAAACAATTAAATGGTTATAAAGACTATATAGAGAATAGATTTAATAAACCTACAAATATATATCTATATTCAGTTACTAATAATACTTTAGAAAAAATATAAAAATTATTTCTATATAATATAACTTATGTTATAATTATATAGAAAGTATTGCCAAATTAGTTTAGTGGTAGAACAAGGCCCTCGTAATGCCTAGAGGTAAGTTCGATTCTTACATTTGGCACCATTTATTATAATGATTTTATGAAAAATAAAAATATTATAAAAAACATAATTCAGATGATTGTACTTTTATTAGTCATTTCTATCTTAAGCTATGCTTTGATTATGACTAGTGATTTATTAGCCAAAGTAATAGTGCAATATTTCTTACCTTTATAATTAATCAGTTTTTGAGAAATTTATTTTTAAATTATTTTCAATACCATTTTTATTTATGGGAGTATTTATAGTTTATAAAGAATTTAAAAGAAAATGAAAAGGAGTCTATATATGAAAAAATTATTAATAATACTATTTGGAATATTATTTTTATGTGGTTGTAATTATGATAAACAAGTAGAACCTATTAAAGATAATATAGTTAATGATGTTAAAGAAGAAGTAAAAGAGGAATATGAGGATAATAATCCTATAAAAGTAGGTTTATTTCTTGCAGATGATAGTAATTATCATAATAAAAACAAACTAGTGGATACTTATTATACAAATTTTACTAGTGGAAAAGATATTGGATCATTTGAAGTGTTTTTTACTGATGATAATGTTATTGATGGTAATAGATTTAAAGATACTTGGTATAAGTATTATAATATGTATGAAAATATTAATGATTACAAAATTGGTTTTAATATTAAATTTATATTGAAAGATGGTACTAATTATAATGGCAACTTTTTAGAACCAGATGAATATAAATTTAGTGATTATTTTTATGTTTATTTATATGATGATGTTAATCAGGCTGATGGTGCATTTTATAGTCATTTAGAAAAAATGGATGATAATACTAAGATTACTTCAATTAAAATATATGCAGTAGATGGTATAGAAAAAGTAGAAAACTTTATACTTAGTGTATTTACTTATAAAGATAATAATGATTTTGATACTGATGGTAATTATAGAGGAAATTCTATATATGGTATTAGAATAAAAAGAAAATAGATAAGAAACAAAAATCTTATCTATTTTCTTTTATCTAGTTTTAGGTTCATTATCTAAGTTAGTAGTATAATATTCGTTTTCATATGAACTTAAAGTACTATTTTCATAAGCATTTAAAAGTGTTCCACGCATTATATTACTAAAAACTTCATCACTTATTTTATTACTTGTCTGATCATAATAGCCATTAATTCTTAAAAACTGCTCATAACTTTCATAACAGTATACACCATCACTATAAGATACACTACGAATAAATTTATTAAATTCTTCATTATCATTAATAGCTAATTTATAAATATATACTTCCATTGGTGTATTGGCATCTAATACACTATAATCAGATACAGAGTTATTTCCTATTTCAAACTTACCATTTTCTTTAGTTCCTAAGCCATATTCAGTTAAAGTATCTTCACTCAAATCAACGAGTGTTTGTGTTGCTTTATTAATTTTGGAATTATCTTCCATCTTTTGACCAATTTTAACTCCAGCATATAAAGTAGCAGCAGCTAAAACACCAGCGATAGTTCTTTTAAATGCTTTTTTCTTTTTTTGTTTAGCTTTTTCTTGCTCCTTTTTTAGTATTTCTCTTTTTGCTTTTAAAAATTCAACATTACTTTCTGAAGTTGGATAACTAGCTACTACAGAATTGAGTTTTTTTTCTCTTTCCCACTTGTCAAAAACATCAGATGGATCTGGGTCATGTTCACCATCAAATATTTTTCTTTTAGGATCTATTGCCTTTTGTTCTTTTTTAGGTCCATTAGTAATTTGATTTAATTCTCTATTTACTCTGTCAAAATCTTCATAAAAACGATTATTATTTTCCTTTCCCATTTTTATTTACCTCCTAGAATAAATATATATTAATTTAAATATAAAGTCAATATTTGTTGACAATTGTTTTACAATTTTAGTTTAAAATATTTTCTTTTTAATCATAATAATTATGAAAGGAGATAAATATGCAAAATTATAATGAAGTACCTAATATTATTTCAGGTAAAGATTTAGATTACTTATCTGATATGTTTAATTGGAATTATACTGGTTATAAAGAACTATATAATACATTAGAAAATATATCAGATAATGAAGTTAAAACTATGATAAGTAGAGTTAGTGAAGTATTATATAATAATATGACTAACATCTTAAATGTACTTGGAGGTACTTATGAATAATAAAATAACAAATCCTAAAACTGAAGTACCTAAAGGTATGGTATTAAATGATAAAGATTATTTAAATATGACTTTATCACTACTTAAGGATATGGAGAAAAATTATGCTATATCTTTAACTGAAGTCTCTAATGAAAATTTATTTGCTAAGTATGAAGAAATGTTTAATGTAATTAAAAGCCTTCAGAGAGAAGTGTTTGAACTAGCCTTTAGAAAAGGCTGGTATGAACTAGAAAAGGCTCCATCTAATAAGATTACTGAAAAATATAATACATTAAATACCGAGTTTAATGATTTAAATAATTAAAAAAATAAGAGCGGACCGCTCTTATTTTAATATTAATTTATCACTATCTACATCGATAGTAATGGTACTACCAAAAGATATTTTATCATTAATGATAGCCTCTGCGATTAGAGTTTCTACATTTCTTTGAACGTATCTCTTTATGGGTCTAGCACCATATTTTTCATCATATGAGGCATTTACAATAAACTCTTTGGCTTTATCAGTAACATTTATTTTAATGTTTTTATCTCTTAATCTATATTCAATATCTTTGATAATTTTATTTAGAATATCATAAACAACATCTTTAGTTAAAGAATTAAAGATTATTATTTCATCTATTCTATTAATGAATTCTGGCTTAAATGTACTTCTTAATTCTTGCATTACAAGTTCATTAGCATTATCTTTATTATCTAAGATATATTCACTACCTAGATTAGATGTCATTATTATGATAGTATTCTTAAAGTCTACAGTTCTACCTTGACCATCAGTTATTCTACCATCATCTAGTATTTGTAGTAGTACATTAAAGACATCGTGATGAGCTTTTTCTATTTCATCAAATAAGACAATAGAGTAGGGATTTCTTCTTACAGCTTCGGTAAGCTGTCCACCTTCGTCATATCCTACATATCCTGGAGGGGCACCAATTAATCTAGCTACTGAATGACTTTCCATATACTCAGACATATCTATTCTTATCATGTGTCTTTCATCGTCAAATAGTTCATAGGCTAGAGTTCTTGCTACTTCAGTTTTACCAACACCAGTAGGTCCTAAGAAGATAAATGAACCAATTGGTCTATTTGGATCTTTAATACCCGCTCTTGAACGAATAATGGCTTCAGTTACTAAGTGAATAGCATTATCTTGGCCTTTAACTCTTTCTTTCATTTTGTCTTCAAGATGTAATAACTTTTCTTTATCTCCTTCAGCTAATTTAGATACTGGTATATTAGTCCATTTAGATATAATGGCGGCGATGCTTTCTTCATCAACTGTATCTGATAATATTTCTGATTTATTAATCTCTTCAAGGGAGGCTAGTTCTTTTTCTAGTTTAGGTATAGTACCATGTCTTAGTCTAGCGGCGCTTTCTAAATCATAGTTATTTTCAGCAGTCTCTAATTCAAAGTTAGCACGATCTATTTCTTCTTTCTTTTTACTAATCTTAGTATTAACAGTCTTTTCTTCTTCCCATTTGGTCTTTAGATCTTTTTCTTTTAATTTAAGATTATCTAGTTCTTTGTCTATCTCGGTAATTCTATTTTTAGAAATATTATCTTTTTCTTTCTTTAGAGCTTCTTTTTCTATTTCAAGTCTCATAATATTTCTTTCTAGATTATCTAGAGCAGTAGGAACTGATTCCATTTGTACCTTTATAGTAGCGGCAGCCTCATCAACTAAATCAATAGCTTTATCTGGTAAGAATCTATCAGTAATGTATCTATCAGATAGGGTAGCAGCAGCGATTAAAGCTTTATCTTTAATTGTTACACCATGGAATACTTCAAATTTAGACTTTAGGCCACGAAGAATAGTAATAGTATCTAGAACAGTAGGCTCTTTTACTAATACTTTTTGAAATCTTCTTTCTAGTGCAGCATCTTTTTCAATATATTTACGATATTCATTTAGGGTAGTAGCACCAATACAATGTACTTCACCACGAGCTAGCATAGGTTTTAACATATTACCAGCATCCATAGCGCCTTCAAGAGCACCAGCACCTACAATCATATGTATTTCATCAATAAACATAATAATGTTACCTTCAGAATCTTTTACCTCTTTTAGTACGGCTTTTAGTCTTTCTTCAAATTCACCACGGTATTTAGCACCTGCAACTAGGGCACCCATATCTAGCTCCCAAATAGTCTTATCTTTTAGATTATTAGGAACATCGCCTTTAATTATTCTTTGTGCCAAACCTTCTACAATGGCGGTTTTACCAACACCTGGTTCACCAATTAATACAGGGTTATTTTTAGTTTTACGAGAAAGTATTCTTGTAATACTTCTTATTTCTTCATCACGACCAATAACTGGATCGATTTTACCATCTTTAGCAGCCTTAGTAATATCTCTACCATATTTTTCTAAAGGTTTTTGTAAATTTTCTTCATAAGGATTATTCATATTCATATATATCACTTTCCTTTCTATTACGATATATATTATACTCTAATAATTAGCAATTGTCAATATAGATTGCTAATTTTGTTAAATTAATTTACTTTTATTTAAAAGTGTTATATAATTATCTTGGAGGTAAGAAATATGTATTGTTCAAATTGTGGTAATAAGTTAAATGATAATGATGATGTATGTTTGAAATGTGGGGTTATGGTAAATAAGGGTACTAATAATAAAGTAGAAGATAAACCATTAGTTATTTTAAATATTTTATCTTTTTTATACCCATTAGTAGGTTTAATACTATATTTAAGTATGAAAAAGAGTACTCCTAATAGGGCTAAGAAATGTGGCAAATATGCCTTAATAGGTACTATAGTTTCAGTGGTGATTTTTATTATTGTAGGTATTATATTAGCTATTACATTAAATAATGTTGTTAATTCAGAAATAGCTAAATATTCTGATGAAATTAATAATAAGGCTATAGTAATGTATGAAGAGGAAAATAAAAAACAATATACTTGTTATAATCTTTATAAATTAGATAATAATAGTGATTATGTTGGTAGTGTTTCTATAGATAAAGATGGTAATGATTATATAGTTAAAACATATATAACAAAAGATAACACTTACTTTAGAGCAGAATATAAGAATAAGAAGAGAACTAGTTTTAATAATATTATAAATAATAATCCTAAAATTAATTTGTATTGTGTAGATTAATACATATAATAAGGGAGAAAAGTATATGAAGAAGTTTTTTAAAGAGTTTAAGACATTTATAGAAAGAGGCAATGTTATTGATTTAGCAGTAGGTGTAGTAATTGGATCTGCATTTACTAATATTGTTAATTCACTAGTTAATGATGTTATTACTCCTACTATTGGGTTAATAATTGGTAAAATTGATTTTAGTAATTTAGTAATACCTGGTACACAAATTAAATATGGTTCATTTATTAATAATGTAATTAATTTCTTTATTATAGCATTCTGTATATTCTTAATAGTTAAATTTATTAATAAATTAACTTCATTAAAGAAAAAGAAAGAAGTAGAAGAGAAGAAAGAAGAACCTAAGAAGAGCAATGAAGAAATATTACTTGAAGAAATACTTAATGAATTAAAGAAAAATAATAAAAAGAATAAATAATTATTATATATCCTCTTAAGTCTTAAGATAAGTCTTAAGAGGCACAATAGAGCCTAAGGTCTCTATTGTGAAAGTTTATTTTGTAAATATCTATTGTAAAATATATTGGAAGAAAGATATAACTACTATCTTTCTTTTTGCTATATAGATATGGCTTATATATAATAGATATGTAGATATATTATATTAAGACTAAAGATTAGGCTTAATATAATAGTGAAAGACTTACATAGTAAGGCTTGAACTGAATAAAAAGAATATAAAAATAATAAAAAATATTGTATAAATTATAAAAGTATGTTATATTATTTAATGTAAAAAAGGAGATTATATGGAAGAAATATTAAATAGTACAGAAGAAAAGATGATGTTAACAATTGAATCTTTAGAAAACAAGTTTACTAATGTTAGAGCAGGTAGAGCTAATCCTAATATGTTAGATGGTATTATGGTAGAATATTATGGAGTACCAACACCACTTAAAAGTTTAGCAAATATATCTATACCTGAGGCTAGGCAATTATCTATTAAACCATTTGATAGATCATGTCTTGGAGCAATAGAAAAGGCTATCTTTGAAGCTAATTTAGGAGTAACTCCTAATAACAATGGAGAAGTAGTATTTATAGTAATACCACCACTTACTGAAGATAGAAGAAAAGAATTAGTAAAACAAGTTAAAGGGTTAGGTGAAGAAGCAAAAATAGCTCTTAGAAATATTAGACAAGATGCTAATAAAGCATTAGAAAACTTAGAATTACCTGAGGATGAAGAAAAAAGAGGTAATGAAAGAGTACAAGATTTAATTAATGAATATAATAAAATTGTAGATGAAAAATTAAAAGAGAAAGAAAAAGATTTAATGACTATATAATAAGACAGTGATGAGGAAGTAGTAATACTATAAAAATAATTATTAGCGAGCTCTTAGAGGGTGAAAGAAGAGTTAATTATTTAGTATGAATTCACCCTTTAGTTTTATACCGTTAATCAGGTTAAAGATTTAAGAGTATAACTTATGTTATAAAGAAAGGTGGTACCGCGGATATTAATTCGTCCTTTTATGGTACTATCTTTTTTCTTTTTTAGAAGGAAGGTATTAAATTGGAAGATAAACTAAACTATTTATTTAAGTTTATATCTTATGCTAGTTATGAAAAGTTAATTAATAGTAAAAATAAATACTTATTAGAATTACTTGTAAATAACTCTAGAAATGTTAATTTAAACTGTCTATATTTAATTAGATATGGAGTATCAGATATAGAAAAAGTAATATTAACTAAGACTGAAGATATAACTAAAGATCATGATGAATTTATAAAAGATATTAAATCTTTAGAAAAAAATCTAAATAAGAAAGAAATAATAGCATTATATGAAAATGCTTAATGGGGGGGATGCTATGATAGAAAAAGATTTTAAAATGATTATTGCTAATATGAAGAAAGAAATTATAAATACTCAAATAAAAACAATACAGGAAGTTAATAGTAATTTAATTAAACTATATTTCAGGTTTGGAAAAATCGTATCAGAAAATAAAGTTTATGGGAATAATTTTACTAAGCAGGTTTCTACTGAACTTAAATTAACTTTTCCTTCAATGAAGGGATTTTCGGAAAGAAATATTAGAGCGATGCGATTGTTTTATGAAGAATACAAGGATGATGAGAGTTGGCAACAACTTGTTGCCAAATTGCCTTGGGGGCACAATATACTTTTAATTGAAAAAATCAAAGATAAAAGTTTAAGGAAAATATATGCTGAAAATACTATCAAAAATGGTTGGAGTCGTAGTGTACTTTCTATTCAAATTGAAAGCCATTTTCATAAAAGAATAGGAGGTACTAATAATAATTTTAGTGCATTATTACCACCAAATGATAGTGACTTAGTAAATAATACTTTTAAAGATCCATATATATTTGACTTTATAACATTACATCAAAATTACAAAGAAAAGGAATTGGAAGAAGCTTTACTAGATAAGATAAGGGATGTATTACTAGAATTAGGAAAAGGCTTCAGTTTTGTTGGAAATCAATATAAAATATCTGTTGATGGAAATGATTATTATATAGATTTATTGTTCTATCATTTGGAGTTAAGATGTTATATTGTTGTAGAACTCAAAGTAAATAAGTTTAAACCTGAATATACTGGGCAACTTGGTTTTTATGTAACCGCTATTGATGAAACTTTGAGAACGAAAAACGATAATCCAACAATAGGATTATTACTTTGTAAAGATAAAGATAGATTATCAGTTGATTGGTCTTTAAAATCTACAAATGTACCAATCGGTGTGTCTTCTTTTAAAGTTAAAAACATAATTCCCAAAAATATTCTTGATAAATTACCTACAGAAGAAGATTTAAATATGCATATTAATTTGGATAATCATTAATGGTATTATTGGATGGATTATTATAAGCCACTGATATTCTGTCTAGAAAATGAACATTAATTTTATTGAAATGTAGTAACTTAAAAAATGAGTTTATTTCTATAACTACATATATTATACTTTAGTTTTAATATTCATTGTGAGTTTGTAGATATCTCTTGATAAAAATCTAAGTAAGAAAGAAATAATAGCATTATATGAAAATGCTTAAGGAGGATATTATGAATATAGAAGAAATAAAGAAAAGTATTGATACTGATTTAGAACATATTACTAAACAAAATGAACTAAATGATATCAAAAGTAAGTATTTAGGTAAAGAAGGAGTAATTACACTACTTCAAAGTAAAATAAGAGAAATACCTAATGAAGAAAAGAAAGAGTATGGTATTAAAGTTAATGAAGTAAGAACATACTTTAATAATTTATTTGAAGAAGTTAAAACTAAAATAGAGACTGAAGAAATTAATAGAAAGTTAGAGAAAGAAGCTATTGATATTACACTTCCTAGTGAAGAAATAATTACTGGTAGTTTACATCCATTTAATAGAATAATTGAAGAAGTAGAAGATATATTTGTTAGTATGGGCTATGATGTAGTACCAGGTAATGAAGTAGAAACAGACGAATATTGTTTTAAGAGACTTAATGTACCTGAAGGTCATCCTGCAAGAGATGCTCAAGATACCTTTTATATTGATACTGAGTATTTACTTCGTACGCAAACATCTTGTGCGCAGGCACATACTATGGAAGAAAATGAAGACAAAGGCCCTATTAGAATAATATGTCCTGGTAAAGTATATCGAAGAGATGATGATGCTACTCATTCACATCAATTTGGTCAAGTTGAAGGATTGGTTATTGATAAAGATATCTCATTAGCAGATCTTAAAGGTACGCTAGAAATATTTGCTAAAAAGATTCTTGGGGATAATACCAAAGTTAGATTTAGACCTAGTTATTTCCCATTTACTGAGCCTAGTGTTGAAGTAGACTTATCTTGCTTTAAATGTGGTGGTAAAGGCTGTGCACTATGTAAAAATACTGGCTGGATAGAAGTACTAGGAGCGGGCATGGTTCATCCTAATGTACTTAGAATGGGCGACTACGATCCAGAAGTATATACTGGTTTTGCTTTTGGTACAGGATTAGATAGATTAGCAATGTTTAAATATAACATTCCAGATATTAGATATTTATATACTAATGATGTTAGAATGTTAAGACAATTTGATAGAAAGGATGAGGAGTAATGAAGCTATCAAGAAAATTTGTAAGCGATTATATTGATATAAATGATGATATTAATACAGTAGCAGAAAAAATGACTGGTGTCGGCAACGAATACGATAGTGCTGGTAAATTAATAAATGCCTCTAATTTAGTAATTGGTGAAGTATTAGAGTGTGATATGCATCCTGATTCAGATCATTTACATGTATGTAAGGTAAATGTCGGCACAGAAGTACTTCAAATAGTATGTGGTGCTCCTAATGTAAGAAAAGGATTAAAAGTAATAGTAGCCTTACCTGGAGCAGAACTTCCTGGTGGTACTATAAAAAAAGGTGTTATAAGAGGGGTAGAATCAAATGGTATGTTATGTTCTATTGCTGAACTAGGTTTAGATCATAAATTCCTAAAAGAAGATGATATAAATGGTATTCATGAATTATCAAAAGATGCCCCAGTAGGTGAAGATCCTATCAAATATTTAGAATTAGATGACGAAGTAATAGATTTTGAATTAACTTCAAATAGAGGAGACCTACTTAGTATACTAGGTATGGCTTATGAACTTGGAGCAATCTATGATGAAAAAGTAAATGATATAGATTTATCACATAAAGAAGGTATTGGAAATATAAAAGATGAATTGGAATTAAAAGTAGATACTGAAGCATGTCCTTTGTTCCTGGCTAGAAAAGTAGTAAATGTTACAATAAAAGAAAGTCCTACTTTTATTAAGAATAGACTAATAGCTTCAGGTATCAGACCTATTAATAATGTTGTAGATATTTCTAATTATGTAATGTTAGAGACTGGTCAGCCACTTCACTATTATGACGCTGATAGATTAGAAAGCACACTTGGAGTAAGAATGGCTAATGATAATGAAGAATTAACCACATTAGATAATCAAAAGAGAACTCTATCTAATTCAGATATAGTGATATATAATAATACTGGGGCTATTGGTTTAGCAGGTATTATGGGAGGACTATCTACTGAAGTAGAAAATGATACTAAAAATATCGTTATTGAAAGTGCTATCTTTGATCCAGTATTAATTAGAAAGACAAGTAAGAAAGTATTAAGAAGCGAGGCTTCAAATAGATTTGAAAAAGGCCTAGATCCAAAGAGAACATATATGGCTATGGAAAGAAGTCTTAACTTACTTGAAAAGTATGCATCTGCCACTGTAGTAGGAGGTATGCTAGAACATAAAAATATTGATATCAAAGATAAAGAAATAGAAATAGCATATAATAAAATAAATAAAATACTTGGAATAGAACTAGATAAAAATACTATTCTAGATATCTTTAGAAAACTAGATTTTACTACTTTAGATAAAGGGGATACAGTATTAGTTACAGTTCCAAGTAGAAGAATAGATATTGCTATTGAAGAAGATCTAGTTGAAGAAGTAGGAAGAATATACGGTATAGATAATATTGAAGGTAAAAAAATGATTCTTCCAGTTAGAATGGGTAAGGTAGATAAAACTAATAGAAGTATTCGTCATTTACTTAGTAATTTAGGTTTATCTGAAACACTTACTTACTCACTAATAAAAGAAAGTGAAGTACATAAATATACTAACGATACTTTTGATAGTATAAGACTACAAGATCCTATGACAGAAGAGAGAAGTACTTTAAGATATAGTTTAATACCAAGTTTACTTTCAGTATATGATTATAATACTAATCGTGGTAATAATAATATTAATCTATTTGAAATAGGAAAGAGTTATTATGTAAAAGATAATATTCATTATGAAGATGAAAAACTAACTATTTTAATGAGTGGTACTTATTATAATAAATTAGGTAGTAATAGAGAAATAAACTACTATATAACAAAAGGTATACTAGAAAAAGTGCTTAATTATTTAGGATATAATAATAGATATTATTATAAAAAGGAAGATTTACCTAAAGAATTACATCCAGGAGTAGCTGCGAGTATCTATATAGATAATAAAAAAGTAGGTATTATTGGTAAGATACATCCTAATGTTACTAAAGATAATATCTTTGTTATAGAACTTAATTTATCCTTATTAAAAGATATTAAAGTATCTAAGATGAAATATAAAAAAATAAGTAAATTCCCTGGTATTAGTAAAGATATAGCCTTTGTCCTTGATAAGAATATAACTTCAGAAGAAGTAATTAAAACTATCAAGAAAGCCGGAGGTAAACTTCTTACTAAGATAGAAGTATTTGACTTATATGTAGACTCTTCATTAGGAGAAAATAATAAATCATTAGCCTTCTCATTATATTTTGAAGATCCAAATAAGACTCTTACACTGGATGAAATAACTGAAATATTTGATAGAATAGCAATAGATGTAGAAAAGAAACATAATGCTAAATTAAGAAATAATTAAAAACGATTAAGAAGTTAGAAAGATATAGTGAATAATTTACTATATCTTTTTATGTATAAATATATATGCTATATAAAAAAATTAATATTTGTAACACATCATTTTTGTACTACTATATTACTTGTAGGAGATTTGGTTTAATTTTTTAGAATGTTTGTGAAGTTTTACTTAATTAATTTTTTTATTTTTATTGTATTTTGGTAAAAATTGTAAAAAAAAGGGTTGACAAACATTCTAAAAAGATATAAAATCAACTTAAATTATTTAAAAAAGAGGAGTTGAGCATTATGGTAAAATATGTTTTGTTAAATATTAATTCTATACTTAATAATGTTAGAAATAATTTAACTGACATATTTTTCTGCTGCTGCAAAATTAAAAATGCTGCTGTGACTAAAGAGCAGTACTCAGTGAATGGCTAATTTGATGTCGTTCGCTGTGGTGCCGCTCTTTTGTTATATATGGAGGTGAAAGAAAATGAATAAACTTACTGTTGAGGATTTGCTTAATCTAGTTAAAAGTTATAATCCTGATGAAATGGAAATCATAAAAAGAGTATATTACTATGCGGATAATCTTCATTCAGGACAAAAAAGACAAAGTGGAGAACCTTATATTACTCATCCTCTCAATGTTGCCTATATTCTCGCAGAAATGCACGCTGATAGGGATACAGTGTGCGCAGGACTACTTCATGATACATTAGAAGATACGCATGTTACTAAAGAAGATATTTCTCATGATTTTAATCCTGAGATAGCTTCTTTAGTAGATGGAGTAACAAAAATAAGTAAACTTAACTTTTCTACTAAGCAAGAACAGAATGTAGCAAATACTAGAAAGATAATTACTGGTATTACAAGTGATGTCAGAATAATAATTATTAAACTAGCAGATAGACTTCATAATATGAGAACATTAGAATATAAAACAGAATTCAAACAAAAAGAAAATTCACTAGAAACTATGGATATATTTGTACCTCTTGCTTATTATATTGGAGCATATCGAATAAAAAGTGAATTGGAAGATTTATCTTTAAGATATTTAAAACCTGATATTTATATGAATTTATTTGAAAAAAATAAGAAAATAGAGGAAGAAAATAGAAGTTTATTATTAGAAATGAAATATAAGATAGAAAATATTTTAAAAGATAATAACATACCTAATGAGATTAAAGTTAGAACTAAAAATATATATGGTATATATAAAAGATTACATGAAGGACAGAGACTATCTGATATACATGATTTATTTTCCCTTAAAATAATGGTGGATGAAATAGATAATTGTTATAGAGGATTAAGATATGTACATAGCCTATACCATCCTATAAATAGTAAGTTTAAAGATTATATATGTAATCCTAAAACCAATATGTATAGTAGTCTTCATACAACTGTGTTTGGTCCTGAAGGAAGACTTATTCAAACACAAATTAGAACATTCGATATGGATAAGATTGCCTCTTTTGGACTTACGGCTTACTTTGATATAAATAAAGGTGAAGCCAGAAAAGTAATGCAAGAAGATTTAAAAAATAAATATCAATTCTTTAGTTCATTATTAGAAATTAATTCAGTATTTGCAGATAATCAAGAATTTGTTAATCAAATCAAAAATGAGTTGTTTTCGGATAAGGTATATATTTATGGAATGAATGGTAGAATAGTAGAATTACCTAAAGGCTCAACAATAATAGATTATGCTTTTAACTTAGATTCTGATATTGGTAATACTATGGTAGGAGCTATTGTTAACGATGATTATAAAGATGTTGGTTATGTTCTTAAAAATAATGACAGAGTAAGGATTATTAGTGACGAGTTATCATTTGGTCCGAGAGAGGAGTGGATTACAATGGCAGTTACTACTAAGGCAAGAAAGAGAATAAGGGAATTTAAAGGTAATTAGTGTGATATGAGTTTATAGGGAGCTCATAAAAAACTAAATGTTGATTAGGAAAGGAGAAAAAAATGAAGTTTGCTATGACATATTGGTACGGAAATAACTCTTCAATTTTAAATAGAATCAACAATATTAAGCTTGCAAGTTTTGAAAAAATGTCTCTTCATTGGTGTGATGAATATACAAAGGATAATGGTAAAAAAGAAAATATTTTTACTTTGTGTAAGTTGCTAGGTGTTCCTGTAAGTGTTTTTCATCTTTCTTTTGAAAAAGCGGATAATATATGGATGGATACTGTTGAAGGTATTGAAATATTTGAAATTTATAAGAGAAGTATTATTGAAGCATCTAAATTAGATGTAAAATATGTAGTGATGCATCTTACAGAAAATCTTACCTCAATTGAAAATACAATCATTGGATTGGAAAGAATTAAATGCTTATTAGAACTTGCAAGAAAAAAGAAAGTAATCGTCGTGTTTGAAAATCTCCAGCATTATGATGCATTGGAAAAAATTGAAAGTATGCTTAGCTATGAGAGTGCAGGTTTATGTTATGATACTGGTCATTTTAATATTTTGCAAAATGAAATTATTAAAAATTATCATGACAAAATATATGTTGTACATATTCATAATAATTTTGGAGAATGTGATGAACATAACGTAATCAGTAAGGGTAGTTGTGATTGGAATATTTTATCACAATTATTAAGTGAAAATAGAGAAATTGAATATGTATTAGAAGTTAAGAACAATGAAAAATTAAAAGAAGAAGAGTTTTTGCTTCAAGCACACAATGAAGCAAAATCATTAGCAAAAAAATTGATAAAAGAAAGGAAAAAAAATAAATGAAAAATATTAGATTAATTTTAAAAAAAGACTTAGTAGAAGAAAAATATGATATAGTTGAAAGAAAGGGAATAGGTCATCCAGACACTTTGTCTGATTCTCTAGCAGAACATCTTTCAAATGTTTATTCAAAATATACACTTGAAAAATTTGGAGCAGTCTTACATCATAATTTTGATAAGGTTGGAATGATGGGAGGAAAAGCTATAGTAGAATTTGGGTATGGGAAAATAATTCAACCAATTAGGGTTCTCTTAAACGGAAGGGCATCATCACAGTTTGGTGATGATAAGATTGATGTTAAGAAATTACTTATTGATGCTACTAGAAACTTCTTTTCTGAAAGGTTTCCTATGATAAATTTTGATACTGATGTTAAAATTTTATATGAAGTTGCTGATGGAAGCAGTCCTGGTGGTGTAAAGGGATATGAAAGTAAAAGACATAGTTGGTTTTCGCCTAGAAGTTTAGATGACCTTGGCGAATTGAAAGAATTAAATTGTAATGATACTTCTATGGGATGCGCATTTTATGGAAATTCAAAATTAGAAACTATTGTTTTAAATGTTGAAAAATTCTTGAATTCTCCAGACTATAAAAAAGAAAATATTTGGATTGGCAGTGATATAAAGATGATGGGATTTAATGATGATGGTATAATTAATATTACTATGTGTATTCCACAATTGTGTCAATATGTAAATAGCATAGATGAATATTTAAAAAACAAAGAAAAGGTAAAACGAGATATTTTAAATTACATTGATTTATTATTTCCGAATACTGAAACTAAATTATTTATAAACACAAGAGATAAAATCAATGATAAAAATGTTGACCTGTATTTAACTTTCACTGGTTCTTCTATTGAAATGGGTGATGAAGGATTTGTTGGTAGAGGAAATCGTATGGGCGGATTAATAACACCTAGAAGATTCTATACTATGGAGGGTATATGTGGAAAAAATCCTATATATCATACGGGTAAAGTTTATTGTGTTGCTTCTTATGAAATTGCAAAACAAATATCTGAGACATTTAATGTTAATTGTTCAGTAGGAATGATTGGACAGAGCGGTCAATCGTTATCTGATCCTTGGAAAATAACAATTACTACTGATAAAGAAATTAATTTAGAAGAATGTAACAAGATTGCTGCAACTGTTTTAGATAATTTCCATAGTCTTTCTCTAAAAATAATAAATAGTGAGTATCCTTTATGTTAATGAAGTATCCATCAGTACCTGTACCATATACTATAGAGATAGAATTAACTAATTTTTGCAATGCAAAATGTGTTTTTTGTAGTAATTCAATTTCAAAAAGAAAAAAACAATTTATTGCTACTGAAAAGTTATATAACTTTTTGTTGGAGCAGAGAAATAAGATGGATGATAATTGGTTTAATCATATTATAGGGGAAAATGTCTTTCCTAAAGTAGTGTTGGGTGGTTTAGGAGAGCCGTTATTACACAAAGAAGTATTTGATATTATTAAATTTTGTAAAAGTATTGGATTTAGGGTACAGTTAATTACAAATGGACTATTATTAGATTTAAATAATATTAATAATATAATTAATAGCAATCTTGATGAAATTGCTATCAGTTTACATACTCTTAATCCAGAAATCTATTATAATATTACTGGATTAAATATTGAAAATGTTTTGCCAAAAGTTGAAATGGCATTGAAACTATTTAAGAATTCCAAAACAAAAGTTGAATTGTGGCGTATTAAGCCTCCATTTTACATGAAACAAGAAAATTTGGATGATAAAATTGCATATACTAGTTTTGTTTCTAAATACAATTATATTAGTGTTCTTGGCCCATCTGAGCCATGGAGTAGAGATAGTACCATCGAATCATTGTGTGAAAGAGTAAATGATGATGAAAATGGGGAAATTTGGTGTCATAAGATATATTTTACTTATAACATTTCGTGTAATGGTGATATAGTATTATGTTGTAATGATTATAATAGGATTTCTGTTAAGCTTGGTAATGTTTTTGAAGAAGACTGTTCAAATGTAAATAAAATCAAAATGAAAATATTAAAAAGGGAATTAAATCCAGACATTTGTAGCAAATGCAGAAGATGGAAAGATGTTGAATATGAACAAATTGTAAAAAAATATAATATTAAGTAATTTAGTATGGATGGTGATTTATGAAAGATTATAAAAAAATATTATTTGTTGTTGCTCACCCTGATGATGCAGAAATTTGTGCTGGCGGAACTATATTAAAATTATGTAGTAAGGGATATAATGTAAAGGTTGTAATGATGACTAATGGTAATTTAGGAATAAATAATAAATCTAAATACATTACAAAAAAAATCAGATTGAAAGAGGAAAAATTGGCCGCTAAATATGCAGGGTTTAGTTATAAGATTCTAAATAATTCTGATGGGATGTTAAAAGCAAATATTAGTAATAGAAAAAAAATTATTAATATAATAAAAGAGTTTCAACCAGATATTATTGTAACACATAGGAAAAATGACTATCATGTGGATCATAGAGTTACATCGCAAATAGTTGAAGATTCATTAGTATTAATATGTTCTAAAAATATATGTAAAAAACATAATTATTTATCATATAATCCAATAATATTATACTTTTGGGATAGATTTACAAAACCATATAAGTTTATTTGTGATATAGTAGTTGATATAACAGCATTTTATGAAAAAAAATTAAATTTAATGTATTATCATAAATCTCAGCTTATTTCAATGGAAGTATGTCAAAAAATTTTAGTTGAAAATAATGAATTACAAAAAAAATATTGTACTAATAATGATTTTAACTATGTTGAATTGTTTGAAATTGGTGAATATTCTCTTATTAATGAAATAGATAATTTTAAAAAAAACATAGAAAGTGTATTTGGTGATTGATATAAAAGTATTATTAGTTTCTAATTTTAGAATAGAAGAGGGAAGAGGCCCATTATTTAGAATTTTGAATATGCTCCCATATTTGATTAAATATTGTGATGTTGTATTGTTCTCCTTTGGAGAAATCGATCCTGAAGTGTATAAGATAGCAGACTTTTATAATATTAAAATTTATAAAACTGCATATATGAATAGGGGTTGGTTTGTATTAAATGGTAATCAAATAGCAGGTGATATAAAAAAAATTGCAATAAAAGAAAAGATAGACCTAGTTGTATTAACTTGGGAGATTTGGGACATTGCAGTTTCTATCTATGAAAGTTTAAGGAATACAAATATTAAATATATTGTTACTATGCATTCTATTCCATTTGCTACAGCTTTGATTAAGACAGGGAATTTTACATTTGATTGCTTAAAAAAGTTTTTACTCGAAAAAAATTTAATGATTAAAAAATATATGTTATTGCGAAATTATCAAGCAAAAAAATATATTTATAGTTTTAATATTTTGACTATGACAAAAACTGTTGAGAAAAAAATGCTAAAGTATTTTCCAGGCTTGAACTTAAATCTTTCATATCCTGGTTATGCAATTGAAGTTCCTGATTTCAGTTTAAATACTATAGATTACAAGTATGATTGTATTTATATGGCTAAGTTTGAATATGGTAAGGGAATCTTTGAATTTATAAAAATTGTAAAAAATATGATTAAATTTAATGATAAATTAAAATTTGCGGTTGTTGGTTCTTTTACATTCGACAAGGAAAAAAATAAATTTTATAAAATGATTAAAAAAAATAACCTTCAAAAAAATATAGATTGCTTAGGCTGGTTAGAGGGAAAAGAAAAATATGACATTCTTTTGAAAAGTAAGATTTTTATCTATCCATCTTTTATTGGAGATACATTTTCCCAATGTTTGCTTGAGGCACTAGCATATGGGAAAAAAGTGGTTTGTTATGATGTACCTTTTGCTAGAGATAATTTTGATATTTCAAGTGTTATTAAAATACCTGTTTTTGATACTAAAAAATTTGCTCTTACGACATTGAAACTATTAAATGATAAAAATTATTTTTCTGTTGAATCATATCATTTTGTCAAAAAAAATTTTAATTCATGGAATGATGTGGCAAAAGCTGAATATGAATGTTATAGAAAAGTGGTGAATAGCTAAATGGTTGAAAATAATAATTATCTAAAACAATTTGTTAAAGCAAATAATGGTGTTATTTATAAATATAATGATGTGGAATATGGTTTAATTTTAATAAAAATGTTTGATGATTACTATGAATACAGAAAAATTAAAAAATATTACAAAAACTATCAAAATATTGAATGCTTGTATAAAATATTTTCATTTGATGATAGGGGATTTATAAAAATGGAATTAGTTAAAGGTTGTTTTTTAAATGATAAATATAAGAATATTTATAAAAGAATTATAGTAATGTTAAATTTTTTTGAAGAATGGGTAAAAAAACTTCCTGTAGTTCCTTTTAATTATAATGATAGTTACCTATATTTACTTGAAAGTCAGCTTAATAGAATAGAGGATAATTGCAATAATGAAATGCTTTTAGATGTTTTATATTTATATAAAAAATGTATTGATGATGTGTCTGATATTGAATATGATTATTTGATACATGGTGATTTAAATTCAAGAAACATTTTAGTTCAGGATGATGAAAAAATGAAGGTAATAGATTTGTCACCAATAATTGGTTGTATAGAGCTTGAATTAGTTAGATATATTGAAGATGAACTTTTCTCAAATATAGAAAAATTTGATAACATAATTGAGTTCATCATAGAAAAGAATGACAATAATATTTTTGATAAGAATAGACTTTTGAAGTTATTAAGTGTAGATAGTTTTTATCGTACATTTGATTCTTATTTTATTGGTGACACTACTGAAATTATTGGTAAGGGAATATTATTGTCTAAAAAAATATTTAATTGGAGGTGTAAACATGGATTTTGTTTTATTTCAAAAAGAAATTGAAAAACATTTTTTGTCTAAGGGATGGGAGAAAAATATTATACACAACGATATATATTATAGTAAAAATTATAATAATTATGTACTTAATACTAAAAATAAATATCTGTTTGATGATGCCTTACTTTTTCAAAAACTAAATGATGTTTTTAATTCATATGGAATTAATTATAGTTGCTGTGATAGTCTTTTAAATAATGAGGGCAATACAGACTTTTTAATTGCAGGATTACAACTTGTAGAAAGTTATTTGCTAAATAAAAAAGAGTTAGAAAAAAAGAGTTTATGGTTATTACAACCAGTTATTAGATTAAATAATTTACCATTATGTGGTTGTGAAGATGGATATTTGTCTTCTTTTATAAATATTTGTACGATTGATGTTGAAACTGATATATATGAGTATATTTCTAGATTAGAACAATGGATATCAATACTATCTTATTTATCATTGCATATTAGCGGCTTGAAATTGGTATTAAAAAATAAAACAACAGTCTTTGATGGTGTGGGAGTAGAATTTCAATATAAAGGTATTGATTTAGGGCAAGCAAATATTTATGAGATTAATAGTGAGAATCATAAAAAATATGTTTCTGATTTTGGATTTGGTTATGAAAGATTACTATGGATATTAAATGGTAACAAAAACTTTTATGTTCCAATATTTCCTAATTATGAAGTAATAAAAAAGAATTTTCAATATAATGATAGGTTACGTACATTTACATTACTTGTTTTATCTGGTATTATTCCTGCTGCCAATGGTATAAATGGGAAAGTCAGAAAAATCATTAATAGTTGTTTTGAAATGTGCAATAATTATGATTGCAATATGTTATTTGCTATAGAGTATTATTATAATTATTATAAAAAGTTTATTGTCCCAAAATACGATTTGAATACTGTGATAAAAATATTTTTGGAAGAATATAATAACTATATTAAAAGATTTCTTTGCGTTTCTAATTGTATTAATAATTATAGCAATAAATCATTAGATGAAGTGTGTAAAAAATTAATTTTGAAAAATATATAAGGAGGATAAAAATGAAATTATTATTATCTGGGGGAGGAGGCCCAGAACAAGTTAAAGAGTTAGATAATTTTTTTGCAAAGGAGGTAGGTAATGGAAAAGTATTATATATTCCCGTTGCAATGGAAAAGATTCCATATGATGATTGCTTTAAATGGTTTAAAAGTACTTATGCTGAATATGGTATAGTGAACATTGAAATGTGTACTGAACTTGATAAAAAAATAAAATTAGATGATTATTCTGCAATATTTATTGGTGGCGGCAACACATTTAAACTTATTAATGAAATGAGAAAAACAGGATTTGATAAAAAAATTATTGATTACATAAAAAATGATGGCCTTGTTTATGGCGGTTCTGCAGGAGCAATTATTTTTGGTGAAAGTATTGACACTGCCTTACATGCAGATAAAAACTATTTAAGGTTAAACAATTTTGCTGGATTAAATATCATAGATGGTTATAAAATATGGTGTCATTATAATATAAAAGATGAATCTGATTTAAAGAAAATAAAAGGAAAAATAATTGTTTTATATGAGGAAAGTGGCCTTTTTTATGATGGCGTAAAAATGCAGAGTATTGGAAAATCTTTCTTCATAGTAGATAATAAATAAGGATGGTGTAATGATGGGAAAAATTAAAGTAGGAATAATTGGCGTTGGTAATTGTGCAAGTTCATTGATACAAGGCATTGAATATTATAAATCTAAAAATGAAAAAAATTGTGTTGGTTTGATGCACTGGGATATAGGAGGATTTAAACCATATGATATAGATATTGTTTGTGCATTTGATATTGATAGTAGAAAAGTTGGCAAAGAAATACATAGGGCTATCTTTGAAGCACCTAATTGTACCAAAATTTTTTGTGATACTTTTAATATTGATAACTCTGTAGTTGTTTCAAAAGGAAAACAAATGGATGGAGTATCGAATCATATGATTAATAAAAAAAATGATAAATATTTTATTCCAGTAGATGACTCTGATATTAATGAAGAAAAAATAATTAATATCATTAAAGAATCTGGTGCCGAGATAATGATAAATTATTTACCAGTTGGTTCAAATAAAGCAAGTGAATTTTATGCCAATTGTGCATTAAAGGCACATGTTGGTTTTATAAATAATATACCTGTATTCTTGGCAAGTGACAATTATTGGGCAAATAAATTTAAAGAGTCAGGTGTACCAATATTAGGAGATGATATTAAATCACAATTTGGAGCTACAATCGTTCATAGGGTTTTAACTGAATTATTTGAAAAACGTGGTGGAATTGTTGATAAAACTTATCAATTAAACACTGGAGGGAACACCGATTTTTTGAATATGCTAAATAGAGATAGACTAGAGTATAAAAAAATCTCGAAAACTGAAGCAGTTCGTTCAATTATGAATGATAAATTATCTGATGTTAATATTCATGTAGGGCCTAGTGATTATGTAGCATGGCAAAATGATAATAAAAAATGTTTTATTAGAATCGAAGGAAGAATATTTGGAGATGTTCCTATTACATTAGATGCTCAATTAAGCGTTGAAGACTCTCCTAATTCTGCTGGTGTGGTAATAGATGCTATACGTTGTTGTAAGTTAGCACTTGAACGTGGCTTATCTGGTACTATTATAGAACCTAGTACATATTTTTTTAAACATCCTATAGTTCAGGTTACTGATGATGAAGCATATAACTTGGTTGATAAATTTATAAATAATTCTTGATTTTTGTTGAGTTATAATACATATATTACAAATTTAAAATAAAAAAATACCATTCTGGTATAATTAAGGCAGCGACAAAAATTATACAGAAAGAGTGGTATTTATGAAGATTACAACAGAAGAAATGAGATTTATGAATGATACTTAGAAGAACAAGACTATATTCTCTGTGGCAAAATGAAAAAAGTTGAAAGAAGTCACAAAATAGATGTAGAAAGGTTTTATAGTAGGAATGAATTTACTTCAGAAGAAGATTTAAAAATGAAATTGAAAAGATATAATGCAAGATATAACAATATAGCTAAAAAGTTTTACAAGATATTTTTAGTAACATTTAAAGGAGAACAATACTTTTATCGTCTCCTTTTATTAAAAAAACAGGTTATATAGCCTGTTTTTTATATGCTTTCAACAACTGTATCATCTAGACATCTTAGTATGCAGCAGCATCCTAAATTAATAGTAAAGAATGAGTTTGTAGCTTCGTATGGAAATACACTAGTCTCATCAGTATTAGGTGCAAGTACTCTGCAGGTAGCACAGCAGCCATCTAATTTTTCTAGTCTAAAGACAGTACTTGTAGTAGTAATACTTGGATCTTTACTAATTGGCATTGCTAATGGAGTATTTCCTCCTGAACAAGTATATAACTGTATAGGTCTAGTGTTGTAGCAGAAACTACTATTTTGTCCTAAGAAGCCTCTATCACAAGTCTCTAGGCAGCAGTCATTTTGACATACACTTTGCTGAAGTATAAGGATAACTTTAAGGATATCCGCGATGCAATTCTCGCAAGTATTATTTTCATTATTACACATATAATCCACCCCTTTTTTGTATTCAATATAACTTATGACAAAAGTAAATAAAAATGCACTACGAATACCTATATAAGTTAATATTTTCATAAATTTTAATTATAAATCATATATATTAATATGAAAAAAATAAAATTGGTTAGATCAATAGATAATTATATTAATGATAAAAAGTTTAGCATATTATATAAGAATAACAAACTAGATATTATTAATTATACTAAAATTATGGACTTCTCAGACACTAAAATTAGTATTAGTTATCTAGATAGTAAATATATAATAACAGGTACTAATTTAGTTATATCTAAAATGCTTGAAGAAGAAGTATTAATAACAGGTAATATTGAAGGTATTTCTTTTAATAAATAGAAAGAGTTGATATTATGAAAGAAAAAATATTTAGAATATTTTCTAGTAATATTAAAATTAGAGTTAGTGGTAGAAATATTAATAATTTTATTAAAAGAATAATAAAAAATAATATCAAAATAGTTAAGTTAACTCCAAGAAGTCATAAAGAAATAGATTTAATAATTGATTATAATGATTTAGAAGAAATAGAAAAATATAAAACTATTTATGATATTAAAATAGTTAGATATTACGGAAAACTTCATATAATTAAATTCTTAAAAAAGAATAGATTTATTTTATTATTCTTATTACTTAGTATGATAATAGTATTTATATTATCAAATATGATATTTAGTGTTGAAGTAATACATTCAAATAGTAAAATAATTAAACTAGTAACTGAAGAGTTAAAAGATCGTGGTATTAAGAAATATGCTTTCGCTAAAAGTTATAGTGAAGTAGAAAAAATAGAAAAAGAAATACTTAATAATAATAAAGATAATTTAGAATGGCTTGAAATAATAAGAAATGGTACTAAATATACTGTTAGAGTAGAAGAGAGAATTATTAATAAAGAAATAGATAATAACAAAAACTATGATATAGTCTCTTCAAAAAATGCTGTTATTAGGGTTATTGAAGCAGAGTCTGGTGAAAAAGTACGAGATATTAATACTTATGTTAAAAAAGGTGAAACTATAATATCAGCATATATTAACACTCCAAGTGAAGAGAAAATACTAAGTACCGCAAGAGGAAAGGTAATTGGAGAAGTTTGGTATATAATAGATATAAATTATCCATATTATCATCATGAAGTAAAATATACTGGTAATAAGAAAAAAGTATTAGTATTTAACTTTATCAATAAAAGAATATCACTATTTGACTTTAAGAAGTATAAAACTTTTGATAAAAATATAAAAAGTATATTTGATAATAATGTAACTCCAATATCATTAAATTATGAATATCAATATGAAACTGAAGTAATTGATGATATATATACTAAAGAAGAGGCTAAAAATAGAGCAGTAGAGACTGCTAAAGAAAAGTTACTACTTAAATATAATAATATTAAAGAAGTAAAAGAAGTTACTATCGTTAATGAGATAAGTGATGATGAAAAACTTAATTTAACCTTATTTGTTAAGGTTTATGAAGATATTACTAAATATAGAGAAGTTATTATTAATGAAGAGGACACTACAAGTTAGTGTTTTTTATTTGACATTTTATTTGTAAAATGATTTTTTTGTAGAAAAAAAATATTGTAAAAGATAAAATTAATGTTATAATTGAATTGTAGGGTAGGAGAAGTAAGCTACTAAAAAAATAAGAAAAGGAGAAAGAAAAAAATGAAAAAGAAATTATTATTTCTAGTAGCAGCACTTGCATTATTTGTTCCTAGTGTAATGGCTGCTGAAAAAACTGCTGGTACAGAAGAAGAATTAACTAAAGCATTATCTGAAGCTGTAACTGGCGACACAATCAAACTAACTGATGACATCACATTCAGCAGTGATTATATCAGATTCAAAGGTGAAAAAGAACTTACACTTGATTTTAATAATCATAATCTTACTGGTAATGGTGAAACAACATTAATTGTTGAAAATGGTGTAGTAACATTTACCGGTAAAGGTACATTAGATGTAAAAGATTCCTATGTAAATGTATGGGGTCACGAAGAAAGTACTTCTAAAAAGAAAACAGTTCTAAACGTTGACAAAGATGTAACTATTCTTGGCTCAACAGGTATAGCTATATTCTATGATGTTAAACATGGTGCTTATAATACAGAAGTTAATTTTGCTGGAACAATTAAAGCAACTAAAATTGGTATAACTACTAACGGAGAAATCTTAAATGAAAACGGCCCAGTAGTTAATATTAAAAAAAGTGCTACTATAACTGCTACTGGTGAAAATGGTACTGGTATTTATTGCGCTGGTAATGGCACTTACAACATTGAAGAAGGTGCTACAATTACTGGTGGTACTGGTATTGAAGTAAGAGCAGGTAAATTAAATGTTAAAGGTGGAACAATTACTGGTACTGCTAAAAAATTAGTATCAGAAGCAAATGGTGGTGGATGTACTACTATAGGCGCTGGAATAGCAGTAGTTCAACACACTACACAATTACCAATTGAAGTTAATATTACAGGTGGTACAATTACAGGTGCTGAAGCTTTATATGTAAATAATACTCAAGGAAATCCTACTACAGCATGGGCTAAAGTTAATGTTACAGTAACAGGTGGAACATTTAATACAGATGTTACAAAATTTGTTGGAGATAAATATGTAGTTAACAAAACTGGTAACACATATACAGTAGTAGAAAATAAAGTATTAGAAACTACAGATGAAAAAGTTAGTTTTGAAAGTGATAAAGCATTAGATAACAATTTAAAATTAGAAGTAACTGAAAAAACTGAGGATGAAATTAAAAAGGGTACTGAAAAAGTAACTGAAGCATATAAAGATAATAAAAAGGTTAAAGAAGTTAAATTAATTAATTTATATGAAATTGATGTTTTAAATGGTGATGGTAGAATTGAAAAATTAGAAGATGGTAAATTTACAATTGCCATTGCGATTCCTGAAAGTGAGCAAAAATATGATGCTTATAAAGTAATTTATATTGACGAAGATGGTAAAATTGCTGATACCCTTGATGCTAAATTAGTAGATGGTAAAGTAGTATTTACTACATCTCACTTAAGTACTTATGGTGTTGTTGGATATAACAATGTTACTGAAACTCCTACAGAAACTAAACCAGAAAAGAATCCAGGTACTGCTGATATTAATTTATCATTAATTATTGGAGCAATCGTAATAAGCGCTGCAGGTGTAGTTATTACTTCAAAGAAAATATCTGCTAAAGTAACTAGATAATATTAAAAGAGGAATTTTCCTCTTTTTCTTTTTATTACTTGTAAATATTTTAAATTATTAGTATAATTAATATGGTGATAGTAATTGAATAACGAATATAATGATTATAATAAAGATGATGAATATACTCCAAGACATGCAAATGATTTCTATCAAAATAGTTCAAATGATTTAATTATTGATAACAATTTAAATTATATAAATACTAATGATGATAATATTTTAGATACAATAAATAATGATAAAAATAATAAGAAAAGGAAAAGAAAAAAGAAAAAAAATACTACTTGGATTTTTGTAATATTATGTTCTATATTTATATCTATAATAGTATTTTGCCTAATTAAAATATTTATTTGGGGTAAAGATAATAAAGATACTTCTAAAGTAATAAATGATATTACTAATGCGGTTAATGTTACTTTGAGAGATGATGATGATAATACTGAATTAGTTAATGATACTAATGAAGAAGAAACTAGTGATTATTGGTATTATATAAAGTTTCCTTTAATAGATGTAGATATAACTGAATTAAAAGAAAAAAATTCAGATACTGTAGGCTGGATTAATGTAAATAATACTAATATAAACTATCCGTTTGTTCAGACTAAAGATAATTCTTATTATTTGAATCATTCTTTTGATAAAAAATATAATGAAGCTGGCTGGGTTTTTTTAGATTATAGAAATAATAATGATTTAAATAATAAAAATACTATTTTATATGCTCATAGTAGACTTGATAAAACTATGTTTGGATCTCTTTCAAAGGTATTAAAATCATCTTGGTATAATAATAAAGATAATCATATTATTAGATTATCTACGGATACTGAAAATACTTTGTGGCAGATATTCTCAGTATACAAAATACCTGAAGAGAGCTATTATATTACTACTAATTTTAATAATAATGAAGAATATAATAAATTTTTAAATACTATAAAACAAAGAAGTATTCATAACTTTAATACAAATTTAGATACTAATGATAAAATACTTACTCTTAGTACTTGTTACTCTGACACTGAAAGAACAGTGGTTCATGCTAAACTAATTAAGAGAAGTCCTAAGTAAAGAAGATAGATGAATGAAAAAATATCAAAAAATTATATTTATTTGTATGGCTTTAATTATAGTTGTACTTGGTGTATTTCTAATTATAGAAAGAAATGAATTAAAAGAAAAGTGTACCAGTAATAATGCAATTACTCAAAATGATGAAAACAAGAATGCAGAAGAGTTAAACTATGATTGTAGTTTTACTCAAACTTGGAAAGTATATAATCTACTTGAGAATTATACTGGTCATCATCCTGATGTTTCATATGTAATATTAGAAAAGTTTCAAACCACTATTCCATATTCACATATAATACCATCTAACTTAAAATCTAAGTTAGAACAAGGTAAATATTATGAATTTACATACCATATTAAAGGTAAAGGTTATATAAATGACATCAATGATATAACAGATAAAATAATACCTGAAGATAATGCTAAAACAAGCCAAAGTGATTTAATAGTCACACTTAGTATAAAAGAAACTGATAAATTAGGACTTGAACAACTTCAAGAACCAATATGTAGTGGTACTCCTATAACAAATGAATAAAAGATAATATTTATGATATTGTCTTTTTTAAATTTAAATTTTTATTGAAACTTTCTTCTATATTTTGATTGACAATATTCTTACATAATGATAAAATAAACATTAAAATCAAGCATAAAGGAGGAAGGAGATTTTAATATTGATTGATACAATTAAAACAGACAAATATACTGATATTACTAATTCTTGGCTAAAAAATAAGCAGTATGGTCATAACAATTGCAATGTAATTGATGCTAAATATTATGTTTATAACAATATTAAATATAATGTAGACAAAAAGAATGTTATATTAGACTATTCAAAACAAGAAAGAAGAATTGCATTATGGTTATGTAACACATTTGGTAGTAATGTATATATGATGCCAAGAATTAATTATCCAAATGGTATTATGACCGCCGATTATCTTTTTAAGAATGAATATTGGGATTTAAAAACAATTAAAGGCTCAGGAAAAAGAAGTATTGAAGATGCAATAAAAAAGAAAAGAAAACAATCAAACAATTTTATATTTGATATTACCAATAGTAAAATGGAACTAGAAAGTTTGTTATTTCAAATTGAAAAAATATATATTTCAAAAACTACTAATTGGGTAGATAAGGTTATTGTTAAAAAGAATGAGGATGTAATATTAATTTATAAAAAACCAGCCGCAACCCTACGGGTCACGACCAGTTCTGTAATTAATTACAATTACATTATACTGTATTTTTATCTCTTTGTCAAATCTTTTTATTACAAATTTTTTAGGTATAATAACCTCTCTTATATATGATAGATATGGCTGATATATCATTTATAGACTACAGGCTATAAATGACACTTAGAGATGTTAGCTCTAAGTGAAAAAAGATATAAAAACTTATAATAATATATTTAAAATATTAATATTTTGTGGTAGAATTAATAAGAGGTGTATTTTTATGAAGACAAACAGAACAATTACTAGAGAAAAAGCTATGACTATTTTATACCAAATCTTTTTATATAAAAAAAATAAAATAAATTATGATATAAATAATGTTATAGAAGAAGTATTAGAAAATATTGTGATAGAAGATAGAAAGAAAATAGATACAGAATATTTAAATACTTTAATTAATGGGGTATTAAATAATATAGATGATATTGATAAAAGTATAGAAAAATATATAGAGTCTTGGTCTATAGATAGACTAGGATTAACAGATCAAGCAATACTTAGAATATCAGTATATGAACTTATTTATACCGATACTCCAGACTTAGTATGTATAAATGAAGCAATAGAATTATCTAAAAAATATTCAGATGAAAAAGTATCTAAAATGATTAATGGAGTACTAGATAAAATATATCATGAAAAATTAGATAATAATACTGAGGAGTAATTATGAATAATAATTATATTACTGTAACTGAAGTAAATAAATATATAAAAGAAGTTATTAACGAAGATTTATTACTAAAGAAAGTGTATCTAAAAGGTGAAATATCTAACTTTAAGGCTCATTCAAGAGGACACTTTTATTTTACTTTAAAAGATGAGAATAGTAGAATAAATGCTGTTATGTTTTCTTTTAATAACAAAAATATGAAGTTTATGCCTTATGATGGTATGAAAGTATTAGTTACTGGTAAAATAGATGTATATGAAGCAAGTGGTTCTTATCAAATATATGTAGAAGAAATGCTTGAAGATGGAATAGGAGCATTATATGTCGCCTTTGAACAATTAAAAAAGAAATTATCTAGCGAAGGCTTATTTGATAAAGATAAAAAGAAAAAGATTAGAAGAATACCAAATAGAATAGGTATAGTAACATCTCCTACTGGGGCCGCTATTAAGGATATACTAACTACTATTAAAAGAAGATATCCAATATGTGAGACAGTTTTATTTCCAGCACTAGTACAAGGTGATATGGCCGCTAATGACATTGCTAATAAAATAAGACTAGCCAATAGTTTAAAAGATGAGCTTAAACTTGATACATTAATTGTTGGCCGTGGTGGTGGCTCACTTGAAGACTTATGGCCTTTTAATGAAGAAGTAGTAGCTAGAGCCATTTATAATAGTGAAATACCAGTTATATCCGCTGTTGGACATGAAATAGATATTACTATATCAGATTATGTTGCAGATCTTAGAGCTCCAACTCCTACAGCAGCAGGAGAGCTTGCAGTACCTGATATTAATACTATAATTACATATTTAGATACGGCAGTTAACAGAAGTTATAATGCTTTAAATAATATTATTAGTATAAATTATAAAAGACTAGATAATATAAAGAATAGTTATATATTAACTAAACCTTTATCTATGTATGAAGTAAAAGAACAAAAACTAGATAATCTAATGGATAATTTAGATAAAGTAATAAATAAAATATTAGATAATACTAAGATAAGATTATATACAGTAAAAAATAGTTATGTATTAAATAATCCTAGTATGCTATATAAATATAGTAGTCAAAGACTAGATCATATTATATCAAAGTTAGAAGTATTAAATCCATTAAATACATTAAATAGAGGATATGCTATTGTTAAAAAAGAAGATAAAGTGTTATCTAGTATTAAAGATGTAAAAGAAGATGAAGTAATTACTATAGCGTTTAAAGATGGTAATATTGAAAGTAAAATAATTAAGGTAGGTGAATAAAAGTGGCAAAAGAAAAAGAAGAAATGACTTTTGAAGAAAAAATTAAATTACTTGAAGAAATAGTAAAAGAATTAGAAACAGGAGAAGTACCACTTGATGAAGCAATAAATAAATATACTGAAGCTATGAAACTAGCTAAAGAATGCTCTGATAAGTTAAATAAAGTAACTGAAAAAGTAAATAAAATAATGTTAGAAAATGGTAAATTAGAAGATTTTACTGTAAGCGAATAAAAATAATTGACAAATACAAATTATTATAGTATTATTATGTTGTGTGAGAAATATTCTCACTATACTAAAAAAAGCGGTGTGTCCGGCCGTATAAACGGGAAACTAAAAAAGCGGTGTGTCCGGCCATATAAACGGGAAACTAAAAAAGCGTCGTTACACCAATTAGACATAAATTAATTGGGAGCATATATATGCGGGGACTAGAGACTTCACTCTAGTTCTTTTAATTTTATATTGATTTTTCTTATTTATAATAGTATAATTTTGCTAGCAAAAATTGAAGGGAGGTTTTGTAAATTTTTATGGTTTTTAAGTTGGTAAAAATAGATTATATGTATTGTGATTATTTAAGAAATTATGATAAAAGAGTAGTTTATAATAAAGGTAAAAAGGAATTAAGACCTTTTATTGGTGTTTTATTTTCTATTGGTGATAAAGAATATTTTGCACCTCTTTCTAGTCCTAAACCAAAGCATCAGATAATGAAAAATAACATTGATTTTTTTAAAATTGACAATGGTACACTTGGAGTAATCAACTTTAATAATATGATACCAGTATATAAAGATAATTATGATGTTATTACTTTAAATAAACATAATTTATCAAAAGGCAGAAAGGAATATCAAACACTTTTAAAGAAGCAATTATTGTGGTTAAATAAAAATAGTGATATAGTAAGAAAAAAATCTATAATATTATATAATGCTTATATTAGTGGAGCATTATATAAAAATATCTATGATCGCTGCTGTAATTTCCCATTATTAGAAGTTAAATGTGATGAATATAATAAAGAAAAAGTTTTAATTTAGAGACTTTAGACTCAAGAGGATATATAAAAGAAGAGGAATAATATCCTCTTTAGTTTTCTGCCTCTTCTAACATTTTAGTAATAAATATACCATATCCTTTTGTAGGATCATCTACTACTACATGAGTTACTGCTCCAATAATATAATTGCCTTGAATTATTGGACTACCACTCATTCCTTGAACAATACCACCAGTTAAATCAAGTAGATTCTTATCAGTCACTTCAAATAATATATTCTTAGTAACGGCATCATTATTATTAATTTTAATAATATTAATAGTAAATTCTTCTACTTTATCATTATTAACTACAGTAAAAATACTTGCTTTACCAGTACTAATATCACTATCTTTTGCTACAGTATATAGTTTCTTATTGGGAATATCACCAGTATATGTACCAAATATACCCTTATTAGTATTTTCAAATACATTACCAAATATTTTAGAACTATCATATCTAGCATTCTTTTCACCAGGACTACCAATACTACTTCGGGTAACTCCTGTTACAGTAGAACTATATATTTTACCATCTTTTATTTCAAGTTTTTGCCCAGTATTTTTTTCAATTATTTCATGTCCTAATGCTCCAAATAACTTAGTATTAGGATCTATGTAGGTAAGTGTTCCAACACCGGTTATACTATCTTTAACATATAGTCCTGTCTTATAGATATCACCTTCAGATTTAACTAATTTAATATTGGTAGTATTCTCTTTACTTCCCCTTAAATAGGTAATAGATAAATTCTCTTTATTATTACTATTCTCAATAGTGGTTATCATATCTTTAATATTATCTACATCTTTAGAATTAATTTTAATTATCTTATCACCATTCTGTAGTCCAGCTTCTTTAGCAGGATTGTTATTGTTAACACTATAAGTACCTACGATAATTATACCTTTAGAATTAAGTTCAATACCAATATTTTCTCCTCCCGCTATTACATAGTCTGAATAAGCAAGGGCATAAGTGGGAATAATAAATAATGAGAGTATCAGCAGAATAACATTGTTTTTTATTTTTTTAAAAAACATAAAATACATCTCCTTTAACTATATTCACAGACTACATTATTAGTATTTCTCTTATGGATAAAATTATGAAAGATAATATTTACCATATTCATAAATAATCTTGATTTACTTGACTTTATGACTATTTTATTGTAAAATATTAGCCTATGAAGAGGTGATAGTATGGATATGAGTTATGTAACTAATCAGTTAGAAGAAGCTAAATATAATTATAATTACTTTTTTATGAAAATGATTATTAAAGTACTTCAAGTATGTTTTAAGTTATCTTTTATTCTTTTACTAAGTAGTATCTTTAATTACTTAATAATTAATATTATAGCCATTATTTGTACTATTATATCATTTATTAGTATATATAATATTATTAAAAATTATGTGTATATAATTGAAGATATTAGAGATACTCTTAATATAGATTTATCTTTTGAACTTGATCTTAATGTTTTAAGTAATAATTTATTTAAAGGAATGTTTAATTATGGAAGATAATTTCTATGTTGGAGATATATTTCATTCTAAAAAAAGAAATAGTAAAATAGAAAAAGCAGTTTTATATTCAAAAGATAGAGTAGTGTATATTGATTTATTAAATGAGAAAGAATATACTACAGATACAAATGAAAATGACTATGTAATTGAAGATAGTTTAATACCTACCGATACTAATGATTTTAAAGAAGATTATAATTACTTACTTTATAGATATAGTAATGGTATGGTAAAAAGTAAAAAGAAGCATTGGTATAATTTTAATAGAAAATAATACCAATGTTTTTAATTTTGTATATTATTTAGCATAGAAAAAGATGAAACTATCTTTATATTCTAGCATAATTTTCCATATATAACTTCAAATCTTCAAACATAATATTTATACTCGCATTAATAATATATGACATTAATATATTTTTATACATTATATTTTATTTAGTAAATACTAGTATAGATAGTATTTTTTTTCATATATTTAAATAGGTGATACAATGAATAATACCCTTTTAGCATTCTTACTTACTTTTATCGCAGGATTTTCTACGATGATAGGAGTACTAGTAATATTTATAAAGAAGAAAAATCATGATAAGATAATTATGGCTTCACTTGCTTTTGCAGCGGGTGTTATGATAACTGTATCAGTAACTGATTTAGTACCGGAATCATTAGTATTACTTAGTAATAATCTAAGTAAAATAACTACTATAATAATTAGTTTTTTAGGTTTACTTTTAGGTATAGTAATATCAATGATAATAGATTATTATCTACCTGATAAACCACCTCAAGATACTAAAGATAAATCATTATTTAAAGTAGGTATAATATCAATGATTGCCATAATATTACATAACCTACCTGAAGGTATAGCTACTTTTGTAGCCACTTCAAGTGATGTTAAACTAGGACTATCTCTTGCAATAGCTATTGCTATGCATAATATACCTGAAGGTATTAGTATATCGGTACCTATTTATTATTCTACTGGTAGTAGAAAAAGAGCCATATTTTATACCTTAGTATCCGCTTTATCTGAACCACTAGGAGCTCTTTTAGCATTTATATTTTTAAAGAACTTTGTTAATGACACAGTACTTGGCATATTATTCTCCTTAATTGCGGGTATTATGCTTCAAATATCTTTTTGTGAACTATTACCGACCGCTAGAAGGTATAATAATAAGAAGTATCTATTATTATTCTTTGTAATAGGAGTAATATTTATGCTCTTTAAGTTTTTGTTTTAATTTAAATATATAGATCTCTCTTATATATAATAGATATGGCTGATATACTATTTTTAGACTACAGGCTAAAAATAGCACTAATAAGACTTACATAGTAAGGCTTATAGTGAATATTAAAAAATAAAATTAATAAAAAGTAATGACAAGTTACTTTGAATGTGTTATACTTATATAGTAGAGTAGGAGAGATTATGAAAGAGACACTAATTTATAAATTAAATAAACATAATATTTATTATATAAGTACACCAAGTTATGGCTTTTATATACTAGTTCCATTTACTGATTATACAGATACTAATATTGTTCTTAGATTAAAGGGTAACTATCAGTCATATGATTTAAATAAAAATTCATTAGAGAGTGTTACTGAAGAACTTATTAATTATTATAAGAGTATCGATAATTATAATGTAACTCTTGTATTACCAATATTTTATGATGGTATATTAGATAGAATAAGAACTGTTGAAGATTTAGTATTATATCAAAGATTAGATGGATATTTAGGTAATATCTTTAATAATGCCTATGCTTTTCTTACTAAGAATAATATTAAAGTAAATAGTAATATTTATATAATAAATAATGATTCATTTAAGACATTTACTAATTGGTTTGTATCTAGATATAATAATAGAATAGAATATAAAACTATTTTAGAATTAGTTAAACAAAGTGATCACTTTAATAGTTATGATATGGTAGAGACTCCTAGTATTAATTTCGTTGTAGGTAAGAATGAAGAACCTAAACTTGATAAAACAGTAGAAATAGAAACTGAAACATTTAATAGTATGACAAGAGATATAGTAGATACTAAATCTAAGAAGAAAGAAACTTTTCAAAGTAATAAAAAGAATAATGCTGGTTTTGTTTCTTATATTCTTCTTGGAGTAGTTAGCTTTGTTGTATCTATGTTATTATTATTTCTATTTATTAAATAAAAATAAGTATACTATAATGGTATACTTTTTAATTGATAAAATAAAAAGCACTTAGTTTAGGCTAGTGCATATGCTATTATTGATGTTAATGCAGATACTACCGCTAGGGCAAGCATTACATAAGCAAATATCTTAGAGCCGATATTTTTGGCTTTTTTCTTTTTCTTACTCATAGTATTTATACACCTCTATTTAATTATACTAAATATTAAGAATATTTTCAACCATTAATTAATATACTTTATTGGTGATAAGAAATGAATAAGAAATTAAATAGTGGACTTGCTCTAATTTTACCTAATAAGAAATTAAATTTATTTGTAATCTTTATAGTAATACTTGGTATAATATCAGGATCTCTTTTCTTAATGGTTTTAAATGATAATGATAAGTCAGAAGTTATTAATGAGATTAGTACTTTTATGGCTAATATTAATACTAATAATATTAATAATCTTAATTCTTTTAAAAATAGTTTAATTGAAGGTATGATACTTATAATATTATCTTGGATACTTGGTATGTCTATTATTGGAGTTATCTTTAATATCTTCTTTATATATATGAAAAGTTTTATAATAGGTTTTTCAATATCTTCCTTTATCTTAGTATATAAATATAAAGGAATATTATCCTCATTAATATATGTAATACCAAGTCAGTTAATTAATATACTTATAATCCTTATACTGGGAGTATATACACTACTATTTTCTAAGTATTTATTTAAAATGATATTTCTTAAAGATAAAACAGTAAATCTAGGTAAGTTCTTCAAGAAATATGTTCTAGTTTTTGGTATATGTATTATACTATGTCTAGTATCTTCATTATGTGAAGCTTATTTATTACCTTCTCTATTAAAAGTAATAATAAAACTATTTATTTAAACTATAAAATATGATATAATTACTAACTGAAGAGGTGTATTAAATGAAATCAGTAGTAATAGGTATGTCTGGAGGAGTAGATAGTTCAGTTGCCGCTATTATATTAAAGAAACAGGGATATAATGTAATAGGTTTATTTATGAGAAATTGGGATAGTACTATTAATAATGATTATTTAGGTAATCCTAATTTAAATAATAATATATGTCCTCAGGAACAAGATTATAATGATGCTTTAGAGGTCTGTAATAAAATTGGTATTCCATTACATAGAGTAGACTTTGTTAAAGAGTACTGGGACTTTGTCTTTACTTATTTCCTAGATGAACTTAAAAAGGGAAGAACTCCTAATCCTGATGTTATGTGTAATAAATATATTAAGTTTGATTTATTTGTTAAGAAAGCTAAAGAACTAGGAGCGGATTATATAGCTACTGGGCACTATGCTAAGTTAATAGATGGTAAACTTGCTAAGGCTAAAGATAAAAATAAAGATCAGTCTTATTTTTTAGCTTATGTTAATAGAGATATCTTTAAGAATGTTTTATTTCCTCTTGGAGATATAGAAAAGCCTGAAGTTAGAAAGATTGCTGAAGAGTATGATTTGATTACTGCAAAGAAGAAAGATTCTACGGGTATATGTTTTATTGGTGAAAGAAACTTTACACAGTTTTTAGAGAATTATTTACCTAATACTCCTGGTGATATTGTAAATATTGATACTGGTGAAGTACTTGGTAAACATATTGGTCTTATGTATTATACTATTGGTCAAAGAAGAGGTTTAAATATAGGTGGTACTGAAGATAGAATGTTTGTAGTGAAGAAAGATTTAGATAAGAATATTCTATATATTGCTATTGGTGATGAGAATAAGTATTTATTTTCTAATACCGCTGTTATTGAAGATTTTAACTTTTTAACTGATGAAAGACCTAGTAAATGTACTTGTAAATTTAGATATAGACAGCCCGATATTAATACCGAGGTTGAATATCTAGATAACAATATGCTTAGACTTAATTATGTAAAGTCTAAGGCTGTTACTCCTGGACAGTTCTGTGTATTATATGATGGTGATATCTGTCTAGGTGGAGGAATTATTAAAGAAGTAAAATAATATTATTTATTATATGCACTCTAGATCTAAGGCTCTAGAGTGTTTATTTGAGCCAAAGTATTGTCTCAAATAAATATATCTACATATCTATTATATATAAGCTATATATGTATATATTTAAATTATTAATAGTAATTGGTAATTTTTTTAAATTAGACAAATTACTTGACATATTTTTAGTAATAATGTTACAATATATATAGGTAACAATAGGAGGCTTACATAATTATGAATGTTGTAGAAAAAATAAATTTAATATTAAAAAAAGCAAATATTTCTAAAGTTAACTTGGCTAAGTATCTAGGAGTATCTAGACAAATGGTTTACAATTATCTAGATAGTACAGACTTGTCAAAATTACCTAATGAAAAGTGTCAACTACTATTTGAATTATTAAATGTAAAGAGCGCTGACGAAATACTTGCTTTAGAAATAAATAAGGAATATTTACAAACAGTAGGAAGTAGAATATTTGATAGTGCTAAAGAAGAAGAAAAGAAAGAAAAAACTTGTATTGATTTAACAGGATTAAAGAAAGAAGAAATAGAATTAATAAATGATATTACATTAATGTCTAAGAATGTTCTATTAGAAAATAAAGGTAGAGAAGGGGAGGCATTAGCCACAGTTACCTACTTACATCACTTTATTGAAAATCTAAATGCTATTAAAGAATTAAAATATATTTTGGCATACTTCTCAAAAAATTATGGTTATACTGACCCAAATAAATTTGCATTTGACGAGAATAATCAGTTTGTATTTGAAAGTATTATGTTCTCTGCGATGACATTATATAGTAATGGGGGAGCATCAAGAACAAGACTTGCTGAATCACATAAAAAATGGGAAAATATGCTGGCTTCTAAAAAAGAAGAAAAATTATCTCGTACTCAGGAATTAAATACCGCTAAAATACAAGCATTAAGAGAACTTGGTTATACTAAGATTGATGAGCGAAATGCTAGTGAAGTTTTAGATAAAATTGCTGAGATTATGGCTCAAAAATTTTAGTTTACTTCCCCTACTTTAATTTTAACTAAAAAATAGGGAAGTAATAGATAATAAAATCAAATGATAATTCTAAAGAGTTTAAAATTATTTAGATAAACGATTATACATTTAAAATTAACTATAAATAATAATTGTAGTTAATTTTATTATATACATAAAAGATAAATATATGTAGAATAATATTAATATAAATATAATTTATAATTAAAGAATATAGATATTTAGAGATAATTTATTAATATATAAAATAAGTATATTTTATTGGTAATTTTTAGCTTAACAACTAATCATCTTTTAATAAAATATCTTAGTTCCTATAATCAATATTATGTTAACTTCTATAAATAGAAGAACAATATGCCAATTTTTTCATATTAAGTAATTAAAGAATAAATATATTACCTATTGTTAATAATATTAATGGAGGTAATTAAAATGAGTAAAAAAGATAAGAAATCTAAAACTAATAATAAATTAGATAAGTCTAATACTTTTGACTGTAATTGTCATAAAGATGACGAAACACATGACGATACTACTTGTGAATGTCATAAAGATGATTGTAAGTCATGTAAAAAGAATAACAATAGTTCTAAAGATTTATTTTAATAATAAAAGAATAGGGTACTCTACTCTATTCTTTTATTCATATTTATTCTATTCTTTACTATACTTAATAATTAAACTATCAAATTCTTGTTTTATTAGTTCTAGTTTTTCTTTATCAGATGATTCGTATCTAGTAGTTATATTAGGACCTGTATTAGATTTTCTGACTAAGGCAAAGCCATCATCATATAGTACTTTAATACCATCTATTTTAGAATAATTATAGCCTTTTTCCTTACAGTACTCCTCTACTCTACTTACAATAATATCTTTCTTAGAGTCTTCGACTGTAAACTTTCCTTCAGGATAATTATAATACTTAGTTATACCTTCAAGAAGCTTACTTACTTTTTTAGGATTATGTGATAGTATTTCTACTAATCTTAATCCAGCATATATACCATCATCTGTACCGATAAATTTATCTCTAAAATATAAGTGTCCTGATAATTCTCCACCGAATGGGTAATTATTATCTACTGATATTTTTTTAGTATAAGAGTTACCTGTTCTTACTTCAATCGGTTTAAGCCCTAGTTTTATCATTTCATCACTTACTACCTTAGAACATTTTACGTCATAGAAGCCTTCTTTTTTATCTATTTTATTATAAATATCACGCCATATTATGACCATAAATTTATCTATTGAAACAAACTCACCTTTTTCATTGACTACTCCTACTCTATCACCATCACCATCAAAGGCTATGCCACAGTCAGCATTTAATTCTTTTACTTTTTCTTTTAGAATTGTAAGATTGGATTCTACTGCTGGGTCAGGATGGTGATTAGGGAATGTCCCATCTGATTCAGCAAATAATGGTATATACTCTATATTATCATTACTTACAAAGATATCTTTGGCTACGATAGATGTAGTTCCATTACCACAATCATATATTACTTTTAATTTATTACTACCCATATTAATATGACTATTTATCATCTTAATATAATCTTCTTTTATATTAGCATCAGTTATAGAGCCATTTCCTTTGCTATAAATGCCATTTAGTATTATATAGTATAATTCTGCTACTTCGTTACCAAAACAGTTATGAATGCCATTATATGACATTTTAAAGCCATTATATTCTTTTGGATTATGTGAAGCTGTTATCATTATACCACAGTGAATATTTAATTTATCCCATGCATAGTAGTACATTGGTGTGGTAACTAGACCTAGTCTTACTACATCTACACCACCATCAGTAAGTCCTTTTACTAGATTCTTCTCGATAATAGGAGAACTTAATCTATTGTCGTAGCCGACAATCATTTTATTTTTCTTTAAACTTAATAATTTAGTGGCATATGCTCTACCAATATAATAAGATATTTCTTCGGTTATATCTTCATTCCATATTCCTCTTATATCATATTCTCTAAACATTAATTTATTTAATTTCATTGTAATCAGTCCCTTCTTTTATATAAATCATAGTTTTCTTTTAATATGTCATTTGTTACATTTGTATATATTTGTGTAGTAGAGATACTAGAATGTCCTAACATCTCTTGTATTGTTCTTAGATCGGCCCCATTATTTAGTAGATGAGTAGCAAAGGAATGTCTTAACATATGAGGAGTTATATTCTTATTAATATCTTTATCTTTAGCAATTTTCTTAATAATCTTAAAGAAACCTTGTCTAGTCATTTCTTTGCCATGATTATTAAGAAATATCTTCTCAGTATAATAACCCTTCTTCATACTATCTCGGTATTCATTAATATAGATACTTAAATATTTAGAGGAGTATTCTCCTACTGGTACAATTCTTTCTTTACTTCCTTTACCAAAACATCTTACATAGTTATTATTTAAATCTATATCACTAAGTTCTAGATTAATTAATTCACTTACTCTAAGTCCTGATGAATACATTAGTTCTAACATAGCCTTATTTCGGTAATCAAATGGAGTATCTAATTTTATATCTAAAAGATTATCTACTTCTTCAATAGTTAATATATTAGGTAGTTTTCTATAGAATTTAGGAGTATTTATCTTGGTACTTATATCTACTACATTATAGTTTTCGCTTAAATACTTATGAAAGGCTTTTATAGATACTATTTTTCTAGCTACTGAAGATACTTCATATTTATTATCATCTAAGTATTTTAAATAATCTAATAAATTATTATAACTTATATCTAAAGCACTAGATATATTTTTACTTTCCATATATTCTAAATATTTATATATATCTTCACTATATGAATTTACTGTTGTATCTTTATCTCTTTGTTTAATTGTTTTTAATTCTATTATATAGTCTGATAATAGTTTTTTATTTTTTATATTTAACTTATCTATATTTATCAAGATATCACTTACTTTCTTATTTTAGATAATTTATTATTTTACTTATTATATGATTATATATAGTATCAGCATAAAACATAGAGAATGATCCTATACTGATAATACTAAACTTCTTCTTGGATATATTAAGAGCAAGTCTTTCTATGCATGGTATTACTAGATACATTAGAAATAATCCTGCTATACCAAAGAATAATACTGATCTTAGACAGACAAAACCATTTATATTACCAAAGTTTAATATCTCAGTATTATAGTTCCATAGTCTTGTACCACTTATGTGATATAATGTATAACCAATGGTATATTCTAATATACCACTCACTAGAGCACTAATTAAGAATACATATATAGGTTTATCTTTTACTTTATTAGTGGTTAAATATATTAATAAAGTACCATAAGCATATATTGGTATCCATGGCCCAAATGTAGTACCACGGTTAATAAAATAACCTGTATCTATTTTATAAAAGATTACTTCATATATATAACCAAAGACTGCTCCAATAAACATAGATAATAATATTATCAATACTCTTGTTTTACTATCAAAACTATACTTCATATACTCACTACTTTCATATAAATTATATCAAAAAAAGTAAATAGTTTCAATTCTATTTACTTTAATTATTATTTATTTTAACTTTCTTATTTATTATTTACCAGTAACAGTTTATACAGTTTTAACTTTTTTCTTGATAGAATTTTGTAGTTCATTTATTGTAACAAAACTATTATTATGATAAATTAATTGTTTTGTAGTTACATTAGTAATATTTCCATCATCAAAATGGATATCTAATTCTAATGCACTAGGATAACTATAATCATTTACTGGTATATCACTTAGTGGTGGTACAACTATGTGTAGATTGTTTGATAAAGGATTATTTTCTATTTTAAATTTATGTGAATGTCCTTGAAGTATTAGACTACTTTGACTGCATTTTTCACAAAGATATGAATTTATAGTAAATGGATGATACAATGTTATAGAATCCTCTTTTATTTTTAATATATCTTGCATATAACCAATATTTACTATATCATGACGATAATTCTCTAACATTGCAGCTATATTTTGCTTTGTTTCTTTTAATAAAGCTACGTCATGATTACCAAGTATGGTAAATGTTAGTATATTCTTATCAAATGGATAATTTTTTAATAGATATTCTGCCCTTTCTAATCTTGGAACTTGTTCATCTGATACAGAATTATCTATTATATCACCACAGTGAAATATTGTATATATTCCATTTTTAGTACAATAGTTATATATTTCATTTAATAAATCTAGTCTTTCATATTTACTTCCTATATGAGTATCTGATATAACTACAGCCTTTACTCTATTACAATTTTGTGAAGTAGTTAGATATGTTTCTGGTTTAACATTTGAATATAAATAGTCTACTTGTGGTATATATGATATTTCTCCTCCAAAATAGTAATATTTTCTATTAAATAAATAACCCTTGTTTTTTAATAGTGTTAAATGATTAAATATTTGTTTAGGTGTTTTATTAAGTTCAGTGCATATTTCATTTAACTTTTTTCCTTCTTTTATTAATTCTAATAATTTAAGTGTTGTTTCTGACATATAATATTCCCCTTTCAGTAGTTTTATATTATATAACAGAATATATTTATTGTCAATAATACTTTAAAATGATATAATTAATATGTTTAGGTGATGTTATGGAAGAATTATTATCAGTAAAATTAAGGCCGAAATGTATTAATGATATTATTGGTCAAGAACATTTAGTGGGCAGGGATAAGATTATATATAATTTAGTTAAGAATAAGAAATTGTTTTCTATGATATTATATGGTCATCCTGGTATTGGTAAGACTAGTATAGCGACTGCGATTGCTAATGAAATGGGAATGAATTATAGATCACTTAATGCTGTTATTAATAATAAGAAGGATTTTGATGTTGTTATTGAAGAGGCTAAGTTATATAATGGGATGATTTTACTAGTAGATGAGATACATAGATTAAATAAGGATAAGCAGGATATATTGCTGCCTTATTTAGAGTCTGGTCTTATTACTTTGATTGGTATGACTACTGCTAATCCATATCATGCTATTAATCCTGCGATTAGAAGTAGATGCCAGTTATTTGAATTAAAAGAACTTACTTTAGATAATATTAAAGATGGTATTAAAAGAGCTATTAAATCTAATATTTTAGAGGGTATTTGTATGGATGAAGATACCGTTAATTATCTAGCAAGTATTTCTTCAGGAGACTTAAGATTTGCTTATAATATTCTTGAAATAGCCTATTATAGTAGTTCTGATAAGAAGATAGATATTGATTTGATTAAGAAGATTAATAATAAACCTAATTTATTTATTGATAAGAATGGCGATAATTATTATAATATTATCTCAGCCTTTCAAAAATCGATTAGAGGTAGTGATGTTAATGCTAGTCTTCATTATTTGGCTAGATTACTTGAGGCTGAAGATTTGGATATTATTGTAAGAAGATTATCTGTTATTGTCTATGAAGATATTGGTCTTGCTAATCCTAGTATGGGTCCAAGAGTAGATGCTGCGATTAATAGTGCTTTAAGACTAGGACTACCTGAAGCTAGAATACCACTTGCAGAAATTGTTATTGAACTTGCTTTATCTCCTAAAAGTAATAGTGCGGAAGCTGCGATTGATGAAGCTTTAAATGATGTTAGAAGCGGTAATGTTGGTGATGTTCCTAAACATTTAAGAAATCCTTCTAATGATTATAAATATCCGCATCTTTATAAAAATGATTATGTAAGGCAGCAGTATTTACCTGATGTATTACTTGGTAAGAAATATTATCATCCTAAAGAGAATAAGAACGAAAAAATATTAAAAGATATTATGGATAAACTAGATACTATGTAAAAAGAGAATAAAAATATTATTTATTCTCTTTTATAATACTATTTATTACATAAGATGCTGCATATATACCAGCAGTACTTGGTACCATCATCATTGATGTAACCATGGTTTTATTTGTTTTTATAGGTTCTTCGGTACTTGATATACATATTACTTTATCTCTAAATTTTTCGTCTTTGACATATTTTCTTAAGGCTTTAGCTAGTGGATCATAATTTGTATCTCTAATATCACTTATTTTTACTTTAGTGGGATCTAATTTCTTACCCATACCACAGACAGTTATTAGATTTATATGTTTCTTATGACACATCTTTATTAATAATTTCTTTACTATCATGGTATCACAAGCATCTATTATGTAGTCATAATCTTCTTCAAATAATAAATCTATATTATCTTCATTTATTTTTTCTTTAATTATTTTTACTTTGACATTACTATTTATACTTAGTATTCTTTTTTTAAATTCTTCTACCTTACTATTACCAATATTTGAAGATAGGGCTATTACTTGTCTATTGATATTTGATATATCAATATTATCATAATCTACTAGTGTAATGTTTTCTATACCACTTCTTATTAGTGTCTCGACAGCATAACCACCTACTCCACCTACTCCTATTACTAAGATATTACTATTTTTTAGTTTAAGATAATTATCTTCACCAATTAGATTTATTTCTCTTTCAAACATATTATTTTTCCTTATATCTTGGTACTTTTTCTTTTAAAGTATTAGTAAGATTAGTAATATCACTATCTGACATATCTTTTTTATCTACGATTAATGCTCTAGATTTATTTATGTATAAATAATATGCTTTTTTTGTTTCTAATACTTTATATAATGAACTATAGTCTATATATTCATCTTTATTAGAGCTTAGTTTGAAGTTATTCTTTTTAAATAGATATTCTATCTTGGTATTTAAGACACTATCTTTAGCTTTTTCTAATTTATGATAATTTAATTTTGGTAACATAGTGGTATTTAGTTCTATAACCCCAAATAAACAAAATATAAATGTTGTATAATCTAGTAATACTCTATTATCTTTGGTGAAGAAATAAATAATTACTAATAGTATTAAAATATTTATTATTAATCTTGGTACTTTTACTTTTTCAAAATAATATACTTCAAGAAATTTTTTTACATTATCAGGAGTATATATTGTTTTATTTTTTATTTCCTTCATATTATTACACCTCACGTATATTAGTATATCATAATTTAAGAATAAAAAAAAGACCCAGATGGACCGACTCTGTAAGATAAAACCCGCGGCGTAAGTCACAGGTGGGTCAGCACAATAGTCTAATTAGGATCCCTATCAATGATAGGTATTCAACACATAAACTATATTAGCTCCCCGTTTAATATCTTTAGTCGGTTTTATACTAAAGATGTCGTATCCTCTAGGTATCTTAATTATATCATAGGTATATTTTATATTCAATAGATATATTATTATTTGACAATAATTGTACATTATACTATAACTATTATATATAAGCAAAATATTTAATACTGAGATAAAGATGATAATAAATATTTTCATAAGTGAGACCTTAGACTCACTTATGCCCCGAAAGACTACAGGCTTAAGGGGATATAAAGAAAAAGAGAAATTATTTTTTTCTCTTAATTAATTTATATTTACTATTATCACTAATAGTATCTTCACTAATAATAAGTTCTTCGTAAGTATTTGGATTAGTAGCAATTTCAAAAGCCGCTAATGCTAAAGCCTTATCTATTATTTCATTAATTTGACCTTCAGCATAACCATTCTTCTCTATAACTTCAGATATTCTCTTAATGGCAGTTTCTTCTACAGTTAACCTAATATTTAAACTTTCTAGAAATTTCTTAGAAATATTTAAAGAATTATCTTCATCTTTATTTATATTTGCAATATATTCTTTAGTAGTAGGTTTATCTAATTCAATAATATTCTGAATAGATATAACTAAATCTTCTAGTAGACCTTCATTAAGATAATCAATTTTTGTCATTTGCTTACTTTGATTATTTGAAGTATTAGAAAAGCCTTTAATTGTAGGTATTTCTTCTTCATATTTCATGAAATCTCCCATTAGAACTACAAGCATTTTACTAGTATCTATTGTGTAACTATCACCATCTATTTCTATAGTAAATGGTAGACCATTAATTAATCTAATTAGATCTGTTTGATATTCACCAAATAATCTAGCATCGTTTTGATCTAATATTGTTATTGTATCTATATCATCCATTACAATAATACTTGTCTCAGCTTTCTTTATATCATAATTACATTTCTTTAAGAGACTAATTAAGATATCATTAACTGTATTTAATGTTACATTATTTTTATATTTATTTATAGCACTTGTATTTAGTACTGGAATATTTATATTGTCTTCAATTATATTAAATATTTCTTTTTTAGGAGAACTTTTTTCACCATTAATTAGTATACTTCTTGATTTGGTATTTTGATAGTTGTTGAAGTCTCTCCAGATAATAGATAGTATTTCTTTGATATGATTATCTTGATTTGGGATTTTCTTTTTTATTTCACTATATATTTTATTTATGTCTATTTCTATATTTTGTGGTACATCTTTTTTGTTATTTTCATATGTAATAATTTCAGAAAAATATCTTATATAGTAATTTGCTATATCTTCTTCCATTAAAATATTCCCTTCTTCTTTTTCTTGAAATAATATTATAGGCATATTTTTCTCATTTACTGTTCTAACATAGGTTGTTTTTCTTAATTCATTTAATATTATTTTTTTAGCTATAAACATAGGCATATATTTATGTTTATTTATTAATGCTGTTATATTTTCTCTATTACAATAGCCATAGTCTTCTCCTGCTATTATATGTTTTAGAGTAATATTATGGGCAGTAAATGTATTATTTTTTTCTAAGTATATACCCTCTGTTACATCTATTGGTAAATAATATTCCACTTCTTCATGTTCAAATTTTTGAAATATTATTGCATAATCTTTATTCATAACTTTGCCCCCTATTAATTAATCTCTTACCTTGATATGTGTTTCTCTAAGTTGTTTTTCAAATACTTCACCAGGACAGCCCATCATAGCATCAGCGCCATTTGCTCCTAGTGGGAAAGCTACCATTTCTCTTATATTTTCTTCATCTTTTAGTAGCATTAGTATTCTATCGATACCAGGAGCCATTCCTGCATGAGGAGGAGCACCATATTGGAAAGCTGTATATAAGCTTCTGAATTTTGTTTCAACATCTTCTTCTGTATACCCTGCTAGTTCAAAGGCTCTCTTCATTATCTTAATATCGTGGTTTCTAACGGCTCCTGAAGCCATCTCATAACCATTACATACAAAGTCATATTGATATGCAAGAACATTTTCTAGATTATCTTCTTTTAAAGCCTCTAGTCCTCCTTGAGGCATACTAAATGGATTATGACCAAAGTCATATTTATTATCTTCTTCATTATATTCATACATAGGGAAATCGTTTACTATGCAGAATTCATATTTATTCTTATCAATTAGATCTAGTTCACTTCCTAGTTTTATTCTAAGAAGACCTGCTAATTTATTTATTTTATTTTTAGAATCCGCTAGTACGAATAAAGCACTGCCTGGTACTAGATGACATTTATCTATTAGTTCTTTTCTTAGACTATCATCTAGGAATTTATCAATTGAAGACTTAAAGGTCATATCTTCATTTACTTTAATGTATGATAGGCCTACTGCTCCTATACTCTTCATATATTCTTCCATAGATTTGTACCATGAATTAGATTTATCTATATTAGTTACTGTTATACCTCTAATATGTGATGTTTTAAATGGTTCAAAAGTACTCTTAGATAAGATATCAGTAATATCTTCAATTATTAATGGATTTCTTAAGTCTGGTTTATCTGAACCATATTTTAACATTGCTTCTCTATATGGTATTCTTCTAAATGGTCTTGGAGATACTTCTTTATCACTAAAGTGAGTGAATATATCATAAAAGATTTTTTCTCCTACTTCGTAGACATCTTCATCAGTAGCAAAAGACATTTCTAAGTCTAATTGATAGAACTCTCCATATAATCTATCGCTTCTTGGATCTTCATCTCTAAAACATGGGGCTATTTGAAAGTATCTATTAAATCCTGAGCACATAAGTAATTGTTTAAATATTTGTGGTGCTTGTGGAAGTGCATAGAATTTTCCTTTATACTTTCTTGATGGTACTATGAAGTCTCTTGCTCCTTCTGGTGATGAAGCTGTAATGATTGGAGTTTGTATTTCAGTAAACTTCATCTCTTTCATTATTTTTCTCATGTAATCTAGTACTTCTGTTCTAAATAGTATTCTATCATGTACTTTTGGATTTCTTAAGTCTAGATATCTGTATTTTAATCTGGTATCTTCAAATGCATCAGTACTTCTGTTAATCTCAAATGGTAAGACATTTAGAGCTTCTCCTAATACTTCAAAAGATGATACTAGTACTTCTACTTCACCAGTTTTCATATTTGGATTAGTCATACCTTCTGCTCTATGTCTTACTGTTCCAGTTACAGTCATAGTACTTTCTCTAGTTATATCTTTAAAACTTTCGATATCTTCACTAATTAGCTGTATTACACCTGTTTCATCTCTTAGTGTCATGAATACTAGACTACCTAGATTTCTCTTTTGCTCAAGCCAGCCTGCCACTCTTATTTCCTCACCAATATTTGCAGTAGTTACTTCACCGCAATAGATTGTTCTGTATTTGTTTTTCATATTTATCCTTCCCTTCTAATAATATAAAAACACATTAATAATTTATAGGGACGAATATATATCCGCGGTGCCACCCTACTTCACTAATGTGCTCTTTTATTTGGTTTTTATCGGGACCAACCGTTTCTATCTTTTTATATACTATTTGTCACTCATAGTAATAGAAAATCTATATTTATTATATAATTTATCTGGGATGTTGTCAATTGTATTTTGTTATTTTTTTATGGACTAATTGGGTAATTCAAATAAGGTAATTGACTTTTTACTAATTTTGTAATATATTACTTTGTGAAAAGAGTTTGTATCACTGAACGTTTTGGACGTTAGTCTAGGGATTTTGCATTGGACACAGTGAAGGAACTCTTTTTGCATAATACTTTAATTAAATAAGATTTTTTCACTCTTATATATTTTACTTATTAATGATATTAATATTATTATGTAAATAGTTGATGATATTATTGTTATTAATATGTTATTAGTGTTTATTGTACCAGTTAAAATATCATTTATTACTATGGTATGATTTACTATTGGGATAAAGTTTAATATACCATTTAAATTAATATTTAGCATACTTAAAAACATTGGTACACAAGTAATTAAACTTATTGGAGTAAGAGCACTTTGTGCTTCTTTGAAAGTCTTAGTAAAACTTGCTATTGCTATACATAGACCTGATATGAATAGTGTATAAAATATTAATATGATGATAGTTAAAACTATTGTGATAGGAGTTATATTAAATACGACATTATCATAGATAGTAAAGTTATTTTTTACAAAAAATAATGATATTATAGATAAGATTACTCCTATTGACATGGTGATAATACCTGATATGCATATTGAGAAGTATTTGCCTAATATTAATTCTTTTCTTGCTATTGGAAATGTAAGAATGGTCTCTAGAGTACCACGCTCTTTTTCACCAGCGGTACTATCGGTTGAAGCATAGATACTTGATAGTGTTATAGCCATTATTGTGAAAGTTATAGCCATTAAAACTACTTCACTAGCAAACATTGATTCTCCTTTTAATTCATTAGTAGTATAGTTAATGTTATTATATACTTTACTTATATCAATGTTATTTTCTAATAAGTAATTTTGCCCTAGATAATTATTATAACTATCTAAATAATTTGTTATGTACATTAGAACTATACTACCATCTTCTGTTTTACTATTAGCATATATATTATAGTTATTATTTTCTTTAGTGATATAGGCTATAATGTTATCTTTTTTATAGGCTTCCTCCATGTCTTTTTGACTATTATATTTAGTTACTTCTATATCAGGACTTAATAATTCTTTTTCGGTAGTACTTAAATTATAATTTACTCCTACTTGATATTTTGTTTCTTTGTTATTGCTAGTTAATGTTTCATACATATAAGACATTAATATTACAAATATTGGAATAAATAATGGGGTTAGTGCCATCATAAGTAATGATTTTTTATCTCTTATTACCGATCTTAATTCTTTTTTAATAGTTATTTTTATATTATTCATCACTATCACCCGCTAATGCAAAAAAGGCATCTCTTAAATTATTGGTATTTGTTTTCTTTTTTATTTCACTTGGAGTACCCGTAGCAATAATTTTACCTTTATTTATAAATATTATTTGGTCACATATAGTATCTGCTTCTTCCATATAATGAGTTGAATATAAGATACAGTTTCCTTTATTTCTTTCTTCTTTGATGGTATCTAGTATTACTTTACTAGATATGATGTCTAACCCACTAGTGGGTTCATCTAAAATATAGTATTTAGGGTTATGTACTAAACATCTAGCTATTGATACTCTTTGAGTTTGCCCAGTAGATAGTGAACTTATTCTTTGATATAAAAAGTCTTTCATTTTAAATCTATCTGTTAAGTCTTTTATTCTATTATTTATTTCTTTTGTACTTAAACCATAGTATTCACCACACATAGTAAGTAATTCATAAGCTGATAGATCTTTATATAATTTGGTATTTCCTGTTAAAAAAGATATTCTTTTCTTGATTTCTAATTCATTATCTTTATAGTTTAAGTTATCAATGGTGATGGTACCACTGGAAGGAGTCATAATACCGGATATCATTCTAAGCAATGTTGTTTTTCCTGCTCCATTAGGGCCAAGGATACCTAGTATCTCTCCATCTTTTGCTTCAAAAGTAATGTCTTTATCTGCATAGAACTCTATTTTTTCTTTATTCTTTATTTCTTTAATAAATTTTTTTGATATGTTTTCTATCTTTATCATGTTAGCCTCCTAGTTGATTATACAATATTTTTTATATTATGACAATAATACAGGCTAGCTATTTTATAATTTTAATAATAATTATGGTTTACAAAAAAGTGTAAATCTGCTACAATATTAAATTGTTATAGGAGGAAGATTATGAAAATTAGAGAATTAAAAGAAAATGAACCATTAAAAGTAACAAGGGTAACATACCATTTCCCTGCTTGGCCTGATCCAAGTACTGGTAAAGTAGATAAGGATGCTAAACCTATTGAGGATGAACGTATTAAAACAATAATATTCACCGATGGTGAAATAGAAAAGCAAACTGAAGAAACTTTTCAAAGTATAGATGAATTTTATATTGGTAAATCTAAATATCATATGACTGTAGACACTTTAGAAACAAAAAATATATATTTTAAAAATCATAGTTATGTTATAACTTATTTATTAGCAAAAGAATTTATGATTAAAGGACATGTCAGAGGCTGGTTTGATGTTATTAAAGATGTTTCAATATATTTAGAAAATGGAAAAGATAAAAAGGCATTAAGAGAAGCTAAGAGATTTATTAAACAAATTAATGAGTGCAATGATTATACTAATTATTTATCAAGTTGGGGACTACAGTTACCAGAATATGAAGAGCTAGAAAAAATTTCTAAAAATGCATATACTTTAAAAAAAACTAAATAAAATAATACTTAAGTTTAGAGACTACAGGCTCTAAACTTTTTTTCTAATGACCTTAGGCATTAGAAAACCTTGAGTGACTATAGGCACGAGAGGAATAAAAGAAAAAAGTAGATAACTCTACTTCTCTAGCATTATGGTAATTGGACCATCATTTATTAGTTCTACTTGCATATAAGCACCAAAGATACCGGTCTCTACCTTGACGTTTTTTTCTTTTAACTTTTTATTGAACTCATCATATAGAATTATGGCTTTGTCTCCATTTAGGGCATTTATGTATGATGGCCTGCGGCCTTTGGAACTATCGGCATATAGAGTGAACTGACTAACTGATAGGATGCTACCCTCAGTGTCAAGTAAGCTTTTGTTCATCACACCATTCTCATCATCAAATATACGAAGATTTATCACTTTATCTACCATGTAGTCTATTTCTTTTGTGGTATCACTTTGAGTAAAGCCTACTAATAAGAGTATTCCTCTATTTATTTCTCCTACTACTTTGTTGTTTACTTTGACATTTGCAGATGTTACTCTTTGTACTAATACTTTCATTAATTAACACTTCTTTCTACTTTTTGAACGAAATTTAGGTTTAATAAATCGTTGATGAATTTTTCTAGTTTATCTTTGTTTTCTACTAGAACTGTCATATTGTAGACTTTGTAATCACTCTTGTTAATTGTGGAGATGCTATCTATGATGATACCACTGGAAGAGGCTTTTGTGATTATATCTAGTAGATTGTCAAAGGTGTTTGTGTATACTAGAATATCTGAAGGATACTTTTTGGTAACATTATCATTCCATTTGACATTGATTAGTCTTTCGTCAATGTCAATGATGTTTCTGCAGGTACTACGATGAACTGTTATACCTGATCCTCTAGTGATGTATCCTATGATGTTGTCTCCTGGAATTGGCTTGCAACAGGAACTTAGGCTGGCTTTTATTTCATTCATACCTTCTACTAGGACATCGTTATTGGAAAAACTTGTTTTGCTATAGTTTGTTTCGTTAATTTTAGCGGCGATGTCTACTTTTTCTTCTTCGGGTTTGTTAACTATTTTTATTATTTGATTTGGAGTGTATTTACCTAGGGCTATGTTGACATATAGGTCATCGATATCTTTTAGTTTTAGTTCGTCTAGGATGATGTCGATGTTTTTGTTGGTTAAAAATTCGTTTATTGATAGATTATTTTTCCGTAATTCTTTTTCTAGTGCGTCACTGCCTTTTTCGATATTTTCATCTTTTTCTAGTCTACTGAAGTAGGCTCTGATTTTGTTTTTTGCTCCGGTTGTAACAACAAATGATAGCCAGTCTTTACTTGGTGTACTTGCTTTGTTGGTATTTATTTTAATGATGTCGCCGGTATTTAATTTGTAGTCTAGGGGGACTATGTTATCATTGACAATGGCTCCTATCATGCGATCCCCTACTTCACTATGAACTTTATAGGCAAAATCTACTGGAGTGCTGCCTTCTGGTAGTTCGATTACATCACCTTTTGGTGTGTAGACATAAATTACATCACTTGATAGAATGTCTTTCTTTACTGATGATACAAATTCTTCAGGAGTTGATGAGTCTTCATTTAGTTCGATGATGTTTCTGAATATTTGAAGTTTCTGTTCCATGATATCTTTTGAAGCAGTTGCTCCGTCTTTGTGCTCTTTGTATGACCAATGGGAGGCAATACCGTATTCTGCTATTTTATCCATCTCATAGGTTCTAATTTGTATTTCAAACAGTTCACCATCTATGCCAAATACTGTTGTGTGTAATGATTGGTATAGGTTGGTTTTGGGCATGGCGATGTAGTCTTTGAATCTCTTGGGAACTGGTTTGTATTTTGAATGTATTAAACCTAGGGCTATGTAGCATTCCTGCTCGGTGTCCACGAATACCCTAAGTGCTAAGATGTCATATATGTCACTGAATGGTTTTCCTTTGGCTAATTTGTTGTATATGCTATAAATGCTTTTACTACGGCCCTTTATTTCGTGGGGAATGTTGTGTTCTTTTAAAAGGCTGGACACTTCGTCCATCATTTTGCTAACCGCGGCATCTCGTTCGACTTTCTTTTGATTTAGTTTTTCTACAATGTCAAAATAGGCATCTGGTTTTAGGTATCGTAATGAGAGGTCTTCTAGCTCGCTCTTGATTTTATAGATACCAAGTCTATGGGCTACGGGGGTTAGTATTTCAAGGGTTTCTTTGGCTTTTTTCTTTTGCTTTTCTTCAGACATGACATCAAGGGTACGCATGTTGTGTAGTCTATCTGCTAGTTTGATTATTATTACTCTTACATCTTCGGATAGGCCTACGAGGATTTTTCTTTGATATGCTGCTGAGGCTTCGGAATCGGATGTGAAGTTTATTTTGTTTAGTTTTGTTACGCCATCTACTAGAAGGGCAACTTCGCTGCCGAATAGTTTTTCTATTTCTTCTTTGGTGGCATCTGAGTCTTCAATTGTGTCATGAAGTAAGGCTGCAGCCATGCATGGGGCGTCAGCGGATATTTCTGTTAGTATTAAAGCAACATTTAAGGGATGTAGTATGTAATCATCACCGGATATTCTTTTTTGACCAAAATGTTTTTTCTCAGCATAGTCGTATGCTCTTCTTATTAGTTCTATATCTTTTTCGTTGTTATTGTATTTTTTGAACTTTTCAATTAATTCATCTATTGTTATGTTTATTGTTTTAACACTCATAGTTTCACCTTCTAATCTACTATATTTTTATTTTCTCTTTTTAGATGGTCTTTTAAAAATAAATCTACTTTGGTTATATCTATCTCTATAATGTCATTGACCATTTCTGATAGTGTTAGATTTTTGGCTTTGCACCATTTGTTTATTTTTAAATAGTTCCATATGTCTATTTTTTTTATGTAATTATATTCTTTATTTATTAATCTTAATTTAACATTAAAAGCACCGCTTAATAGGTTAAATAATTCTTCTTGACTTTTATACATCTAATCACCTACTTCATAATTATACTATATTTTATTAATTTATTAAATATATATAAGAAAAAAATAGTCATTTTTTGACTATTTTTCTTCATTGTCTTCTCTTTTTTCAAATAATAATTCTATATCAATATCGAGGGCATTTGCTATATTACTAACTGCATCTATCGAAAAATTTTTCTTACTGTTTGGGGCTTCTATTCTTCTTATGAATTCGTGAGAATATTCAGTTTTTTCTGCTAGTTCTGCTTGTGTCATGTTTCTACTCTTGCGATAATATTTAATGTTTTTTGCAATAAGCTCATAAACATCTATATGCTTATCTTTTTTCTTCATAAGACATCACCTTAATTTAATTTTCTCATAAAATATGTATTTTTTATGTAAACTATTTGGTTACATTTTGAAGATTTATTGCTCGTTTAAATTACATTTTGGTAATTATTTCTTATTTTTTTTAATACTTTTGATTCTCCTCTGGAGATTTCTACTTGATTCATGCCTAAAATTTGAGCTACTTCATTTTGCGTTTTGTCCTCATAATACCTTAGTTTTATTACCTCTTTCCAAGGCTCCGGAAGACTGTTTATTTCTTCATTTAACATTAGAAGATCTATGTTATAATAATCCTTATTATCTCTAACCATGTCAGATAATAATACGTCTTTATCGTTATTCGTTATAGTTCTTTCTAAACTGTCAATGTTTTGCATACTAGCGATTATATTTTCTACTAATCTATAATCTAGTTCTAGGAATGAAGATAGCTCATATGTTGATGGTTCTTTCATAAGTTTTTGCCTTAATACATTTTGTGCTTCGGTTATTTTTTTATATAAAGAATAATTTTCTCTAGCCAGTTTTATTCCTCGTTGATTATTTATATATGTATATATTTCTCCGTAGATATATGTATAAGCATAAGTTGAAAATTTTGTGTTATGATCTTTTTTGTAATTGTTATATGCTTTTATTACACCAATTACACCGACTTGATATAGGTCTTCTTTGTCATAGCCTTTGAAATATCTGTTTATTATCATATATATCATTCCACTGGTAGAGGTTATTACTTCTTCATATTTGTTCATCTATATCATCCTTTCAAATAATTTAAATGCATCATATTCATTACTTATTTTAGGAATGTCCTTTAGAAGTCTACTGGTAGTGTTATATTTATCGCAAATTATTAATTTTCCATCTTCATATTCAATGTTTTTGCGTATTTTATTTATGTATTTTATACTATAGCTATCTATTGAGTACATATTATCTAGGTTTAATACAACATATTTGAAATCTTCATCTATCACTCCCTTTATGGTATTTTTGTTTAGATCCCCTTTTAATCTAATAAATAGAATCCCCCGTCTAAATTCCATTCGCGTCCTTAGCAATGCTATTCACCTCTCTTATAATTTAGCACATAAATATTTTTATTTATACTAATTCGACAAAACTAGCTAAAATATAACATCGACTTTTTTTGCAGTATCTTTGTCGTAAACAAGAAAAATATTTATTATCACCATGAGGTGATATATTTCTGCTCTTTTATAGTTGTTTTAACTATAGTTACAGACATAAATTCCGATATTGCCTACCGTACTTTGTATTTAGTTTAAAGAAATAGTGCGTTTACCTAGTACTAAGATTTTTCCTTGGAGCCATTATATGTAGCTTTAAACCTTCAAACATTATGTTTACACTGGCATTAAAGTCTCTATCTAGTTTACTATAGCAGCGATTACACTCATACATTCTTTCATCTAAATTTTTATATTTTTTATCTATATTGTTGCAAACACTACATATTTGACTAGATGGATAGTAAGGACTTATTTTATAAAAATATTTTCCTCTTTCTTTAGCTTTATACTCTAATTGCTCTAATATTTCATTGAATGTGGCGTCACTTATGGCTTTAGAAAGATGATGCTCTTTATCCATAATCATCTTACTTATAGTTAATGACTCTGTACTTATAATGTCATAATTTTCTGTTATTTCTTTAGTTATTTTATGATTATAATATCTTCTATTGTTGGATAACTTTATATAAAGACCATTTAGTTTTTTTATATTTTTATAATAGTTCTTACTTCCTTTTTGCTTTCTTGATAAATTTTTCTGTTCTCTCTTGATTTTTTCTTCATATTTAGTTATATATCTATTGTTCTCATAGGTTTTACCACTTGAGAGTGTTATTAATTTTTTTATACCTAAATCTAATCCCACAATTGTTTCAGGAGTAACTTTTTGAATGTCAGATAGTTCATATAGTACTGCTATATAGTATTTGCCATTCTTTTCTCTCGATATTGTGTAATTAACTATTCGACCATCTATTTGTTTGAGATTCCTATAACCTCTTATTTCTAAATTTCCTAAGTTTGGTAACTTAATTAGTTTATTTTCTAAATCTAGTTTTATATTTTTATAATCTATAGTTTTATTACTGTGAATAATATTAATTGTATAACTATTTTTATTATATTTACTTTTATACTTAAGATATCCTGAATTACCATTAATATATTTTTTATAATTATCTTCTAGTTTAAATATTGACTTCTTAATAAGCATCGGATCTGCTTCCCAAAGAAACTGACATTCATACTTTAATCTAGTGGTATAGTCTTTAATATAATAGCTTGTACTTTTGTATCCTTCTTTTATTATCTTAGCAAGATAGTAATTGTATACGAATCTATTGTACCCAAAATTTTTATTTATTTTTTTACTTTGCATGTTGTTTGGGTATAATCTGAATTTGAATCCTTTATAGATATCTATCGCCTCCATTCTTTATTTTTTACATTAAACATTCTCATTGTTTTAACTCATACTCTTATGCTCCTTTCGTTCCTTTTTAATCCTTTCATACTTATATACAAGAATTTATACTTAATTTTGCCATCTTTTTGAAATTTTTTTTAAAATTATTAGTTTATTACCAAAATTTCTAAAATATGTATCTAAAATTAACGGCATGTTAATAGCAATTTAGTATTAATTATTATTCTTAAGTAGGACATAAAAAAAAGAATATATTAATTTTATATTCTTAATTTCTTAACATTTTTCTTATGTCTTTGTAATTGGGATAATGCTTTCCTACTAGGAGCCAAAAGTCTTTAGAGTGGTTGTGATGGATAAAGTGGGAAAGTTCATGAACTATAACATAATCTAAGGCACTAATATCATACTTTGATAGTTCTAGATTTAAAGTAACATTATGATTTTTTATATTGCATACTCCCCATCTACTGGTCATTTTTCTGATTTTTAAGTTGGGATATGGTATATTTTCTTCGAAAATGTTATACCAATAATCTAGTCTTTCGCTATATATATTTCTTATATATTTAGTAAAATATTTATTAAATGCTTTTTCGTCTTTAGTATATATTTTATTATTATTTATTTCTGTATTAAATGGGCCATATATTATATCATAACTTTTACCAAATAGTTTAAAATGGTCATCTTCTTTTTTCTTAATACTTTTATCTAAAGCTTTATTTATAAAGGTTGTATTATCTTCAATTAACTTAATTATTTGTTTCTTTGTGGTGAAGTAATTAGTGCTTACTATGATTTTATTATCTCTTACTCTTAAGTAAGTATTTTTATTATTCTTTCTTACTATTTCGATATTATATTTCTTGTCATTGTAGATATATTCATCAGCGGAAACCACCTCCGCCACCTCCTCCTCCGAAGGAGCCTCCTCCTCCGCCACCGGAAGAAAAGCCACCTCCACCAGAAGAGTATGATTCTGCTCTTGACCTTGCATTACTCGCAGCATTAACACTTCTTGTACTGATATAGTTTATATATAAAAGGGTGTCAAAATCGATATTGTAGTCTTTAATTACTTCGGGATATAAATTTTTAAGTTGTTTAGTAACCTTATCAGCAATACCAAATATATAGGCAAACATCAGGTATTCATCCCATAGATGTACTTCCATTACCTCCTTGGTATTGATACTAGAAAACTCGTTTAAATATAGTTTTAGACCATATAATTCTTTACTATCTTCATATATAGTATCATCCATTACATTTTTACATTTACATTCTTCTTTATTGGTTCTTTCATATATATGATTATTAATTTTTAATTTTTCTAATTGGACATTATTTATTCTTGTAAATAGTCCAAAGAACTTGCTGTAGTGATTTCTACACCATTTTTCTAATTCTTTAGTTTCTAATATACCGTCTTTGCTTGCTTCATGCATTATATCAAATAACTCTTTTTCAAGTTCATTATCAAAAGTAGGATTTAGAGTTAAATCAATACTGCTAGTCTCTTTATTGAATCCTCCTTTTGTAGTCGTGGTAAATCTTATTTTGCCTTCTTTTACCCATTTTAATATTATTGCTCCGAATATGTTTGTTTCTTTATATGCAGAATACAAATTTTTATTTAGATTAGTCAAAGTATTGGCATAATATATATCTTTATTACATGGTATTTCTCTAAAGAATGGTGTATCTTTTTTGCTGATTGTTTTATTATTTATATAACCATAACCATTTTTTTTAGCAACTACTATAGCAACTACTACAATTGCAACTGGGAATGCGAATGATATAATCATAGTGAATCCCATAAATATTTTATCTATTATACTTGTGGCATTATAATTATCATAATCGTTGTGATTGCCTGAATAATTAGTAGCTCCTTCATTTGCCATATTTAAAAATTCATCAAATGTCTTATCTAAAGTGATGTCTAAATTAAATGTGTCTTTGGGAAACTTTACTAAGATAGTCATGTATTCACTACTGGAAATACTTCCATCAGAAGTCATTTCTATTACTCCGTCATATACGTAGCATGGTGCGCCATATTTACCATAGCCCCATACATCTAGAGTATCTTCATACTTAAAATCGCTATGTATTTTGATGTTTATATTACTTGGACTTGGATTATAATCATATGGAAATAATGTCCAGTATATCATTTGATAGTCATCACTTGTCTTAACTACAAAATTACTGATATCATATGATATATGATAAGTATTATTTCCATATTTACTAATGCCAAAACATAACTCTATACCATTATTAATATAATGGAAACCATTAGTATATTTTTTACTATCAAATGAAGCGTTTATGTTATAATTATCGTTAAATGTGTACTCTTTATTATCTAATTTTACTTTAAAATTGGATATTTCGCTATTACCTAAATTATAATATGGTTTATATCCTTCGGTACCTTCATTTAGGTATGTATCCCATATTTCTGTTACATGAGCAGTACCTATACTATCTACATAGATATCTATATCTATATTTTTGATTGAATTAGCCATTGCAATGCTTGGCACTAGTAGTATAATACCAAGTATTAATAAATTTATTTTTTTCATATATTCTCCTATCAAAAAAGGACTATATTAGTCCTAAAATTTAACATTTGGTACTTCTTTTTCTTTCTCAGAAGCCTTAAAGAAGTTAATTTCCTTAAATCCAAATATGTTAGCTACGATATTTGATGGAAATTTTTCTCTTGTGTTGTTATACATTAAGACAGAATCATTATAAAATTGTCTAGCATAACTAAGTTTGTCTTCGGTTTCTTTTAAATCTTTTTGAAGAGATAAAAAGTTTTCATTTGACTTAAGTTCTGGATATGCTTCTGATAAAGCAAATAGTTTATTTAATGCTCCAGTAATGGCATTTGATGCTTCTAATTCTTCATTGATGTTACCAGCAGTATTCATTTTATTTCTTGCTTCAATTACTTCCTTGAAGGTATTTTCTTCATGCTTAGCATAACCTTTTACTGTTTCTACTAGATTTGGTATCATATCACTTCTTCTCTTTAATTGTACGTCTATTTGAGCAAATTGATCTTTTACTTTGTTTCTAGCATTAATTAGTTTGTTATATACTCCTATTACATAGAAGACTAATAGTAATACTACTCCTACTATTATAATGATTATTATTGAACTTGGTTCCATATTCATTCTCCTTTCATACTATACATAAATTATATCATTATTTTTTATTAATGTAAATATCTCTTGAATGTCTTTTCTTACTTTAACATATGAGTATATTACTTATTTATTCTTATGATGTTATTTGAGGCTATTACGGCATCTGAGACAGCGGTTGTAAGCTGGTAATAGTCTTTTTTTATAACATCTCCTATGGCATATACATAAGGGATATTTGTTTCATACTTATTGTTTACTAAGATATAGTCATTTTCTTTTTCTACATTGAAGAGTTTGCTGTTTGGTATTCCACCTATGGCTAAGAATACTCCATTTGTTTTGACCCTCTTTTTGTTATCTAGTGTTACTGATACTAGGATATTATTTTTGACATTATAACTTATGATATTGCTATTATTTATTACTTTGATATTCTTTTTATTGCTTACTCTATCTATTAGATATTTATCTCCAGTAAAGTTATCTCTTCTTATGATGATGGTTACTTTTTTACAGATATTGGATAAATATAGACTTTCTGTTAAAGCAGAATTTCCACCACCAACAACGATAACATCCTTATCTTTATAGAACATTCCATCACATAGAGCACAAGTACTTATTCCTCTTCCAAGTAATTCTTTTTCGTTTTCTAGTCCTAGAAGCCTACTCTTTCTACCTGTAGCAATTATTAAATACTCAAATTCTATATCGTTATTGATTATCTTTTTATCTAAATCTATATCACTGATATTTGCAGATTTTATTTTTATATCTAGATTATTTACTTGGTTATATATATTCATAGCTAGATCTGGGCCTGATATGCTTTCAAAACCGGGATAATTTTCAATATTTGATATATAATTTAATGTTCCTCCTGGAGCGTTATTTTCTATTATTAATGGGGTTATGCCTGCTCTTTTAAGATTAATTGCGGCACTCATACCGGCTATTCCTGCTCCTACTATTACTACTTTGTATTTTTCCATAACTTCCTCCTCATATAGATAATTCCTATTATACCTATTAATATTAGTATAACTGATACAATCTGACTTATTCTGAATATTCCTAAATATAGGCTATCTGTTCTTAATCCTTCGATAAATAATCTACCTATACCATACCATATAAAGTAGAAACTTACTAATAAGCCATTATGTTTATATTTATCTTTCTTTCTGATAATTAATAATACTATAAATCCCAAAAGACACCATAATGATTCATATAAGAATGTTGGTATATAGTAGTTACCGTTAATATACATACCATTTATTATGAAGTTTGGGAGATGTAAATTTTTTAAGTGTCCTAAAGTGGTTACTGCTCCGTGGGCTTCTTTATTTATAAAGTTACCCCATCTACCAATTGCTTGTCCTAATATTAGATATGGTATTATTGTATCAATAGTTAATAAGATGTTTTTATTGTTTTTTTTACAAAAGTATACTACAAATATTATACCAGAGATTACTGCTCCATATATGGCTAGACCACCTTCCCATATTTTGAATATATCTAATAGATTATCTTTAAATACTGAGAAATTGAATATTACATAATATAATCTTGCTCCTAGTATACCTATTGGTATTACGTAAAATATTAGATCCATTAAGAAATCTCTTCCCAAGCCATTCTTTTTGGCTTCTTTGGTAGAAAAATATATTCCTATACAAATTGATAATACTATTAATAATGCATACCAATAGATAGTAATTGGTCCTAATTTTAAAAATACTCTATTCATAATGATCACCTGTAATATAATAATACCACAAATTATTATAAAAAAGAAGTCGTATTATAACTTCTTTTGGTTATTTCATTATGAGCCTGGGGTCTCATAATGTTATTTTGAGCCATTAAGTCTCAAAATAATATACCTATATATCTATTATATATAAGCCATAGATATATATTTAGAATAATAACTAGTTATCAATATAAATATCTCTAATAGTATTAATTGGAATATATTCATTATTCATAGTAATTAAATTAGTTTTAGTTTTTCCTACTATTCTCTTTTTATCTTTTCCTTTGTCTGTAACAATAATAACATCTATTTTATAAATATAATTAGGAGAATTAAATATATTATATATTTTTTGTTCTACTGTATAATTATTTTTATTGTTAATAAAGTTATTTGTACTTTTTACTTCTGTATCACTATTATACATAGTAGAAAATATTTTTTTATTATTGTTAATGTTTTTATCTATGTTATTATGATACATTTTTGGTAGTTCTTTCATGATATTCACCTCTAATTTATTATATGATACTAATATATATTTATTATTTTATTTTTTTGTGGTATTATATTAAAGAGAGAGTTGATTAGATGAAAAAAGAATCAAAATTTAAAGTAGAAAATTGTATTTTAATACCAATAATATTATTTGCTATTATTAGTATTATTACTATATATTGTACAAAAAGTTTACTTGCTAGTGATTATCAAAATTTGTTTATTAAACAAGGTCTTTGGTATTTAATAGGATTTGCTATAGCCTATGGTATGATGCTATTTGGTAATAAGTTTCTTTACAATAATGCATATACATTTTATATAGTAGGAGTTATTCTCCTGATACTGGTATTGTTTTTAGGTAAGCCTATTAATAACGCTAGATGCTGGTTTATTATTCCTTATATTGGCAGTTTTCAGCCTTCTGAGTTTATGAAAGTATTTTTGATGATTACCTTATCAAGAATGATAAATGATTTTAATGAAGAAAGAAGAAGTAATGATATTAGTGAGGAATTTAAATTCCTAATTAAAGTTCTTATTGTAGTTGGTATTCCTTCAATATTAACTTTTATTGAGCCTGATACTGGTGCTGTTCTTATTTATTTTATTATTACTATTGTAATGCTTTTTGTAGGTGGTTTTAGAAGTAGATGGTTTATTATTACTATTGGTACTATTGTAGTACTTGGTGGTATGTTTTTAGGACTATATTTTTTGAAGCAAGACTTATTTATTAAGATATTTGGTACTAGTTTCTTTTATAGAATGGATAGAATACTTAACTGGTCTAATTCTAGTGGCCTACAACTTACTAATGGACTTACCGCGATTGGTTCAGGTGGTTTATTTGGACATGGATTTAATCATACTCCAATATATTTTCCCGAGATGCAAACTGACTTTATATTTGCAGTGTTTGCTTCAAACTTTGGTTTTGCGGGTGTAATTGGTCTTTTACTGCTTATTGTATACTTTGATATTAGTATTGTTAAACTAGGCAGTAAATCTTATAACAATAATGATAAATTACTTACTGGAGGAATAATATCCGTACTACTCTTCCAGCAGATACATAATATTAGTATGACTATTGGACTACTTCCTATAATGGGTATTACTCTTCCTTTTATTTCGTATGGTGGCTCTTCACTACTATCATACATGATATTAATTGGAATGTTATTTAATATATCAAATGAAAACTTAAGATTTAAAAATTAATCTTAAGTTTTTTATTTTAAGACATTTAAAAAAGTTTGAATCATACTTATATTTTCTAAAGTTTTATTGAGTCTATCACTAGGTCTAATTTTAAATTTATCTTTCATATCCTCAGTAAAATCTTTAAACAATAATGGGTTTCTATTTAATCTTTTATACCAAATAGGATACTGTCTAATAAATGATACTAATCTTGGATCAGAACTTATTTTTAATTGTAATTCTGTTGTCATTAATCATCAAACCTTCGGTAAATTGGTCTAGGATTATAGGTACTAGCGTCAGGCTTCTTATCCTTTACAAGTATATCTCCTATTAAACCTATCGCTTTTTGAACCGAACTTATACCGTCCTGTAATTTATTAGTGTCAAGATTTTTAGCCATGTCTAGTATATCGGAAAATTTATTTGATTTTTTTGATTCTGTTTTTGTAGTATTAACAGTAGTATCTTTATTTAAATATTCATTCCAAACATTATTGTCTTCTCCGTACAAATCATATAATTCATAAAATTTTTGCCATGACATAGTATTATTTCTAACATATGTAATTAAATTAGGATTATTTTTAACAAATAATTTGAAATTATCTATTTTTGTCATGATTATCACCTATTAAATTATATGTCAAATTAACTAAAATGATATCAAAAAAATACCTCTTATTTTTTTAAGAAGTATTTTGTATTTTCATCAAAGTTATATCAAATTAACTGCTTACGCACTTAATTTGTACGGATTACTACTTGAGCCATCCCCCCCTGACTCTATTCCCAGTTCAGAACTTAGAGAAAGGACTGGCACGGCCCCAAACGCAGAATACACAGTGTAGTTGAAGTACACATTGCCTACCGGATACACATACCACACATTGCTCGAGGTGCTGCAATAAGGGGTTAATAACCATCCACTATTGCTTCCATTATTTGTTATAATTGCTTTCATCCAGTTGTTTGAGGTACAAGTACTATTATTGTAATCGTATAGTGTTTTATCTTTACACTGATTTAAATCTGCCGCATAGCCATAATCACTTGTATATGCTAGTGCTATTTTTCCTGTCCATGGTGTTGTTGGTCTTCCTGTATATACTGTTGTTCCTCTTTCTTTTTCATACATTAAATTTGGATATACTGTATTACTATTCCAACCTCCTAGATTATATGTTGTCTCTGCAATCATATTTCTTGTGATATCATTTTTTATTCCTGTACTTGTAAAATTGCAGTCTACTGTAGCATTATTTTGACCACTATAACATTTGCCTGATGCACTATTATAGTATAAACCCTGTCCTAAATTATTATCATTAGAATCTGTTGTATAATAGTCACTTGGATTTAAAAGTTTCATTAATCTTGCTGTAGTCCAGTCATTTTTACCAAAATTGCTTTCTGCACCAGTACTGGTGTCCTTATTGTCCCAAGAATATGTTCCTATTTGACTACCTCTTATTAATTTTAATTTCCCATCAAACACACCTATTATTCGCCATGTTTCACATGTACTAGATGTTTGGTTACTATAGTCAGAACAATTAAAGTATATATAGTTATTTGGACTTGCTCCATAATATCTTATATTACCACCATCTAAATCAGTTGTAGTACCACCTAGTCTATCATTCATAAGTGATACTGAAGGTGCTGTGTTATAAGTAATACTATTATTTGTTACTGTTGTCTTTGATGCAGTAGTATAAAGCTTGGTTATATATTCTGCGGCTGTTGGAGGCGGAGTATATGTATCAGTAACTAATGTTACTCCGCTAGGGACGACTAAGTCGCCACCATTTTCATAACCTAGTACTGTAGATAGTTCTATTGTTTTATTTGTACTATTTTTGTTTTCTAGATGTAGTTTGATATATTTCTTATCATTTTCTTCAATTGTACCAGTGGCTGGATCTTCTGATGTATCATACACTTTTACTGTAACTCCTGAAGTTGTTTGATAGGCTACGCCATATTTTACAGTACCTGGATTAGTGTTGGTAAGCATGTAATAGACATTACTTGAACCATTCGCAGGTATTGAAGCATAGGAATCGTCATTAATATATACATCAATACCGGTATCAGTCACGGTACCAATATAATTACTTAAAGCGTAAGTTTGATATAATTTTACTATTCCTAGTGAAATTGTAACTACTGATAAGGTAACTGAAGTAACAATTAACATTCTTTTTTTACTCATATAATCACTCTCTATTCTATAAATTAATTTTATCATAAAGATATATTTTATGCAATATTATTGTTATTAAAATTATTAATTCTCAGATAATTGATATGGATTACTTGAAGTACCATCTCCTACTTCTATGGCTAAATCTGAATCTAGAAAAACTACTGGGTGAACGCCGTAGGAGGCATATACATTACTAAGGCTATTTATATGGTTTGTTGAACTTATTCCCCAAGTACCATATGAACGAGCTGAATTTTGTGTTATTGTCCATTGGATAACGCCATTATACATCCAATCACTATTTTTACATGATGTATTGTCATAATTGTATAAATTTTGTGTACAGCTACTTAAGTCTGCAGCATAACCATAATCTGATGGATATATTAGACCTATGTTACCAGCTCATGGTGTTGTTCTTCCTGAATATACTGTTGTTCCTCTTTCATAAGCATATATTTGGTTTGTAAATATTGTATTACTATTTTCATAGCCTAATATTGTAGATAGTTTTATTGTTTTGGATGTGCTATTGGTATTTTTTATTCGTAATCTGATATATTTTCTTTCGTTTTCTTCTATTGTACAACTTGGTAAATCTTTTGAGGTACTATAATACTTTTACTGTAACTCCTGAAGTTGTTTCATAGGCTACGCGCAATACTTTACAGTACCTGAGTTTGTATTTGTTAGCATATAATAGACACTATTTGAACTATTCGCAGGTATTGAAACATAGGAATCGTCATTAACGTATACATCAATACCGGTATCAGTAGTACTACCAATATAATTGCTTAAAGCATATGTTTGATATAACTTTACTATTTCCTAGTGAAATTATAATTACTAATAAAATGATAGAAATAACTATTACTATTCTCTTTTGATTCATGTAATCCTGCTCTATTCTACTCTATATGTAATTTTACCATAAAGTAGTATTTAATGCAAATGATTTATTACAAAAAAAGATACTCAAATGAGTACCTTTTAATTTAATTATTCAATAATGTTAGTTACTGAACCAGCACCAACAGTGTGTCCACCCTCACGGATTGAGAACTTAGTTCCATTTTCAACTGCGATTGGAGCTATTAATTCAACTGTCATAGTAACATTGTCACCAGGCATAACCATTTCAGTTCCTTCAGGAAGTGTAACAACACCAGTTACATCTGTAGTTCTGAAATAGAATTGAGGTCTATAGTTTGTAAAGAATGGAGTATGTCTTCCACCTTCTTCTTTAGAAAGTACATATACTTGTGCTTCAAATTTCTTATGTGGATGAACTGTTCCAGGTTTAGCAAGAACTTGTCCTCTTTCAACATCTTTTCTATCAATACCTCTTAATAATACTCCAGCATTATCTCCAGCTTCTGCATAGTCAAGTTGTTTTCTAAACATTTCAATACCAGTAACTACTGTTGATTTAGTAGGTTTTAATCCAACAATTTCAACTGTATCATTAAGTTTTAATTGTCCTCTTTCAACTCTACCAGTAACTACTGTTCCTCTACCAGTAATAGTGAATACATCTTCAATTGACATTAAGAATGGTTTGTCGTTATCTCTTTCAGGAGTTGGAATCCATTCATCAACTGCATCCATAAGGTCTTCAATAGCCTTAACATACTTAGGATCTCCTTCAAGAGCTTTAAGAGCAGAACCTCTAATGATTGGAGTATTGTCTCCATCAAATCCGTATTCAGTAAGTAATTCTCTTACTTCCATTTCAACTAGGTCTAATAATTCTTCATCATCAACCATATCACATTTGTTTAAGAATACAACCATTCTAGGTACACCAACTTGTCTAGCAAGTAAGATGTGCTCTCTTGTTTGAGCCATAGGGCCATCAGTTGCAGCAATAACTAGGATTGCTCCATCCATTTGAGCAGCACCAGTAATCATGTTTTTAACATAGTCTGCGTGTCCTGGACAGTCAACGTGTGCATAGTGTCTCTTTTCAGTTTGGTATTCAACGTGTGCAGTGTTGATTGTAATACCTCTTTCTCTTTCTTCTGGAGCTTTATCGATATTTGCATAATCCATGAATTCAGCTCCACCTTTAGCAGCTAATACTTTTGTAATAGCAGCTGTTAATGTTGTTTTACCATGGTCAACGTGGCCGATAGTACCAATGTTAACGTGTGGTTTTGAACGATCAAATTTAGCTTTTGCCATAATAATTTCCTCTCTTTCTTAATTTACATATTCTATTTTATCATATTATTATTATTTTTCAAGTATTTTTACTAATTTCCACCATTTTTTTTGATGATTTCATCAGCAATTGATTTTGGAACTTCTTCGTAATGATCTAGTTCCATTACATAGTTACCTCTACCTTGAGTAGAACTTCTTAAACTTGTTGCATAACCGAACATTTCAGCTAGTGGTACCATTGCAGTAAATGCAATAGCGTTTCCTCTAGCTTCTTGGCCTTGTGGTTTACCACGTCTTGCAGTTAAGTCGCCAATTACAGCACCAGTGTATTCATCTGGAGCAGTAACTACTACTTTCATTATTGGTTCAAGTAATACTGGTTTACATTTGTTTCTCATTTCTTTAACTGCAAGTGAAGCAGCTATTTTAAATGCCATTTCTGATGAGTCTACATCGTGGTATGATCCATCAAATAATGTAGCTTTAACATCTACCATAGGGTAACCTGCCAAAATACCAGTTTGCATTGCTTCTTGAAGTCCTTTATCGATAACCGAAATGTATTCTCTAGGAACTACACCACCAACGATGTTATCAACAAATTCATAACCTTTTTCAGGATTTGGTTCAAATCTAACCCAAACATGTCCATATTGTCCACGTCCACCTGATTGTTTAATGTGTTTACCTTCACATTCACCCATTTGAGTAATTGTTTCTCTGTATGCAACCATTGGGGCACCAACAGTAGCTTCAACATTAAATTCTCTTCTCATTCTATCTACGATAATATCAAGGTGTAATTCACCCATACCAGAGATAGTTGTTTGACCAGTTTCTGGATCTGTATGCATTCTAAATGTTGGATCCTCCTCTGCTAATTTTTGAAGAGCAATTGCCATCTTTTCTTGGTCAGCTTTTGTTTTTGGTTCAACAGCCTGAGTAATAACCGGTTCTGGGAATTCCATACCTTTCATTATTACTGGTTTCTTTTCATCACATAAAGTATCAGCAGTTGTAGTATTTTTAAGACCTACAGCAGCACCGATTTCACCAGCATATATTTCTGGAATTTCTTCTCTGTGATTAGCATGCATTAATAATATTCTACCAATTCTTTCCTTAACATCTTTAGTAGAGTTAAGTACATAAGAACCGCTCTTTAAAGTACCTGAATATACTCTAAAGAAAGTTAATCTTCCTACGAATGGGTCAGTAGCAATTTTAAATGCTAATGCTGTAAATGGTTCTGAATCTGATGGATGTCTTAATACAACATTACCCTTCATATCAGTACATTCAATTGATGGAACATCAGTAGGAGCTGGTAAGTAATCTACTACAGCATCAAGTAATAACTTAATACCCATATTACCTAAAGCAGTTCCACACATAACTGGGAAGAATTCTGCTTTTAATACACCTTTTCTGATGGCTTTCTTAAGTTCTTCTACAGTAACTTCTTCACCATCAAGATATTTCATCATTAAATCTTCATCAAAATCAGCAGCAGCTTCAATTAATATATTTCTATATTCTTCTGCTTTAGCCTTCATATCTTCAGGGATCTCGATTTCAGTATAATTTTCTTCTTGTTTGCCATCAAAGTGATATGCTTTCATAGTAACTAAGTCAATTACACCATTAAAATCAGATTCAGCTCCAATAGGAAGCTCCATAGCAGCAGTATTTGCTCCTAATCTATCTTTGATTGTACCTAAACTAAAATAGAAATCTGCTCCCATTTTATCCATTTTATTAGCAAATATAATTCTAGGTACACCATATTCATTTGCTTGTCTCCATACTGTTTCACTTTGTGGTTCTACACCAGCTTGAGCATCAATAAGTAAAACAGCACCATCTAATACTCTTAAACTTCTTTGAACTTCAATAGTAAAGTCAACGTGTCCTGGAGTATCTATAATATTAAATCTATAACCCTTCCAGAATGCAGTAGTAGCGGCACTAGTAATTGTAATACCTCTTTCTTGCTCTTGAGCCATCCAGTCCATTTGTGATTCACCATCATGAGTTTCACCAATCTTATGAATCTTATGTGTATGGAATAGAATTCTCTCAGTACAAGTTGTTTTACCTGCATCAATATGGGCCATGATTCCAATGTTTCTAGTATGATCTAAGCTTATTTCACGAGCCATAATTCATTTTCCTTTCTTACCATCTATAATGAGCAAATGCTTTATTAGCCTCTGCCATCTTGTGTGTATCGTCTTTCTTCTTAACTGAAGCACCTGTTCCGTTAGATGCATCAATTATTTCATTAGCAAGATTTTCAGCCATAGAATGACCATTTCTTAATCTTGCATATTGAGCAAGCCATCTGAATGCTAGTGCTTGCGCTCTATCTGGTTTAACTTCTACTGGTACTTGGTAGTTAGCTCCACCAACTCTTCTTGATTTAACTTCAAGAGCGGGTTTGATGTTATCCATAGCCTTGTTAAATACTACCATAGCATCTTCTCCAGTTTTTTCTTTGATTATATCAAAAGCATCATATATAATGTTTTGAGCAGTTCCTTTTTTACCATCTTTCATGATATGGTTAACTAATTTAGTAACTACTTTTGAATTATATATAGGATCTGCTAAAACATCTCTTTTAGTAGCTCTTCTTTTTCTCATAATTTTTATATCCTCCCTTCAATATTATTGATTTTTATTTTTTGTCTCTTTTAGCACCGTATTTGCTTCTACCTTGCTTTCTGTTTTGAACTCCAGCAGTATCTAAAGTACCTCTAATGATGTGATATCTAACACCGATTAGGTCTTTAACTCTTCCACCTCTTATTAAAACAACACTGTGTTCTTGTAAGTTGTGGCCAATTCCTGGAATATAGCAAGTAACTTCCATACCGTTAGAAAGTCTTACTCTGGCATATTTTCTTAATGCTGAGTTTGGCTTCTTAGGGGTAATAGTACCAACCCTAGTACATACTCCTCTTTTTTGAGGTGATACTTGGATTGTTTGTTTCTTTTGAATACTATTTTTACCAACTAATAATACTGGAGATTTACTCTTTCTATTTTTCTTAGTTCTTGACTTCTTAGTTAACTGATTAATTGTAGGCATAATCTCACTCCTTTCTTACACATATCCTGGTGTTTCATATTCTTCCTTAAATTTAAGTTTTGTCCATGACAAAACCTAAACTCGCAAGTGATTTAATTATAATATTAATGTCTTTTAAAGTCAATACTTTTTATCTACTTTTTTAGAAAAATACATAATATTTTATTCTATATTTAATATTATTATACTTTTTATTTTAATTATGTGTATAAAAATAAATTATCTCTACTCTATTTACAAAAAAATAAAAATATAGTAATATTATTATAGTAATAGAAAGAAGGAAATAATATAATGAAAATAAAAAAATTTTTAATTTTAGCACTTTTAATAATATTAATAACACCAGGATGTAGTATAACTAAAGATTCAATGGAGGATATAACTATTTATACTACTATCTACCCTATTAAGTATTTACTGGATAGTTTGTATGGTGATAATGCTACAATAAATAGTATTTATCCATCAGGAGTAGATACTAATGATTATGAATTATCTGATAAAAAACTAGAAGAATATTCTAAGACTGATTTATTTGTATTTAATAGTTTGGATAAAGATAGAGATTATGCTGTTAAGATGATAAATAAGAATAAAAACTTAAAAGTTATTGATGTATCTCTTGGTATTACTTATGTAGATGACATTACTGAACTATGGCTTAATCCTTATAATTATTTAATGATGGCGCAGAATACTAAAGATGGTTTACTTGAATATATTGATAATCCTTATTTGATATCTAATACTGATGGTACTGGTATTGAGAATAAATATGAAGAATTAAAATATAATTTATCTAGATTAGATGCTGATTATAAAGAAGATATTAATCTTGCTACTTATAAAACAATAGTAGTAGATGATGATATGTTTAAATTTTTGGAAAAATATAATTTAAGAGTTATATCTCTTGAAGATAATGATAATTTAACTGATAGTACTATTAATGAAGTTAAGAAGTTAGTTAATAATGGTACTATTAAATATATATATTCTTCAAAAGATGAAACTAATGATGTTTGTAAAAATATTATTAATAACTATGGCATTGACTTAGTTACTTTGAATACTATGGAAACTATTGATGGTGGAATTACTAATTCTAATGAAAATTATATAACTATTATGAATAATAATTTGGATCTTTTAAATAAAGAATTATATAAATAATTAAAAAGTACTTGTCAAACAAAAAAAAATGTAATATAATTATATTACGTTTTACGGCGAGATAGCTCAGTTGGCTAGAGCATTCGGTTCATACCCGAAGGGTCGAGGGTTCGAATCCCCCTCTCGCTACCAAGAGGAATTCTGCTCGAACTTTTATGTTTGAGTTTGATAAATAACTAATTCGTGATACGGATTAGTTTTTTTGTTGTTAAAAACTATCCTAGAAGAAAGGATGGTATTATGGTAAATATTATTAAAGAAGAATTACCTATTGAAGAATCATTAAGAAAAAAATTAGAACTAATATGTGAGTTTGCAAAAACTACACCGACAATTATTAATGGAAACATAAGAAAGATTGATAAAACTAATTTAACTTATATTGAGCCAAATAGAATTATTATAAAAAATAAAACTTTCTTAATATTTAATTATTCTAACGAAGTCTTTATTGAAAATTTATCTAATAAAATCAAATTATCTGAATTAGAAGATTATTTAAAAACTATCTAAATACTATTTATACCATAATCAGGGAATTGACAAATCTTAAAAAAATGATATTATATATAACCAATGAAAGAGGTATTCTCTAGAAATGGAGGTACACCGATGATAAAAATCAAAGATAGAATTAAAATATATAATATTGATTTTAATGAGGAGTCAGTAGTATTTAGACTTTACTAGATACTATTGTCTCCTCTTTTTTAGTAAAAGGAGTTGAAGTATATGAAAGATGAAGAAAGAATATGTGGTTTATATTTAAGAGTATCTACCGAAGATCAAGCTAAAGAAGGTTTTAGTTTACCAGAACAAAAAGAAAGATTAGAAGCACTTAATTTAAGAGTTAAAACTTTAAATGATACGATTAAGGAAAAGGATAATGAAATATCAATTTTAAAATCTAAAATACAAGATTTAAAAAATATGTTAGATTACTGGAAAGATAAATTTAATAAATTAATATCTTTCTTACATGTCAAACTTCACAGTTGGTATGATAAAGATGATAAATACATTGATGTAGTTAATGAAATGTATGATGATAATATATTAGATGATGATGACGTTGAAGAACTAGATTTAAGTAAAGAAAAAGATGATTTAGAACGTTAAAATTGACAAAAATGGACTTATATGATATCATATAAGGCATTCAAAGGAGGTCTTTGTATGATAATTACAAATAGAATAAATACACATTTTACTAATTTAATTGGTGATGAAAACTTTGCTAATGCTTATTTTTTAAATAAATCAATAGATGATTTTAGTGTAGAAAGATTACATGGTCTTGAAAAAAAATATGATTCTGCAAGTAAAAAATACAATTTTGTAGCGCAAATATTATCAGATTCCAAATTTGTTGGTATTGATAGCTTAATTAAAAAATCTGCATTAAGATTAGAGAAAGAACGCAAGAGATTATTTAGTGCTAAAAATGAGTTAGAAGTATTTGAATCTAATTTAGCTTACCTTATCCTATCAGAAAAAATTGCATTTCCAGATGAATTAGGATTTTCTAGTGAATATGTTAAAGAATTATTAACAAATAAGAAAAAAGAAGTTGAAAATTCTGCTGTTGAATATTCTTATAATGAATCAACTGGTAGAACATATGAAGTTATTAATGGTAAATATTATGCACTATCGCATACGCCTCGTGTAGTAACTGATAAGTTAAGACAAAATAGACAACAAGTAGTTGGTGAAAAATCACTAATAATAAGATAATTATAAAAGAAATAAATAAGGGCTAGTAAAGATTAATTAATAAGAAATACTATGCTCTTTTTTGATGTAGGAGGAATTCTTAAATGGAAAGTAAAATTGATGAATTAATTAAAAGTATAGATAGACTAAACTCGTTTTCGTGGGGAGATATAATAAGTTTAGTCGCTCTTATTGGTTCATGGATAACTATCTTTATTTTGCTTAAAGATAAGCATAATGAAAATAGACCATATTTACAAGTTACATTTGAATTAGTAAGATCTAATCTTACATGTGTAGTATTAAGAAATGTTGGAAAGGTGCCATTAGTTTTAACACATATACATTATGATGAAGATTTTATAAATCAATTAGATGAAAGAGACAAAAAATACTTAAATGATAATACTGTAAATAACTTAACTATTTTTCCTGGCAAAGAATGGATTGTTTGCTTAGGAGTTATTGTTCCTGATATATTGAATAAGTTTGAATTGAAAAAACTTAAAGTTAATTATGAATACAAAAAATTAAATGGTATTAAAACATTTAAAGAGAATACTGAGATAGATTTCGAACAATATTCTAGATTTTTAGTTTATATTTCTGAAATTGATGAATTAAAACAAGTTAATGAAAAAATAGAAAGAACATCTAAAAATATCGAAAAAAGACTAAAAAATATTGAAACTAGCATTGTTCAGTATCATAATATCGAAGATACATTTTTAAAAACAGTTGCTAATGGTTTTATAGAAAAAGATAAATAATTTTATAAAGTAGATAAAAAAATGTTACAATAACAGTTTTCTATGTTATAATTATTTTAATGATTAGTTGTTTATCAACTATTCCTAAGGTTTCGGATATACTATTTGTCCGTACCAATATTGTTTATTACTAATTCATTTCTGAATTAGTTTTTTTATTGCCTCTTAAGCCTGTAGTCTTAAGAGGAACAAGGAAGCCTTATTGTTTTCCTTGTTAAGTATTATTTATGTGTTAATAAAAGGAGAAGATATTTTATTCTTCTCCATTGTATATAATTAAGTTATGCTGTGCTCTAGTACAAGCAACATAATATAAATATTTATCTTCTTTAGTATACTTATTATCTATATCATTATAGATAATTACTGAATCAAATTCTAATCCTTTAGCGGTGTAAGAAGGAACTACTACCAAATCTCTTTTTATATGACCATAGCCTCCAAGTAACATGATATCAAAGTCATCTTTTAACATATTATATACTTCTTCAGCTTCTTTATCATCTTTAGTTATAATAGCTATACTCTTAGACATTTCTTTTAAATAATTTATATCTTTAATAAAATCTTCTTTTTTAACATTGTTTCTAAAGATTATATCGTTAGACTTTTGATTTCTAATAGCTACTGATAAAGTTAATCCTAATATCTTATTGGTATAATCTATTATCTTATCAGTAGAACGATATGTCTTAGTAAGGGTAATATATTTTGATCCTTCAAACATATTTGTTAATTCTTTTAATGATTCATACTTATAATAAGGATTTATTGTTTGATTAGAATCACCTAATATAGTGTAATTAGCTGTTTTAAATGTTTTTTTAATAATTAGATATTGTAATTTATTATAGTCTTGAGCTTCATCTATTACAACTTGCTTTATTACATGATTAGTATTAAATCCTACTAATAGACTCTTTAAATACAAGAATATACAAGCATCTTCATAATATAAATAATTACCATCAATTTTATCTTTATATTTAGAATATTTGCTAATAAAGAAATTATTAAATATAGCTTTTAAATCTAATTTAATATTTAAGTTCTCTTTTAATATCTTCTCAATACTTCTTGCATACTTGGTATTACCAGCATAATTATTATAAGCTATTTTTTCACTCATTTCTTTTATTCTTTCAAATAAAGGGAAATTACTATATTTATAAGTTAACATTTTATTTAATTCTTCAGTACTAATATCAATAAAGCCATCAAACTCTAAATTTTTTGTAAAACTAATATTATTTAATATATCTTTTACATAATCATCCAAATCTTTAATTATTTCATCTGATTGTTTATACTTAACTAAATCATAATTTATTACTTCTTTTTTATAATATCTAGATATAAAATCAGTAAAGTTTTCTATATCTTTATATTCATTAATATTCTGACATAATAAGTCGTAGAAGGTCATATCATAAGTATTGTCTTCACCAAGTTCTGGTAAGACATTAGAAATATACTCTGAAAATACTTTATTAGGAGTAAATACCACGACATTAGAGGATGTTAAGTTCGGTATTCTATATAATAAGAAGGCTATTCTATGTAGAGCTACGCTTGTTTTACCAGAACCTGCAATACCTTCCACAATAAGATTTTTATCTTCAGTATTTCTTATTACTTTGTTCTGCTCTTCTTGGATGGTATTAACAATATTTTTCATTTTATCTGAAGATTCTTCTGCAAGTACCTCTTGAAGAAGACTATCACTAATATTTAAATCGTTATCAAAAATATGTTTTAACTCAGCATTTTCAATTATATACTGTCTTTTTTTAGTTATTTCTCCTTTTATTATTCCACTTGGAGCTTTGTAACTAGCGGGTCCTGTTTCATAATCATAGAACATACTGCATATTGGACTTCTCCAGTCGTGAACATAATAATTAAGTTTATCTTCAACATGGGTTATACCAATATAGATGTTTTCTTCTCCATCTTCATCTTTAAATCTAATAGAACCAAAATATGGTTTATCTTGAATTCTAAATAATCTCTGAAGATAGTTTCCTTTACCTTGCATAATTGATACTTGAAGATCAGATTCTGCCATCATACTGCGCATTTCACTTGGATCCATTTCAGCGTGTGAATCCCAAATAAATTTTTTAAACTCTAGTACTTTGGAATCATCATCAAATAATTCTTGTCCTAAATTAGAAATCTTCTTTCTAATTAAACTAACTGTCTTATTAAGATAATTTCTTTCTTTTTCAAATTCTTCTCTTTCAATTTTCATAATATCTCCCTCCTTACTTACACGACAAAAAACTACATTCTCATTGTAGTTTTATCTTAAGATGAAAATAGTTACTTCGCAAATGTCTATTTCATTGTAGTATATTTTTAATACTTTGTCAATTAAAAATATTTATTTTACATATTAAACTATAAATTATAAACTATTTTTCTTTTTCATATTTATCTTTATATTTCTTCATGATATAATTTATTTATAATAGTTAGGGGTAATAATATGAGTAGTAATAATAAACATTTTAAATATATTGATATTCTTAGAATATTTTCTTGTATTATGATATTTTTATATCATTTAAATATGCTAAAAGGTGGCTTTTTAGCGGTATCTATCTTTTTTGTTATAAGTGGATATCTATCTACAATAAAACTGTTTAAAAAAGAAAAGATATCTTTTAAAGAATTTTATTTAAATAAATTATTTAGATTGTATTTGCCAATGTTAATTGTGGTATTTGTATCTATTGGAGTTATTAAATTATTTTTAGATGTTAATTGGTTTAATTTAAAACCTGAAGTAACATCAATTATACTGGGATATAATAATTTCTGGCAGGTTATGACGAATATGGATTATTTTAGAAGTGGACTAGAATCACCTTTTATACATTTATGGTATATGGCTATATTAATGCAATTTGATTTAGTATTTCCTTTTATCTTTCTTTTGCTAAAAAAGATAGGAGATAAAATTAATAGGATTATTCCAGTTACAATTACTTTAGTTATTTCTTTATTTGGAGGGGCTTACTTTTATTACTCTGGTGTAAATAATGGTATTTTATTTACTTATTATAATACTTTTACCAGAATATTTGCTCTATTTTTTGGAATAACCCTTGGATTTATTTATCATTATTATGGAAACTTAGTGTCTTTAAAAATTAAAAATCCTATTTTAAAGAAATGTATTTTTTATACTTACTTAGTTATTTTATTACTGCTATTTATTTTTATTAATCCTAGTTCTAAATATATTTACTTAGGTATGATTATTACTACCCTACTTAGCGTAAGAATTACTGATTATGCTACTTTGATATGTGACAATTGGGCTAATACTAATAAATTTGATAAGATTATAGGTTATGCTTCTAGTATTAGTTATGAGATATATTTAATAGAGTATGTTGTAATTTATTTATTTGAATATATAGATCTAAATAAATATCTAGAATTATTTTTAATTATTATAATTACAATACTTTTATCAATGTTACTACATTTTATTACTACAAATAAGGATAAAAAGTATAAAAATATAAGATATATATTAGGATTTATGTTTTCTGGAATATTAATATATGGTATATATGAATATGTAGTAGCGGTTGATTATACTAAAGATATTAATAAACTAAAAAATCAATTAGAGCAAAATGAAAAGTTAGTAAAAGATAATAAGGATAATTACATGGTTAAATTAAAGGAGGAAGAAGATAATTGGCAAAAAAAATTACAAACTCTTGAGGAAGATGAAAGTAAACTGGATGAAATAGTAACTAATTTACCGGTGGTAGGAATTGGTGACTCAGTACTTCTTGGAGCGGTTAATAATCTATATAATAGATTCCCTAATGGGTACTTTGATGGTAAGGTGTCTCGTACTGCTTGGGGTATAAACGATATCTTACTTACACTAAAAAATAATAATGTACTTGGTAATCCAATCATATTTAACTTAGGAACTAACGGAGACTGTTCTTTAGAATGTAAAGAAGAAATACTTAGAACTTGTGAAGATAGAGATATCTTTTGGATTAATACTGTTAATTTGACTGATGTTAATGTAAGATTAAACAACTTGGCTTCTTCTCATTCTAATCTACATATTATTGATTGGTATTCTATTTCAAGAGGGCATAACGAATATTTTACTTATGATGGTATTCATTTAACTAATGAAGGAAGAAAAGTATATACGGATACTATTTATAATGCTATTTATAATATTTATAAAGAAAAATATATTGAAAAGAAAAATAATATGATTAATAAACATGATGAAGAAATAAAAAGTAAAATTAGTTTTTATGGTAATGATTTGCTACTTAATGCTTTTAATAATATTAAAACTAATTTTACTAATGGCAATTATATAACTAATAAAGATTTTAATTATAATAGTTTGAAAAAAGAGATTAAAAAGGAGATTAAAGATAATACTCTTAATCATAATGTTGTATTTTTATTTGATAATAGTGTTAATATTAGTAAGAAAGAATATAATAATTTAATTAAATTGTGTGATGGTCATAATATTTATATTATTTCTACTGATAAAAAACTTAGTAATATTAAATTTGATTATGAAAATGTTAGATATATTAATGTCTATAGTGAAATAAAAGATCTTAATTATTTAACTCCTGATAACATTCATCTAAATAAAGAAGGTAATGAATACTTAGGTAATCTTTTAAATGAAGTTATAAACAATAATAAATAAATCAAAAGGAAGACTTAAAATTAAGGCTTCCTTTTGCCTCTTAAGACTACAGGCTTAAGAGGAATATAATAATTTAATTAATGTCTAGGTTTAAATATTAAAGCTAAAACAAATGATAAGAATAAGGCTACTGATATACCTGCAGATGTTAAATTAAATATACCAAAAGCAAGTCCTAATGGCCCTAGGGTAGCACCTGTTTCCATAGCTCCATGAATAAGTAAATGACCAAATGAAGTAATAGGAATCAAAGCTCCTGCTCCAGCATACAAGACTATTTTATCATATATACCCGCTACATCAAGTAAAGCTCCTACTACAACAAAGATACTAGTTACATGACCAGGAGTAAGCTTCGTATTATCCAAAATAAGCTGAGCTATCATACATACAAAGCCACAAAATAGAAAGGCATAAACATAAGTCATCATTCTACTACCTCCAGGCTAACACAGTTTGCTATCGCAGGTATTGATTCTTTTTGAAAAGTAAATGTTGGTGAGAAGATGGCTCCTGTTGGTACTATTAATACTCTCTTAAATTTATCCTTTAGCATTTCTTTATATATATAACCAAAATTTACTAAGCCAGAACATACTGGTCCAGATCCTCCCGCAAAGACAGGCTGACGCTTTATATCATATAACATAGTACCACAATCATTATAATTATCTCCTAGTTCGATATTATACTTAGTAAGCATATAATCTTTCAGTATTTCTTTACCATATACTCCTAAATCTCCAGTTAATATTAAGTCATAATAAGATGTATCTCTTTTAGTATCAGTCAAATGATTATATATAACATCTCCTGCTGCTGGTGCCATTACTGCTCCCATATGATTAACATCAGTAGTCCCCATATCCACTACCTTTCCTATTGTTGAAGACTCTATTTTTATTTTATTTTTCTTATTAGTAAGCAGTATCGATACTGCCCCAGTAGCAGTAAAAGTAGCAGTCTTAGGTTTAGGAGTACCATATTCAGTAGGATTTCTAAATTGTTTCTCACTAACCATATTATGACTAGATGTTGAAACTAATATTCTTTTACATAGTTTTCCTTCAATAAAATTACTTCCAATAATTAGCCCTTCACTACTTGTCGAGCATGCTTCAAATATTCCAAGGAAAGGTATATCAAAGTCTCTAGCCATATAGTCAGAAGCCGCTATCTGATTCTGTAAATCTCCAGATATTAAAAGATCAATATCTTGTTCTTTTAACTTATTCTTCTTTAGAATATTTTCATTAGCTTCTTTCAAAAGATGCACTTCGGCCTTCTCCCAAGACTTTTCACCAAAGTATAAATCTTTTTTATGTTTCTTATCAAAATATTTTGATAATGGTCCATCATTTTCATAATTACCGCATACTGTATAAGCATCCTCAATAAAAACATTATTATATTTAGTTGTCATATTATCCTCCCATCACTAGTAGTCTTATTAGTCCAAAGAAATATACTGCTACTACGCCATATAGTATTACAGTTCCCGCTAGTTTGAATATATTAGAACCTATTCCAAGTACTAAGCCTTCGTGCTTATATTCTAGGGCTGCTGATGTCATCGAATGAGCAAATCCCGTTATTGGTATTATAAGAGCAGCTTTTACTTTACTTACTAGTACATCAAAGACACCACAAGCAGTAAGAACTGAAGCAATCGTTATTAAAGTAAGTATTACCATTACTCCTGATTCTTTTCTAGGTAAATCAAACCACATCATATAACCTCTAAGTAGTAGTTCTGATAAGCTACCAAGAATTCCTCCCACTATAAAGGCTACGAGAGCATTTTTTATAACATTTTCTTTTGGAGTATGCTTATCTACTATTTCTTTATATCTTTTTTTATCCATATAATCACCAGTAATAGTATTAAACAGATACATATAAAATATACTAAAAATACTATGATAAATTTAATATTTCTTCATATAATTTATTATGAAAAATAAATTTGTTAAATCCACTATTATATTAATTATTGGAGGTCTAATTACTAAAATACTTGGTATGGCTATTAAGATTGTTCTTACTAGAACTATTGGTACAGAAGGCATCAGCAAATATATGCTCGTTCTTCCTACTTTTAATTTATTTATCACTTTATGTAATCTTGGAGTACCTACCGCTATTACAAAGATGGTATCTGAGAGAAAGAAAAGTAGTAAAAAAATAGTTATACCTATTACATATATAATATTAGTATATAATATTTTACTTATTATTATATTGTTTATTATATCCCCTATTCTAGCTAAAAATCTATTACACTCTGATGATTTATATTATCCATTAATATCTATTGGTATTACTCTTCCTTTTATTGCAGTATCTAGTATTATTAAAGGCTATTTTTTTGGTAAAGAAAGAGTTTTTCCCTGTACTTTATCTAATATTATTGAGCAAATAGTTAGACTTATTCTTACTATTTTAATCGTAGGTAATATGATGCAGTATGGTCTTACTACTGCGATTACTTTTGTGGTACTAATTAATATCTTAAGTGAAGGTTTTTCTATTATTGTTCTTCTCTTCTTTTTACCAAAAGAAAAAATAGTAAAAGAAGACTTTCACAAAGATAATAAAATTATTAGAGAAATACTAGGTATTAGTATACCCACTACTACTTCTAGAATGATTGGTTCTATTACCTATTTCTTCGAACCCATTATACTTACTAATATATTAAAATATGTTGGATACTCTAATGACTATATTACTTTAGAATATGGTATTATTAATGGTTATGTATACCCATTATTATTACTACCTAGTTTCTTTACTTTAGCTATATCGTCCGCTATACTACCTGTAGTATCTAATTCTTATAGTAGGGGTAATATATTACATACTAAAAAGAAAATAAAAGAAGCTATTATCTTCTCTTTACTTATTGGAATACCTTCTACTTTAATATTCATCTTTATACCAGATGTACCATTAAAACTAGTATATAATACTAATTTAGGTTTAGAATATATAAAAGTAACTGCTCCTTTCTTTTTATTACATTACATACAGGCTCCTCTTACCAGTAGTCTAAATGGTATGGGATATTCCAAAGAGGCTATGAAAGGTACTTTATATGGTGGTATAATTAAACTACTTAGTTTAACTATTCTAAGTTATTTAAAGATAGGATTATGGTGTTTAATCATATCTAGTATATTAAATATATTAACTGTTACTATTCATCATATTTATTATATAAATAAGTATTTAAAAAGTACTAACTATTCTTAGTTAGTGCTTTCTTTAAAGTATTTCCTTTTATTAATTCTTCATAAGATACTCCTACTCTTTTAAATGAAGACATATCTTCAGTAAGTGAATAGTCTAATAATGATTTATTAAATTCTCTCTTAAAGTATTCAGGATCTTTCTTATAATTTTCATACATATATATACTAAATAGCTGACCAAATCCGTATATAAAAGGATCTCTTAGCGATATCTTATTATTTTCGGGAGCAAGATGTACATTATAGTTTCTTCCTATTGTCTCTAAATAAGTAGTAAACTCTTTAACATCTATTTTTAATTCTTCATCAAATTTACTTTCTATATCTGATATTCTACATATAATATTTGCATATATACTATTTATTAATAACTCTATTATGTAATCATGTAAAAGCATATTAGCTTCATTTTTATAAATATTATTTTCTATTAAATAATTAATATAGGCATATTCTATGAATGAAGATGGTACTTCATAAAAGGGGCTATTGAATGTTTTATCATATTCTCTTATTCTACCACTATTTAAATATAGATTAGCCTCATAACTATGTCCTAATTCATGACTAAGTACTTTATAAAATTCTACATTTTCTTCAAAACTACTATCAATAAATATCATATTTTCATTTAGTATTGAAAATGGATAGTTTTGACCATTATATCCTTTTAAAGAAGCATAAAATATATTTTCTCTATCAAGCATACTCATATATTGATTATATAACTTTGTGTCAAAACTTTCTAAAAAACTAATAAAGACAATTCCTAATTCTTTTTTTGGATGTTTTAAATAGTCTTTTCCATAATATCTATATATATTTGGTTTAGTGCTAAGTATTTGCTCTACCGCAGAATTAAATATCTTAAAATACTTATCTTGATTTATTATTATATTTTCTATATACTTGTAGCAGCTCAATAATGACTCAGTATATAAAGAATCATCACTATCCCAAGATAAACTAAGCTTAAAATCAGAAAAGTATTCTCTATTTATTCTAGATAATGATATTAAATCACTAGCTATTAAGTTTTTCTTTGACTTAGTACCCGCTTTAATATATCTATAAGTAAATATATTTATTATTCTTTCTAATCTTTCTTTTATTTCTAATTGTTCTTTTGATAAGTTATTATTCATAAATTTCCCCCTAATACAAGTATAGCATATAAATTAATAATGTAAACAAAATATTTCATTATGAAGACCTTAGGCTTCATAATGCCCCGAAAGACTATAGGCTTAAGGGGAAATAAAAAGATAACTTTAAGCACACCAGTTATCTTCTTTCTTTAATTTATTAATTATATTATTATGTTCAGTACTATTCTTAGTTAAATATACTTTACCATTACAATCTGCAACAAAGTAATAATATTCATGTTTATCTGGATTAATCGTAGCTTCAATAGACTCAATACCTGGATTACATATTGGTCCTATTGGTAGACCAGTATTACTACTACATCTAGTATTATATTTATTCTTACAATCATTAAGTTCTTTATAAGTAAGGCTATAACTCCAGTCATCTATCTTTGATGCATAATAAGTAGTCGCATCACTACCCAAAGTAGGATAAGCACTGCTAGCAAGTCTGTTATAAAAGACGCCTGCTACCCCCTTTCTATCAGTAGCTTTAGCTCCTTCTAACTCAACAACAGAAGCCAAAGTAATTATTTCATGAACGCTTAAATCACTCTTATTAATTTCATCTTTATATTTAGATAATTTTTTATCCATTTCATCTAACATCTTAGTAAATATTTCTTCAGTAGTTACTTCTCTATTATTAAATCTATAAGTATCAGGAAATAAATATCCCTCTAGACTATAATAGATATTTTTATTTTTAATATCCTCAGTTAAAAACCAATACTTATTTATTAAGGTATTTATAAAAGTCTCATCAGATGCTTTCTTTATAACATCATCATAACTATTATTAGTATTTTCACTAATTAATGTGGCTATCTTTCTTATATTAATACCCTCTTTAAAAGTAATAGATATCTCATTAGGATTATATTTAGTACCTTCTTCAAGTATCTTTACAATCTTTTCAACGCCCATATTTTCAGATAATTCATAAGTACCTGCTTTTAAATTGGACTTATTAGTTAATTTTATATATACTTTAAATATAGATACATTCTTAATAAGATTATTATCTTTTAAAGTCTTTGCTATATCATTAATAGTACCTTCTTCAATATTTACTATTTTCTTAGTATCAGAATTAGATGTACCAGCCATATTTACTTTATAATATACCCCCAAAGCAAGTATCACAGTAGTAAATACTACGAGTAATATTATTGCCATATTTCTAAAATTCTTCATAATACCTCCAAGAAAAAAAGTAATTAGTTACTTTCTTCGCTATTCTTTTTGTTTTCTTCTTGAATGGAATCTAATATTGTTTCAATTATTTTCCATTCTCTTTCTGTTTCTACTGGTAATAGTTCTAGTGGTTCAGCATCAGGTTTAAATACACTAGCGTATACTCTAACATTACCTTCTTCATCAGTACTATTATCGGTATAAACCATATAATTCTTCTTTGTTTCGTCTGATTCAAAAGTAAATAGTACTTCAAATTCTATTTCTTTTCCATCTTTATCTATTACTTTAAATTTATTTTCTTTATCCATTGTTTTTCTCCTTATTTAAATAGTCTTGTAATATTATTTGAGCGGCAATACTATCTACTTTTTTCTTTCTCTTTTTACGAGACATATCAGCCTCAATTAGAATACTATTTGATATTACTGAGGTTAATCTTTCATCAAACATTATAACAGGAAGGTCAGTAGATTTCTCAAGTAATTCTTTATACTTTAATGTTATCTCTGCGCGTTCTCCTAGAGTATTGTTCATATTCTTGGGAAGGCCTAATATTATTTTGGTAATATTATACTCTTTAATAATATCTTTTATTTCATTAATAGTACTATTATAGTCTTCATCTTTAAAGAATATAGTTTTGTAAGTAGATGCAATTGTTAAGGTTGTATCAGACATAGCAAGACCTACTGTCTTACTACCTAAATCTATTCCTAAATATCTCATTTTAAATAATTCTTAAGTAGGACTTCTACTAGTACTGTACGATCTATTTTGGCTATTTTGTTTCTTGCTTCTTTATATGAAGAAATATAGCCTAAATCTCCTGATATTATATATCCTACTATTTGATTAATAGGATTATATCCTCTCTCTTCAAGGGATTCAAGAACATCGCGAAGAGTACTTTTAACAACTTCATCATTTACTTCTGATATATCAAAATGTATTGTAGTATTACTATCCATATATATCACCTCTATTACAATTTTATTCTACCATAATTTAAATTATTTAACAAGAGTATTTATTAAACTTTACATTAGCATTTTTATTATGTATTCATAAACTATTATAGGTGATAGTAATGTTTAATAACTTTTTTAATTTTTTTAGGTTGTGTGCTGGATGGAAGTTGTTTTTTCTTATTATGGTTATCATTCTTATGATTATTACTTTTTATCAGATGTTAATTACTTTATTTGCTCCATGTTTTGGTAATGTATTTATATTACTACTTGAATATGCTACGCTTATATGTTTAGGATTTTGGTTAATATTTGGATGTTAAAAAGAAAAGAAAGTATTATTCACTTTCTAATTCAAATATTATATCTCTAAGTTGCATTGCTCTTTCAAAGTCTAAGTTACCAGCGGCTTCTTTCATTTCTTTAGTTAAGTCTTCAATCATAGATAGTTTTTCTTCTTTAGTTAGTTTCTTTTCTTTCTTTGGTTTTACTTCTATTTCATTTGATACTACTTCAGGTATTTCTTTGATAATTGTCTTTGGCACAATATTATGTACTCTATTATATTCTTCCTGAATGTTTCTTCTTCTTTCTGTCTCAGTAATGGCTTCATTCATACTATCAGATATAGTATCTGCATACATTATTACTCTACCCTTAGCGTTTCTTGCAGCTCTTCCGATAGTTTGAATTAAACTTCTGGTACTACGTAGGAAGCCTTGTTTATCAGCATCCATAATGGCTATTAGAGATACTTCTGGTATATCTAATCCTTCTCTTAATAGATTGATACCTACGAGAACATCATACTTACCTAGTCTTAAGTCTCTTATTATTTTTAATCTTTCTAATGATTTTACTTCATTATGTAGATAAGCTACTTTGATATCTAAACTCTTTAAATAGTTAGTTAATTCTTCGGCCATACGAATAGTAAGGGTAGTAATAATTGTTCTTTCGTTAGCACTATTATTTTTTTCTATTTCTTCAAGTAAATTATCTATTTGGTTTTTAGTAGGTCTTACTTCGATCTTTGGATCTAGTAGTCCTGTTGGACGAATAATCTGCTGGATATAGTGGTTACCCGTTCTTCCTAGTTCATAGTCACCAGGAGTAGCACTAACATATATGACATTATTTAGTTTGCTTTCAAATTCTTCAAATTTAAGTGGTCTATTATCTAGAGCACTAGGTAGTCTAAAGCCATAGTCTACAAGGTTCATTTTTCTTGCTCTATCACCATTATACATAGCTCTTACCTGAGGAATACTTACATGAGATTCATCTATTACAAGTAAAAAATCTTTGGGAAAGAAATCTATTAGGGTACATGGTGGTACTCCTTCTTCTTTTAGAGCAATATGTCTAGAATAGTTTTCAATACCTCTACAGAAACCTGTTTCAGAAAGCATTTCCATATCATAGTTAACTCTCTCTTCTATTCTTTGAGCTTCAATTAATTTATTATTTTCTTTAAAATATTTTACTCTTTCATCTTTTTCTTTTAATATTCTATCGATACTTATCTTTAGTTTTTCTTCATCAGTAACAAAGTGTGATGCTGCAAATATAGAGGCTGTCTTTTTATCTTTTAGAATATGTCCTGTTACAGTATCTACTTCACTAATACGATCTATTTCATCACCAAACCACTCAATTAATAAACCATTAGTTCTTTCATTCGCAGGTATTATTTCAAGAGAGTCTCCTCTTACTCTGAAGGTACCTCTTTTTAAATCAAAGTCATTTCTCTCATATAACATTTCTACTAGTTTCTTCAATACATCGTCTCTTGGAGTGGTATCACCGACATTAAGAGTTAACATCTTTTTCTTGTATTCTTCTACTTCACCTATTCCATATATGCATGATACTGAGGCTACCACTATAACATCATTTCTAGATATTAAACTTGATGTAGCTCTATGTCTTAATTCATCTATTTCATCATTTATTGATGAATCTTTTTCTATATAGGTATCGGAACTAGGTACATAGGCTTCAGGTTGGTAATAGTCGTAGTAGGAAATAAATAGTTCTACTTTATTATTTGGAAATAATTCTTTGAATTCGGCATAAAGTTGACCTGCGAGAGTTTTATTATGAGCAAGTACTAAGGTTGGTTTATTTACACTAGCTATAACATTTGCTATAGTAAATGTTTTACCTGTACCAGTAGCTCCTAGTAATACTTGGTCTCTTTTGCCTTCATTAATACCTTTAACTAATGCATCAATAGCTTGTGGTTGATCTCCAGATGGAGTGTATTTACTTACTAATTTAAACATATTCTGCCTCCTTATTACGATTACTGACAGCCAAAAAATTCGTATCCATTTTCCTATTTTTAGTTCTAAATTTTGGTTAAAAACTGTAGGATACACATTTTGGCCACAAATTTATTAAATAACATCAAATAATACAAAATAACACAAACTAATCTTCACTAATATATTCTAACACTTATTTTATAAGAAAACAAGGTATATTATGCATCCATCGTTTCATCTCTTTTTAGTTTTTTTAAATAAATTTATTAATTACTAAATTCGTGTCCAAATTCATCTCAATTGGGACACAATTTTCATTAATTTTATCTTTTGGTTTCACTCTGTTAATATACTTATTCATTTCGTCGGTACAATCAATTATAACCTTATTTTTATCAAAATAGATATTAGAAGTAATAATTGTTGAAGCATGACCTAATAATTGAGATACTGCTTTTAAATCATAATTATTAATCAGTAATAAAGTTGCATATGTGTGTCTCAAATCATGAAATCCAATATTTGGTAGATTGTTCTCTTTTAATAGTTTTATATAATATTTTCTATGAAAATCTTTACTTCTAGGTTTACCATATGTTGAGCAACATATATAATTATAATCATAGAATGAATTTGTCTTATCATTTATCCTTCTGTTTTTATTTTTTTCATACTTCTTTTTCTCATTTATTATTGCTTCAAATACTATATCTGGTATATCCAGTATTCTTTCACTACTAACTGATTTCAATTTTATTTCCTGTTTTGTTAGCATTTTTCTAGGTTGATCATCAATAGTATCTTCTGTATTTCTTCCTAACTGAACTTTTAAATATAATTTTCTATTAATATAATCTATATCTGTGTATTTTAGTGCATCTAATACTATTACTTGTCTTTATCGTTATCACAATGACAACATCTTTTTATTTCTATATTATTAAATAATTTAGCTTCATTAGTATCTTTCAATTTTGGATGCTTATTTTTATAGTTTTCCTTATACTTTTATCCTACAAAATCTTCCATTGTAGTTATCTTTTGTTTATTATCTCAAGGTGTATTTCGCCTTGAACTATCTATTCTATTTTTCATTTTAAATAATTATTTTTATGGAATTTAATTTACTATATCTGTTACATTCATTATTTTCATAATACCTTTATTAAATAGTCCAATTATAAATATTATTAATACGGTTGCTCCTTGAGTGAACGTATACATGATAAATCCATAAATAACACTTAGTAGAAAATATAAAAGATAATACCTATGATAGGCACTATCTTTTATAAAGATTTTAATCATTTGTTATAGTATTACCCTGACATATAGGTTCCTGCAATTGGTCCATTCCCAGTTTATCCGTCTCATTTATTCTTAAAGTCACTATTAGTTTATTTTGACTTGTTTCAACATTACCTTCTGGTATTAGTTTTTCAACTACATCATCAATATCATCTATAAATCCTTTCCCTTTGATATGATATGTAAACTCATAGTATTTTCCCCTCTCTAATTGAGATTTCAAATTAGAAGGAATTTTATGAGAATAAGGTATAAAAGTTTGAAACCTTTCAAGTATTACATACGACATATCAGGATGATGTCCTACAAAGTCTTCTAACATATCATAAACTCTCCAAGTTTGAGTAAAACTACAATCATATTCCAATTGTTTGGTATCATTATTCTCTGCATTCGAAATAGAATTTCTGTTGCTTGCACACTTTTCCTTAAACTCTTTCTTTTCAACAATCAAAAATACGCTCAATATGATTATAATTAAAAACATACAGATAAATATAATTTTGTGATATGCTTTCATTTTTACCTCCTTCTACTACAATCTTAAATTATTTATCAATTTTTGTCAATGAAATATAATTATGTTTTTTAAGTTTTATTATAATCTATTTTCCCTAAAAATAGATTATAATTGTCATCCATTGCCATAATCGTATTATTATTAATATTTACATATGCAGGAAAAAAATATTTATTCTTATAATTTATTATTTTTGCAGCACTTAATGTATTATTATCAAAATTATAGAATTCCCATTTTTCTGATTTATGAAAAAGCATAGAGTTGGCAATAAAATTGTTTCTTCCGTAATACATAGTGCTGTCTATTTCTTCATAAGTCTTTTCCTTTAAATTTAAATAACCAATTTTAGCTTTGTCATCATTTAAAACATTATACTTTCCAATAAATAACAAATCTTGGTTATTCCTATAGGAACTTATTATCCAATTACTTTTTATATCGTTAGTATATATTTCTTTTATGTTCTTGGTCAAAGTATTAAAGGAATATATTGTTTGATAATTTACATAATCAGTAATACAATAAATTAAATTATCGTTATTAATGTGAATATCAAATTGTCCACAAGAAAGTTCCCCAGTTTTTGATGAATAAATTCCATTGTAACTAACCAATTTTTCAATAGAATTATTATTTAAATAAAATAATGAAAATTCTTGACTTCTAATATCATCGACAATGGAGTCAGTTAATGTCGAAACGAAAATATTATTATTATTGTCGTCATAATAAAAGTTTGGAACATCAAATGGAGATACTATTACACCACTATTCAATATTTTTTTATTCTTAAAATTCAAATCATAAGATACTAATTCCCAATTAAATAAATTATCTTCTATATCTATATCTTTAATTACGCTAGCATATATTTTATTATCAGATATATAATATTTCAGTATTCGATTTTTTTCGTTATATTCATATATATCGAGTTTATTACTTTCAACATTGTAATTAAATAAAGCTTTTGTGACAAATAAATTACCTCCTAAACTCATATCATAAATTTCGCCTTGAATAGAGTTTTCTTCATAGTTACTGATTGCTACTGCACAAAATTCTGATTCTAAATAAGTTTGTAAGTAATTATTAATCGATGATTCTTCAAAAACAATAGAAAAATCTTTTCGATTTTTCTTATTGTTTCCCCAAAAAGCAATTGAAAACATAGTAATTGCAATTAAAATCATTAAGCAATATATATTTTTTGTTTTCATAGACTTTAATTAATGGATTACTATTCCATAGGTATGGTTAACTGAACTAAAGACATTAGATACTGTATCCTGATGTTCTCCATATGTAGTTCCGTTGCCATAATTTGCACGATAAGGATCGACATAATAAAGATATTGATACCAATCACTATCACCAAATGACGCTGTATATGAATACCCGGATACCGTAATATAATGTGATAAACCAACGCCATTATATACATATAGTGGTGTTGTGACAGTATTCAAAATTAAAGGTTTATTGCTATCTATATTACTTTTAACCAAGTTAGCAAAAGATGATGTAGTCAAATCATAATGCCAAGTCTCTACCCAACTTTTAGAAGTATAGTGATTTAATGCTCTATACATATCATATGCATTTGTTTCCTGATAAGAATCTGTCCCCATATAATTGGCATAAACGCTTTGATTATCCGAAGAACCTTCTAAGTACTGTACAACCATTTTAATATTAGCGGGACCACAATAGTAATTTTTTTGTTGTTCATATACTGGAATATCTAATTTTTCTACAAAATATGTTAACGATGTCGGAGATACATTTGATACTGCAAATACCTTTTCTGAAAATATTAGTGAAACTACCAATACCATACAAAAAAAGCTTATTTCTTTTATTTTTTTCATTTTATACCTTCTTTCTTTTTTATATTTAACATAAAGCATTATCAATTCACCTCCTATCACTACTTTATGCAATATATACTAATAAATTTTAATAACACGCATAATAATTTTTCTTATGTGTTAATTATATAATAGTTCACAACCTATTTACACTCTTTTAAGTAGATTTTGTCAGAAAACACAATGTAATACTTCAATCTCCACTTCTTTTATTATGTTTATATTTTTTTCAATACCACTTATATTTTTAAAATAACAACTTTTAAAATATATTTACTTACGATTAAATTATAATACACTTTATATTATCTTATTTTTTTGTTTCTTTAAATATAACTTTTATATCATCTTTAGTAATATGTTTACTATATGTTTACACTAAATATCTAAGGTTTCACTTAAACTTAAGTAATATATTTTGATAAATTATTTTTTATTAACCTATAAATCATTAAGTTTACCTTATATTGTAAAAAAAAAGGTAGAATTAAATATCCTTACTTTTAATCTATCATAAATTACTCAAAGGATGTTTAGGTCTCACTTGTATATAAGTTTACAATATCTTGGGATAATTTATTAATCATATCATTGAAACTTTTTGTTTTTCTTTTGATTTATTAAATAGTCTCATAATTTTACACCTCTAAGTTGTAGTTTATTATTTTATTCCTTCTTTAATAATATTATCATCTTTTAGATATCCTATTAATAGTCTACTTCCTTTACCATGTTCCTTCATATTCTTAAGTACTTGTTTTTCATCATAATTAGCATAACAATATTTACACATATGATTTCAGAAATTATGTACGCCAATATTGACCATTGATACACAATGATATTTTCTTTATTTTCTTGCGTTTTCTGATAAATTATCTTTCACCTGTTCAAGATCTATATTAAAATCTAAAATACTAATTAATTCATTAAATAATACTTTATCTACGGTTAATTGTATTGGTGGTTTTTTTGAAATGACATTATTCATCATCTCCTTTCAGTATTTCAATATCAGTAGGTATAATTATTAATCTTCTTCTATATTTACAATTCCTGTATAAGTTTCCATATATCTTTCCTTTAATCTTAATTTTCTTACCTACTATTAAATTTTTATTATCAAAATTCAATGTTTTATAAAGAAGTACAGTAAATTTTTCTGTTTTATATTCATCCTTCGTATGACAAAATTCCGATTTAATTTCTAATATAACATCTAAAATATTTTTTTCACTTTTGAATTGGTTTATTTGCATTAATGTACCAACTAACTCTACATTACATATTTCCACTATAACATCTACCTTTCCATTTCCTTTTTTCTTGCAAATATATGTTTTACAACATTACTCTCTTTTATCTCAATATCTCTACATTTACTTAACTTTTCTTTTAGTTCCTTAAATGTAATGCTATCAATAGTATCATCAAGTAATCTTTCTGCCTCTTTTCTATTTTCTGCTACTACTGCTACCCCCATAGTACAATTTATTTTTGCTTTCAAATCAAATTCTTGCATTTTTTATTCTCCTTTCTATTTTTTAATTACTGAAAATAAAAAAAGAATTGATTTAAATTCAATTCACAGAGTGTAGACAAACCCCTAGATTTTTTCTAGAGGTTTTCTTATGAATAGAATTTTTATGATATTTTTCAATATTTTTATAAAATTATAAATATATGATGATAATGTGATAGGTTTCTTTCCTACATTATCATTTTTAATTGCTATATTTTTCATGTTTTGGGCAGCACAAATGAGCCATGTATAATGTTGATTTTTTTTAACTCCTTTATACATAGCGTATCTATATCCGTGATTTTGTTTTGAATCTGCAAAACTTCTTTCTACATGTTCTTTTCTCTTTTGATAAAGTTCTTTTCCTTCTTTTTAAAGTCTATTATCCCTAAATAATTCATTCCATTCTTCATGTATATGTCTTTTTACCAATTTTGTTTTATCTAAATTTCTATATGTTTTATATCCATTTTTATCTATTAAACCACTGTATTCTAATACCTCTCCAGTTTCTTTTTCATAATATATATCTAATTCCTTAACATATTCATATTTGTTCTTTTCTTTTCTTGATTCTGGTGTTCCATATCTTCTATATCCAAATACTCCAAATATATTATTATCTATAAAATATTTCTTTATGTCTAAAGTCAAATATCCTGAATCTACTGCATACTTTTTTAATTCAAATCCAAACTTATTTTTTATATATTCTGATCTTTCTATAAATGGACCAGAATCATGCACATTTCCTTTTGTTACATAAGCATCTACGATGATATTACATTTATCATCTACAGTTCTGTGGTCCAAATACATAAAGCCTTTTTCTTTGTTATCTCTATGATAATATCCGCCTTCTTTATCAGTAGTACTTACTTTAATATGCTTTTCTTCAGTTTCATCTTTATACTCAAATGGTTTTCTTTCTTGTTTTATTCTTTCTTCATTTATTTCATCTTCTAACCATTTTCTTCTTTCTTTAACTACTTTAACAATTTCATCATCATATTTGTTTTTATTAGCGTTGGCTTTTTTATGTGTTGAATCTGTATAAAATGTATTGCCATCTACTAAGTTATATTTTATTGCTTGATTTACTATCTCTACAAATATTTCCTCAAATATATCTGAATCTTTAAATCTTCTTTCATAATTTTTACTAAATGTTGAAAAGTGTGGAGTATCTTGTCAAAATGGTATCCCTAAAAACCATCTGTATTCAGCATCTACCTTTATTTTCTTACATGTTTGTCTCATTGATTTTATTCCGTCTAGTGCTTGTATAAATACTATCTTAAATAAAACAACTGGATCTATACTTGGTCTTCCATTGTTTTCACAATATAAGTCTTTCACTTTATCATAAATAAAAGTGAAATCTATATATTTATCTATCTTTCGAAACAAACTATCTTGAGGGACAATTTCTTCCATAGTAGTCATTAAGATTTCACTTTGAATATTTTTATTTATTGTTATCATTTTATCACTTACTTTCTTTATCTTAACCATTTTTATTATATCATTTTTACAATAAAAAAACGAGATAATAAGTGAACTTTATTGGTTAAGATAAAGTTTTATCTCGCAAATTAATTTTATCACATCTTTTTACAAAAGAAAAGAGTATTGAACTTTGTCAACACTCTGAGAATTGATTTAAATTCAATTCATTATAGTTATCAATCTTCCTCTGTTTCGTTTGTAACAAAAAATATCCATTTATCAATATTTTCTTCAATAAATTTAAGTGAGTTATCTAACTTATCTTTTTCAGGAACATTACATATGTAGTATAAATTATCATAACCTTTTCTTTCAATATAAAAATTCTGTCCATCTTCTTCAGTAAAAATAAAAATATTATATTTTTCACTTTCTTTTTCTACACTACAACGTGTAACATTCATTGTTTTCGTAAACATTCTTATATACCTCCATTAATATAATATCATTAATAATTTATTAATGAAAATTTAGGACACGAATGGACACGAATCTCGGCTACGAATTTTCATTGTCCATCTAGTATTACCTTGTATTATTTAGTCCATTTTATTGGATTTAACAGCATTAAATAACACTAAAAAGCACTTGTTTTGGGCTTATGTCATAATAAGATACAAAATAGCATACTGCATTCTCTGGGAACAATTCACGGAATTCACTATATAGCTGTCCTGCGAGTGTTTTATTGTGTGCTAAAACTAGAGTTGGTTTATTAGTTTTAGCTATAACATTAGCTATCGTAAAAGTCTTACCAGTGCCTGTACCACCAAGTAATACTTGATGTTTCTTGCCTTCATTAATACCTTTAACTAATGCATCAATAGCTTGTGGTTGATCTCCAGATGGAGTGTATTTACTTACTAATTTAAACATATTCTGCCTCCTTATTACGATTACTGACAGCCAAAAAATTCGTATCCATTTTCCTATTTTTAGTTCTAAATTTTGGTTAAAAACTGTAGGATACACATTTTGGCCACAAATTTATTAAATAACACCAAATAATACAAAATAACACATAAAGAAATTATCTAGTCTTATTTTACCACGAATTTCAAAGGAAAACAAGAAAGTAACAACTACTATCTTGTTTAATATATACTTATCTAATAATTTATTATAAATATTTTGAAACGATCAAATTCGTATCCAAATTATTAAGCAAAATTTCATTGCTTTTTTTCTCTTCTTTTGGTATTACTCTATTAACATAATCATTCATTTTTTCTGAACAATCAATTATTACTTTACTTTTATCAAAATAAACTTTAGTTGTTATAATTGTACTTCCGTGACCTAACAATTCAGAAACTGCTTTTACACCATGATTATTTGTTAATAATAATGTTGCATAAGTATGTCTAAGATCGTGAAATCTTATTCTAGGTAAATCATTTTCTTCAAAAATTTTATTATAATACCTATTATGAAAACCCTTGCTTCTAGGTTTACCATAAGTTGAACAACACACATATCCTTGATCTAAAAATGGATTATTTTTATCATTTATTCTTCTTCGTTTATTTTTTTCGTATTTCTTTCTTTCTTCCAAAATTACTTCAAACAAATAGTCAGGAATGTCCAATACTCTCTCACTATTTTTAGTTTTCAGTTTTATGCGTTGTTTTGTAAGCATTTTTTTACTTTTAAGTTCTTCCAATTCATTTGAGTTGCATATAGTGACATTAATCCTTGTCTAATAAAATGAGCACCTCTTTCGGCTTCTTTTACACCAATTATTGTATTTTTTGCTTATTAAATAATTCTTCATTATATTTAATTTTATTATTAATTAATGCAATAACATTTTTTAATCTTTGTTCTTCATATTTAAAAATATCTATTTTTCCCATTTATATTTTCCCCTAATAATAACTAGTTTTTTTCTAAAATTTTAATTATTGTGTCTTTTACTGAATTCCAAGTATTTTTTAAACTGTCATAGCTCAAAGTATCTTCAACATTTGCAAATTGTGTCCATATAATATCATGAGTATCTTCGCTTTGATTATCACTCACTCCATTATCTAAAGCAAAAAACATATAGCAAACACAATTTTCTCCTCGTGGTGTAATATACTTTTCTGCAAATGGCTCATATTCATCTACTATTTTGGCAATTCTTTTCGTTTCTTCTGCTGTTTCCCTTATAGCAGCCTCTTTCAATGTTTCACCTTTCTCCACATGCCCCTTTGGAAATGAATAGTCATTTTGTTTTTTTCTATATATTAATGCAATTTCTTTTGTCTCTTTTTTTATTAAGAAACATCCTGCCTTTTCAGTGATCATACAATTTCTTTCTCCCTTTCTTCAACATATATTATAACATATTATTTTCATATATTATCACTATTCCTTTCATAACTATTAAATATAACTAATATCATTAAACAAATATGGATACGAATAGTGGCCACAAATTTACTTTTTCCATTTAATATTATTATGTATTTTTTAGTATTTTTTGGACTAAACAATATAAAAAAGCCCTAAATATAAGGCTTTATAAATCATAATCATAATAGGAAATAAATAGTTCTACTTTATTATTTGGAAATAATTCTTTGAATTCGGCATAAAGTTGACCTGCGAGAGTTTTATTATGAGCAAGTACTAAGGTTGGTTTGTTTACACTTGCTATAACATTGGCTATAGTAAATGTTTTACCTGTACCTGTTGCTCCTAGTAATACTTGGTCTCTTTTGCCTTCATTTATACCATCTACTAATTCTTTTATGGCTTCAGGCTGATCACCAGCTGGTTTATATTTTGATATTAGTTCAAACATAGTTATCACCCACTTCTTTTATTCACTCTAAGCCTAAGGTCTTAGAGTGTTATTTGGAGTCTTTGGAGTCTCCAAATAATATAAGTTATTATTTCTTCACATAGATTATTTTATCATTAATCATAATAAAAAACAAGGGAGATGTTTCTCTCTTATTTGTTAACTATTTCTTATTAGTCTATGCCAAGTATTTTCTTTTTCACCAACTTAGCAATATTTTGATGATCATTCAAGTTAAAATGTACTCCGTCTTCAAACAGTTTTGCATCGTTGTATATAATAAACTCATATTCATCTTTATGTTTATGAAAATATTCGATAATTTCTAATCTGTTTTTTTCTGACAGTTCTGAAAACTTATCACTTCCACGAAAAACATAATCAAAATTTGATGGTAGAATATAAATTATTCGTGGCAAAGTAGAATTAAAATATTTTTCTTTGTACTTAAAGTCTGAAAACTGTTCATTTATTATTTCAGTATACTTCAGTAAATCTTTAATTATTTTTTCAGAAGTTTTCTTATAAAATTTAATTAAGTCATTAGATCCAAGTGCGATTATCAAAATGTCTATAGGAGCTAAAGAACGATATGTAGCTAAAAAAGTATTTATTCCATTTTTGTATGGCATTCTTTCTTCTTCATTGCCCGCTAGTCTTCCTGGAAGGCCTTCCTGATATATCAAATATTCATATCCTAAATTTTTTCTCAATATATTCGGCCATTGACATTGCATTGGTATTCTTCTACCAGAGATATCTCCATCGCCCCAAACATTTGAATCACCATATATTAATATACTTTTCATATTAACCTATTTAATATTTACTTCAGTTTATATCCAAGCTTTTCTAATTCTAATATTGCAATAGAAGACAATTCATCTTTAGATAATTTATCTATTTCATAAAAATCTGCTCCTAATGAATCATCGTTTACCTCGTCTACTTCTAATTCTTTTTTTATTTCATTTTTATAATTTAATATTTTATAAAAAATTCCTGTATGATGTACTTTTACTAAAATATCTTCCTTAAATTGCCACTCAAAAGAAACAGAATCAGCATCAAATAATTCACTATCAATAACTTCTATGCCAACTTCTTCCATTAATTCTCTCTTTAGTGTTTCTACTGGTCTTTCGCAAAACTCTATTGTTCCTCCTGGTAAGTCGAGTTTTTTATCGTATGGGCCGCCTGATTTTTTAATAAGTAGAATTCTACCATCTAAAATCACTAAACCATATGCCCCTAATTGTTTATATTCTTTCATTTTTATCTTCCTCTCTTTCTATCTATATGATACATATTATATCATATATTTTAAAATAAATTAATATTTATTTTAATTTTTTTAATATTTTTATTCTATTATCTAAATTTTCATACATCCAAGAAAATTTTCCATATTGTTTTAATCCACAATCGACTATCATTTTTAAAATAACATACATTCTATATATTTCTATTCGTATTTTTTCGTCTCTGTTTAAATTAATTTTTTGAAATCCAGCTAAAAAGTTGTTACTTATCTTACCATCGATGGTATGAAAATAAAATGTCATTAATTCGTCGCAAAAATATAAATCTGAAAAATCTACAATGCCAGTTATTTTACTATCTTCAACTAAAATATTACCATCCCATATATCAGTGTGACATAAACATAAATTTAAAATATTATTTAAACTTTTTTCATTTTCATCAATTATATCACTGATTGTTTTATATGTATCATTTGATAACTCTATATTAGCCTTATGAGCATCTTCAATCAATAAGTGAAATAAATAAGAAACAAATTCATAATTACTATAGAATTTCTTTTCCGGACTACTTGGCAAAAAGAATGAATCCTTCGTTATAGAGCAAATTTTTCTACTTAAGATTCCCAATTGATATTCTATTTTTGATTTAGAATCAACACTAATAGTGTTTTTTATTTCTAAATAATTTTTTCCATCTATAAAAGTCATAAATATATATGGCGATTCACAAACAGTACAACTTTTGTCATAATATATTAACCTTGGTGCCGGAAAATCTATTTCTTCCATTTTTTTTAACATATTTGCTTCCCACCAAATAATATTTTTATCAGCAGTAATCATTTTTGATTCGTCTTTTGGCGCTATCTTAAGAACAAATTTTCTGTTTTTTTCTAAGATTAAATAAACTGCGTTTTTTAAACCACCATTTAATATTGTTGCCTGCATATTACATGGCTCTTCACCAAAGGCTTTTTTGTACATTCTCTTAATATTTTCAAAAGTTTGGTAATTTTTTACAGAATTATTTTTATTAATGGTGGTCATTATTTGTTCCTTCTCTTTTATAGTCTTTAATATATTTTTTACAAATTTTATCGGTATATTCATACTCATCGTCATCCACAGTTAAATGAAATATATTATCATAGGCGTAGTCCTTTATTTTTTGTTTAAAATATTTTCTGATAAATGACTTCAATTCTGCTATTTCTTCTAACATATATCCCTTTTGTTTATTAAAATATATATAATTTGAAACCTTTATTACTAGATTTAGAATCATAATTGTATTACTATCATATTTATCTATTAAAGTACTGGCCTTTATAACTGGTATACCTTCAAATTCATGATTATGAACATAAATATCCTCTATAAATTGTCTATATTTTTCTTTTAGATCAATTTCAACGCAATTATAGATCACACTTTTTTCACTTATTAATTTGACTGCCTCATTCATCATTTCTTCATTTAATGAATTCCATAGTATACCAACGCAAGGTATTTCAATAGTTGGTAATTTATCTTTTTTTAAAACATCTCTTGCTATTAATTCATTTAAGATTTCTAGTACCTCATCTAATTTTCTAAATTTTTTCACATTTTTTGCTTTTAATAACAAATTAATCAAACGACTTACAACATCATGAATTTCTTCATCGAATTCTCCATTTTCCAACAATAGTTCTTTATAATCCCTCATAAAATTTCTTAATATATGAACTAGGCTATTGTATAGTATTTTTTCAGCAGCATCTCTATATTCTTCACCATAAGATAAAACTTGATTATAAGCTTCCTCTCCCCATTTTTGTAGCGTAAATAATTTTGTCGAAATTTTTTCTCCAGTTATAGAAACTTTTTTTCTTTTTACATAATGATAAAATGGCACTGGTACTAATGAAAAAGTTTTTCCTTCAATACATAGTCTATATATGTAATCAGCATCTTCCTTAAAGCAATTTTTATCAAACTTAATTTTTTTTATTGATGACAATCGATACAATTTATCCCAAGCTGGTATTAATATCGTTGCATCAGAATAAGCATTTATTAAATTCATTTTCCCGGATACATATCTCATGCCTTTTTGCTCGCAACTAACATCTTTAATATTACCATTTTTTAAATGAATATAAAAGCTTCCTTCACACACATCTGCTCCAGTTTTTTCAATCTCTTTTAATAAAGTTTCAAACATAGAATTATCAATATAATCATCAGAATCAATAAAACTGATATATTCTCCAGTAGCAAGTTCTATCCCTTTATTTCTAGTTTCTGCTAAACCTTTGTTTTTTTGGTGTACCACCTTAATTCTGTCATCTTGTTCAGCTAATAATTTACACATTTCTAATGATTCATCAGTAGAGCCATCATCTATTAGTACTATTTCTAGATTTCTATATGTTTGATTTCTGATACTATTTACACATCTACCTAAATAATCGGCAACATTATATACCGGAACTATTACAGTTATTTTTTTAGTACCAAACAAATTAAAGTTTATAAAATCTCTTAATTTATTTTCCCAATCATTTGATAGTTCCAATTCTAAATGATATTTTGATTTAGAGTAATTTGATTCATTACTACTTTTTTTATACTTTTTTAATAATTCCATTTCATTAGTGGCAATATAAGTATTATCAGAATATACTTTTATTATTAAATTACAATCATCAAAAATTGAAGAACATTCCAATACCGAATAATCAACAACTATTGTTTTTTCTTTTCCTAAACCATTTATTCTTTTCCATAATTCTTTGTCTATTTCATTTTTAATTTTTAGCAACAACGTTTGATTGTTTTTCCAATTGTCCTTTTTGACTCCTTTTTTATAGATATTTTTTAATACAATCTTTTTTAGTATTTCATCTACATCTATGTAGTCAAATAAATAATATTTCTCCATAAAACTATAAATTTTCTCTTTTTCATAATTTCCAGTTATTCCTATTATCATATTTCACTCTCCATAATATCAATAGGTTTTTTTGATTACATTTTATATTATTTAAATGTATTTAAAAGCCTATCCTCCATAAACTTTGCTTATATACTAACATTTTTTTATGTCGTTGTCAATTATTTACTTAAAAATCATAATTTTATTATTTATGTTTTTTATCACTTATTGTAATTAAAAAACAAGGGAGATATTTCTCTCTTATTTGTTAACTATTTCTTAGTGTTTACCCATATTAGATCTTTGATGGTATCTAAGTATAACTTTTTAGTAGCACTATCTATATCGTTTACTTCACTAATTAATTTGACTATTTGATTCCATTTTAAATTCTTTATTTCTTTAAATTCTTTGATATTATTATTTTCTAGAATATTAAATATAGCATTTATCATTCTTTTCATTTCTTTATCGTTATAGTTTTTAAACCAAGATTTTATTCTATTATCAATAGTAATACTTAGTTTGGATTGTTTTCCTTTTTCTAGAAATTCTCCAAAACACTGCCAGGTATTCATATTATGACTTAATACTCCTCTTGCAGTACTTTTTACTATGTATTTATTATTTGAAGTATTTAGAAGCATACCCACTATTGTGTCTTCGGGTACATATACTTGTAGTTTTGGTAGTATTTTCTTAAAATTACTACTTGTATATTCTTTATCTCTAAAACCAGGGCCATCTAAATTATATATGGTTTTTATTCTATTAAATATATCTTCTTTAATATACATAACGGATGTCATAGCAAGATTACCGCCTTTAGAATGACCTCCAACAAATATTTCATTATCATTTGGAGTAATAACTTCCTCTAAATATTTAATAGCGGTTTTTTGGGCTACTACTGGAAAACTATAAGCAAGTGATAAGTCTTCTTTCCAACCTATTACTGTACCATTTGTACCCATAAAAGATATAAATACTTTATCAGCAAAATGAATAGTAATAGCTCCAAATTGTTTTTCATTATCAATTAGTCTTCTATAATTACTTAGATAGATATCTTTATATCTATTACTATTATAAATATCTTTTAAATTACTAATATTCTCTTTCATAAAACTAGTTAAATAGATATCTTTTTTAAATTCTTGATAAGTAGTAAAGGCTTCTTTTAATGTTATTTTATTATTGCCTTTTGGTACTATATTACTCCAATCTATATAAGATAATTCTGAAAATATTATAACGTCATTTATATTTAATTTATTTTCTTTAAAAGAAATATTCTTATAATATTTTAAATAATCTTTAATCGTAGCCATATTATACTACCTCCATATTCAAATTTTTAATAATACTTTTTATTTTATTTGAAGACTCTTCAAGCACTTTTAGTTCTTCACCCTCAAGTACAATTCTAACTAATGGTTCAGTACCTGATGGTCTTACTACTAACCTATAGTTACCATTAAAATTATTTTTTATTTCTTTGATACTATCTTCAATTATGTTACTAGTAGCAAAATCATTTTTATTGTTTACTTTAATGTTTATATGTACTTCAGGATATTTATGCATAATCTTAGTTAAATTACTAAAAGTAGTATTAGTGCTTGCAAGAATAGATAACATTATTAAAGAAGTAAGAGGGCCATCTCCAGTATTACAATATTCTTTTAGAATAATATGGCCAGCCTCTTCGCCACCTAGTGAAAGATTATTATCTCTTAAGTATTCTAATACATATTTATCTCCAACATTAGTAGTTATAAATTCTATATCATTATTTTTGCAATATTCTAATAGTCCTAGATTACTTAGTATTGTACCTACGATAGTATTTTTATTTAATCTATTTTTATTTTTTAGATCATTACTTATGATAGCTAGTGTATAATCACCATTAATTATATTACCTAGTTCATCTATGAATACTACTCTATCAGCATCACCATCATATGCTATACCTATATCTAATTTATTATTAATAACATAACTACTTAATACTTCTGGATGAGTAGAGCCACAATTATTATTAATATTAGTACCATTTGGAGCATTATTTATTATATGATATTTAGAACCTAATTTAGAAAAGATATATTCGCATACTTTAGAAGAAGCTCCATTAGAGGCATCTATTCCTATATTTAAATTATTATAGTTAACATTATTATTATATTTATTTAATGAATCTAATAAATGATTACCATAATCTTTTATTACATCTCTATTATCTAAAATTATACCTCTTTTAGTACTATAATATTTTATATTGTCAAATATTAAGTCTTCAATATTTGATTCAACATCATCTGATAATTTATAACCTTCTTTGTCAAATATTTTGATACCATTATATTCATGGGGATTATGTGAAGCACTAATCATAATACCTAAATCATAATTATAATATTTTACTAAATATGATATACCTGGTGTTGGTATTAAACCGGCATCTAATACTGAAATACCACATGATAATAGTTCTTCTTTTAATGTACTTAATATCATATCAGCAGATTCTCTTCCATCATTTCCTATTATAACTTTAATACCTTTATCTTTCTTATTAAATATATAGGCGATAGCATTTGCTACTTTGATAACTAATTCTTTAGTTATATCACTATATGCTATGCCTCTTATACCATCTGTTCCAAATAATCTTTTCATATTTTATCCTTTCTCTATGATGTTATTTTCATCTTTCATAATACTATTACTTGGTATTATTCCTCTTACTCTTGTTAAGGGATATATACTTGTATTACATCCTATGATAGTACCTGGATATAATACACTATTACTACCTATATTTACATTATTACCTATTATAGATCCTAATTTAATCATATTTGTATCTATACCTTTAATTACAATATTACTCTCATCATTCTTTAGATTACTTAAGATTACTCCTGCTCCTAGATGAGAATGATAGCCAAGTATAGAGTCTCCAACATAGTTAAAGTGTGGTATTTGACTATTATCAAATATAATAGAATTTTTTACTTCAACACTATTTCCTATTACACAGTTATCCCCAATTATGACATTTCCTCTTAAATAGGATCCTGGTCTTATTTCAGTATTTTCTCCAATTATACAGGGGGCTATTATCGTAGATAATTTATCTATTTTAGTATTATTACCTACCCATATATTTTCTTCAATCATAGTATATTTATCTTTATCTAAAGAATTACCTATATCTATAATATTATCTTCTATCTTAGGTAATACTTCCCATATATAAGTAATATCTTTAAATAAACTATTTCCTACTGTTTTACTAATATCTATAATTTCCTCTAACTTCATAATATATATTCTCCTTATTACTTTATGTACTTAGTATATCATTTTTTAATTAAAAAGACAATCCTAGTATTAGGACTATCTAGTTATATTATTTCTTTATGATTATTATACTCTTTACTTTTATATGATATTATTCCTTCATATGCTAACCTTGAATATAAGAAACATAATGGAATATTATTATCTTTACATATTTTTTCTCTTTCTAATGTGTTTATTTTTACTTTATTCCAAATATTATCTGGTATCATTTGATTTAATGCAAAATTATCTATTTCTTTTTCACTAGTTTCTTCATTATTTACCATTATTTTATTCTTTAATTTATTATAATCACTTTTAATATGTCCTATTTCATGATATAGAGTAAAATAGAAACTAGCCTTTTCTTTAAAATACCTAGTTATATATATACATGGATTATTATTTTTTACCATAGTACAGCCTCTTATTTTAGTACCATTTAAAGCTTCTTCAATTGCTAAATAAATACCTTGTTTATTAAATAATTTTGTTAATTCTTCTTCATTAAATTTTTTATTTCTAATAATTTTTAATTCTTTTAATAACAATGTTAAGTTACTACTTGAATATTCTGGTATATTTATCTTTTCTATTTTCTTATCACATCTTTTTATCCATAGATATATTTTATTAATATCAGCATCTTCTTTTTTCTTATTTAATATTTTATGATTAAGATAATTACTAACATTATCAAAACTTGCTATACCTAAATAATCAAGTAAATCCATAGCATTTTGCGTATATGACGAACTATCTTTTAATGTTATCCATTTCTTCTTAGCCATTTCTTTTATGCAAAAAGTATTTAAGTATTTATTTATTTCTTTTTCGCTATTAAACCTTTCATTTAAATATTCATATATTCTCTTTTTTGTTTCTACGTAAAATATTAAATTAACATCTATATCAGTAATTAAACTTATACCTAACATAAGTTCTTCAGATATATTAGTTTTACCATTTAGTATTTCATTCATATGTTTAGTAGAAATGCCTAATCTTTCTGCAAAATCAGTTTGTGATATTTTATAGTACTCTAAATAATCTTTTAACATACTTCCAAATCCTTGCATTGTTATCCCTCCCCATAGTGTTTATCATCTATTGATACGAATTCTATTTTATCAATTGTTAAATTATTATAAGGATATTCTCCTTCTGGTTTCATTATTAATCTCAATTTACTGTTTATTCTTGCGGTATAATATTCTTTAAGATTACCGCTTTTCTTAGTAATATAATATATATCTTTATATGGGCTGCATAATAGTTCTTGAAGATTATTACTAGATAATATAATATTTTTTATATTTTCTATTTTTTCTTTTTCTTTTATCATATGCTTATTAATTATAATTTTTTTATAGTCCCTCTTGTATGCTGTACTCTCGTTTATAACCAAATTTACACCTCAAATATATTATAACTTATCAGGTTACAATATGCAAGTATAATTTTTGGTTTTATTAAAATATTTATCTTAATTTACTTTAGTCTAAACGACCATAAATTTCTTATTTGAGGTTCTAATGTTTCATAACTCCATAGTTCATTGCTTCTTTCCCTACTATTAGGATCATTTATGATAAATTGTTTATTCTTTGTTCCTACAATTGTAATTATATGTCCTGTCGTTGTAAAGTCTCCTTTTTTCATACTACAAATAATGGGATGGTTTTGTTCTAATTCATTTATTATTGAAGCCTTTGATAATGGTATTTCTGTTCCTATAATTCCATATTTACTGGTTCCTTCAGTAAAAAGACTCCAGCTTGTACCACCAGTATAATAACCTTTTTGATATGAGTATGTTGCAATATCATAAGGAGTAATATCATTTCTACCAGTAAGACCTGCGATTATCATAGCAAGAGATGTTGGTCCACAGCCATTTATTGCAATAACATCGTCACCATACATTCCATATCCCCATCTAATATCATATTGAAGTAGTAATGGATATTTACCTTTGGTAACTTTACCTATATCATTAGAAAATACTTGTCCTTTATAATCTAAATAATTTAATACATAGTCAGTCATATCAAGATTTCTAGAAAGCATTTCTAATAATATTTTAGGATAACTATCTTTATTTTTCATAATCTTTGCAATATCTGGATTTTCATTTGCTAAAGTCTCTAAATAATTAATACTATCTATATTTTTATTATTTATAGTCTCTTCTGCGCTCTTATATTGGTGATTAAATTTATAATTATAATATTCAGTTCTTATAAAAATAATGGATACTAAAATAATAACAAATATTAATATCTTTCTTTTAGTTTTTTTCTTTGTTTCTTTTTTCATAAATTATTACCTCAATTCTTATTAAAAAACAATCATTATAGCTGATAAATACATTATACCAGTTTTTTAATGATTGTTTTTTAAGTTTTTCTTATAATTATATTAATTTTTTCTTAATTACATTAACTTACTCTATAATGACCTATAATATCATTTCTATTTTCTAATATATCTTCTTCATAATGTAATTGATATGGATTAGCATGATGGATAATAAATGGTATTCCTTTACTATTTCTTTTATCTGATACAATACCAATATGTTTTTTAAATATAATTATATCTCCTCCTTGCCAAGAAGAAATATCATTAATATCAGTAGTTAATTTAATACTATTTCTTTCAAAATATACTTTTAAGTTTCTTACTCTTCTGAAGTCTATATTTTTATCTATAGTTTTAATATCATAACTATCTTTATTATTTATAATATCATTATTTACTAGCTCTCTTAGATTATAACCTGCACCTTTTAATCCAAAGGCTACTACATCAGAACATACTCCATATTCATCATTAGGATAACCTGTACTATAATATTTACTTTTGTATTTTGGTTTTGTCTTTATATATTCTCTAACGCTATTTAAGATATCTGTTTGATCATCTATACCATCATTATCTTTATCTATACTACTAATATAAGTATTAATATTAAAATCACTATTACTATACTTTCTATGTGGTATTATATTAAGTATATATAATAAATATATTAGTCCTATTACTAGTACTAGTGTTACTATCATTATTATTACTTTTATCTTTTTCATAATTACCTATTCTAAAGCAAGACTAATTAGTTTATCTAATAACTCACTATAAGATAATCCTGCACTTTCCCATAACTTAGGATACATACTTATCGTAGTAAATCCTGGCATAGTATTTATTTCATTTAATATTATTCTGTTGGTATCTTTTTCTAAGAAGAAATCCACTCTGGATAGTCCAAAGCAGTCAAGAGACTTATAGGCTTTAATTGCAGTTTTTCTTATTTTATCGCTAATGTTTTTATCTATATCATCTGGTATTATTGTTTTAGAGTCGTCTACATATTTGGCATTATAACTATAAAATTCACCTTTAGGTAGTATTTCACCAAGTGGTGAAGCTTCTACTTCATTATTTCCTAATACGGCACATTCTATTTCTCTACCAATAATATTTTCTTCAATTAATATTTTGTTATCAAAACCTGAAGCATATTCTATGTATTTAATTACTTCTTCTCTAGTATGAGCCTTATTTATTCCAACTGAAGAACCACTTCTTGATGGTTTTATAAAGACTGGTAGAGATAATTCAGATTCGACAAGTAATGCAATATCTTGAAGTGATAATTCTTTTTCATTAAACTTATCATCTATATAGATATATTTATCCTCTACTTTTTTGATATAAATGTATTTAGCATTTTCTATTCCTACTTTATCAAATATCATTTTTGCATATACTTTATCCATACCTAAAGAACTAGATAGTACTCCGCAGCCTACATAAGGTACTCCAAGTAACTCAAATAATCCCTGAATAGTACCGTCTTCACCATATAGACCATGTAAAACTGGAAAGACAACATCTAAGCTTCTTAAGTAATCAAAGACATTATCTATTTTATTATCTTCTTTATACCATTCACCTTTTTTATCAATATATATTTTATATATATCGTATTTATCTTTATCTAAATTATCTATTACACTTTTCGCAGAATTAATAGATACTTCATGTTCCGTGGATAAACCACCATATATTACACCTAATTTTATTTTTTTCATTACATATCACCTAATTAATTATATATTTTGATATTTATTTATATCACTAATTATATCTTTTAATGTACTTATATTTATTGTTTGCCTAGCATCAGAAAGACTCTTTTCTGGTCTTATATGAGCCTCAACCATTATACCATCGGCACCTGCTGCTATTGAGGCTATAGATAATGGCCTTATCATATATCTTGTACCAGTAGCATGTGATGGATCGACAATGATTGGATAACTCGTATTTTTCTTTATATAAGGAACTGCCGCTATATCAAGAATGTTTCTAGTAGTCGGATCAAATCCTCTTATTCCTCTTTCACAAAGAATTATATTATTATTACCTTCATTCTTTATATATTCAGCCGCTAAAAGCCATTCATTATATGTTGCGGATAATCCTCTTTTTAGAATAACTGGAGTCTTTAATTTACCTACTTCTTTTAATAGTTCATAGTTATACATATTTCTAGTCCCTATTTGAATTATATCTAGTTTATTACCATACTTTTTTACTTGTTCTATACTAGTTAACTCAGTAACTACTGGAATATTATATTTCTTACCAATATCAATTAATATTTCTACGCCTTCATCTCTTAGTCCTTGAAAAGCATAAGGGCTTGTTCTTCCTTTAAATGTACCCGCGCGAAGTATATCTACATTTAATTCTTTTAATTTTTTAGTAATACTATCTAACTCTTCATAAGTACCAAAAGAACAAGGACCTGCAATCACAACTTTTTTATCTTTAAATAACTTCATTATATTCATAATTAAACCTCACTAAAATATATATTATTTTCTATCTCATATTCAAGAGTAGTCTCTCTTCCATGACCAGGATATATTAACATATCTAACGGATAATTTTTTATCTTATTAAGACTTTCTTTCATAATTTTATAGTCTCCAGTAGGCAAATCACATCTTCCTATACTTTCATAAAAGATAAAATCACCACAAAAGAAAATATTTTCTTTCTTAAAGTAAAAACTTATGCTATCACTAGAATGACCTGGATTAAATATAACATTAAAATTAAATTTATCTATTTTATATTCTTTTTCTTCAGTATTACTTCTATCATAGATTATATTTTTATCAAAATAAGATAAAGCTCCTACATGATCAAAATGCCTATGTGTAATTAATACTCCAAGTACTTTTCTATTATTTATTACCTTATTTATCTTATCTATATCATCGCCTGGATCTATTACTAATACTTTATCTTCTATTCCAAGTATATAACAGTTCTCTTCTAAAGAACCAGTAATAACTCTATCTATCTGCATATTTTACCTCACTTATCTATACTAATTGTATCATAAATTTTATTATAATAAAAGAATAAATACTTGTCTTTACATAGGTATTTATTCCTGGCTTATATATAATAGATTTTATTTCGAGACTAAAATTAGGCTCGAAATAACACTCTAAGACCTTAGGCTTAGAGTGAACATATATTAAATATTAATTAATTTCTGATCTCTTACTTAAAGCATCTCTAGCAGCTTCTTGTTCAGAAGCCTTCTTACTACCTGCGGTTCCCTTTCCCATAACAATACCATCTATCTTAACAATAGAAGTAAAAGTCTTATTATGTGAAGGGCCCTCTTCATCTATCACTTCATAAGTAACAGACTTCTTAACAGTTTGAACTAACTCCTGAAGAGTAGATTTGTAGTCATGTAAGAAGTTCTCTCCCCTATCAATATATTTAACAATGATATCAAGAACAAACTTTTTAACGAAGTCAAAACCATGATCTAAGTAAACAGCCGCTACAAAAGCCTCAAAAACATCTGCAAGTATTGTTTGATTTACTTCTTCACCAGAGCCAACTTTAATATCTTCATCTAAGCCCATCTCTTTAGCATAAGTAGCACAAGCTTCTTCACAAACATAAGATGCTCTCATCTTAGTCATTAATCCCTCTTCATATTTTCTTTCTTTATACAAATAATCACTAATTACTATCTCTAAAACAGCATCTCCTAAAAACTCTAATCTTTCATAATCAGGATAATTAGGATTCTCATTAGTATAAGATGAATGAGTAACTGCTGTTATATATAAATTCATATCCGTAGGATTAACATCAATATTATTAAATACTTTCATTATTTTACCTCCTTAGTGGCTTCAAAATAATTTATTTTAATACCTTTATTAGTAAACTTATCTTCATATTCAGTAGTAATAATATTATCTTTATCACTATGTAAATCATTAGTTAAATAATCTATATTATAACCATATTCTTTTAATGATTCTACTGAGTAATTAAATAAATCTATATTATCTGTCTTCATTATAATTTTATTATTACCTCTAAATATTTTACTATATCTCTCTAAGAATCTAGGACTAGTTAATCTTCTTTTAGCATGTCTATCTTTAGGCCATGGATCAGAGAAGTTTAGATATATTAAATCAATTTCTTTATCAAATACTTCTTCGATTAGTCTAGCATCCATTCTTATTAGATACAGATTATTAAGTTCTAACTCGTTAGTTTTTTCTACTGCTCTTAAGATAACGGAATCATACATTTCTATTCCTATGTAATTGATATTTGGATTATCAAGAGCATTCTTTATAATAAAGTTTCCTTTACCCATACCTATTTCTATATAGATAGGATTATTATTTTTAAATAATTCATGCCATTTGCCTTTATATTCATTAGGATTATTTATAAAGTATTTTCCTAATAGTATTTTTTCACTTGCACCTTTTATATTTTTTAATCTCATAACTCACCACAAATAGTATTATAGCACATTTATTGCTATTTGCATATAATAAAGTAAAGGAATGTGATGATATGGATAATAGAGACATGATGCAGTATGGTTATTTTCAGAATATGCCAGGCAATATGATGTATGGTAATTTTGGTTATCAAGGGCCTCCAGGTAGTTTAATGAATGGAATGCCATACGCTACTCAGGGAATGAATTATGGTTCTAGTAATTTACAAAATAATACGATTGGTTATGATAATGGTAACAATACTTTATATGAAATTAATAATAGACTAAATAGTTTAGAATCAAGAGTTAAGGTTTTAGAGCAGAGACTAGCTAATAATAATTCTTATCAGGATGATGGTTCTATGTATATGTTATAAAAAGAGAGCTTAAATGTACATTCGCTCTCTTTTATTATTTTTCTTTTTATCTTTAGGATAATATTTCTCTACTAGGCATACTTTCTTTTTCTTTAGGCTCTCTTTAGGATCAATAATTCTTTGATTGGTAGAGCCTCTAAAAACACAATCATAACTTTTCTTATCAAGGATGAATGGTCCATCCACGAGAACATCTATTTGTTTTAGCAGTTCTATTATTTTAGGATTTGCTTCTCCTAGTTTAAGTAAGTTTTCATATGTGAATCCTGTATAACACCAGATATTCATTTTTTTAGATTTTATGTATTTTGCAAGTTCAAGACAGGCATCTACTTGATACATAGGATCTCCTCCGGAGAGAGTTATTCCATCTTGACCTTCAAGACTATCTATTTGGGCTTTAACCTCTTCAATGTCTAAGAGAATACCATCATCAAATGAATGTGTACTAGGATTATGGCATCCTAAACACTTGTGTCCGCAGCCTTGAGTCCAAAGAACTGCTCGTACGCCTTCTCCATCTACAATGCTATCAGCCTGTAATATTGGAGATGCTAACCTTATTTCCATTATTTTTTCATTAACCCTTCAGTTGAGTGCTTTACTCTATCTCTTTCTTCGGCTCTTTTACCATTATTAAATCTGTCTACAGTACCTACTAGATATCCAGTAATTCTTCTAATTCTTTCGAAGTTTACTCCTTCACCAACTAATTTTTCTTTTGTTTCTTCTTTCATTTTAATTACCTCTTTCCTTAACAATTACAATTATTTTTATATTCATTTACTCTTTCTACAGGAACGCCTTCATAGGCTTTTCTTCCACATCCAGGGCAAACATCGCCAATAACGCCAACATAGCCACACACTGGATCTCTATCTACTGGGTGGTTAATAGCGGCATATCCCATATCATTTTCATACATAGTTCTTACTATTCTTTCAAATGCTTCAAGATTATTAGTAGTATCACCATCTAACTCAATATAACTAATATGTCCTGCATTTGTATATTTGTGATATGGGCCTTCTTTCTTGATCTTATTTACTATTGATATATTATAATATACTGGTACATGGAATGAATTTGTATAGTATTCTCTATCAGTAACACCCTTAATTTTACCATATACCGCTTTATCAATATTTACAAATCTTCCAGATAAACCTTCTGCTGGAGTAGCAAGTAATGTAAAGTTTAATTTATATTCTTTACAATAATCATCGCATCTTTTTCTCATAAATTCTATTATTTCAAGGCCGAGTTTTTGAGCTTCATCGCTTTCACCATGATGTTTTCCGATTAAAGCCTTTAAACACTCTGCTAGTCCAATAAAGCCAATTGATAAAGTACCATGTTTTAATACTTTTCTTAATCTATCATTAGGTTTTAGTTTATCAGAATCTATCCATACGCCTTGTCCTAATAAGAATGGAAAGTTATATAATCTCTTATTACATTGTATTTCAAATCTTTCTAATAACTGATCTTTAACTAAATCCATTAATTCCCCTAATTCTTCATAAAAACCTTTCATATCAGTTTTATCATTTCTTACAATACCATGTTTAATACCCAATCTTGGTAAGTTAATTGATGTGAAAGATAGATTACCTCTACCAGGAGTAATTGCTTTATCTTCATCCACTACATTTGCCATAACTCTTGTTCTGCATCCCATATAAGCAACTTCAGTGTTATAATCGCCCTTATAATAAGGCTTATTAAATGATGAATCCATAAATGAGAAGTTAGGAAATAACCTTTTTGCGGATACTTTTATAGCTAGTTTAAATAAATCATAGTTAGGATCTGTAACTTCATAGTTAGTTCCTTTTCTTAATTTGAATATTGATATTGGGAATATTGGAGTTTCGTTTCTTCCTAAACCAGCATCAGTTGCAAGTAAGAAATTCTTAATAACCATTCTTCCTTCAGGAGAAGTATCAGTACCAAAATTTACGCTTGAGAAAGGTACTTGTGCGCCTGCTCTTGAATGCATTGTATTTAAATTATGAATAAATGCTTCCATTGCTTGATATGTTTGTCTATTTGTTTTTTTATAAGCAGTTTCATATCCTTTTTCAAATATTTTCTTTACTTCAGTACTATCTTTATATATTCCTTCAAATACCTTAGTATCCACATCAATACTTGTTAGTTTATCTATTTCTTTTTCAACCCTATCCATATTTATAAAACTGATAAAGTCACTAAAATCCAGCAACTCATATACAGCCTGTTTATATTGTTTCTTAAACGTTTTTAATACACCTGGAGCCATATAATAATCAAATGCCGGTATTGATTGTCCACCATGTTGATCATTTTGGTTAGATTGAATAGCTATTGCTGCTAGTGCAGCATAACTAATAATGTCTTTTGGTTCTCTCAAAAATCCATGTCCTGTAGAAAAACCATTTTTAAATAACTTGCTTAGATCTATTTGTGTGCAAGTAGTAGTACCCATAGCTTCAAAGTCCATATCATGAATATGAATATCACCATTGCTATGAGCCTCAGCATATTTTTTTTTCATTAAGTATGCTTCAGTAAATGCTCTAGATATTGTACTACCAAATTGAAGCATTGTTCCCATTGCAGTATTACCATCTATGTTAGCATTTTCTCTTTTTGAATCCTCTTCGGCAGCGCTCTTAAGACCTAACCCTTCAATACTTTTTTGAAGTTTAGCCATGTTTTTATCATCTCTAAATGCTATTCTCGCATTAGCCCTTCTTTGCCTGTATTCTGAAAAGCTCTCATATACATCTTGATAATCATACTTCTTAAGATTTTCTTCAATTAAATCTTGTATTTCCTCTATTTTTATTTTACCTAATGGTAAATAATCTTTAGCTATCTTTTTAATTACTGCTTGATATACTTTTTGAATATCTTTAGTATTATATTTTTTTTCATTTTCTTCAGAATCTAATAATACACTATCAAAGCCTTTTTTAATAGCCATAGCAACTTTAGTACCATCAAATTCTACCTTTTTTCCATTTCTTTTTACGACTTCTATCGTCTCTAATTTTTCTTCTGTTTCAACCATTGTTTTACTTCCTTTCTCTACTTTACAAGTTAATTATATATTAGGCGGTTTTACTTGTCAATAGTTTTTTGTTTGCTTTTTAATTTTTTTACATTTTTTATTTTTTTAATTTTCTCATTTGTTAGATTTTCCTTTTTTTTATTTTTTTAAAATATCTTTGTGTTGTATATTATACTCAATTTTTCTTTATTTTATAAAGGTTTGTGCTTCAATTGTTAATTTACCATCTGTAACTTATTTTTGTAATTTTCTTATTTTTGCTGATTTCGTCTGTTTCTTATTTTTTATTTTTTATTTTTTTTGTATTTTTTATAACATCTAAGTGTTCGCTTTTTCTTATAGCAAATATATATAGTAAAAGAATTTATATATTTTTTGTTTTTAAATAATATATTTTTAACTATACTTAAAAGACTAACCAATTGGTTAGTCCTATATACATATTTGGTGCTTGTGGTGGGACTCGGACCCACATGGCTTTTATACCGCTGGATTTTGAGTCCAGTGCGTCTACCAATTCCGCCACACAAGCATTACTACTAAATTATATAATAAATTTAGTAGAATGTAAATATTTATTTGTTCTTTTTTATAAACATTGCATCACCGAATGAGAAAAATCTATATTTTTCTTCTACAGCATGCTTATAGGCATTCATAATATTTTCTTTACCTGCAAGTGCTGATACTAACATAATTAATGTTGATTTTGGTAAATGAAAGTTTGTTATTAATGAATCTATTCCTTTGAATTCGTAGCCAGGATAAATAAATATATCCGTCCAACCGCTACACTCTTTAAATGTGTTATATTTACTCATTATGGTTTCTAATGTTCTAGTGGTTGTTGTTCCTACTGCCACTATACATCTATTTTCTTCTTTAGCTTTATTTAATATATCTGCTGCTACTTTATTCATACTATAAAACTCACTATGCATTTTATGTTTAGTTACATCTTCAACGTTTACTGGTCTAAAGGTTCCTAATCCTACGTGTAATGTTATATAACAAACTGTTACTCCTATATCTTCTATTTGTTTTAATAATTCTTTAGTAAAGTGAAGTCCAGCAGTAGGAGCAGCAGCACTGCCTATATTTTTGGCATACACTGTTTGATATCTTGATTGATCATCTAACTTAGTCTTTATATATGGTGGAAGTGGCATGGTGCCTAGTTTATCTAATATTTCATAAAATATTCCATCATAAATAAATTCAAAGTTTCTAATTCCTTCATCATTTACACCTGTACATTTTGCTTTTAATAGACCATTTCCAAAAGATACAATTGTATCTTTATGTATTCTCTTCGCAGGTTTTACTAAACATTCCCAATTATTACCATCAATATTTTTAAGTAGTAGTACTTCGATAATCGCACCAGTATCCTCTTTTTCTCCTATTAATCTAGCAGGCATTACTTTGGTATCATTTAGTACTAGTACATCACCTTTATGTAAATAATCTACTATATTATAAAATTTTTTATCTTCTAATTTACCAGTATCTCTGTCCATCACAAGTAGTCTTGATTCCTCTCTATGTTCAAGTGGTACTTGTGCTATTAGTTCTTCTGGTAAATAATAATCAAAATCATCAGTCTTCATTGTATTCCTTCTTTCTCAAATATTATATAACAAATCAAGAAAAAAAGAAAGAACAAACATTTAATTTGTTCTCATAATTACTGAATAGTAACTGTACCTGTGGCATAAATAATATTATAATTATCAGTAACATCATTACTACTTGAATCCTTTATTCTAGCTGCACTAGCATTAATAGTTCCAGTACCGACGTTATAGTTCCGTGTAGATAAATGTACATAACTAATAGAATGACCTGAGACTAATCCGCTAGCAGTTACTTTTGAGATATCACTAACTACATTTCCACCATGTGCGATAGTTTGAGCAATTGGGGTAATAGTTACATCTTTTTTAGCTATATTACAAGTAATGGACTTAGCTACTTTTGTACCATCAGGCCATTTGTAGCCACTCTTTAATTCTGCAATTACAACATAATTTCCTGCATTAGTTCCTGTATTATTTGTTAATGTATACTTAGCATTAGTAGTTATCAATGTACGACTACTGCCATTATAAGTAAGAGTATTGCAAGTAGGAACACTAACACTAGTATAACTACAAGCAGAAGCGCTAGTAGTACTTCTAGTATTATTTTTCTTATTACCAGTAGATAATTCTACTTTCATCGTGGCACTAAAGCTTTTATTTAAAAGTGTTTCTTGATTATAACTACCACTATTTGCGTTACAAGTACTAAGATCTCCTGTACAACTTTCTGCTAAATAAATAAGTAATGTATATTTATCTTCATTAGTAGTTAATCTTTCCTGTGTATTTGTTAAAACTAATCTATTATTTTTCATGGAATCAAACTTTGGAGAAAAACTACCACTACTAAGTAAAGCTTCTTCTTTATATAATTTCCATTTAAAATATTCACTTTTAAGTTCACAATCCATACTTATATTATTAAGAGATATATCCATTATTGTATTATTAGGGTTGGTTGATGTGCCAGATAATTTAAAATCTATTTTTAATATACTTTCATTGGTACTATCAGGAGTTATTTCTGTTTTATCGTCATTTATTGGTAATAACTTGCCAGTACTAGTAATTGTAGCGCTACTACCATTAAGATAAGTTATATTAGCTCCCAGTGTGGCGGTACCAATATTTATGCCTATTGGATTAAAGGTATCAATATTTATTGCAAAAGTAATTCCAACAGCGCCAAGAGCTATTACAACTGTCATCGCTATAATAAACTTTAAATTACTCTTTATTAAATTTTTATATTTCATAACGTCACCTATTTTCAATATAATTATATAATAAATAATAAATTTAATCAATAATAAAGTTAATATTTGTTAATTAAAAAGAAGCCTATTTGGCTTCTACAATTAATTTTAATGCTGTACGTTCTTCCCCATCTATTGATATATCAATAAATGCTGGTGTACAAACTAAGTTTTTACCTGATGGAGCAACAAAGCCTCTTGCTATTGCTACTCCTTTAATTGCCTGATTAAGAGCACCGGCCCCTATTGCTTGTACTTCTACTATTCCTTTTTCTCTAAATACATTAGCAAGGGCTCCTGCTACTGAATTGGGATTTGACTTAGATGAAACTTTAATTGTTTCCATATTTATTTTATCATTCCTTTCTTCTACACTAAAATATATGTATTAAGAAAAAAATAATAACAAAAAAGTGGTTATACTTTACCACTGTTTTTCTTTCTATATAAAAAATATGTAACAATTGTTAATATAGCAAACACTACAAAGCCTATTATTTGAAAGGTACTAAATGTCTTTGCTTTAGTAGGTTCTTCATATTTAACAGTTTTTGAAACTGTTAACATTATATCAACATTATTTGAATTATCTATTGTCCATGTGTATTTATTACCATTTACTTTTTTAGCATTATTATTTAGTACTTCATAATTACTAATTACATTGATATCAATTTTATTAGAATATAAACAATAAAATCCACCACTTAGTTTAATATTATAATATTCATCAGTTTCATCAATATAATGGTTTTCAAAGCACTCATTAATTACTCTAGCCTTATCAATATTATTTCTATAAGTATATGTATAATTATAATTTATTCCATTATCAGTTTCTGTTATATCCTTATTATATAAACTATCGCCACTAACTAAAGCAGGTACATCTTTTTTAATAAGTGTATAAAACAAGTTTAAGCCAGTATCACCATCTTCAAGTTCATATTCATTTTTATCTACACTACCACTTATACTCTCACTAACTGAATTATTATCAATAGTCAAATTATAATTTATAGTACACCCAGTCAATAACATTAATAAAGCAGTTAAAATGAAACATTTTTTTATTGATGTTTTAAATAACATAAATTTGCCTCCTTTTTATTTTTATTTATACCAAGAGCCATATGCTGTTATATATTCAGTATCAATAGGGTATTCTTTATTTGATACTTTATTTCCGCTATTACCTTCAGTAGTATAAACTTTACCATCTCTAACTGCTCTTACTATTCCAACATGATCAGAACATTGTGTACTACCATTCCATTTACCATAGATTTTTCTACAATGACAGCCAGCCATACCAGGAGCCCATTGAAACCAAACAACATCGCCCTTTTTAGGAGTATAATTTCCACCATATGCTTTTGATTTATTAAAGCTTACGCCCTCCTTGCCATTTCTAAATGCCGGCCATAACCCACTAGCAGCTCCATCATTAATAGAGCCAAAAGTTCTTAAATAACTATAAATCGAATTTCCATCATCCATTTTTGTATTTTTTAATACCCATGTGGTAAAATAAGCACACCAAGCTTCACCAGAGCCACCACCATATTTTGTTCCATCTGTTTTGTTAAGTTCACTAAGAGCTACATTAATCATTTTATCAGCAGTAGTACTACCAGAAGTACTTGAAGATCCTCCACTATTTCCATTATTTTGTTTTTGGCTAGCCTTTTCAGCAGCCTCTTCAGCCTCTAATAACTTATCATATTTTTCAATGTTATCCGTACCAGCACTAATTTTTTTAACTGTATTAATACACAAAGTATAATCACCGCCAAGCTTAATGCCAGCATCGCCAAGTATACCCATAACAACGCTAACTAACCATGGAGTGGCAAAAATAAATACAGCATACATAATCCTTTTTCCTACAAGTTTCATACTTTTTACTTGTTCATCTTCTTTATTAATAACTACAGCCTTAGTAAAATCAATCATTAGCATTATAATTAAACCTATTGGTATAACAACTGCTAGTATTTCCCAAAATAAATAGCCAAAATATAATACTCTAAGGAACGTTGGATGTTTACAAGCATCTAGTAAAATATACATAATATCACCCTAATCTAAGTATACCTTATTATTTTCTTTTTATCAAGAAAAAAGAGAAACTTTCTTAATGTTTCTCTATGTGTATTAGTCCATCATATACTTCTTCTAAAGCTCTACCTATATTCTTTTTACTCTTATATTCTTTGATAGGCTTTTGATAATATCCTGTTCTAGTCATTTGTTTAGCCCTATCAGAAACAATATACACAAGAGCATACTTAGAATCTACTATATTTAATATTTTATCAATAGATGGATAAATCACACTATCACTCTCCCTCTCTATTAATAGAATACACTACTAAATAAATAATTACAATACTATTTACATAAATTTGACAAACTAATTTTGTTCATAATAAAAGAGACTCTAATTAGAAGTCTCTATCTCTTAAAAATGGTGGAATATCTAAATCATTATCCATATCACCAGTTGCTTCTCTATAAAGATCTTCTCTTCTAGTAGAGTCAAAACTATGATATAGTGGTTCACTTTGATTTTCAAATCCTGTTGCAATAACAGTAACTATTACTTCATCATTTAAGTTTTCATTTATTACTGCTCCGAAGATAGTATTTATATCTGTATTAGCAGCAGTTCTAATTACTTCAGCAGCTTCTTCTACTTCGAATAAAGTAAGTGAAGCACCTCCAGTAACATTGATTATAGCATCTGTAGCACCATTTATTGAAGTTTCTAGTAATGGCGATGATACAGCTTGTTTAGCGGCCTCTACAGCTCTATTTTCACCTGAGCCTACGCCAATACCAATTAATGCATTTCCTCTATCTTTCATAACGGCTTTAACATCTGCAAAGTCTAGGTTAACTAGTCCTGATACAGCAATTAAATCTGATATTGATTGTACACCTCTATGTAGTACATTATCTACTTCTCTAAATGCTTCAAGCATTGGAGTAGATTTATCGATTAATTCTCTTAATCTATCATTAGGTATTACGATTAAGGTATCGACATGTTTTTTTAATTCATCAAGTCCAGATATAGCTTGACTCATTCTCTTCTTTCCTTCAAAACTAAATGGTTTAGTAACTATACCTACAGTTAACGCTCCTAAATCTTGTGATATTTCTGCGATAACAGGGGCAGCACCAGTACCAGTTCCACCTCCCATACCACAAGTTATGAACACCATATCAGCACCTTTAATTGCTTCTTCTATTTCTGCTTTAGACTCAAGAGCAGCTTCTCTACCTATTTCTGGATTAGCACCAGCTCCTAGTCCATCAGTTAATTCTCTACCTATTTGTAATTTTATTGGAGCTAAAGAATTATTTAATACTTGAAGATCAGTATTTGCTACAATAAATTCAACGCCTTTTAAACCAGACTCAATCATTCTATTGACAGCGTTACAACCGCCTCCACCTACTCCAATTACTTTAATTTTTGCTAACTGATCCATTTCTAAACCAAACATATTATTCATTTCTAATCCTCCTTAGTACCAATAAAACTTCCAAATATTTTGGTGATCTTCGTTCTGTCCTTTTTATTCTTATTATTTGGATTGATAAGAAGTTCTTCATCCTCTCTATCTACCATTGAGTACTCTTTCCCCCTAGTTTCCATCTTATCGGCAAAATATTTTATCATTCCTACCGCTGTAGTATATTTATTGTTTCTTACTCCAAGAGTATCTTCTGTATATATTATAACATCTTTTCCAAAAATTTCATATACTAAATTTTTAAATGCCCTTATTTCAGTTAATCCTCCTGTTATTACTATATAAGAAATATCTTGCTTTGTCAATAGTAATATTTGTTTACGAGCGAGATTTAATATTTCTACTATTCTATCCATTACTATTTCAGTAACTTCAATTTGATTTAATTTTATTTCTTCACCAGCAGTATTTTTTATCATATATATATCATTTAGTGCTATAAATCTTTTATGACTAGAGGCAAATTTTTCTTTAATTACTCTGGCATCAAAGATATTTATATTAAACATATAAGCTAAATCTTTATCAATATTAGTTCCACCTAATTGTATAGTTTCAGTATTCATGATGCATCCTTTATTATATACTGATACATTAGTGGTTTCATGACCTATATTAATTATAGCTCCAACTTTTTTATCTAAAACATTATTTCTTACTTCATAGTAGTCTCCAACGCCTGATATTGTAATATCTGCGACTTCTAGTCCAGCACCTTCCATAATAGATAGTACTGAGTAGATATTCTTTTTTGGAGCAGTAATCATTATTCCTTTAACTTCTAGAACTTTTCCAGTCTTGCCACATGGCTTTGTTTCTGGCTTTCCATCTATTAAAAAGACTAATGGTATTACTGTTATTAATTCGTAGTCTTGAGCTATTTTAGAATATACTGATTCTTTTATTACTTTATTTATATCTTCAGTAGTAATAAGTTCATCTTCGTCTATTATATTAGTACTTCCTGTTACAAACATAAACTTTGCATTGTAATCGGGAACTCCTACAACTACTTTTTTTATATTAATACCTAAATAATTGTTAACTACTTTAATTCCATCTTTGATAGCATTAATAGCTAAATTAGGATCGACAATTAAACCTTTTCTTATTCCTTTTGCTTTTTCTTCGTGAGCATATAATATATTTACTTTTTCTTTAAAATATTCTCCCACGACAAACTTAATTGTATCGGATCCAATATCTATTGAAGTATATATTTTTTTCATGATATCGACTCTCCCTAAAATGATACAATTTAATTATAACAAAAAAAGAAAGAATTGTATATATTTTCTTTTCTTTTTGTTTATTTTTTTTATTTATTTCCTCTTAAGTCTTGGTCTTAAGAGGCATAACATAGCCTAAGGTCTACGTTATGATAGTTTTTTTAGTTCTTTTTGTTTTTGGATGTTTGTTTCTATTGAAACCCTTTGTACTAGGCTTAAGGCAATCATTAAACATATTGTATATGATCCTCCATAAGATAGGAATGGAAGTGGTACTCCAGTTAATGGTATTACTCCGGTTACTCCGAGTAAATTTATCATTATATGAAGAAGTAAATAAACAAATACGCCATAACATATTAGACTGTTTTTTAGATTATTTGCTCTTCTGGCTATTTGAATTATTCTAAATAATACAAACATATATATTAAAATGATAATAACACCTACGATTAAGCCCCATTCTTCTACGATAATAGGAAATATAAAGTCAGTATAAGATTCTGGTAAATATAAATACTTTTGAGTAGATCCTCCTAGCCCCTGACCTTTTATACCGCCATTTTTAAAGGCTATAAAACTATTACATAACTGATAACCAGTTTTTTCTTGATATCTATCGCAAGGATTAAAATAGTTAAATCTATCTAATTGATACGACTGAAGAAATTTACCTCCAGCGACTATTAGCACTAGAACTACGAGAAGAATACCTCCAATAAAGATTTTGTTGAAGATACTTCTGCTTTTCTTTTCCATAGGAGTAGCATAGAATATAGCAAGAGCTATTAATCCTATTATAACAGCAGTTCCCATATCTGGTTGTAGGGCTACTAATACCGCTATTATTACAATAAATATCATTGGTTTAATTATATTCCACTGATTATCTAGTTTATCTTTATTTTTGGAATAATAAACTGCTAAATATATTATTATTATTATTTTAGCAAACTCAGAAGGCTGAATAGCAAAAGGACCTATCTTGTACCAACTGACTGCTTGGTTGGCAACATGTCCATAGAATATTAATCCAATTAAAGCCAGTATTATTGTACCAAGTAATACTTTATCTATTTTTTTATAATTTTTAGTAGGAAAGATAATTACAAAAAGAGAAGCAATTAATCCCACTCCTAAAAATATAGCTTGTCTAAAAAAGTAATGATATGGGCTATAATTATAACGCATGTATGATTCCATTGAAGAAGCACTAAGTATCATTATAAGACCAAAAATAAAAAAGATAATTGTTACTATTAATAATGGTTTATCTAATTTTGATAATATTTTCTTCATATCATCACATCCCTATTATTATAATAGCATATTTTTATCTTTTTTTAAATCTATTTTTTATCAGTTTACATATTTTATCTATATCTTTTATTTTTTTAATATTACTAAAGAAGTATTATTTATATCTATTTTCTTTAGTAATTCTAAGAATTCTTCCATATTTAAACTATCAATTATTTCAATAGGATTATCTTCAAGATGTTTATTGTAAATAATATTATCGATAATGATATCTCCTACTGCTTCAGCATTTTCATAAGCAAATACTTCATTACTTATAAGTACTTTTTTCTTTCTATTAAAGTCTTCTTCATTTATCTCTATATTATTTAATTTATCTTTTATTTTGTTAATGTAGTCATCATACTTATTAGTTTCATTCATAAGTGATATTAAAATATGGGTATCACAGTTAATTAAATTAACATAAGTAGTATTATTTATAATACCATCTTTCTTTAACGTCTCATCAAGCTCTGATGTTTCATCAAAGAGAATAGTAAATAAGATATATAAATATAAATGTAATTTTCTTCTGGTAATTTTAATATCTTTAATTGGTAATTTTATAGTATAGGCTATTTTAGGTATATTAGTTTCTACTTTAACTATTTCTTTTTCTTTTACTACTTTGTCTTCTTCAGTAAACTCTTTTATCTTGATACTACCCTCTTTAGAAAATTCTTTTTTACTTTGATTTTCTTTAATAACATTCATTATTTCTTCTGAATCAAAGTTGCCAGTAATAACAATAAACATATTAGAAGGATGATAAAAAGTATGGTAGCAGGTTTCTAAGTCTTCTTTTGTTATACTTCTTATATCTTTAGTAGTACCTATAATACTATCTTTATATGGATTAGTTTTTAGAGTATTCTTTCTTACTTTTTCTTCGAGAATACTCATTGGTCTATCATCATACATATGAATTTCTTCAGATATTATATCTTTTTCATTTTCTACTGATTCATCAGTTAGATAAATATTTTGAACAAAGTTTAATAAATATTCTATATTTTCTTTTAGAGACTCTGTAGCATAGAATAAATATGTTGTATTTTTAAATGTTGTATAGGCATTGCAGACCGCTCCACTTCTAGCAAAGAATTCCATTGGTTGGGGATCTTCTTTCTGGGCAAATACTTTATGTTCTAGAAAATGGGCTATTCCTTTAGGAAAAGTAGTCATCTTATCACTATTTATTGGTACAAATTCATTGTATACAGATCCATATTTAGTAGTAAATGTTACATAATTAGAATGAATGGTATCTTTGGTATATAAATATACTTCTAGTCCATTATCTAATTTTTCATAAAAGATATCTTCTTCTACACCTTTAATTCTAATTTTCTTCATGTTCTTCCTCCTTATCTTCTAGAGTAAGGATGGTATGAAGACTAACTTTCTTACTTACTTTTACTATGTCTTCTTTAGTAATTTTACTAAAATTATTTATTCTTTCTTCCATATCATCTGAACCCACAAGTACTCTAGATAATGCTGTGTTTATTATACCCATCGGAGTATCTGATGATGCTTTAATTGATGATATAATAGTATTTCTAGATGACTCTATTAATTTATCTGATACTTTACCATTATTTATATCTTTTAAACATCTTCTAATTAATTTAATAGCGGGTTCAATATTTTTCTTTTCTACTCCAGAGTTAATTAGAAGAATATTATCATAAGCCTTTACACCCGAATTTATGTAGTAGCAGTAGCCTTTATCTTCACGAACCTTACTAAAAAGTACTGAGCTAGAAGATCCTCCAAGTATCTCACTATATAACTTTATAGTATATTTTCTTTCAAAATCGGTTAAATTATTTAAACTACATAGTAGTACTAACTGAGACTGACTAACTTTCTCATACTCATGATATTTTACTATTCTCTTTCTTGGAACTAGTTCTGGAATTATAAGATTTTTATGTTCTTTTTTAAAAGTATTTACTTTAAAATATTCTTTAAATATTTCTTTCATCTCACTAGGAGAAAAGTCTCCTAGTACAAAGATATCTATTTGATCTTCACTTATTACTTTTTTATAATATTCATATAATTCTTTACCACTTATATCATCTAAATCTTCTTTTTTACCATAAGGATTATATGAATATGGTTTATCCTTCATCTTTTCCATTAATTTCAACATAGAATATTTAATCTTATTATCCTTAAGACTATTTATTTCTTGATATAATCTATTTTTTTGTTTATCTATATTAACAAATCTACCTTCTTTTACACAAGGATTAAATATTAAACTTAGGAAAAAAATAATAGATTCTTTATTCATATCTTCTTCCGTATATTTTTCATTTAGAAATTTAGTTTGAAAAGATAAATCACTAAATTTACCTATTCTAGATATACCTGAAGATATTTTTATATCATATAGTCTTTCACTTTCTATAATTAGTTCTCTTTCGGTTTTATAATCATTATTAGAATCTAGTAATATCATTTTCAATAGGTTTCTTTTAGTGATTTCATCTTCTTTTATCTCACGATAAAAGTTAACATCTACTGATATTGTTTTAAATTTATTTGTTTTAATAAAATGTAGGTTGTATGCTCCCATATTATGTGATTCAATATTCATAATTCACCTCTTCCCCTATATTATAACCTAGTTTTATATTTTTAAACAAGTTTCTAAGGCTAAAGTTATTAAATTATCAAGACCCTGTTCTCTTTCTAAACTAGATAATTTATTACTTGATAAAAAACTATCACTTACCATTAAGACAGTACTAGCTCTTTTACCAAGTAATTTAGCGTTAGTAAATAAAGCAAATGACTCCATTTCTACTCCTAGTACTGAGTACTTACTTACTTTGTCTTTAAAATCATTATTTTGTTCATAAAAGACATCTGATGAATATATATTTCCTTTATTTACTTTTATATTTAATGTCGCCGCTGTACTTTCTATGGCACTATTTAATTCAATACTACCATTTATATTTATATTTGGATAATTACATAAAAATTTACCATAATTAGAATTAGTAACTGAGTTTGTTACTAATACTATATCTTTTAAATTTAAATTGGTATATGCACCCATAGTACCAATTCTAATTATATTATTTACATCATATTCTTTAAATAATTCATAAGAGTATATTCCCATACTAGGATTACCCATTCCTGAAGGAAATACTGTTATTTTTTTACTTTTATAGTATCCTGTATAGCCAGTCATTCCTCTAACATTATTAATAAGTTTAGCATTGGCTAAGAATTTTCTGGCTATATACTCACATCTTTTTGGATCACCAGGCATTAATACAGTTTCTGCAATATCATCTTTGTTACTTTCAATATGTACGCTCATATTAATCTCCTATTTTTCAATACTTATGCTATATGCTTTAATACTATCTAAATTTAAAGTATCATTTAGAGTAAACTCTACTTTAAATTCTTTATTCTCTTCTAATTTATTAGTATCATTAAATTCATACTTTTCTTCAGTTAACTTAGTATCATTATCTCCATATAAAGTTACTACAATAGACATATTTTTACTTTCACTAGTGGTAGTAACATTTCCAGTAAATGTAATTAAAGTATCAGCATTAGTTATCTTAATGTTGTTTATAGTTTCAGTATCTAATTTTAATTCATAATTAGTTTTAGATAATTCAGTCTTAGTAACTTCAGTATAAGTATCAATATTTTCTATATCAATACTTTTAGCAGTATTAACATATACAAGTATATTATTATCTGAAGTAACATATCTTATACCATTAATAGGATTATTCTCATCTACTTTACTTAGGGTACTTCTGCATGCATCTTCAGTATTTTTATAATATACGCATATTATATTAGCCACTTCTTTGTAAATATCTTCAGTAACTAATCTATTATCTTCATTCATAGTAAATTCTAATTCAGTACCCATAGTATTAACATTTAAATTAACTATCTTATCATCTTTTTTATAGTCAATTACCAACGAAGTACCATTTACTTTAGAACTAAATGTAACATTATCATTTAAATATCTATTTGCTAAAGTACTATTATTTAAACTATTAGATATATCATTTAATGTAATATTATTATTAGGCTTCTCTACAGGAGTAGTAGTATCTTCTCTCTTAATAAACTTTAAATACAAAATAAATAGTATTGCTCCAATTAAAAACACTAATAATATATAAGCAAGTATAGTATCCAATTTTTCTCTTTTTCTAATTTTCTCATTCATTATCATTTCTTGTTCATTCATTTTAATTACCTCTTTTCTTTCTTTTTACTATTCTATTACTATTTGATATGGAAGGCCATCTTGGCCATCTCCATAACTAAGATCGTTAAATTTAACATTAGCATTTAAATATACTACTGGTCTAAACAATCCAGAATCACCTGTCGATCCAAGACTAATACCTCCATCTGAATTAAGAAGTAAAGCGGAACCATTATCAGAATTCATAAATAACTCTGGATCAGTATTACTTTTATATAACCATGCTTGTCTTCCACAGCTCGCTATATCATCCATAGTGCTTATTCCGCCACAAGTAGCAGCAAAATCAGATGTATATCCATAATCTGCAATATCCATTATACCAACATGAATATATCCATCAGTTGAATCATCATCCGTAGTAGTGGCAAGCTGATAAAAATTTTCAAGAGCATTACTACTAGTTATAAAATTAGACATTGAATATAAATATTTTGGAAAAGATGCTATCATACTTTTGGTTTCACTATTTTTTAAATAATTATTTTGCAAATCAGTTAAAAAACTACTATCATATGAATGAATATCTGCAATCACTGAACATGATTCGCTTAATGTATTATTCCAATAAGCCGAACAATCTGGTTCCACATTACTAAGCAATTTTCCTATTGTTGTATTTTTCCAATAAGCAGTACCAGCCAAATCCATCGGTACAGCTGTTGTGCTTATTGGTTCATCTCTAATTATTTTAAGTTTTCCATTAAAAACACCAATTATTCTCCATATTTCGCAATTAGTATCTGGATATGCATCGCAGTTAAAAGATATATAGTTTTTTGGATATTCACCATAATATCTTAGGTTACCACTATCTTCTTCCTCAGTAATACCACCGTTTTTATCCATCATTAAATTTTCTGAAGATGCTATCGAGTAAACAACATCACCATTTTGCATTGTGTAATCCTTATTGTTAAGATATAAATTAGTTATATGTTGTACAGCATTTATAGTATTGCTACCCTCACTAGCACTAACATTAATTGTAGCCTTAAACTCTTTATTCATCATATTAGCATTATTTTCTGTATTGCCATCTATATAGATATAGAAGGTAAAATCGGCACGTGTATCTGTTAATCTACTTGAACTTAATGAAATAGTACCACCACTAGAGGCACTACTAAAGTCACCTTGTCTAACTACTTGATTACCATTTAATAACACATACTTAAAACTTGCAACCTTTAATTCAGCCGCTATTGAAGTTATATTTAAAGTGATCGTGTAATCTATATTAGCACTTGTGGCAGTGCTTCTTTTTACTATAGAGAAACTAGTCTTTTCACCTTGATCATAAGTAAATACTGGTGCTAAACTAGTAGTATTAATTTCTTTACCATTATCAAATATAACATCTGCTATATTACCTATTTTAACAGTTAATTTTGTAGTATTAGGACTAGACCACGTAAGCCAAGCATAAGTACCAGTTCCTATTACTAATACTATAAGTAATGCTACTAATGCTACAATAAAATATTTATTATTCAATAATTTCTTTATTTTTTCACTCATAAAACATCTAGCCTCCATACTCTATAATTTAGTGTACTATAAAATCACCATTTTTTCAAGATGTTTTCAAGAATTAATAATATTTTTTATTTTTAGACTACAGGCTAAAAATAACACTCTAAGACCTGAGGCTTAGAGTGACAAAAAGCAATAATATTTATTTAATAATTTTTACTGGATATATTAAATAAAAAATAAATTCATTAAATAAAAACTTGATTTTTTCTATTATATTCTTACCTTTTAAATCAATTATCTTCTCTTTAGATTTATTATGAAACTGATTAATATAAGAAATAATAGTTTGTATTTGGAAATATATTGTAAGTATTAGAAATATATAAAATACTACTGAAAAATATTTTATTTTAATAGATATCATTGAGGATATTAACATTAAAAATTCTAAGTTCATTTTATGTTTTCCTACTCTTTCAGTATGAGTACTTTTATATTTTATTATTATTTTATAGTTAACAAAAGATATTATACCCTCTAGTAATAATGGTATAACAATTAAAATACTTCTATTTATTATTAATAATATCATTACTGAAAAAGAATATAATTTATCACTTATAGCATCTAAGTATTTACCAAGTTTGGTATAAGCATTTAGTCTCCTGGCAAAGTATCCGTCAAAAAAATCAGATACTGCTCCATATATATAGAGTATAATTGCATATAAAAACTTTTCTTTACAAAATAAAATAAAACCTATTATTAGACTTATAATTCTAGTAATGGTAATTATATTTGGTATTTGTTTTATTATTTTCTTTTTCATGTCTATACCTCCCGTTATGATTATATCGTATAAAATCTTAAAATGCAACATAAGTTTAAATGAAGTGTCAAGTAATGATAAGGTAATTTACATATATTAATATTAATGTTATAATTAAGAAGATGAGAGGAATGATAAAATGCAAGGAATAGTACAAAAGATTATTGATTTATTTGGTAGTGGTATTGGTAAAGAGATTGCTGTATTTGTTATTTCAATGTTACCTATACTAGAATTAAGAGGAGGTCTACTGGCAGCTTCTATTATTGGGATGGATTTTATACCTGCTTACATTATAAGTATATTAGGTAACTGTTTGCCTATTCCATTTGTTCTTATATTCTTGGATAAAATATTTAACTGGCTTAAGAAGTTTAAGACTACTGAAAAGATTGTTGTTAAGTTGGAAAAAAAGATATTATCTAAAAAAGCACAAATTGAAAAGTATGGATATTTAGGACTACTACTATTTGTTGGAATTCCACTTCCTGGTACTGGTGCTTGGACAGGAGCAGGACTTGCAGTACTCTTAAGGCTAGATAAGAAGAAATCTTCTATTGCTATATTCTTAGGTGTAATACTTGCTAGTATTATTATGAGTATTATATCTTATGGTATATTAGATAAAATTATAAGATAAAAGTATAGTTTTTTGCTTCTATACTTTTTTAATTTATATTATCAAAGGTAATTTTGCCTAGATATCCATCTTGCAGATCTTTTATTACTCTTTTGTATACTCTATCGTAGTCTGTTTCGCTATTACGGAAGGCTCCTATTTTTTTACCTATTTCATCTAAGATGTCTACTATATCTTCTATTTTAGTTAAACTATATCTATTTATAATGTTATCTGGATAGTCAGATAATAATTTTTTTATTATGTATATAGCAATATCTTCACTATCTAATACTTCCTCTTTAATAGCGGTCATACTGGCTAAGTTATATGCTACTTCTTCTTCATCTAGTTTAGGCCATAATATGCCTGGGGTATCTAATAGTTCTACTTTGTCATTAATTCTAATCCATTCTAGATTTTTGGTAACACCGGGTCTATTACCAACATTAGTGGCTTTTCTACCTACTAGCCTATTTATTAAAGTAGACTTTCCCACATTAGGTACACCCATTATTAGTATTCTAGCCTTTCTTTCTTTTAGACCTTTACTTTTTCTTTTGCTGTTTATTTCGTCTACTAGTGGTTTTATCTTATCAAATATTATCTTGGTATTAGGATTATTTATTAGGTCTATTGGTATTACGATGTAATCTTTATCTTCATAATATTTAATCCATTTGTTTGTTTTCCCGCTATCACATAAGTCTATTTTTGTCATAACAATAACCCTAGGTTTACCTTTAGTCATTTCTTCAATTTCTTTATTTTTTGATGAATATGGTATTCTAGCATCTACTACTTCAAATACTATATCAATTAAATCTATCTTTTCTTTAATCTCTCTTTTAGTTTTTGCCATGTGACCTGGGTACCACGAAATGGGAACTTTTGAAAAACTTTCTTGGCTACCATTATTTTTCTTTTCTTGTCTCATTTTTCTTTTTTGATACATGTCCATTTTAATCACTTCCTATCTTTTATATTTTTTATTTTCTATTTCTTTCAAAACTATCTTATTTTCATAATCAAAATATTCATATTCATAAGTACTATTTTTATAATAAACATACACATTGTGTAATCCATTTTTGTACCACACTGAATAATTAAAATTATCATCTTTAAATATTTGGTTTAATTGTGCCTCTATTTCAACATTTCTTTTATCGTATACTTCTTCTATTTTTAATGTTTCAAATTCACTTAACTTTGGGTGATTCGTTAAAGTTTTTAGAATTTTCCAACCATTTTTTTCATTTTTATTTAATATATTAAATCCAAAATCCAAGTATGATTTTGCCGCCAACCATGTTGTAGTTTGTGTGTGCAAAATAATACCTTTATGCTCTAATTCATTTGCAATTTCTAATATTTTTGTAATCAATGGCCTTGCTAAGCCCTTACCTTGATAGTCTTTTTTTATTGCTACCCAATCTACTGCACCATTATACCCAAACTCTTCTTTGCTTAGTAGGGATACAGTTGCAGTACCAACCTTCTCATTTGTTTTATCATCCACGATAAATATACATCTTTTATTTAACTCTTGAATGAATGTATCATAGAAATCATGAAATATCATTATTCCTTCTTCGATAGCACAAAATTCTCCACTCTCAATATGAATATTTATCCAATCATTCATATTCCCGTCTTTATAAAATTCAAAATGAAAACCATCAGGTAATGAATATTTTTTATAAATAGCTGTATCTTTATAATACATTAATAATTCATAATATTTTATTGTATTATCATAAGATTTCATTATTTATCCCCTTTACTTTCATTTAAATATTTATTATAAAATTCATCCATTGAAGAAATATATTTTTGATCTTGTATAACTCTAAATTTTTCATATTCTTTTTCTGCTTTTTCTACTGCTTCTTTATGAGATATACTGCCACTATTATTTAATACTTCTTTTCTTCTAAACTTTAATAAATCATCAGTTGCATTTATCCAATCCTTCATTGTCATAACATGTCTTTGTTTTGCTTCATCTTCAGCAAATACTAAAAACATATTTGTTAAATCTTTTAAATTATTCATTTCTTCTTCGTTTAAATAATTTTTTGCAATAACTACATCATATTTATATATTAAACCATCAGGAGAATTTTTCCAATTAGTTAGTCCCATATGTTCTTTATCTGAGTTTGCTCTACTATATATTAATTCGGCAGCAGTATGTCCACTTATAGCATAATGCAACTTATTTTGAACTATTTTAAAGAAAGTATAAGCTTCTTCTGACTTAGGATTGTAATCCGTTGCTGTTGCAATAAATAAATCAGTGATTTTTTGGTATGCCATTCTTTCACTTACTCTGATTGTTTTGATTCGTTCTAATAATTCATCAAAATATTTTGCATCATATTTATTTCCATTTATAAAACGTTCATCATTTAATACAAATCCTTTAATCATATATTCTTTTAAAACTTTTGTTGCCCATATTCTAAATTCAGTCGCTTTTTTAGAATTAATTCTATATCCCACAGCAATTATAGCATCAAGGCTATAAACTTCAGTATTATAATTTTTTTCGTCAGGTGCAGTTATTTCCATTTTGGAAACAACTGAATTTTTATCTAATTCGTTTTCTGCAAATATATTTTTTAAATGTTTTGATATTGCTGGTACACCAACATTGAAAACTTTCGACATACCTTTTTGTGATAGCCATAAAGTTTCATCTTTATAAATAGCATCTACAATAATATTACCATCACTATTTTTATATATAATTAATTTATTTTTTTCCATCAATAATCTCCTTTCCTTTATTTTTTCATAAGTCATACATTTATCAATTTAAATTAAAATTTATTAAAAAATGTCCCAAAATGTAAAAAGCATTTAGTAAAAATTTCTTTTATTTTCAAGTATTCAAGTGTATTTTTTCATAATTCTCCACTTACCAATTGATACTCGTAGATGGTAAACTTTTTTCTTTTTTATCCATTATTTTCACTTCCTTTTTTAGAGAACCTTTTTTACACTTTTTACAACTATTTTTTATAATAATTTAGTTCTTCTAATTCTTTTATATTTTCTTTAACCCATGGGTTACCTGCAACCATTTTATTTATTTTTAATGATACCTTCATTTCATTAGTTGTAATATTCATAGTATTCTCAAGTAAAATACCTTTTTTCATTTCAAATTTTGTAATATTTTTCCATTCTATTAAACAACAATCTAATATATTCCAGTTGCCTTCTACTGGAAAAACATGAATTCCTTTTTCATCAAAACCAAATAAGTATGATGTTGCTCTTTCTGATGCAATTACGATTACTGGTCCAGCCGGTAAAATCCATTTTACTTTATATGTACTATGTCCCGGTACAATATTATTTTTATAACTAAAATTCCTTTTATTTAATTCTGCTTTTACTTTTTCTAAATTAAGCATATTTCTAATCTTCCTTTCATTTCATTATTTATTTGTTTCTTCTATTAATAAATCAAAATCTGATTTATATAATTTATCTTGTTTAACTCTATATTTTTCAAATTCTGTTAATGCTTTATCACAAGCTATTTCATGTGAGATTTTTCCAGCATCTTTTAATATATCCCTATCATCTGCAAGCAAAAACTTATCTATTCTAGATGACCAGTCTTCCATCGTCATTGGAATATGTCTTCTCGCCCTATTTTCAGCAGTTTCTAAAAATGCACTAACAATTCCTTCTAAATCTCTTAACTCTTCTTTATTTAAATAATTCTTAGCAATTATTACATCTGATTCCATAATTTTACCATTAGGACTATTTTTCCATGAAGTCAAACCCATATGTTCTTTTTCTGAATTAACCCTATTATATATAAGTTCTGCTGCCGTTTGTTTTGATACAGCAAAGTGCATTTTATTTTGAACCCTTTTAAAGAAATTGATTGATATAGGAGATTTAGGATCATAATCTATACTTGTAGCATAAATGTCAGTTACTTTTTGATAAAATCTTCTTTCAGATAATCTAATTTCTCGGATTTCTTCTAATAACTTTTCAAAATAATCTTTATCAATAAATGAACCATTTTTCATTCTTTCTTTATCTAATACATATCCTTGAATTGTAAATGTTTTAAGTATATTTGTTGCCCATCTTCTAAATTGTGTCGCTCTTAATGAATTTACTCTATATCCAACTGATATTATTGCATCTAAATTGTAAAATTCAACATTTCTCTTAACACTTCTGTGTCCCTCTTTTTGAACTAATTCCATTTTGGAATAAGTTGAATCTTTATCTAACTCCTTTTCATTATAGATATTAATTAAATGCTTTGCTATGGCCGGTTGTTCTACATTAAATAATTCCGACATAGCTTTTTGAGTCATCCATAAAGTTTCATTTTCATATCTTACTTGTATGCCTTTGTCTTTTTCTTGAAGTTTGAATGTTATAAATTCTTCAGTGCTACTTCTTACAATTAAATCTTTTGTCAATTTTATCATCTCCTATATCTAAAATCTTAGTTTTTCATGAGTTAGTATATCCCAATTTATATTGGTTTTATTTATATTTTTATTATCCATTATTTTCAACTTCTTGCTTAAGCATTTCCCAACTTTTAAAATATATACATTCATTTTTATCATTAAACATTATCTGATAAATTCCATCATAAACATCGTTATTTTGTTCTAGATACCAATTAGCTATCACAGTATTTCCATCTATTGCTAATACATTTATTTCTATATTATGTATTTCTTCATTTTTAACATGATACCATTCTTCTTTTATTTCTTCGATAGTCAAAAACGGTTTTATAAAAGGCGTTTCTTGATAAAATTTTGTGTTAGTAAATAAACTACACACACCATCTATATTTTTCTCAAGCCAGTATTTTTTTAATTTGTATATCCATTTTTCAGCAAATTCTCGTTTAATCATTTTTCCAAATATTTTAAAATTTATTCTTTGTCTTTTCAAAGATTATATCAAAATTATATATTTTTAAAATTAATATCATTATTTATTAACATTACACTAACCTTAATATCATTGTTTGAATCCCTATATATTAAAAAGTCATGATTAGTTATTTGCCGGCTTTTATTGTCCATTTGTTATTTTTCTTTCTTTTGAACTGTTCTAAATTTTCGAATAGTTGATTCTTCTTTTAATTCATTATCATTATATATTTTTTTAATATGATAATTTATTGTATTTATTTCTACACTATAGAGAGTTGATAACATTTTTTGAATAAGCTAAATATTTTCATGTTCATATCTTACTTCAATTGTTTCTTTATCAGTTCCGATTGCTGCAATATAAGTTAGATATTCAGCAGCACTTGTTCTAATCGTAATACTATTTTTTTTCATAAAATGACCTCCTCGTATAATATAGTTAAGATATTTTTTAACTATATTTTCTTATTTAGATTTTTGTAGAGATAGAGTGGTTTTAGTGGCCTCCTTGAACATTTGGTTCTTAAGAAAGACTAAAGCCTCTTCTTTACAAAATGGATATTGGTTTTATTTCTTTTATATCATTACTCTCTTTCTAAATTTTTTCTTTTGCTTAGTGAGAATATTTCAGTGCTTTTTTCATTATATAATTTGTCTGCCAATATTATTGATTGCTTTAACAATTCTTCTAAGTTATCTATCGGAATCTTCTCATAATCTTCTTGATATAACCAATCTAAATAATTTGTTTTTTAGCATCAGTTAGTCTGCCATATATTATTTTACCAGAATGTAGCCAATATCCAAATTCTACATTCACAGCAAAAGCGGGTATATCAGGTAAACTTCTAGGAATCCAAAACATAATAACTGTAGAATTTGTTAATGCTCCTCTTTCACACATTGCTCGATCTACATAATCTGCTTTTAGTTTCTAGGTTGAGTATTCAGAAACTTTAACTACGCCATCAAATCCTAACTCACTTAACCTTTTACAAGCAGTAGTTCTCTGTGATTCTGTATTTCTATCTCTTGAGGTCGAACCGGCCAAAAATATAGATTTTTTATTTTTTTATAACGGCTTGATCTGAATAATTAATAATCATAATATCATTATCATCTCTCTAATAATATATCTTGAAAGTTTATGTTCCTATATATTTATTTGAACATTACTATTTTTTTTAACAACTTGTTGACCTCAACGAGTTGTTCATTAACATCAAACCCAGAATTTTATATCCTTTTGTCTTTATTTAGGAGATGATTGTATGCTTTTCAATCATCAGCAGTTAACGAGCATTTCTCGGTAACTGATTTTTTATCCAATTCATTACAACATTCCTTTTGTGAAAGCCATAATATTTCATCTTTATATATAGTGTCTATTAAATAACAAGCATATCTAGATAATTTGACATCCATAATATTTCTTGCTGATTTTAAACCTACTTTTATATTCTAATGCCATTATTAGTTCTCTTGCTAACTAAAATTCATTGCCATAATCATCAATGTGTTTTATACCTTCAAGGATACTATTAATATTTTTAGTTTCTATTTTCTACATTATTACCCCCTATTACTCTTTTTTTATCAGTTTTTTATTACCTAATATAGAGTTCATTATTTCGTTAAATCTTTTTATAAATATCTTACTATTTTTCAATATTTCAAGTTATTAGATATGACTAAATAATCCTGCAGAAATTACAATTTAATTATAATATACATGGTAACATAATGTCAACTTCTTGGTAAGATTATTACCAAAGAAAAAAGCATAACAAATATTATGCTTTTATACTATTGATATTTTTTAATATTATCTATTCTAGCGGCAAAATATGGCATGTCTCTTGAACTTTCTTTTAAGAATATGGCAAAGGTATCATCTACATTAAAGTTTCTTGATTCTTTTACAGGAGCACTAGTAACATTTGTGTCAATAGCGGCTTCACTTTTTACCCTACCACCTTTTTCATCTAGTTTGAAGTTTATTGTTTGAACTGCCTTTTCAATTACATATTCTCTATTTTCATCATCATAAAAAGGTTTATTTTGTAGTTCATTATATTCTCTTTTAACATTAAAGTTAATCATTGGAACCTTGAAAGTATCATTGTTACTAAAGTTTTTGCTTCCAGTATATTTATTAGCATCATTAGTCATATTACTATATATTTCATTAAATGTTTTACCTTTTGGATTCTTATAGAATATTACTTCATCATTACTTTTAGTAGTTAATTTAATTGCAAAATCATCTTTAGAATTATAGAATAACACTATTATCTGATTTCTTACTTCACTAGAACTATTAGAAGCTACACCAAAGTATTTTACATCTTCATAATTACCAAAGTTACTATTTTCTAAAACTGTAAATCTCTGTTTATATTCAAATTCTCGGTATAACATTGTATAAAAGAAATATCTTCTTAAATCAGGATCATCTAAGGCATCTTCCCCCCAATCAAAATCATCTAAAATGTCGCTAGTCTGATTAAATTTTTCTTTAATGCCATTTACTATTTCTTCTTTTAACTTTATTGTCTTAGGCCCAAATGCTTTAAAGTAATAACTATCAGATATCATATCTTCAGTAAAAGATTCTTTATTTAAATTAGTAGCCATTATCTCTTCAGGGTTAAATACAATATCTTTTTTTATTATTTCATTCTTCATATCATTCCAAACAAGTTGGAATGTAGCACAATAACTACTATCAGATGATATTTCATCATCAAATGTTGGTACTACAGCTACACCTTCGGTAACTGGAATACTTTTATTATTTTTTCTTATTCTAAATATATATATTAATGCAAGTGATACTATAGCAAGTACAACAAATACTAGTGTTATAATTTTATTTTTTGTCATTTATTTTTTTCCTTACTCATTAGTAAACTTTAGTAATAGTAGCCTCGCCAATTTTTCTTCTTTTTTCATCATTTAGTCTTAACTCTATTACTTTAGTACCTGCCTTTATTAAAGTAAATGGTTCATCATTTAATTTCATCATATGAATCATCTCTATCACCTTTAATATTATTTTAGCATATATATTTTTATTTGTCTATTAAAAAACATCTCAAAAATAGAGATGTTTTGACATTATGATATTTTAACTATATTTAAATATGCACTTGTATCAGAAGCCGGCGATATAGTAACTGCTGTAGTAGATTCTAATGATAAACCAATTTGATCATCAGCACTAAAAGCATTAATTGTGCTTCCAACAAAATCAGAATCTACATTTGCTGTAACATTCTTACTAATAGTGGTACTTCCAATAGGTGTAGCGTTTTGTTTTACATTTAATGTTATATCTGCATTAACATTAGAACTACCTGAGAAATAGTAATCAACTTTATATACTCCATCAGCAGGAATTGTTAGTTTATTTTGTGTACCAAGTGTTATACCATTAGATGGACCATTACTTCCAAGTGGTACATCTTGAGAAATATTTGCCTCTAAAGTTATAGTATTTTCAGTGGTATCATACTTTCTTCCATAAGTATTAGTCTGCGTAATACCGGCAGCGCCACTTGGACCAGTTGGTCCCATCGGACCTGCTGGGCCTATTGCTCCCGTTGGACCTGCGGGACCTTGAGGTCCGGTTAATCCTTGTGGACCGATTGGGCCTGTAATTCCTGTGTTTCCTCTTGGTATAGTAAAGTTTAAAACAGCATTTTGATTAGTACCAACATTAACTACACTAGCGTTAGTTCCTGGATCACCAGTAGTAGTAGTTCCCACTGTAATAGTGGCGGGTCCTTGAGGTCCTGTCGGCCCCATCGGACCTACAATAACAGGAGTACAATTACATTTTTTACCTGCTTCAAGAATATTTCTTATATTATCAGAGCAATTGTTACTCATTTTGATTCTCCTTTCATTTTATTTTATGAAAGAAGTTAAAACATAATTTTACTATTGACTATAATATGTTATTCTTTAATAGTAAATTATACAGTGCCTATTTTTGTTATAGGCCATAATCTAAATACTGATTTTCCTACTATATCTTTTTCATCAATTAAGCCTATTGATCTACTATCTTTAGATATAGGACGATTATCTCCCAAAACAAGATATTTACCTTCTGGTATACTGCTACAAGTACATATTTCTTCTAAGTTAAAATCTTTAGTATTTAAATGTGTATAGTTTTCTTGAACTAACTTATCATTTACATATAATTTATTATTCTTGTATGAAATATGTTCTCCAGGTAATCCTATTACTCTCTTAATTATTTCTTCTTTATCCTTCTTTATTACTACTACATCAAATCTCTTAATAGTTTTCTCGTTATATTTTATTTTTCTTACTAGTAATAACTCTCCATCATTAAAATTAGGCTTCATTGAACTACCGGATACTATTACTGGAGTTATTATAAAAGTTCTAACTAGTATTACAACTACTACAATAATAACATAAGGATATAATTCTTTAATAATTTTTTTCATCTTTCACCTCAATAATAAAAAGATAGTAGCAAAGCTATTATCTTCTCTCTTTAATATTATATTTTTTCTGTCTATCTCTTAAGAAATATAATTTAGCTCTTCTTACTTTACCTGGTTTAGTAACCTTAATATAAGCAACTTTATTAGAATGAACGTGGAATGTTTTTTCAACACCAATTCCAGAATATTCTCCTCTTACAGTAAAAGTTTCAGATACTCCCTTACCTTTTCTTGCAATTACAGTTCCTTTAAAGTCCTGTACTCTTTCTTTTGACTTACCACCTTTAGTTTCAGTAATAATACATCCAACAGTAACTGAATCTCCTACTCTGAATTCTGGTAAATCTTTTTTCATTTGACTTTGAGTAATCTTGTCAATGATATTCATCGTATATACACTTCCTTTCTTTTTCAGATAATCATTATCCATAATAAGCGGATTATCCCACATCGCTATTAATTTTACCATATAATATATTAAATAGCAACTACTTTTATGAAAAAAAGTAGAAATTCTTCTACTTTAATCGTTTCTTTTTAATACAAAGAATGTTACAACTCCTGCAGTTATTATACCTAAAAATAATATGTATATTAATGAACTTCCAGTTACTACTTGTTCTGGTTCAGGGGTATTTTTAAATACTATCATATTATTTTCAGCTTCTTTTTTATCAAATAGTATTCTTCCATCTTCCGTAACTGTAAATTCTATAACTGCATCACTAAGTTCGTATCCTTTAGGAGCTTCTAATTCTGTTAATATATAACTACCAGGAGCTAAACGGAATCTTTCTTCCTTAGTAGATGAAGTCCATATCAAACTTTTACCGTCTAAGTCTTTTTCTAATTTTCCATCTTTATCAGTTATTTTTAACTTTGCTCCAGGTAACTCTGTTTTTCCATTAATACTTTTTTTAGAAATATATATATATAATGGTTCATTTTCCATTGTTACCTTAGTTACTTCTGTTTTGTTAACTTTTATAGTACCATCTTTTTCTACGATAAACTCTATAGTTTTATCACTTTTTATATAACCAGCTGGAGCTTCTATTTCAGTTAAATAGTAAGTACCTTCTGCTAAATGAAATTTTTCTGCGCTTTCGGTAGTTATCCATTCTAATGATTTGCCGTCTAAATCTATAGTAAGTTTTCCATCTTTATCGGTTATTTTTAATTTAGCACCAACTAGTTCTTTGTCTTTAGTTAATCCTAGCTTTGATATAGTTATATAGAATGGTTCGTTTTTCATTATAACTTTATCTACTACTTTGCCATCTACAGTAACTGTACCATTTGAGTTAACTGTAAAAGTTACCTTGCTACTACTAAGTTTATATCCGGCTGGAGCTATTGTTTCTTCAAGGGTATATGTGCCTGCATCAAGAGATATCTTTTTAATTGTTCCTTCTGATACCCATTTGGTTACTTCAGTATTACCTTTTTTAATTACGAGAGTAGCACCTTTTACTTCTTTACTGCCTGTTATATCTTGTTTTGATATTTTTACTTCCACTTTAGAAGGTTCAGCAGTTAATGGTAAACTTTCTTTAACTTCACTTGGTGTTCCTTTTACAATACTAGTCATCTTTTGAGCTGCTGGCATAGCACTGTTTGTACATTCTTGTACTGTACCACTACCTTTACTTGAAGTACCTGTAGCACTTAATGTTATAGAGGAACTTTTAGTTATATTTTCTGCAGGCACCTTAACATAAATAGTGTCTCCAACTTTAAAGTCTGTACTTCCACTAGTGGCATTAACATTGCTAGTTACAAATGCTCCAGTAACACCGCTTATACTTACACTAACAGCATTTCTTACCCAAGAGCCACTTATTTTTATTGCTCCAGATACATAATAACTTCTATCACTATTAATATTTAGTTTTTTACTACTAGTATCAAGTGAAATACTTGGCGTAGCATTTACTGAATCATTAGCATCATTTATTAATTTAGCGGCCATCTCACTAGTTTTATTACTTGAACCATTGTAATTACCAGTTAACCTACCATTGCTTACATTAAAGTTACTTAAAAAGTCTACAGTATGTGGTGGATATAAAGTTCTATCACCAAAATACCATACAGCAAGTTGTGTAGCATAATAATCATCAAATTTAGTACCACCAGTAGAATAATCATTAGTTCCACCATAACCATTAGCATAAACATAAGCAAGTTGTGCTGCATTTGTTGAAACATTACTACAGCTTGTAAATACAAATTTTACATCCGTTCCACCCTCATAGGCATAATCAACATAAGGTTGGTAGCAGTAGACAACATCCCCATTTGTGGTTACTCTATAATGTGTTTTGTATTTACTAGTAAATAATTCATTACTTGCAATTTCTCTATTATCACTATTACTAAAATCAATTGTAAAGTCTGCCTTAACATTAAATACTCCAATCAAAAATAACATTATAGTAAATACAAACATTTTAAATATATTATTTTTTTTCATTACTTACCTCTCCTATCTATCATAAGTTAATCTTATCATAAAATAATTATTTTTTCAATATACTAAGTATCATTTTCATATAATTTATTATGAAATATATAATTCATAGAGGGATTACTTCTAAAAAGAATAGTGATAATAGTTATATGGCTATTAAAAGGGCTTTATTTGATAAAGAAAGTATAGGTGTAGAATTTGATATTAGACTAACTAAAGATAAAAAAATAGTACTATCTCATGATTCAGTACTAGGTATTAATTATATAGAGAATATGAATTATACGGATATTATTAAACATAAATATTTAACTACTTTAGATAAAATATTAGATATAGATACTGATAAGATATTACTTATCGATATTAAAGTTAACAATAACTATAAATTACTTGGAGATATTCTTTTAGATATATTAAAAAATACTGATAAAAATATTTATTTAATGTCTTTTAATAAAAAGATTATTAAATACCTAAATAAAAAAACTAAGTATAAAAAGGGAATTATATCTTTCTTTTATAGATATAATAAGTATCCTTTAACTATTCTTAATTATAAAACAGTATCTAATAAGAAATTAAAGAGAATTAAAAATAAAGAAATATTCTTTTGGACTTTTAAAAATATATATGAAGCTAATAAACTAAGTAAAAAGATAGATAATAACAGCTTATATTACTATATAATTAATAAAGAGGAATAACATTATTATTCCTCTTTTACTTCTATATAATCTCCTGAATCTAAGTATATTATTCCTTTTTTTCCTTCTAATCTTGAATATATACTATTGTATTTATTTATCTTGGTTACTTTACCTAGTGTTATATATACTTGGTTACCATCATTCATATATAGAGTAAATCTTTCACTATCTACATCATTAGGAGTATATTCTATTTGTGATATTTTTAATAGTATATCATCATCTATCTTACTAATACTCTTGGTATATTTTTCTTTAATACTAGAAATATCAGATATTAATATTGGTATATTATAAATATTATAAGTATTTTCTATCTCGGTATTATTATCTAAGAGTAGTTTATCATTATATAGAGATATTACTTTATATTCTGTAATATAGATATATATTTTACTTAATAATTTCTTTTCTACTTTTACTTCTTTGATATAATTGTTTCTTTTTAATCTTGTTATTATATCTTTCTTTGATGTGTCTATAAATGATGGATAGTTATCTATACCAGCAGTACTTATTATTTCTTTATCTGGTACTATGTTATTACCTATTATATAGATGTTTGTTATGGGTATTTTTTTTACTAGGTAAAAGATTCCTCCTAGAAGGCCTAAGAATATTAGACAAAAGAATATTCTTTTTAGTTTTAATTTTCTTTTTTTTACTTTAACTTTTACCTTAGCCTTTTTACCCATTTTTATCACCTTATTATTTCTTGCTCTAATATTAAATCTATATTATATATTTCTTTTATTTTTTTCTTTGTATAATCTATTAATTCTAAGATATCTTCATAGGTAGTATCGCCAGTATTTACTATAAAATTAGCATGCTTGGTACTTATCTCAGCACCACCTATTTTATATCCTTTTAGACCAGCATCTTCGATTAATTTACCTGCGGATAATCCTTCAGGATTTCTAAAGACACTACCCGCAGATGGTTTGTCTAGAGGCTGCGTATCTATTCTTCTCTTTTTTCTACTAGTCATTGTTTCTTTTATTTTGTCTTTATCTAAATAACTCATTTCTAATGTTACTTCAGTACATATATAGTCTTTATGTTCTTTTAGAAAAGAATTACGATATGAATAATTTAAATCTTTATTTGTTAGTCTAATTACTTCTAGTTCTGGAGTTACTACCTTTACTTCTTTTACTATACTAGCCATATCTTCTTTATAGGCGCCAGCATTCATCGCAGTACTTGCTCCGACCATTCCAGGTATTCCTCCTGCAAAAGCTAGACCATTTAAATTATTATTCATACATAAATTAGCTAGATATATTAAACTTACTCCTGCTTCAGCAGTTACTATATTTTCTTTTATTTTGATATTATTTAGTTTATCTAATTTTATTACAACATCAAAGTATGGTTTTGCTAGTATTATATTAGATCCTCCTCCTAATATGAAATAATTTATATTATTTTCTTTTAAATACTTTAATAAATCTATTAATTCTTTAGTATTACCTGGATATATTAAATATCCACATTTAACATCTAATCTATAAGTATTATATTTTTTTAATGATATATCTTTATAATATTCATAGTTTTTAATAAAATTTTCGTTCATCTAATATCAAATCCTTTAGTATATTATATATTCTTTCACCACTATCTTTGATACCTAATTTCTTTAAATTACTTTTCATTTCTTTTAGTTTATCTTCATCATTTATTGTTTTATCTATTAAGTTTATTAGTGATGTATCTGTTAAATCTTTTTCTTCTAGTATTAAACCAGCATTATTGTCTACTAAATCCATAGCATTTTTATACTGATGGTTATTGGTTACATATGGGCTTGGTATAAAGATAGAAGGTACTTCTAAAGCAGTTATTTCACTCATAGTAGAGGCTCCTGCTCTTGTAACCATTAAGTCGGTTATTTTCATAACTGAAGGCATTTCATAGATAAATGGTAATACTTTGACATTACTTGGTACTCTTTTATCTTTTACTCTTTCATAATAACTATTACCTGTAACTATTATTACACTATAGTTTTTACTTCTGAATTTATCTATAAAACTAAATATTTTATCATTAATAGTTTTACTACCAAGAGAACCCATAACTATTAATACTAGTTTTTTATCTTTGGTTATACCTAGTTTTTCTTTAGTAGTTTTCTTTATACTTAGGGCTTTTTCACTACATGGATTACCTGTTAATATAGCTTTTCCTTTAGGAAAATCTTTGATAGTACTTTCAAATGATACTCCTATTTTATCTGTATATCTAGCTAAAAATTTATTGGCTAATCCTACTACACTATTTTGTTCATGAATGAATGTTTTTTTACCTAACTTTTTAGCGGCATATATAACAGGAGCAGTAACATAACCTCCACAACCTATTACTATATCTGGATCAAAATCTTTTATTATTATTTTACATCTTTTAATGGCATTAATAAAATTAGTTATTGTTTTAAAGTTATCTAATGTTAATTTTCTTTTGAATCCTGTTACTTCTATACCTTCATATCTATACCCCATACTTGGTATTAAATCTTTTTCCATTCTATTAGTAGTACCTATATATAGGAACTCACTATTTGGTTCCATTTCTTTTATTTTATTTATAATTGCTAAGGCTGGATATATATGTCCTCCAGTTCCACCAGCAGATATAACTACTCTCACTTTATCACTCTCCTAATACATTTTATCATATTTATTAAAAAAAAGATATATTTATACTTAAATATACACTTTTTCTATTATTTTATTCACTAAAAGTCTAGGTCTTTTAGTGTTGTTATTAGCCTATAGTCTAATAACAATGTATCTACATACCTATTATATATAAGCCATAAATATATACTAAAAGAAAGATATTAGTTATATCTTTCTTTAATTATTACTTTTATATGTTAAATATCCTGTAGTATAATTAGCCATAGATATATCTGTTTTTGTACTATTGAAGGGTGCTGCACCTACTAGTGAAGTACAATTATAAAACATCGAATCACCATTTGTAACACTTGTGACATTCCATATATTTGATATATATATTGTTTTTAATGAACTACAATTTCCAAACATACTAGTCATATTAGTTACCTTTGATGTATCAAATGAAGTTAAATCTAAACTTTTCAATGATTTACAATCTCTAAACATATAAAACATATTAGTAACATTACTTGTATTAAAGTTTGATAAATCTAATTGAGTTAATAAAGTACAATTATTAAACATCATATTCATATTAGTTACTTTACTAGTATTAAAGTTTGATAAATCTAAATTAGTTAATGATTTGCAGTTTCTAAACATCTGGTTCATAGTGGTAACATTACTTGTATCAAAACCAGATAAATCTAAACTTGTTAGAGAACTGCAACCATAAAACATACTATTCATAGTTGTTACTTTACTTGTATCAAAATTAGATAAATCTAAAGTGGTTAGATTGGAGCATCCTTGAAACATATAACTCATATTTGTTACATTACTTGTATTAAAACCTGTTATATTTAAATTAGTTAATTTTTTACATTCTCTAAACATCTGGTTCATATTAGTTACTTTACTAGTATTAAAGTTTGATAAATCTAAAGTGGTTAGACTACCGCAGCCATAAAACATCCAACTCATATCATTTACTTTACTAGTATTAAAACTTGTTAGATTTAAACTTGTTAGATTAGTACACGTATCAAACATTGATGCCATTGCTGTTACATTACTAGTATCAAAATTAGATAGGTCTAAAGTGGTTAGGCTAGAGCACCCATTAAACATATTACTCATTGTTTTTACTTTTGAAGTATTAAAAGAACTTACATTTAATTTCTTTAATGACTTACAATTTCTAAACATTCCTCCATAACTATATGAATAAGGATTACCCATTGATGTTACATTTGATGTATCAAAATTAGATAAATCTAATTCTGTTATATTAGAACATTCTGCGAACATATTATTCATATCTGTTACTTTACTAGTATTGAATGTTTTTAAATCTAAAGTAGGTAGACTAGAGCATCCCCAGAACATACCATTCATATTAGTAACATTGCTTGTATCAAAGTTAGACAAATCTATTGATTTTAAACCCGAACTCATATAAAACATCTTAGACATATTAGTTATGTATGAAGTATCTAGTTTTGATAAGTCTAACTTTTCTATATTAGTTAGATAAGCAAACATACCTGAAGCATTAGTACCTGTTTGTAATACTCCATTTTCTCCACCTATCCACATATCATACATTGTTTTTGTACTTCCATCACTTGATGTTACTTCTTTTGGTGTATACCATAACATTACTGTTCCATCTTTATTTTGTGATATATCTTTTGATACTACTCCTGGTGTATCTGGTACTGTGTTATCTTCAGCAATAGTAAGTGATTGTATTTCTTCTCTCATTACTTCAGTATTAAAGAACTTTGATGTACTTCCTGTAGCACTATCTGGAGTAGTTATTACATTTTCTTTATATATTGCTCCTTCTCCTGAACCCCATAATTTAAATAGGAAGTTTTTTCCTGCCATTGTACCTGGATTATCAACATTACCATCTATATAAATATATAATGTATATGTATCTTTACTTGTATTTAATATTTGATTAGATAAAAGTGTTATTGTATCTCCTTCTTTTTTATTAGCAAAGTTACCACTTGCTATAGCCATAGTTTCACTATTTTTATATAATTCATATTTAAATGAAGAATCAGATAATTCTGTAGGAAATGTAGTTAATTCTAAATATAGATTCATAGTTACATCTCTATTACAAGTACTATTCTTTTTTACTTCAATATCTTTGATAGTTCCTTCTTCTTTAGTTAATACTGGTATCATATCTACTCCATTTATCGTAGAACCTCCTGCAAAGGTAACTGTAGGAGTACAAACTTCAGTATTAACTATAGCGTTAGTGTTACTAGACCATATATAATAGGCTAATGTTCCTCCTACTGATAAGATTAAAATACTTACTCCAATTATTATATATAATTTGTATTTTTTTAAATATTCTTTCATAATGACTCCTTATTTACTATCTATAAAGATTTTATCATAAATATATTTATTTAACAATATTAATTATTTATTTTTTCTAAGAATTCTTCTTCATTCCATATAGGAATATTTAATGATAAAGCCTTATCATACTTACTACCTGGAGAATCTCCTACTACTACTACTGAAGTTTTAGAACTTACTGAAGATGATACTTTACCACCTAGATCTTCAATTATTTTACTAGCTTCATCTCTAGTTATATTGATTAAACTACCGGTTAGAACAAAAGTTTTATTTTTAAATTCTTCTTTTTCTTCATATTCAGTATTATTTATATAGGTTGTATTTACTCCATATTCTTTTAATTTATTTATTATTTTTTTATTATTTATATCATTAAAATATTCTTTTATACTTGTGGCTATTATACTACCTATATCATTAATATTTGTTAGTTCTTCAGTACTAGCAGTCATTAAATTATCTAATGTTTTATAGTATCTTGCTAATACTTTAGCAGTCTTTGTTCCTACATTTCTAATACCTAGTCCATATAATAATCTTTCTAATGAATTTGATTTACTTTTTTCTATTGCTGTTTTTAAATTATTTATTTTCTTGGTACCATAACCTTCTAGATTCATTAATTCATCTTCATATTTATTTATATCATATATATCGGTTACATCAGTAATAAAGCCTTCATTATATAGATCTTCAATTACTGACTCACCCATTCCATCTATATTCATAGCTTCTCTTTCAGCAAAATGAATTATGTTTTCTATCTTTCTCGCAGGACATAAATTATTAGGACAATAATAGTCTGCTTCTTTTTCTTTTCTTACTAATCTAGTATTACATATAGGACAGTTTTCTATCATAGTAAATTCTCTCTCAGTACCATTTCTTCTTTCTTTTAATACTCTTACTACTTCTGGAATTACATCTCCGGCTTTACGAATAGATATAGTATCTCCTACTCTTACATCTTTAGCTATGCAGTAGTCTTCGTTATGTAGAGTTGCTTTGGATATTAATGATCCTGCTACATGGACTGGTGAGAAAATGGCATTAGGAGTTATTTTGCCTGTTCTTCCTACCGTAAACTTTATTTCTTTTAATGTTGTTAATACTTCTTCTGCCGGAAATTTATAGGCTATACCCCATCTTGGTACTCTAGCGGTATATCCTAGTTCTTCTTCATCATCTAAGTTATTTACTTTTAATACTACACCATCTATTTCATATGGTAAGTCTTTTCTAATACTTGCTAATTTTTCAATATCTTTAATTATTTCATCTACACTACTTGCAGTAGTATTTAATTTATAATTGGTAACAAAACCTAGTTCTTTTAGATAGTCTAATGATTCTGACTGCTCTTTTATACCATAATCTCTAGGATTTGGTATAAAATAAGCCATAAAATCTAAGCCTCTTTTAGCGGTTATCTTACTATCTAATTGTCTTACTGATCCAGCCGCTGCATTTCTTGGATTAGCAAATAATGGTTCATTATTTAATTCTCTTTCCATATTTGCTTTAGCAAATGAGGCTTTACTCATATAGATTTCTCCACGTACTTCTATATCAATTGGTTTAGTTAGTCTAAGTGGTATTGATTTTATAGTTTTAGCATTTAACGTAATATTTTCTCCCACTACACCATTACCACGGGTAGCCACTCTTACAAGTAGGCCTTTTTCATAGATAAGTGAACCTGATAGACCATCCATTTTAGGTTCTACTGTATAAGTTGGATACTTAATAGTTTTTCTAATTCTTTCATCAAAGGCTCTTATTTCATCTTCGTTAAATATATCATCAAATGATAGCATTGGAGTCTTATGAGTAACCTTCTCAAACTTACTTATTGCCTCTCCTCCTACTCTTAGTGTAGGAGAATCTTCTCTTTTTAATTCTGGATACTTTTCTTCTAGTCTTAGTAATTCGCTATAATAATCATCATACTCCTGATCTGTAATAGAGGGACTATCTAAAACATAGTATTCATGACTTGCTTTATTTAATATGTTTACTAATTCTTCTATTCTTTTTTTTATGTTATCATTCATTTAATATCACCATGATAAGTATACCATAAAAAAGAAAAGAAGAAAAGTAATTACTTAACTTCTTATACTAACTTTTTAATAATTAATATTCTAAATCATCAAATGACATTTGTCCTTCTAATTCATAATTCTTTTTCTTTAGCGTTCTAATTTTAGGTTTAGGTGTTTTTAAACTATTTAACATTTTTATTCTATTTTCTTCTTTTTCTTTACTAGATATATTTATTTCTTTACGAATGCTATTTATTTCGTATGTAAAACAAAACATAGCTAGATCATGTAATGATTTATATTTTAATGAACAATTACCTGTTTTATAATCAGTCGCATATACTTCATTAAATACAAAACTTGTTAATGTTTCTTGCATTGTAAATTCATGTTCATTCTTTGTTTCTAATATATATCTAATACGACATATATTTTCATTATTGCAATAACTGTTTCTATAAAAACTTGTTAATTTATTTAAGAAATCTCTATCACTACTTTTACTTAATACGAAGTATCTTAGAAAATCAACATTAAAATATTTAGCAGCATCTTTATAAACTAAATCGTATCTTACTTTTGATAATTTATCTTTATCTTTATAACGTATTTCAATATCTTTAGTTACATCACATTCTTCAATTATACCTTCTTGTAATAAAGCTCTTTTTAGTACAATTTCATTGCTAAAGCAAGATGTAAAGTAGTCTATTTCTTCAAGTGAGTATGAAGTTTTCTCTCTAAATTTGGATATCTTCTTAAATTCTGGTAAACTAGAAATATCTAATTTACTATATTCTTTATTCTTTTTAATGGTTAAATAATACGCCATACTTACCTCCCAATAATGAGATTATTATATACAATTGTTTGTTTTTTGTCAAGAAAAAGATACTATTTATAATTTTCTACTCGGTTGCCTTGCTTTTTTTTAAAAAATATAATATAATGTATATGAAAGAGAAATTAGTCATAATAAAAATGGCTAACACCTATTTGCGAGGTGTTCTCTTCAAACGTTTGTTATCAGAGTGACCCCCTGAGGCGCTCTGATTTTTCAATCTATTTTCTATGGTTACCTAGCACTATTACTGCTATGGTAACAAGAATAGTTAAAGCATATGCTATAACTAATTCCATTTACTAATAACCTCCTCCCCCTAAGGTTAAGAAATTACTTTCTATCATAAAATCACCTCTCCTTCCAAAGTAAAAACCTTAGAAAAAGAAGAGAACACCATAAGTATTAACCACGCAAACATTATATACTAATTTGAATATCGTAGTCAAGGAAAATATGACTATTTTTTTAATATCTTTGTAAAGCTTTTATTTATAAGTGTTTATGAGAATTTTATATACCAAACAATCGTATTATGAAATGGTAATTTCACTTATTTGCTTGCCTTTTTATTAAAAATAGAATATAATGTATATGAAAGAGAAATTAGCCATAATAAAAATGGCTAACACCTATTTTCGAGGTGTTCTCTTCATTGTTTTTGGCAAATCGGAGCTACCCCCTGAGGTGCCCCGATTTTTTATCTATTTTCTATGGTTACCTAGCACTATTACTGCTATGGTAACAAGAATAGTTAAAGCATATGCTATAACTAATTCCATTTACTAATAACCTCCTCCCCCTAAGGTTAAGAAATTACTTTCTATCATAAAATCACCTCTCCTTCCAAAGTAAAAACCTTAGAAAAAGAAGAGAACACCATAAGTATTAACCACGCAAACATTATATATCAGTTTAAATATTATAGTCAAGGAAAATATGACTATTTTTTTAATATCTTTGTAAAGCTTTTATTTATAAGTGTTTATGAGAATTTTGTATATAATACAAATGTATACAAATAATAAATATTTTAAACAAAGACCTTAGGCTTTGTTTAACAGTGAGAGACTATAGGCTCGAACTGAATAAGAAAAAAGATAATCAAATTAATGATTACCTTATTACTATATTAACTATTCTACCCGGAATAGTTATTATTTTTACTACTTCTTTACCTTCTAACCACTTTTTAATAATGTCACTATTTAAAGCCTCTTTTTCTAAGTCTTCTTTAGAAATATCTTTAAATACTTTAACAGTATCTCTTACTTTACCATTAACTTGAATGGCTATTTCAATGGTATCTTCAGTAGTCTTAGATTCATCATAAGTAGGCCATGGTTCATAAGTTATAGTATTATTATGTCCTAACATACTCCATAGTTCTTCTCCTAGATGAGGACATAATGGACTAAGTATTTTAACAAAACCTTCAGCATATTCAGTAGGTAAATAACCTTCTTTATATACAGCATTAATAAAGATCATCATTTGACTAATTGCCGTATTAAAGTTAAGTGTTTCATAGTCATTAGTTACTTTCTTTATAGTTTGATGATATATCTTTTCAAGATTTTTATTTTCTTTATCAAGAACTTTGTTTTCTTCAAATAATCTATATATTCTATCAAGGAATTTCTTTGAAGCATCTATACCAGCATTACTCCATGGTTTATCTGCTTCAAGTGGTCCCATAAACATTTCATATAATCTTAGAGCATCTGCTCCATGAGATACTACTATATCTGATGGATTTACAACATACTCTGGATATCTCTTACCCATCTTAATATTGTTTTCTCCTAGTATCATACCTTGGTGAACTAGTTTTTTAAATGGTTCTGGTACTGGTGATATGCCTTTATCATATAGATAATTACACCACATTCTAGAGTATAATAAGTGACCAACAGCGTGTTCTGGCCCTCCGACATATAGATCTACTGGCATCCAGTGTTTTAATAATTCTGGTTCTCCTATCTCGTTATCATTATGTGGATCGATATATCTTAAATAATACCAAGAAGAGCCTGCGGCTCCTGGCATAGTGGAAGTTTCTCTTTTACCCTTCATACCATCTATTACTACATTTTTCCATTTAGTAGCATTCTCTAATGGTGCCATACCATTCTTACCTTTATAGTCATCCATTATTGGAAGAGTAAGTGGTAACTCTTCATCTGGTACTAATTTGATAGTACCGTCTTCCATATGAATTACTGGTACTGGCTCACCCCAATATCTTTGACGAGCAAATATCCATTCTCTTATTTTATAGTTAACTTTCTTAGTACCTAATTTATTTTCTTCAAGATATTCTATCATCTTTTTGATAGAGTCTTCTTTATTTAAACCATTTAAGAACCCGCTATTGATGTGAAGCCCATCTCCTGTATAAGCTTCTTTAGCGATATCGCCGCCTTCAATTACTGGTATGATATCTAGATTAAATTTCTTAGCAAATTCATAGTCTCTTTCATCGTGAGCAGGTACTGCCATAATGGCTCCATTAGCATAACTTGCTAGAACATAATCACTTATCCAGATAGGTATCTTTTTGTTATTTACTGGATTAATAGCATAAGCTCCGGTGAATACACCTGTTTTTTCTTTACTAGCATTTGTTCTTTCTAGTTCTGACTTAGAGGCTGATAACTTGATATAATCCTCTACTACATCTTTATATTCAGGAGTTGTTATTTCTTTTACTAGACTATGTTCAGGAGCAAGCACACAGTAGGTAGCACCAAACAAGGTATCACATCTTGTAGTGAATACTGTGAATTCTTTATCGGTACCATCTACTTTGAAAGTAATATTAGCACCATAACTCTTACCTATCCAGTTTCTTTGGATTTCTTTAGTGGATTCTGGCCAATCTAAATTATCTAGGTTATTTAGAAGTCTATCGGCAAACTTAGGTATATCCATAGACCACTGTTTCATATTCTTTCGAACTACTGGATAGCCTCCTCTTTCACTCTTACCGTCTATTACTTCATCGTTAGATAGTACTGTTCCTAATTCTTCACACCAGTTAACGGGCATATCAATATATTTAGCATAGCCATCCATATATAGTCTTTTAAATATCCACTGGGTCCATTTATAATAAGATGGATCTGCTGTTGATATTTCTCTATCCCAATCATAAGAGAAACCTAATTCTTTTAATTGTTTTTTGAATACTTTAATATTTGACTCGGTGAAGCCGCTTGGATGATTTCCTGTTTTAACGGCATATTGTTCTGCGGGTAGGCCAAAGGCATCCCAACCCATTGGATGTAAAACATTATAGCCTTGCATTCTCTTCATTCTTGCTACTATGTCAGTAGCAGTATACCCTTCGGGATGGCCAACATGAAGACCTACTCCTGATGGATATGGAAACATATCTAGAGCATAATACTTTGGTTTACTAAAGTCTTTTGTATCGGTCTTAAATGTTTTATTTTCTTCCCAATAATCTTGCCATTTCTTTTCTGTCTTTCTAAAATTATACATTTTTGTTACCTCTTTTCTTTGCTGTATTAGTCTTTTTTGGGACATTTTTATCTTTAGGAGTATCTTTTACTTTAATAGCCTTTTTAGGAGTACTTACCATACCATGTTTTTGATAGTATCTACCAAGTAGACCATATAGAATAATTATTAGTAGTATTATTATAAATATACCTACGATTAATTGCCACATCCATTTATCTAATAATTTAGATATTATTATATATGTTGTATCTATAATAAAGGTATTAACAAAAGCCGTAGCATAAATAAATTTCTTATAGTTTATTTTACTTTGATCTAATCGGTAGAGGCTAACTAAGTAATAGAATTCTACGGGTACTTTATTGGGATTATATTTAGTTTTCTTTCTTACAAAGATTAACCAATATAATATAAATACTCCAATATATACAATTAAGAATTCTAATAATATTTTTAGTATATCTTTCATAAATGCCTCCTTATATATCTATGTATTATACTATGATTTTTCTATATATTCAAGTAGATTTATAAATACATTTATATATTTTTTATCTAAACCTTTTCTTTTTAGTTTTCTTATTTTTATTCTTTTCTTTCTTATTTCTAAATCACTAAATAGTATCTTATCTAATTCTTCTTTTAAGTTTGTTCTTATTTCTAGATCAAATAAGATATTTTTTATTTCTTCATTTATTATTACATCTGATCCTACAAGTATATTAGTACCTTTGATATTTACTTTGATTTCTCTACCTACGATAGCATTATCTATTTTTATGATAAAGTCATCTCTATCATAATAAGTGCTATAACTTATTGTTTTATCTTCAATATTTACTTCAGTTATATTTCTAGTATTTTTAAATCTAAGTAAGTATGTTCTTCTGGATAATAAGTTCTTACCTTCTTCTCTTGAGATAATAAATGTATAATTATCTAATTCATACTGATAATTAAACTTAGTTATCATGTATAAGCCTTTTTTATAGTTATTAGAATAGCCATCATCTTCGTAGAAGGAATACTCACCATTATCTAGTGGATATATATTTAGTTCTAATATACTTGGTATATCTTCTTTAATATTTATACTTGTTGGTATGATAGAACCGGCTTTAACAAATACAGGATAGTCTTCATCACGATAGAAGTTATTATAGTATTTATTACCAGTATATTTTTTACCATTTAGGTAATCAAACCATATACCATTTGGTACATATATTTTCTTTATAGATCTTTTGATAACACTATTTTTTCTTTCAGTAATTGGGGCTATAAAGAAGTTTCTACAGAAGAAGTATTCATTCTTATATAGTGGTTCATCTATTATCTTAGGATAATCTATATAGAATGGTTTTACTAGTCCATGCCCAGTTTTATGATAGTTATAACTTTCACTATATAGATATGGTATTAGTTTATATCTTAAATTCATATAGTATATTATATTATTTCTAATGATACTATTCCATTTCCATGGTTCTCTTTTATAGTATACTCCGCCTTCACTAGCTAAGAGAAATATTGGTGAGAAACAAGAGAACTCAATATACCTTAAGTATAATTCGTCTTCTTCAATACCACCGTGGTAACCCCCAATGGGATGGGCTATAAAGGATAAGCCCATGTTATATCCTTGAGAATTATATCTTGGTAATAAATTTAATGTTGTCCAGTTTACTAAGGTTTTACCACTCCAAATAATAGGATATCTATGCATAGCTATATTAGCATTTCTAGATAGTGTTAATCCTCTTATATTTTTTATATTACTTAGTCCATGGTGATAGTGGTCTATCTTCCATAAATTTATTCTATCTAATGGATTATTATAATCAATACTATATACTGATACTCCAAGATTATTTAAGTTATTTATAAATATATTAAAATATATACCTATCTTATCATTAGATAATGGGATAAAATTTACTTTATCTAGATTAGTATAATTACTTATACAGTTATATTCATTAGTACCTTTATTTATATAACTAGTGGGATTAATTGTTACTCCTAGTTTTATATTATTGTTATTTAAATAACTACTTATATATTTTAAATCTATACTTGGTATTAATGTACTTCCATTATGCCAATAGTCTCCAAGTAGAAATACTGATATTGGAATATTATTTATATTGAATTTATTTACTAAATTAACTATATCACTAGTACTATAGTTATCGTTCTTATACCATATAGCTCCAAGAGCATATCTTGGTATTAGATTAGGATAACCTGTTAAAGTGAAATAATCTGTTAGACAGCCTTCAAAATCATTATTATACATAATTAGATATAAATCTTTTATATCCTTAGGTCTTTCTATGAAATTATCGTTTTCATCTAATACTAGAGACCCAGAATCATCTATTAGACATATTCCGTCTAAGGAATATAATCCTTTATCTAATATTATTTTATCTTTGATACTATCTATTGAATAATTAATGGCTCGCATATTTCTTATTTCTTTGCTACCTGCCTGCCATTCTTTATTGGTACCATTTATTACTGCTTTTATATTACTACCAAAAGTAGTTGATTTGAAATCACTATCTTTTACATAAGATAAAGTAAATATACCAGTATCTATTTGAATAAGAGTATTACTTTCAGTAATAGAATATGGTACTTTAGGGAAAGATCTATTTATTACTAAAGAAGTTGGTCTATCTTCAAATACACCATTAATACTATATTCTAATCTTATCATTCTAGGAGTTAATATTGTAAATCTATATTTATTACCTATAATATAAGATTCTTTATCACTAATTAATTTATTTTTACTATCTATATAGTAATTACTTACATTAGTCATAATATTCTTTCCTTTCTATTCTTTTTATCTACATATCTATTTTACTTTATAAGGCACCAAACTAGTGTTAATACCAAAATTTATTTTTCATTTTTCGCCTTTCCATGAATACTTATCTTCTCTTGGCGACTTTCGCCGCCCTTGCCCCTAACAGACTTCACCTGTTTGAGGGGTCCCTTACCAAGTTCTTCCTACCAAAGTTATCGCAAATTAACTGCTTACGCACTTAATTTGTACGGATTACTACTTGAGCCATCTCCTGACTCTATTCCCAGTTTAGAACTTAGAGAAAGGACTGGCACGGCCCCACGCGCAGCACCCGTAAAGTACTCGCCCACATTGCCTTGCGAATACCACGCAACGTACGAGTAGCTGGAATCAGGGGTTAATAGCCATCCATGATTGCTTCCATTATCTGTTATAATTGCTTTCATCCAGTTGTTTGAGGTACAAGTACTATTATCGTAATTTGCCAATGTCTGTTTGCACTGATTTAAATCTGCCGCATAACCATAATCGCTTGGATATGCTAAGGCTATTTTTCCTGTCCATGTTGTTGGTCTACCTGTATATACTGTTGTTCCTCTTTCATATTCATATATTTCATTTGGATATACTCCAGTATCATTCCATCCCCCTAGATTATATGTTGTCTCTGCAATCATATTTCTTGTTTCATCATTTTTTATTCCTGTACTTGTAAAATCGCAGGCGGAGTAATTAACACCTTCATCAGTAAAACACATTCCTGATGCACTATTGTAATATAAACTATATCCTAAATAATTGCCTTCAGAATCTTTATCATTGTTATCGTTTATATAATAATCATCTGGATTAAGTAGTTTCATTAATCTTGCTGTAGTCCAGTCATTTTTACCACGATCATCTTCTGCTCCAGTACTAATATTCTTGTTATCCCAAGAATATGTTCCTATTTGACTACCTTTTATTAGTTTTAATTTACCATCAAATACTCCTATTATTCGCCATGTTTCACATGTACTAGATGTTTGATTACTATAGTCAGAACAATTAAAATATATATAGTTATTAGGATTTGCTCCATAATATCTTATATTACCGCCATCTAAATCAGTTGTAGTACCACCCAGTCTATCATTCATTAATGATACTGATGGTGCTGTATTATATGTAATACTATTATTTGTTGCTGTTACCTTTGCTGCACTAGTATATAAACTAATAATAGTGTCTGCTGCTGGTTCTTTTTGAAGACTAGCAGTACAATCTACTGATATACTAAGAGATTCATTAGATATATTACCTAGTTCTTCACTATTATCAAGCCATACATATACTGTATATATTTGCTTAGTTTGTTCTAGATATAGATTTTTTAATATTGTTACTTTTGAACCGGATGTAGTACCTTTTAAGGATCCTGTACTAAGTACATTACCATTATTTACTACAGCATATTTAAGCGCAGCACTATTTTTTAAATTAGTACCTATAGTATTAACAGTTAAATCTATTTTACCGTATATATCATAAGAGTCATCCTTCTTCCAAAATTCAATATCGCTACTTGCTCCACCTTCATAAGAAGTACTAGGATTTAAAGTAGCGGCAGTTATATCAGTACCTTTAACATAATTAATATAATATGCTAGTCCATGTGTTGTTGTATTTACTCCAATATTTTTAGATAACTGAGCTTTATATAAAGCATAAGTACCACTTACTATTATTGTTATCACTAATACACTTAAAGAAATTATCATAAATAGTTTACTCTTTTTCACAATATTCACCTTACTTTTCTACTAATACAATGATATCATAATATAAAAAAAAGTGCAATAAACTCACACTTTTTTCTTGAGTATTTTTTTGATTATGTAAAATAATATTGTAATAAATGTATAGAATATTATTACTAAGATACTTCCTATTATACTGGTATTTTCTACTCTTACTATTAAGGTTAATAATACTAATATTAAGCATAATATTATATTTTCGTAAATAATATTTAAAATATTACTAAAATTATTTAAAATGCTTATTTTTAACTTTTTATTTATAAATATAATACTAATAATTGTACTAGTAGCCATACCTATTATTATAGATAATACACTACCAAAATATAGACTACTACCCATACGATAACTGGCATTAATAAGTGGTATTTCAAATACTAGTTTAATTATTAATCCACTTAATAAGGATATTTTATTTATTTTACTACTGGTAACTTTTATACTTATATCCATTACATAATTATATAATGTATAAAAGAATATTAATACTACTAAATCAAACAGAAAATTATTATTACTAAATAGTATTTTACAAATAGGACCTGATATTATCATTAATAATATTGTTATTGTAATCAAATAATTAGATACTTTAATTATTTGATTACTAAAATTATCGCTATTTACTTCAAGATGTTTTTTTAATATATAACTAATATATTTTATAAAGTATATTCCATAGAAGTATACATTAACTATAATTATACTTGTATTTTCATAACTATAATTATATTTATTAATTAAAGTATAATATAGTATTATTATTGATGTATATATATAGCCTTCTTTAATAAGATTATATATAGTTATACTTTTATTAATATCTAATATACTTCTTATTATTTCTTTATAATTATATTTTTCTCTTACTTTTACTTTATTTTTTCTTAATATAAAGATATATAGTAATAACATTATTATAATAAATATCATTATATTTACTGAGTATAACAGTAATACTTTAATATAATCATCTAATTTAAATACTTGATATAAAAGAATACTTGATATACTAGTTATTAATAATAGTAATAATAAATATATATTTAATAGTTTATTACCCAGTTTTTTATATTTTGTATATTCTAGAAATATACTTGTTATTTTAATTATAATTATAGTTAAAGTAAATAATACTCCAAGTACATTTATTATATTTAATCCTTTAATAGACATAACACTACCTATTAAGAATGATAATGCACTAAATACTATAAATAATAAACTAATAAATATAATTGTTATTTTATATATTTTATATTTATTTTTATACTTTTCTAATGTACTTTTTATATTTAATTCTGAAAATATATTATATAGTAATATACTTAGACTAGAGCTTAATACTAAATTTAATATATTACTATTCTTAGTAATGTAGTTTAATAGTACTAAAAATAACATAAATAGTAAATATATAATATTAATTTTCTTTTTCATTACTCACCTACAATTAAATTATATATTAAATATTAAATTTTTGCAATTTTTTTTAAAAAATGGTTGCTATTTTTTTAATGTTGTTGTATAATCTATATTGACTGATGTCTTGGTAGCTCAGCTGGATAGAGCAATCGCCTTCTAAGCGATCGGTCTGGAGTTCGAATCTCCACCAGGACACCACTTTAAATATTAAAGCCTTATAAAATAAGGCTTTTTTATTTTACTTTTCACCTATTTTGGAGTAATTAAAAAATACTAGAGTTTATTATTCTAGTATTTTTTTTAATTAGTTTGAACAGCAGTCACATTAGCTTTAACAATAATATTTTTACTATCAATATCATCATTAGCCTTATTTCCATCTATATAAAATATTATTAGATAATCTTGTCTTGTACCGTCATCAGCAAGTGCTTTTTCATAGACAGTTCTACTACCAGAACTTGGAATAGTATCTGTAGCTAAAATATCAAAAGTCATATTTTCTAGCGTTCTTGCATCAACTCCAGAAAATAGGGATGCATCATAACTTGCTACTACATAATTTAGTGCTCCAGAACAACTACCCGAAGCATTATATATGCTTGGTATTAAATCTGCATTTAATTGAATGGATAATTTGGCTTTTACTTTTGTGCATTTTGGATCTTTGCTAGCACTTAAATTAGTTACAGCCATTCCTCTTTTTATTGTAATCTTATTATTAGATATTAATTTATTAGCATCTACAAGTAGCATATCATCAGTAACTAAATTACCTTCGGTATAATTAATATTAAAACAAGCTGTATTACCACTTATATTTATTCTACTACTTTCCCAAGTAAACCAAGCAAAAGTAAATCCTGCGATTAATATAACAAATAGTACTATACCAATAATAGTTCCAATTATTTTAATTTTTTTATTTTCCTTCATAGATATCTCCTACTCTTTCTATTTAAGTATATCATTTTGAAGTTTATTAGTCAATTGAAAGAAAATATTTTTTATTTCAAATCACTTAATGTTAAAGCATATACCTCATTATTATTAACATAAAAAGATACTGTTTCTAAATTATTATATATATCATTCATAGAAAGTCCTATTGTGTATATAACTTCTTCAAGTATTTTGTTACTATCTGGATCACTTAATAATAGTTCATTGAAATTTAATTTTAAATTATTACCTTCTAATTCATAGTCATTTAATACTACACCGGCATTTAAATGACTCATTAAATTTGTTTCATATATTGGAGAACTACTTAATTCTTTAATTATTACTTTTACCGGTTCTATTTCCTCTTTATTTATATATTTAGTTACTGGTACATAATAATTACTATCGTTATATTTATTTACATAATATACCGTATATGAATCAATATTATTAATCGTTGTTAATTCATATTCTTTATTTATACCATAACTTCTATCTAATACTGAAGGAATTATTTTTTTGCTATGTGGAAGATTTGTTAATATATTTCCTTCTACTTTAATTATTATTTTATCTATACCTTTGATACTAGTTAAAGTATAAATTATTGATTCAATCATCTTTTCTTCTTCTACTTCTGATACATCAAGAAATTCTTTAGAAAAATCTATTGTTAATACTTTATCTTTTAATTCTATATTAAGTATACTAGTATCTGGTGGTATAATACTCCTGAAGCCATTAGGAATAATATTTGATTTTTTTCCTCCAATAGTAAGACTATCTAATAGATCTTTAGCTTTATCTATATCATTACAATTACAACTAACAATATTTGTTCTTGCTACATAATCATTTTTATCTATTAAATATATTGTGTCAGTAATATTATTATAAGTATATTCAATATCTTTGTTTTTTAATTCTATTTCTTTTCTATTATCTGGTATTAAATATATTATTAGCAGCAGTAAAACTGCTGCAGTAGATACCATTATTTTTTTAATAGACATTCTTTTTAACATAAACCTATCACCTAGTAAAATATATGTGTTAATTAGTAAATAAATTACATGAGAAAAAGAAAAAAGCACAATTTGTGCTTATAATGATATTTCACCAAGCCTAATTAGTTCTACCACCGCTTGTGCTCTTCCTTTTACAGATAGTTTTTGCATAGTATTAGAAATATGATTTCTAACTGTTTTCTCACTAATATTTAAAATATCAGCTATTTCTTTCGTACTTTTATTATCCACTAGTAACGAAAATACTTCTTTTTCTCTTTTGGTTAATATACCTTTACTCATAAATACCTCACTTCCCTTGTACATAGGGTGGTCAATGTCTTTTCATATTATTGTATTCCTATATTAAAATAAAGTGAGGTATTTTAACCTAATTTAATTAAATTTTACCGAAATATACATCTTATTGTCAAACTCTTTTTGAACTAGTCGCATTATCTCATTAGCTTTAGAGGTATTAGAATCATCTGAATCGAGTACCACTCTTACATTATCACCATCTATTTTAACAAAATTATCACAACTGCACATTTCTTTTATCTTAGTTTCTATTGTCTCTTCTTTAGAAGAATTTTTATTTATTAATTTTAATTCTTCAAAATAATTGTTTTTTTCTTCGATACTGACACTTTTATCAGTAATTTTTTCTTTCAAGCTATTTATTTTTTCTTTAACTGTGGTATCATCTTCTACTTTAAGAGAAGCAACTACACTTGATTCTTTTATTTCTGTACTTGTAGTTTCTGATTCTTTATTTGATAAATCTTTATCAAATACTTCATTAGGCATTGTTACATAATAAATAGATAATACTAATACTAAACTAAATAATGTTAAAAACCATAAATTTTTCTTATTAATCATATTCTTTCCTCTTCTTTCTATTTAAATATATTAGTAATAAGAAAAAAATATGAAATAAATTCATATTTTTTAGCTTCTTTTATAATAAATGATAGTTTGTTCCTCTTTTGAAATTTCTTGTTTTAATATCAGCATATTGGCATCCTCTAAAGTAACATAATATTTGCCTTTTAAATACCAATCATTATCTTTAATATTTAAGATACCGCCTTCATATGTATAATTTGCTGTGCCACACTCGATATTATCATCACTATTATAGTGGCAAAGTTTCATATTATTATTTTTTTGTAATTCAATAACACATCTCCATGGAACCATATTAGAAGTTTCTTTTCCATCTAATATAGTTTTATTTTCTTCAAGTGTCCATGTTCCATATAGTTCTTCTATTTTTATATTATTTCTATTTGTAATATAAATAATAGTTACAAAAATAATTGCAAATACTAGTACTAATAGTAGTATAATTAATATCTTTTTTTTCATAATATTTCACCTCTAATTACATGCATCATAAGTTCCTGTACAACTACCATTTGGCTTTTGCTGATATACTCTACACTGGTTATTTACGCATGCAGCACCACATGAATTACTAGCACTACATTGACTATCTTTAGTACAATAGCCACATGGTTTTACGGGAGAACCGCCAGTACCACCACCACCAGTACCACCACTACTAGGGCAATACCAATTAGCCTTAAGTTCAATATTGTATTCATCACTATCAACATCAAACCACTGCCTAATGACTTTACTTTCTGGATAATAGTACCAACCATATAGTGAGCAGCCGCTTCTTGATATCCTTGGCATAGTAATATTCGTTAAATAATAACTACTATCAAAGGTATACCTTACTCCTGCGGTGGCCATAAAGAAGAATTCTGTAGTGCCATCACTAAATTTACCTCCATCAGCATAAAATGTAACTTTATGACATTGTGTTAAATTATTTCTGAGAATAGTGCCTGATGTACTTTGTTTATTCTTTGATGTGTAGTTACATCTTGCATCAGCGCTTGAAGCAGAATCACATGTAGTAATATAATAGTAATCACTACCTGAACATCTATAATCATTAATAGAATCTTCCTTAATCCAATTAACATATAATGTTACTTCACAATCTGAATTAGATGCATCACATAAATCATTGACATCATATCTAGTTGCTTGATTAAATGTATTTTTTGCATCATTATACCATTCTTTACCACTAACTGCTTTATAGCCACTTCTTACAATATTTATATATGCAGGATTATTATAATTATATAAACCATTCGAACCTAACATATCACCATAATTATATGCTTCTATTATTGTACTTCCGTTTAATGTTACATATGATCCACTTGTACTATAAGCAGAATTATTAGTATTTAATTGACCACCATTAACATTATATTTAATTTTAATTTTATTTGCCTTCCAGCCAGCATAGACTGTTATATTTTTTGTATAGTTATATGTATCAGATGATAAATATTGTGCTACTCTTCGGCCTTCATTTACACCATATGTTAAATAATGGTTATATAATTTATCTGCATCATAATTAAAAGCATTATATAAATCTGGATTTGTATCAGCATAATAATTTAAAGGTTTGTCTTTGTAATCAGGGTTATACCATCCAATAAAAGTATAGCCTTTCCTTTTTGGAGTACATAAAGTACCAATTTGTGAATTATAATTAACAGTCTTTGATGTACATCCACTTCCATTATTATTATTATATGTTATGGTATATGTTGACAATTTAGTTATTGGATAATATGTTTCACTCTTATTTATAGATTTTGAAATATTTACATTCCAACTGCTTGTTGTAGCACTACTATTAGTATTCCAACCAACTACACTATATCCTGCTTTTTTTATAATTGGAGAAGTAATAGTACAACTTTTATTTCTATCTGCTAAACATAACTTTTTAATATCACTAGTTTGTCCACCAATTGTATCAGCAGTTCCTCTACTAAATATAGTTATATAAGAACTAAAACTTTTTGTACTTGACTTAGAATTATTACTTTTATCTCTTGTTTCAGCAGTAACATCAAAATCCCCATTCTCTGTATAAGAAAGTATTACTTCTTTATCTGATACTTTATACCAAGAATTAATTGATATTTCCTTGGTCTCTTTATCACAAACATAATTATTTGTTATAGTACTTAATGTACACTTCTTTACATTTTTATTAGATGTAGCATTAATATCAGATTTAAAATAATGATTACCATTTTGATTACCATTTTCATCTATTATATTGGTATCATCATAAGTTATCTTAATACTATCATTACCATTTATGCTTATAGTAGGTTCTTTTATATCTAGTGTTTTAATATTTTTTGTAGTACATGCCTCTGAATCATTACTTGATGTCATACATACTCTTATGTCATATCCCGTATTTGATTCTAGTCCTGTAATCTTACATTTATTACCATTAATTGTAGTATTGTTATTTTCTATAAATTCTGCATTTCCGCCATCAATTCTACTCTTAGCATAGCTGCATTTCCTTTCTGTTATATTACTACTAGTACCATCTTTAGTTTTAAACTCGGCATCAGTAAATTCTGCAATTATAGTATCAGTATATGTTTTTTCCCCTTTAATAGTAGGGAGTTTCTTTATATTTTCTGGTTTTTTACCACCAGTACAATAATTAAATGCCTCTATTTTATCCGTTTCATTCTCACTAATTTGTGGTGTTAAAACAAATTCTTTTTTTATTACTTTAGTAGTTTTATCTTTTACTACTGCTATATAATCATTTAAACCTATTGTATTACCTTCAACATTTTTAGCATTTTTATCTAAAAGACCCTTATTAATAAGTTCTTGTATTGTAGTACAAAAATATATATTATTAAGTTTATTAGAAGCCTTCCAAGTATCATCTGTGTATTCATTTGAATATGTTCTAGCAGCTTCTTTTATACCACTTACTGATATTGTTGTACTAGTAGTTTTAGCCTTATCTACTGAACTAATAATACCATAAGTTGTTAAACCTAATACTAAACCTATTATTAATATTGTGGCTAATAACTCTATTAAAGTAAAACCCTTATTAGATAATTTCTTCATTCTTTATCACCTACCATAATTAAATTATACAGTAAAAGGTAAAAAAGAGCAAGATATTTTATAACTGAAATATAATGCATTTCTTGCTTGCTTAAACAATAAGAAAAATTTGTATAAAAAAACAAGTATTTTAATATTTACTTGTTTTCTTACTTTCTATTAATTTTTTTTAAGTAGTTTTTTATTATAATTAAATATTTGTCTTTTTATCGAGTCCAACACCAATGTGTAACATTTGGTTTGTATTTATTTTTCCAAGCACACATATATTTTCCTTCTTTTTCTGTTTTTCCACTCTTCATATTTGTATCACAATATAAATTAATTAAATTACCTCCTGCAACACCACAATCAGCATCTTCATTACAAGTACAATTTAACAATTTTCCTTCACTAGAATCACCGCCTGAGCCTCCAGAACCGCCAGAACTGGTTGGACAAGTTAATTTACTTCTACTATCAACCAAATAATCTTTCCAGTTACCATCTGAACCTGTTCCACCTTTTGACATGTAGCATTTATCATCAACCTCATACCACCAATCATTAACTAGCTTAGTTCTTACTTTAACTGGTACACCGCAGGCATAAGCTGTAACTATAGAGTAACTTGTTCCTGAACCACTACGGCAATTTAAACCAATATTAGCATTTATATACATTGTTTTTGTACTAACTTCAGTCCAATTAACTCCAAGCGTTATTGTACAATCAGTTTTACTAGCATCACAGAAATCACTAGCTTTATATGTATTTGTATCTTGACTATATGTTTGCTTAGTACAGTTTCCACTTAAACATTTCCATTCTGCTCCACTTACACCTTCATAACCATTTCGCATAATATTTAAATAACTTGAATTATTATAATTAGGTAATCCAGTAGACATAATAGTATCATTATAATACATTGAATGTAAATTACTACCATTTTTAGTAACTATACCATTTGCATCTACTGAATATGCTGCCGTAGATATCAAGGTACCACCATTAACACTAAAGTTTATTATTACTCTATTTCTACGCCACTGAGCATACATAGTTATATCACTATTACCAGAATATGTTGCACCAGCAGAATATGAGGTTCCATTACCAGCACTACTAGTATTCCAATTAACAAACGTATATCCTGTTCTAATAGGTTTACTAGTACTTAAAGTTATGTTTTTATTATGTTCTTTTACTTGATTACTAGGCGCACCACTTCCACCATTAGCATTATATTTTATAGTATACGTCTTTAATTTTACTATTGGAAAATATGTTTCACTCTTATTTATATTTTTTGAAGTGTTTTGTGACCAAGTACTTGTCATAGCATTACTATCGGTGTTCCAACCAACTACATTATATCCTGCTTTTTTTATAATTGGAGAAGTAATAGTACATGTTTCATCCTTATTTACCAAACACAATTTTTTAATATCATTAGTTTGTCCACCAATTGTATCAGCAGTTCCTCTACTAAATATAATCTTATATAAACTATAGTTTTTATCAGTAGATTTATAATTACCACTCTTGTCTCTAGTTACCGCAGCTATAGTAATATCTCCACTATTTGTATAAGATAATTTAACTTCTTTGTCATCTACTTTATACCATTTATCTTCTGTAATATTTATAGTACTATCACTACTACAAGAAAAAGTTTCTCCCTCTTCGTTACAAGTACTTACATTTTTATTAGATGTAGCATTAACATCAGATTTAAAATAATGATTACCATTTTGATTACCATTTTCATCTATTATATTGGTATCATCATAAGTTATCTTAATACTATCATTTGTATTTATATTTATACTTGGAGATTTTACTTCTTTTGTTTTAACTATTTCTGGAGTAGAACAAGCACGTGAATCATTTTTTGATGTCATACAAACTTTAACATAATAGTTTTTGTTTTGCACTAATCCTTCAATCTTACACTCTTTATTAGTGATTGTACCTTTGCTTGTAAAATTACCACTGGTAGTTTCGTCATAAAGACATTCTCTCTTTTTAATATTACTAACATTACCATCTTTAGTTTTAAATTCGGCATCTGTAAATTCTGCAATTATAGTATCAGTATATGTATTTTTTTTGTTAATGATAGGCAATTTCTTTATATCTTCTGGTTTAATATTACCAGTACAATATTGATGTGCCTCGTGTTTTTCTTCATCTTCATTGAAGGCTTGTAAAGTTAAAACAAATTCTTTTTTTATTACTTTAGTAGTTTTATCTTTTACTACTGCTATATAATCATTTAAACCTATTGTATTACCTTCAACATTTTTAGCATTTTTATCTAAAAGACCCTTATTAATAAGTTCTTGTATTGTAGTACAAAAATATATATTATTAAGTTTATTAGAAGCCTTCCAAGTATCATCAGTGTATTCATTTGAATATGTTCTAGCAGCTTCTTTTATACCAGCTAATGTTAATTTTGAGCCTTCATCTTTAGCACTTTTTACTGAACTAATAATACCATATGTTGTTAGACCTAATACTAAACCTATTATTAATATTGTGGCTAATAACTCTATTAAAGTAAATCCTTTATTTGATAACTTCTTCATTCTCTATCACCTACCATAATTAAATTATATAGTAAAAAGAAAAAAAGAGCAAGATTTTTATATCCTTATTGGATCAAAATCAAACTCTACTTTTACCTTGGAATTATTTTTATACATACTATCAATAAATTTTAATGTATCATATAGGTTATTATCCTTTTGATATTTTAATATTATTTGATAATGATATATATTATTTATTTTAAACATACTTGCAGTAGTAGGTCCCAATATTATGGTACTGGGATTTAATTTACTTTTTAAATAGTTTCCTATTTTACCGGATTCTTCAAAACCTATATTATAATCTTTAGAGGTAATACTAATTAAAGTCATATAATAGTATGGTGAATATTTTAGCATTTTACGCATTTGCATTTCTTCTTTATAGAAACTTATATAGTCGTGTCTTGAAGATAATTCGATACTATAATGTTCTTTATTATATGTTTGAATTATTACTTCACCAGGACTTGTACTACGGCCCGCTCTACCAGATACTTGGGAAAGTAACTGGAAGGTATTTTCTCCTGCTCTAAAGTCTGGTACCATTAATGAGGAATCTGCTGATACTACTCCCACAAGAGTTACCAGTGGAAAATCTAAGCCTTTAGCTATCATTTGAGTACCTATTAAGATATCATATTTATGACTACCAAAGTCTTCAATTATTTTTTCATGTTGTCCTTTTTTACTAGTGGTATCGACATCCATTCTAACTATTTTAGCGTCATATAATTTATGTAATTCTTCTTCTAGTTTCTCAGTACCAAGACCATAGTCTTTGACATTTTCTCCCCCACATTTAGGGCATTTATTATTTAATGGTACTGATTTACCACAGTAATGACATTTTAGATTGTTACTACTTTTATGATAAGTATATGTAATATCACAGTTTGGACATTTCAAAGTATAACCACAGTCCCTGCAGGTTATTACTGAAGAGTATCCTCTTCTATTTAGAAGTAATATTACTTGTTCTTTTTTTAATAATTTTTCTTTTATCTTTTCTTTTAGGATACTTGATAATATGAAATTGCCTTTTTTTACTTCTTCTTTCATATCTACTATTTGGACTTTAGGAAGAGTACTAGATCCTACTCTAGTAGTTAGTGTTAGAAGTTCATATACTTTATTACCTGCTCTTGCCATTGATTCTAGACTAGGAGTAGCACTACCTAGTAATACTGGGCATTTATGATAGTTACTACGCCAAATAGCTATATTTTTGGCATTATACCTTGGATGATTTTCTTGTTTATATGAAGAAGTATGTTCTTCATCGATTATTATTACTCCAATATTATTAAATGGTACAAAGATAGCACTTCTTGTACCTATTACTATCTTAGATTTACCTTCGGTTATTTTTCTATATTCATCATATCTTTCAGTATCAGATAATTTAGAATGTAATACAGATATTATATTACCAAATCTAGAGATAAATTTACCTACTATTTGAGGTGTTAGACTTATCTCTGGTACTAACATAATAGCGGTCTTTCCATTATTAATAGTCTTCTCTATAATATTCATATATACTTCAGTTTTACCAGAACCGGTAACTCCATATAAAAGAAATGTTTTTGAAGTACCGAATGAATTTATTACTCTAGAAGCTACTTCTTTTTGTTTATCAGTTAGTTCTACTTTCTTATAGTTATGTGAACCTGTATAATTATATCTTTTTTCTTCTTCCATGACTATTTTAGCAAAACCATATTTAATAATAGTATTAATACTACTAGTCATTTTAGTTATTAGAATATCTCCTTCTTTTAACTTACATAATATATTTATTTGACTTTCATATTTACAATTTTTAATATATTCATCTATTTCTTCAATACTTTTTAATCTTTTAAGATATTTGTTATATTTTATTTTGATATTGGTATTTATTTCAGCTTTTAGGGCTTTAGGTAGCATTACTTGATAGGATGATACTAATGAACATAATAGTTTATTACTCATATCTTTACCTAGAAGAAGCATTTCTTTATTTAATACTGGAGTATCATCTACTATATCTAGTATATCTTTTATTTTGGTTTTATCATAATTTATATCTGGATTTATCTTAGTAACAAATCCTTCAAGAATCATTTTACCAAAACTTATTTTTACTCTAATACCTACTTTTATTTTACTTATTAATTCTTTTGGTACTGAATAGATATAATTTTGATCTACTGCTTTGGCTCCTATTTGAGTTAATACATTTATATACATACTACCACCTACTTATTATTTTATCATATTATTATGAAATTTGTTTATTAAATATTTAAGATGGCTATAATATTTTATAGCCATCTTCCATTAGTAATATTTAATATTTCGTTATTTTCATATTTAGTGGTATAATTAATAATCTTTTTAATTAGATTTTTAATACTTTTATCACTATTTAAATCTATATCTTTTATATCTATTATTTTTTTTAAGCCTATTTTATATTTATAACTATTTACATACATATAGAGACTTCTATCAATTAATCTAATTATTTTTACTTCTTCTTCGTTATCGGCATTACAAGAGAATATTAAATCTTTATACCAATCTATTAAATCAAATGATAATTCATCTTCATAGTCGACTTCTGAATTTATTATATCATCGTAATGTGGACAACATTTTAATATCTTTTTTACATTAGATATATCTATAGTTTGTGTAATCATAGGCTCTCCTTTATTTTACACTTACATTATAGCAATAGTTTATTTATTTGTAAAGATATTCGACATATTTAGATAATATATTATATTCGCTTTAATTCTAAGGTATTAAAGTGTTGTTATTAGCCTATAGTCTAATAACAATGTATCTACATACCCATTATATATAAGCCATAAATATATACTAAAAGAAAGATATTAGTCATATCTTTCTTAGTTATTACTTTTATATGTTAAATATCCAGTAGTATAATTAGCCATAGATATATCTGTTTTTGTATTATCGTAGGATACTGCTCCAGATAAAGAAGTACAATAATGAAACATTAAAGAAGAACTAGTAACATTTGATGTATTCCATAAATCAGATACATATATAGTTTTAATATTTTTACAAAAGGCAAACATACTATGCATATTAGTTACATTTGATGTATTAAAACTAGACAAGTTTAAATTAACTAAAGAACTGCAAACATAAAACATACAAT